>OQWE01000013.1_pt1 | contig 53589 bp, 85 predicted proteins | sample 1691591 | NCBI WGS metagenome assembly OQWE01 (sample SAMN03418265, study PRJEB22391) | human gut metagenome | biome: human-gut; feature: organic feature; material: feces | host: Homo sapiens | place: Tanzania | collected 2013-01
ACAAAACTATATCCACTTAATAAAATTGCAACCGAGTTTTCGGACTGACCCCTTTAAATTTAGCATTATAGGCAATAAAAATAGCGGTATTGCCTTTCCCGCTGCTAAAATCCAGTATGAGTAACTCGGAATTCGTTAAGCCATTACAGCTTTAACACGGGGGTACAATACCGCATATATACGGAATTCCTTAGCATTATAGAGCATCAAAATCTAATTTTGATTTCAAGCCGAGTTACAGTAAGAGGATTTTAGCACCACAAAGATACCACTTTTATCTCTAACCACAAACATAATTGCGATTTATTTTATTCCAATTTTATGATTTTGTATTTCTTTCTTGATATTCTCAGTTTCTTCCTGTAGTCCTCTACCTTCGAAAGGATGTAATTGCGCTTTATCTTATCTGCCTCATTCAGAATATATCCAATATCGTTGCCGTTGGCCATAAACTCTTTATTATCCTTTCTGACGAGTACATATCTGCATTCGCCTGCCATCTTTTGATACCTCGCTCCATAGTCGTGTATTTCAAGAAGTTTTGAGGCTTGCTTTCTAAATATCTTCAATAACCTTGCTTTCATAGCTCAACGAATTTTCGCATAACATTCAGTTCTGACATACTAAGGCTATAGATTTGGGATTTTGCAGTCCTTAGCGTTCCGCAGATACAATGCCCTCCATCTTCTGTTTCAATAATAACCTTTTCTTCTGCCGTATATTGCACGTTATTAAGCAATTCTGCTACAATATGACGCAGCACTTTTATTTCTTTATCATTCATTGTCTTGTTGTTTAAGTTCTTTAATAAGCGCATCCGCAAACATAACAGACCATTTACAAACATCTGGCATACTTGGGTTGGGGTCTATACCATCAACAATTGGCGAGGCAAGTTGTCCGACCATAGCTGCCTTTGCTATCTCGTATCTGCGTTGCTCCCAATCAATTTGTTTTTCTTGGTGTTGCTCACATGTGGCTTCAAGGTCTTTTATATAAGCCCATCGTTCAATTTCTGTGAAATCTGATGGGTTCATCAAACGACCTTCCACCCATTCTTTACTTATAGCTAAACTATAAGTATTATAGTCTTTCCATTTAATGATATATCTATCCTTACCATTTGGAATTTCCTTGCTTGTATGCCATTTTTCCATATTATTATCATTTAGTTTTAGTCAGTTTTATTGCATCTATCTATTGTCTGCTTCCAATATGCAATCCATTTCCTCATTGTTGCTATATCGGAATCTTGAATGTTGTAAACGGTTGACGTATATACGCCACATTGGTAGATACGGCTGTTTTTAAGTACAGCCGAAACAATGTTCAGCATTGTTTGTATTTCTTCTATTGTGTATTCCATTGATTGTTTATTTTGAGCAAAAGCCTCATTATTAATCTATTTGCTTATTTCTTTGACGAAAACCTTATGCCCTCGTTCTACCATTACTCTTGAATAGAAGCTCCATTTGATTGAACCATCCTCATTGTGACTTTCTATCAGTCCAGAAATGCCGAGAGTATTAGTCTTGCTTGGGCGAACAGAATATTTAACCCACCAAGAATGTATCTTGCTCCCTGTCACTGATTTTCCTTCTCCATTCTCAAAGGCGTTGAATACTGATGTAACACCGTTATATGTCAATTCAAATCTTTTCATAATTGAAACTCCTATTATATTCTATTGTGCTGCTCGTTTGTATTTTGATAACTTAGAGATTAACTGCCTTTTGAAAGCAAGATTACCATCGCGCCAACCTTTTGAGCGTTCTGTTGTTATCTCTCCTATTTCTGGGGGGTTAGAAGCCCATTCTTCTAACTCCTTAATTATCTGCATTGCTAAGTTATTCATAATGTTTGCTTTTTCGTTATGCTATTTATAGTCAAAATCATGATACTTTATAACAGAGACAGACTTTAAACGACCCTGTGCATCTTTGTGAGCAACAAGTTCATACCAAGCCTTTGCCTGTATATCATTCACAGCAATAATTCTACCATTCTTTACAGAGAACCAGCGACTTTCCGACATGAACAACTTATTGGCTCGTATTTCAAAATCTGTTCGCTTGGCATTATATGTTTAATAATTCTCAGTACGAGAAGCGTATCGCCCAAGCACTCTTTCTGCAAAGTTGATAACTTTAGAACGGGTTACGCCATTAGGTATAATCTCATTTCCACTATCATAGACAAACTCATTATAGGAGTTGCCAACCTGCTTTAAACTTTCCATTATGCTATTTCCAAATAATTCAATCCAAATGTTTCAGAGCATTCAACGAATTTGCCGAATCGGTCTTTATTCGTTGCAATAGACTTAAACCATCGCTTCACTTGATATGAGCCACATTTGAGCATATCTGCCAATTTCCAAGTGGTTTGGTCAAATGCCATTCGCAAGTCGTTCTCTTTCTGTGCTTTTGCGCCAAAATAAACCAACAAAGCCTTAACAGCATTCGCCTTTTCGTCAATACTTGTACCATACAGCAACACTTCTTGAATATCCATGCAGATTTCTGATTTCTCGCTATTGATAGAATCTGATAAATTATTCAAGAACCAATTCTCATCTTCTGAAAGATTGAACATCTTCGTGATTGCTTTAATATCTCTTGCGTAAACTGACTTCATAATTCTCATTTTTAGGTGGTTAGTTATTAATTCCCTTTCTTTTATATTGCAAAGATAGATATAATTTTTATATATACCAAATGTTTTCGCTAATATTTTAGATGGAAGTACAATTATTTTTCGCCTGCTCCATCTTCACGCAATGCGAAAATACACATGAATACATAGTTTTTTTGACTACTCAAAAATTTTATTGTCGTAACTCGCTGATAATCAATGGGTGTTTTATGCAAGTGCATTGCATTTGCATTGCAAGTGCATTGCAAATGCATATTTTCTTGCCTTAAATCTCTGATTTTCAGCCATTTAGAAACCGCGAAAAAAAATCTCGAAATTTTCTTGGATTTTTTTGTCTGCCTCACTATATTACAATATATAATTTATTAATCTAAGTAATATTCACAGGTTCATATTACTTATCTTAATAAACCATATATTGTAATATTAGTGAGGCAGACAAAAAAATCACCCCAATATATTTAGCCGATGCTCGAAATTTTTCAAATTTCTCGCCGAATATCCAGGGGGGGGAGGGATTCGTGTTTTTGAGTTGAATTTTAAAATGGTGTATATGGAGTAGATATTTTTATTCATTTCGTTTTGTTGTGTTGAATAATTCGATTAATTTTGTGGACGTAATTAAACACAAATGAAACATGAAGAAAAAGTTAATCCAAGTTTTGAAAACCTTGTACGCGAGCAAGGGTTTTAAGGCAAACGAACTTGAAGAGCTTGCTGACGTTTTGTCAAGCAGCCTTAAAGAAGATTCAACGGATGAGGAAATCAGCAACGTAGCAAACGGTGCTGAAGCATACGTTAACATGCTTCAAAAGGTCGGTAACAGGTATGCAAGCGCCATCGAAGAAAAGTACAAAGGTTATGTGAAGCCAAACGTGACAGAAGACAAAACAAAACCAATTGAAGAAAATTCTTTGACCAAAGAGGCGATTGCAAAACTTATTTCTGAGGGTATCGCAGAGGCCATCAAACCAATCCAACAGCAACGTGAATCTGAGCGTTTATCGCAAGTTCTTTCAAGCAACGAGAAATTGAAAGGTATTCCTGCAAAGTTTATTTCGCGTTACAAGTTGGAGAAAGAAGAAGACCTCGATAATGTTGCCTCACAGATTGCGCAGGATTATGCAGACGAACGTAAAGCTATCCTTGAATCCCTTGGAATTGCTGAGCCTCCAACTTCTGGCGGTGATGCTGATTCCGATGAAGGATTTGTAAAACTCATGCAGGGAGCGCAAAAGGCACTTGAAACAAAAGAAAAATAAGAAAGTTATGTACTACAAGAAGAAATTTCCGACAGACATCAAAGAAGGTGCTTGGGATGAGAAAAGCTGCGTGCGGCGTGTTGCTGGTTTCACGATTGATGAAACCAATCTGCCGTCAACGTTAAAATGGCTACCAAAGGGAACGCCATTGGTGTTGCTTACTAACGGCATGGTTAGTGCTTGCAAAACGGCAAAGGTGTATGAAAAAGCCGTGCAAGCCGCAACAACGCTTAAAGTAAACAAGGGTTCATTGTTCATGGCTGGCGATAAGATTGCTGGCTCTACAATTTCCAAGGTTGATGATTCGTCAAGCGATTTTACGAAATTGACGATTTCAGCGCTTGAAAATGAAGTGGAAGCTAACGCCGTAGTTGACGATGGGAACGCAAGCAAGGTTATTGGCTTGAATTATGCCACCGTTGAACTGGATGGCCAACAGAGCTGCACCCCTACATTGCAAGCGTATGAGATTGACGAAGATTCCTTGCCTTATCCTATTAACGAGGCGATTAAGGAGGCTTTGACCGTTACGCATAAGTATTTAATTAAACCTTAATTAAACAATAGAGATGGATAGTCTAATTAAAGAGCTGGAAAAGCCTAAGAGATTTGATGTGTTTGTACAGGAGCAAATGAAAAACTCCACGTACAAACCACTTTGGAAGGAGGAGATTACCACTATTGATTACGAGGCTTCACGCACGTATCGTGCCGCGATTGCGGAGTATAGTGCAGCGATGGTCGGTAGTGTAATTGACAAAAACGGCGAAAAGCCAACGCATACCATGCCAAGTGCAAATGAGCTTGTTGGCTCAATTTCGCACATGGGTGACGAATGGCAGATGGATAATGACCGATTAGACCAGTATTACTACATGGAAGGCCGTTTGCGCAACAAATACGGAAATGACACTCCTGCGATGTATGCTTCTAATGATTACGCAAAACTCGTGAAGTACTTGTTTGACCCATTTGAAAAAGCAGTTATCGCGCCTCAGAAGCGAATCGACTTGCTTTACTATGAAGGTTTGTTCAGCGGCACGCAGACCGTAGATGCCAAGAATAACAAGAAATCAAATGTCACTTACAAGATTGATTTGGGCGTGAAGAAATATCATCCTACCGCCAAATGGGGTGAGGAGGTTTCAACGCCGATTTCTGATATTCAGCGTATTGTAGACGAGTTATCTGCCAAGGGTAAGACGGTTGTTAAAATGCGTATGAGTACACGCACTTTCCGTAAGATGTGCAAGAGTAAGGAGTTTGCAGACACGTTCAAGCTGAAACTTGGCAAGGTTGACATCAGCCCTGCAAAAATTACTTTCAACGAAGCGAACTTGTATCTGGAGAGCCTTTTGTTGCCGACAATCACAATAGAGCCTGACCGTTTTGTGAAATTGCAGGATGGAAGTACAATTAACATGACCGTTGACGACCGTGTTGTTTTCCAATGTGTTCAGAATGTTGCCGTGTTGAAGGTATCTGACCCTCTTGAAATGATTGACCCTCTGCCTAACAAGACATATAGTCAGTATGACGATGCACTTGTAGGCTTTTGGCGAAACGAAAAAGGACGATTCATCGACTATGAGATGTGGGCAACGCCTGTATTCTATGGTCTTGATGATTTCTTTATTATGGGAACCGATAAAACAGCATAACAACAATGAATATAATTGAGGCTATTGCAACGGAGATAGAGCCATACGAGCAATCTATGGCATCTATGGAAAAGGGACTGATAGACGCTGGATTTCGTTTTACGCCATACGCGCCGACAGATGAATACAACAGCGAGGCGAGAAAGACCGTTGCTTTAGCCTCAATGTTGTGTTTGTCGAAAATGCTTTCATTGTCTTCTGAGAGTGCTGGAGGCTTTTCACAAAGCTATGATACCAAGCTGCTGAAGGAGAGAATTAAATCTATCGCTGAAAGTGCTGGAATTTCGCCAGACTTGGTCTTGAAAGAGAACGACAACAACATCTATTGCATACATATATGATAAAGAATGCAACAATATCCTTACAGACGGTAGTCAAGCAGGAGGATGAAGACTTGAATATTATTGAAAAGATATGCTGGTCGAAGAGCGTAGGATGCACGGTTGCGCCAAATTCTAAGGCCAATCAAATAACGCTCAATGACGGGTATAAATATAATACATCATACGATATTCTCCTTAATGACGTGAGATGTTTCGGCAGGATTCCGAAGGTTGGCGATTATGTTAGGGTCGTCAAGAACGATTCAACATTGGATGCCAAAAGACAGATTCTTGGAGTAACGACAAAAGGGCATTGGCTGAAATTATGGATATAGCAATAGAAGGGTTTGAGAATGTTTTAAAAAAGGCTGGAGCGAAGAAACAGAACAATTCAGCAAATAGAGGCAACGCAATACTTCGAGAGTTGACCATCATAGCAGAAGAGGCGTGCAATATTGCACGTGATGCGTATCCAGACCGCATGAGTGGCGGTTACGATGACCACACGCGGAATTTACGTGGTAGCATTTGTGCGACAATCTATTACGGTGGTAGCGAGGTGAAAAGATGTGGCTTTGATGGTTTGGGAAGTGCAGAAGGCGAGGCGAATGCAGAAATTGCAGCTAATTCGCTGGATGCCGACCAAACAGCGCTTTGGGAAATCAAAGTGAGCGCAGGAATGTATTATGCAAGATATGTTGAAGCAAAAGGCCACAAGGTAATCTCTCATGTACAGGGATGGTTGACAGAGCAATTAAGTAAACTTGCACAAGACATTAAGGATGGAAAAATATAAAAACTCAATAGACGTAGTTACATCGCTTTGCAGATATTTGAAGCAGCAAAGTGGTTTTAAAGTATTTGCATACGAGAAGGATGAAAACTATCGAGGTGATTATATTGCTGTCAATAGTCTGTCAGTCAATTACGGAAAATGGGCTGACAGCAATTTGATAAATCTTAATATCCACGCGCAGGACAATCCGTCTGGAAGTCTTAACAAGGAAAGGCTTTCACGGATGTATGAAGATGTTAGCAATCTTATTCCTTACACTAATGAGATGACAGAAACCGAAGACCAACCATTGATAGTTGATGGTATTGCTTATTCTATCAGTTCAGACAGCAACGCGATGAAAGATAACGATGAAACACATTTTATCAATTTAAGAATTAAAGTTCAATTTTAAAAAAGAAAATAATTATGGCAAAGACTTCACCTTACGGTATTGTTAGTGTTAAATTGCTTGATGTAGAGAAAGATGGTAGTTTTCCTATTGATTCAAAATGGGAAAGCGCCTTTGAATTCAGTGCAATTGTGAAGGATAGTTTTTCGTTCAATGATAGCGCAGCTTCAACCAATAACATTGAAGTTGAGGATATGGACGAATATTATGCAACGCTTGAAAGTGATAAGGGACAAAAAGGCTTCACCTTGGATGTCTATGATTTTGGCGAGAAGATTGCCAAAGAATTGCTTGGCTATACAAAGGTAGGTGACTATATCACAGAGACCGTTGGCTTTAAACTTGGAAATAAGGCCGTCCGCGTTCAGACCAAGAAATTTTCAGATTTCCCAGCAAAGGTTTTCGAGTGGGCAAATATGAAGCTCAATGTAACTATGGCAGGAACAATGGGTAAGAGCGGCTTCCCTAACATCCATGTGGAATTTGTCAAGCAAGCTCACCTTAATGCAGAAGGCAAGGAAATGGCTGGAGCAAGATGGAAAGATTTGGCCGATGAATAAGAAAACTCATGAGTTAAAAACAAAATAAAAAACATGGCAAAATTTATCAAATTCAGAGAAAAAGCATCTGTGGCGGCTTCAAAGGCTGACACAGAAGGCACAGAAGGCCGCGTTGACGTGGTCAAGAGCGAAAATGCGCTCGTGTATGAAGCCTCTGCCGTTATCCGTGGAATCTCGGACACGCAGGCAGAGTATGTGAACCGAAAGGTTAAGGAGGAAAATGACGCGAAGGCGAAGATTTCGTTCAGCGTTTCACCTTCCGCAACTTTCGTCAAGGGTACATCAACGGCATTCACGTTGACCGTCACTTGTACGTTTGCAGGTGCGAATGTTGACGCTGACGCACTGCCAACGATGACAGCAGGTGGTGCTTCCGTCACCGTTACGAAGAAGTCTACTGGCGTTTACACTGGCACGGTGAATGCAAGTTCAACGACTATCTTTGGTGTTAAGGCAACTGTTAAGGGCGTTGCAAGAACTGCATCACAGACGGTTTCCGCCTACAATCAAATCTTGTTTGGTGTCAGCTCCTACGAGACAGCACCTGTCGGCGATGCGTCTGAGATGGCCAAGTTCCTTGCTCAGGTCAACGGCACGAAATTGCAGAGCAATTCAAACGGCACGTATAAGTTCTCCTTCACGGCAGAAAAGCCTTACGGCTATGTTCTGATTCCGTCTGATGTAACTGTTTCGCCGAACTTGGCAAACAACCTCGCAGGTCGCGAAGGTCCGTTGCCAGTCAACTTTGTAAAGCAGGCTGACGCAACAGGTTCTGGTATCACTTACCGAGTGTATCGTATGGCATCAAAGATGGGTGTAAGCGTCCATAATGTTGAACTTTATTAATCTAAAGAGAAATGGCAAAAAAATACGGAGTAGCATCAGACTACATCAAATATACATCTCGTATCAAATCAGATACGAGTGACGGCGTTGCAGTTGAAGCGTCACAAGTCGTTGACCTTGAAGAAGATAAATTGCAGAGCGAAATCAACAAAGAGTTGAAGGCATCAATCGCATCTGCAAGCGGCAATACTTATTCAAAGAGTGAAATTGACAGCAAGGACAGCGCTACGCTGACTTCTGCGAAGAGCTATGCCGACACCAAGAAGACGGAGGCCGTCAGTGCTGCCGCCACAGACGCGACTACGAAGGCAAACACTGCTCTCGCTTCTGCCAAGAGCTATGCAGACCAGAAGGTCTCTGCACTTGGAAGCGTGTACACAACTAAGGGTTCATGCACTGCCGCTCAGTTGAAGGCTCTTACTTCTGCCAAGGCTGGCGATGTTTGGAATATCACCGATGCCATAACCATTGATGGCAAGGCTTATCCTGCTGGCGTGAACGTGGTATGTGTTACTGCTTTCAGTGCTGCCATCGACCCAGCAACTACCAAAAATTGGGACGCACTGCAAGGTGTTCAGGATTTGACACCATACGCCAAGAAGAGCGAAATTGAAGACGTAGCTGTCGCTAATGTGAAATTCGCACAGGAGGAAGATGTTCCGCAGGATAATGGCGTCTCTTTCAAGAAGACCATTACCTATGTCAACGGACGAGAGGCGACTACGGAATCAGACCTTGGTATTCTCCCTGCTACGTCCACCAAGGCTGGCGTTATGTCTGCTGCAGATAAGGTGAAACTTGATGCGGTGGATGGGAAGATTGGGATAGATGATGGCAAGTTATACACTATTAGAGATTTCGAAGCCACTCTCGGAACTTCCACCATCGGTGAATCAACTAATATCGGTAAGTGGAACACCATCGGTAACAGTGTGAGAATTGGAGATAGTGTAACTATCTACAATAAAGAAGATGGAAGTGTTGATTTAAATGGTGTTTTTCTTGGAACAAGTGCCATAATTGGAACAGAAGCACATATTGGCAAAAAAGTCACGATTGACGATAATGCAACTATTGGCACAGAAACCATTGGAACAAGCCTATTGGGTGTACATGATAGCTATGGAACTAAAATTGCAATTGGCAATGGAGTTCAAATCACCAAAGGTGTAGGACTTTCGGTTAATGACGAAGGTGTTTTTGTCTGGGGAAAAGAAATAGAAGGTTCTTATCAAATGAAAGTCGCTGCCACCGCCGATGACATCTCTGATTTGGCAACTCGTGTCTCCGCTTTGGAAGACCTTTTGAAACTGGCATAGCCAAACTAACATTTAGACAGGGTGTACAGATGTGCATCCTGCCTAATCCTCTCAAACAAGAAATATGAAAAAGATGTACAGATGTGCCATTGTTATCACGGCATACAATGTTGAAAGATATATCGAACAGAGTGTTGCAAGCGCCTTGAATCAGACAGAGAAGTGTGAGGTTATTGTCGTTGAAGACAAGTCAACAGACGGCACGCTTGACATCCTCAGAAGAATCAAGGGAATTACTCTCTTGGAGAATAAAGAGAATGTTGGCGCTGGCCTTTCGCGCAGACGAGGCATTGACTATGCAAGTGCAGATTATGTAATGACGCTTGATGGCGATGATTACATTGACCTTGATTTTGTCAAGAGACTGCTTGCGAGAGCCGATGCCACAGGTGCCGACATTGTCAGCGGCGGCGTGAAAATACTCAAAGAGGATGGCTCATGGGATGCAACGTCCTACGGCAATTGCGTTACGGAAGGCCGCGACAAGGTTGCCAAATTTTGGGGCGAGCGAATTGTGTTCATGAATAACAAAATCATCCGCAAGGAACTTTGCAATAAAGTACCTTACAGCGATAGACGCTATATTGAGGACACGCCGACAATTATTCCGATAATGTTCTTTGCTAACAAGGTTGCGTATGCTGACACCATCGGCTATGTCTACCGAATGCGCAAAGATTCTTTGACGCACACGACCAATATCCTAAAGGACGTGGTGTTTAAGGGTCTCTGCTGGATTGATTTGTACGAGTTCTTCAATACACATGACCAAGGTATGTTTGAAGCTGTCAACGTGAAGGGATTTATCGTCAACATCATTGGAACGCTGAATAAGATTCACGTCACGCCCGAGATGGTTGCACCATTTGAAAAGGAATGGCATGAATTTACGATGCGCCTTCTGAACGTTATCGAGATTACGAATATTAATCTTGTCGGAGGGGATAATAAAAACAAGTAACAAACTAATTATTAACTAAGTGTGGTTTAACGGCCTTCGGGCCAAGCATTCTTTGGCAATGTGCAGATGTTGTCATTTCACATTGTCAGAGAATGTTGTTTTTTTATAAGACTATGGCAACAGTTGATTGGAAAAAGCTTGAAGGTCGCGTTTTTAGATTTGACGTGAACACTTCGACAGAGGATGCTTTGAAGGCTACGAATCCTGCGATTATTCATTTCACGACAGAGGGAGACATCGTGATGAATGGGGAGAAATTTTGCAGCCCGAAGAAGAAGGAGTTAAAGGTGGTGAAGTTATGCACATCGTATGAGATTGCTAAATATGATGCAGTGCTGACGCAATTAAATGGAAATGAACTTCAATATTTGAATTACCCAGAAACGGCGACAGAAGAAGTTTCCTATAAATCATATATTATAGTCGCCTCCTTGATAAACGGAAAGCCTTTTTATTGGTTTTCAGATGCTTATAATTTAGGCGGGCCAGGCATCAGAATTGCATCAGAAAAAATTATCGGTGTAGACGAAAAGACTTTCAATGCAGGGTTTGATAGCTTGGCGAATGATATTGTATTTGTATTTGACTATGATACAATAGAATTAAAAAGTTTTACATACGGAAATGGCTCTGACACTGGAGACCTTAATTATGTTGGTATGTTTTATATGATATCAGCATCCTTTATAACAGTGGCCAACAACGAAGCAGGAGGCATTAATTTTGATGTTGCTTTATACAATGATTTGAAACGTGTTTATAGCGATATATCACTCCTTCCACTCGTTACTGGTGGGCTTCAATATACAGCATCCAAAGAAGCAGCTGGTCTTGTAAAAATCGGAAAGGGCCTTACCACTCATTCAGAAAAGACTGATACAGGCGACTATATCAATGATAAAAATGTAGGATTACTGGAAATCCTTCCTGCTAAGACTGATACCTTGGGCGGCGTGAAAAAAGCCAACCTCAGTCTGCAAACAGAATACGAGTTCTTGAAGGCCGTGCCAAGCGTCACCACTCTTGACGAGGCGAAGTTCGCCATCAATCATCTACGAATTATCTGCAAAACGCTCGTTGATAAACTGGAAGAGGCAGGAACGTTGAATAAATAATATTGAAGACATGATTAAAATTGCAACACATAACAGCTTCACAGGAGAAAAAGGTGACGGCCTTTTGTCGTTCCTTGTCTCCGCGTTTTCAAAATGCCAGTCAAAAACCTTGGTGCAACAGCACAGATGCGGCTGCCGTCTGTTTGACCTCCGCGTGAAATGGGACAAGGGCAGAGGGAGATTCGTTGCTGCACATGGCTTGTGGAAAGCTAAGAAATCCCTGCTAAAACTCATGGCCGAACTAAACGGCATTGCAGCATCTTCGCCAGTCAAGACGATGTATCTGCTTACCTATGAGGGGGAATGCGAAGAAGGCACAGAGGTGTACGAAAATTTCCGCAAACTTGCCGAATGCCTCAAAGGATTCAGCAATATTCAATGCGTGCAACTGAGCGTTAAGAAACCCGATTGGCGCGTATTATGGTCAAGTTCTGATATGCCGTACTACACAGCTGCCTATGACGTCTTGGCAAAGGACAATTGGAAGACGCTGCTTCCGATTCCTTGGATGTGGGCGAAGTTCAGACGAAAGGCAGAGTTCAGCGATGCCTATTACAGAATGGTTGATTTTCTTTAGGAGGGACAAAGATGGAATCGTCATTTATTCTTAACCCGTTGGTTGCGTTGGCAGGCATCGGAGCATATTACACCATTCCCACTGAGATACAGGAGACGTTTTACGGCCTGCGGTGGATGGTGTTATTTATTATCTTCATGATAATTGCGGACTTTTATTTGGGTCTGACAGAGAGTGTGAAGGTGAAAAAGGAATCGTTCAGATACAGCAGAGCAGGGCGAAGAACCGTTTGCAAGTTCATCGAGTACATGATTTACATCATGACGGGAGCTTTGCTTGGCAAGTCATTCCTTGAACCTATGGGTATAGGTACATACGAGGAGGGCGGTGCGTTAGGCTCTGTCTTTGCTGCCGTATTTGAATTGGATAGTATTAAGGGCCATGTGTGCGCGATACATGGTGTAAAGTTTAATTTCTCTTTCAAACGCTTTATTGTCGCTATGCTAAAGAAGAAGGATAAGGATGCAGGCGAGGCGTTTGAGGAGGCAACGAAGGAGGAGAAGTAAGATGAGCAATAATCCTGTAACCCCTTGGAATGAGTTAGAGGGGAGATTCTTTAAGGTGGATGTCGGGTCAATGACAGCGAAATCTATTGCAAGCGACTATGAGACTGGAGAACCTGTTGTGCATTACACGACAGATGGGGACATTGTGTTTAATGGGATGAGGTTTTGCAAAGAAAAGAAGGATGCTGTCAGCTCAGACAAACGTATCGTTGTTCATAAGGCCATACCAATGTTTCCAAGAAAGGGGCATATTTATTGCTTTCAAGGGCAGTATATATTTTTCAAGATTAAAGTGGCAAGAATTAATAATGATGTTACTTATAATATTCCAAAATTTATAGATTCGATTGTACCTATATATAGATTAGATGGCAGGTTTTTAAAAGAGGAAAGTGATAGACATAAGAGTCTGATTGGCTCTTCGATAAAAGGAAAATTCCTCAACGAAATTATAGCTTCAGATTATAAATACTTTGGGGAGGCTCAATACTTGTTGTTTCGCATCGATATTAAAAAACAAGGTTTAAGAAAGAAACGGAATGAAGCAGTTTTCGTGCAAATAAACCAAGAAAGTGACATGGGTGGTATATTAAATAAGACCCCATCTGATATTGACGATTTTGAGCGCGCAAGCAGTATTTCTATAAAATCCAATCAAGAAATAATATCTTTAGGATATAACATTACTTCCCCTTATTATAAGCTAAGTGATGACTGTAAAATGATTTATAAATACGGAACAATTGAGAGATTTAAGCTCTCGCCAAGCGTGATGTATTTACGCGAATATATCGCATAAAGAGAAGTAAATTTAATCTGTTCAGAAAAAGGGAGGATGGCTCTGTTTATTTCGAATCTGTTCCAAAGAAATATTATTGCCTTAAAAAAAACGGATATACACAGTTAAGGTTGCATTTGTAGACGGGCATTTCTATACTAAGCCTGCTGATGCTTTGGAAACAAGATTAAATTTAAGAAACTATCTGATACAATACTCAGAAGAAAACTATGGTTTTTATAAAAAAAAACTGAGCTACACCAAGAATGCAATAAGCATACGCTATTTTAGGAAAGAATGAAGAGTAGAAACACACCTTCAGCCCACACGGGGACCTCAAGGATGTACGTCCCTACTCTTTCGTACACAAAATTACAAAAATAATTCAACATGGCAAATTACAAACAAATAATTCCCTTCATTTTATCATGGGAGGGCGGTTTTTGCAACCGAAAGAACGACAGAGGAGGCGCGACAAACAAGGGCGTGACGATAAATACGTGGCGAGGTTATTGCGCTAAAAAGGGCAAGCCAGCAACGATTGAAACCTTAAAAGCGATGACTACCAGCGAATGGGAGGAAATTTTCAAAACTATGTACTGGGATGCGCTCAAATTGGATAATGTGACAGACCAAAATGTCGCTAACATCATGGTTGATTGGGCATGGGCAAGCGGCGTGGGCACGGCGGCGCGACAATTACAGAAGCTCGTAGGCGTGAAGGTTGACGGCATCATCGGCAACAAGACGTTGGCTGCCGTCAACAGCACAAGCGGCTTGCCGTTATTCGGACGTATCAAGCAAATGCGCCTATTATTCGTCAAGAGTATTGTCAAGAACGACAAGAGCCAGCAAGAAAATCTTAGAGGCTGGGAGCGCCGAATTAATTCAATTATGTACGACAATCTTATTTTGAACAAAAATGATTAAGTGGTTTTATAAGCTATGCAGCAAGGTGGCAGGCTTCGCTACCTCACTTGGCATTGATGGTCTTACACATATTATCGTAATGACCATTATCTCCAAGATGGCACTTATTTTCCTGCCAGTATGGGTAATGGTAGCCGTTATGCTGTTGGTTGCCATTTCCAAGGAATTGCTCGACAGATTCACAGGGCAGGGAACGTCAGAGTGGAAGGACTTCTTTTGCGATGTTGCAGGCATTTTGATTGCGATGATATGAAAAAGGCATTGTTATTCTTTATTGTTCTTCTCTCTCTTGTTTCATGTTCGCGCAAGACAACGAGCGTTGAGAAAGAGTTCATGGATTCAGTGAGGATTGAAAGACGTGACACGTTGATACAACGGCAGATTCTTACGATTGCTGACACCGTATTTTTCTCCGATACCGTCTTTGTTTACGAGCTAAAAATGGTTACGGTTGATGCAGATGGGAAAGTTCTCCGCACCGACACGGAACGCGAAAAGAAAATCATTTCCAATCGAAACGCAAAGCACTATGTCAACGCCAAGCAGGAGGAGCGGCAGACGAGCGTAACGGACAAGAAAGAGACGAGAAAAGAGAAAGAAAACAAGACGGTGAAGGAGAAACCGCCGATTTTGCAGCGATTCAAAGACAGCCTCTTTCAGTTCGCCGCGGTGTTGCTGATGATAATTGGCGCGTGGTATTATTTTGTTTATTCCAAGAGGAGCAGAAGCAAGAATAATCCTTAATGATTATTCAACCTTTTAATTCCTCAAAAATGAAACAATTACAGATATTATTTGACAAAGCCGTTGAAGCTACAATGAACGCAAGCGGTTTGTCTTTTGAAGAGTTCACGACAAGTAGAAGTGAACGTAGTGTTAATGCACGTTGGTTTTCGTGGATTACCTAATCGAAAAAGGCATGAGTGAAGGCACTATCGCTGAGTTAAGTGGTATGAGCCAACAAAGGGTAAACGCCTTGAAAAACTCACGCATCTACCGAATGAAAACACTTATGTGCAGAGTCTTAAAACAAAGTCTGAAAGATATTATCGGATGAAAATTGGCGTGCCTTCGGGTGCGCCTTTTTTGTTGTAAATTAATTATATATAAATGTTAAATGCACGCATTTTTCTAAGAAAAAATCTTGGTTTTTATTTGGTGTTTTCAAAACAAATGACTATCTTTGCAATATAGAAAAGAAGGAAATAGCAATAACACCACAGCCCTCGACAACACGGTAAGTCACTAATTATGAAGACGAATAAAAAATATAGCAAGAAGTCAATTATCGCAATCATCAGACGTGGAGAACCAACGGAGATTTTCCGCCTTTGCTTCCATTTGAATGGTGAAGTAAGCAAAAAATCTGTATGCGAATTAATCAGAAGCTTTGCTCCTTCAAAAAAAATTAAGGACACAGCCTATGATATTGCGTATCGCTCGGAACATAAATTCCAACCGTTGTCGTCAACCGAATTGTCAAGAGAATCTGAATACTACGAGGCGAATAAGATTCACATGATTGTTAATCAATTGCGGTATTATATGAAAGGCAATAAGGATTCTTATACGAAGACACCAATTTTGATTGAAGGGCAATTGTATTGGGCATCAAGAGAATATGGCCGTAATGACTATAACAAGTCTTTCATTTGCGAATACAAAGGAAACGAGAAGATGTGTGACATCTTGGTTAAGTTAGGAAATAAATTTTTATAAATCAAATCATATAGCCATCGACATCACGGTTAAGTCTATTAATTATGAAATATAGCGTTTATTACAACAATAATGTAGAAGTGAATAAGGTTGCCGAGTTCGAAACATTAAAGGAAGCCAAAGATTATTGCACAGAGGAAACAGAAGGCTGCGATGAGGTTTGCGATGGCGATAATTGTTACGAAGGCCGCAGTAATAATTTTCATTACGAAGTTTACGAAGGAGACAGCTGCGCTATCCTTGATGAAGATGGCGATGTTGTTGAATTTAAAGATTCTGTCTACGAAACCAAGTATTTTTATTGCGATTAATTAATCAAAATGAAAAGAGAAATACCATTATTTATCGTTGATTCTTCAAGAAAGCACAAGAAAGGAGAATGTGACTATTTATGTTGCACCGATAAAGATAGCGGATTTATCGCTAAGATTGATTACATTGATGGCGAATTAGAAGAAACAGGAAGTGATTACAGAATCGGGTTAAGTAAGAATGGAATATCTTGCAGAATGAAGATAGTTCGCTCAATGGGCGAGAATCCAACAGAAACCGCGGTTAGAAGCCTGCTCAAAAAAGGAATGGAGTACTATTCAACTATCATTCAAAAAAATGTTGATGTCACAAAGCTCAGCCGAGAGGATTGCGTTGATTGCATTGATGTGATTATAAGAGCCAATATGTCATTAATGAAGGACAGGCCACTTGCTCAAAGACAGACGATTGCGACATCTATTTGCGTGTTAGAGGCCGCCAAAAAGTATATAATTGAAAAATAAAATCATCATGAAAGAAATAATCAAAGGCATAACAACTCGTTATATTTTCCGTAATACTGACAATAAATCCGTTCAGTTAGATGTGACCGTATATGATGTGGAAACAGCGTCAAGCGTCAAAGTATATGATGTAGTTCTACATGTAGATGGCATCGAAATGAACTACAATTATAACAATACCAATGGGCCGATGTGCATTTACAGTAAATTAAACACGTCAATCCATGAAATGCTCTTTTATGATAAAGGAGAAGGCCGAATCAAGATAACAACGAAGATTGGCGATGAATATATCATTACGATACCAGAAGACATTTCAGCGGACATTTACAATTCACTAAAGAATGACGACAAATAAACAATCAAACTGGGGCGGCCGCCGCGAGAATAGCGGCCGCAAAAGAACAAACAAGGTTACAATGTGGGCAAATGTAAATCCTGCATTCCTTGCCAAACTAAAGGAGAAGGCAGAAGAAGAAAATATGAAGGTTGGTGAATATCTTGAAGAACATCTTAGGTTATAATTGCAAGCAAATTAAATTCATTCGTAAGACGCTGATTCTGAATACCAATCAAAACAATATGGCGCGTTTCGGCAAATTACCAGCAAATTAAATCCGTCTTAATACTTCGTGATTATAACCGAATTATAATCGAAAAAGGCTCGTCACAGCTATTGTGGCGAGCCTTTTTTTTGCTTCATGCTGTTAGCTTTTCACATAACAAACAGATTACAATTTCCACAAAACCGAAACAAATCGCAACAGCCGAAATTTGTCTTAGAAAGCAGGAAAGTCCTGTTTCATAACAAAAAAAACAAATTTATTATGGAAGGAATTGAAAAAGTGATTTGTTGCGACAAGGGAAACGATGCTCTGGCCTATGCAGCGATGGCCAACAAACAAACAGACCCTATGGCAATGGCAGCGATGATGAATGGCGGCGCAAACTCGTGGAACAACTCCCCTGGATGTATCTAATCTTTTTAGCCTTATTTGGCGGTAACGGATTCGGATTCGGCAACAGAGGGAATGCCGTGCAGGATGCTGAAATCCAAGGTCAGATTGCCTCACTACGCTCACAGATGGCCGACAACCACAATGCAGATTTGCTGATGTCAGCTATAAAGGGCAACAACGATGCTCTGACAACGCTTGGCGCGAATCTTAATTGCGATTTCAACCAATTGCAGCAGGCCGTTTGTGCAATACGTTCAGCAGTAGACAATGTTGCTGGGCAAGTAGGTTTCAGTGCTGAACGTGTTATCAATGCGGCCGAGCGCGGTGATGCCAACATTGTCAGTGCGATTCAAAATTGTTGCTGCAACACACAGCAGGGGATTATGAAAATGGGTTATGAAAACCAATTAGCTATCCAAGGCCAGACGGAATCTTTGAATAGAAGTTTGAATTTCGTTAACTCGTCAGTCGAACGCGGCTTTAGTGCTCTTGGTTTTCAGAATGCGCAGGACAAATGTGAGATTATTCGCGCAGGGCAAGATAACACGCAGCGTATAATCGATACACTTAACTGCCACTGGAACTCAGATTTGCAGCAGCGCTACAATGATGCACGCCTGGAACTCTCACAGCAGAAGCAGAATGCAACGCTTATAGCGGCTCTGAAAACGACAACAACAGCTTAGCACAAAGATGGTAGGGAAGATAATTTCCCTACCATTGTAAATTTAAATCGCCATGTTATTCAAAGATATAAAAAGCGGCTATCCTGTTTATTTCCTTAATCGGGAATCTATCACAGCCTATCAAGGTAAGGTGGTGAGCGTCTCTGTTCCGCGATATGATATGCAGGTTGTCAACAAGGCAAATGCACCGTTAGTGGTTGATATTACTATAGATGCAAACGGGCAAACAAAAACGTACACTATCAGCGAAAACGCCACAACGACTTACGCTGGCAATATTGTCCTTTCCACTGAACGCGATGGAATTATACGTGAAGTTGAAGCAATGAAGTCACAGAAAGAGGATGCTATCGCGCAGGAGGCGAAGAATCATGAAGACCTTGATAAGATAAATTCGTTGCTTGAAGAATGGAATCCTGCACTGGCCGAGAAGAGAAAGCAGGATGAAAGAATTAATACGATTGAACAGGAAGTCAGAAATATCGGCCAGCAGCTAAAAGACTTTTTCTCTGAGTTTAAAAGCAAAACGCCATGAAATTTTATATAACTATCTCAAAAAAATCAGATTCTCATTTCAATGGAGAAAGCGCAGCCGAAGCAATTAAAAGAATTTTCTACACAGATAAAAGTGGAGCAGAGCACAAAGGCGCACACTGGTCAGTGAATGAAATACTAAAAGCAACAGAAAAACTAAAATTCAAATCTTGTGTTACGGACTGGGATAAATACGTTGCTTTTAATTACGCTTATGCAGATTTCAACAAGATTATGTCGGATGAAATGATTATCTTAGCAGCGCATTCCTTCTTCTTTGACGATGAGGATGCGCCTTGTGATAAGGTGTACAGATATGTACAATCAATGTAAAATAACGTCTAACCGTGCAAAATCCGTGCAAGTGATTTTACATAAACAGATAAACGATTAAATATCAAATACTTACAAGAGTAAGACTAATGCTTTGGGAGCAGGGGGTCGTGGGTTCGAATCCCGCTACCCCGACAATAATTAAACCGTTGATAATTAGAAATTTGCTAATTGTCAACGGTTATTTTTGTCTCTATATTCAAATGTTAAAGCCGTAAATTTATGCCGTATTATGCCGTATTATGCCGAAATTTGCCGAAAATCCGTGCAAAACACGTGCAATTCATCAAAATGTAGAACCGTGCAAAATCCGTGCAAATGGCAAAAATTAATCTGTACCTCGATGCAAGGGCCAAAAATAAATCTGGAAAATATTGTGTAAAAATTGTAATTCGGCACAATAATACATCCTCCATGATTCCGACATCTGTATATTTAAGAAAGGAGGAATGGCTGAACGGAGAGGTTATAAACACTCCTCTGGCAAAAAGATTGAATCAAGTTTTAAAATCGAAATTGGAATATCTTAGGATGCAAATCATCCTATTAAGTTCATCGAAGAATCTTGACAAGATGACGGCAAAGGATATTCGCGAACAAATAAACCCTCGCGAAGAAACAGAAGAAGAGCGGCCACATTATATAAATGAATACTTCAAGGTGTTCATATCAAGAAAGACAAAAGATAGGACAAAAGAGGTTTACGAAGGCACAATAATAAAGATTGGCAATTATTGCGATATTGAGAATTTATCGTTTGAGGAGATTGATTACAAATGGTTAGTCGATTTCGATTCCTGGATGCAGGCGAAAGGAAATTCTGTAAACACGCGCTCCATTCATTTGCGCAATCTTCGCGCCTTGTTCAATGAAGCGATTCGTGAAGATTATGTAGCACAAGAATTTTACCCATTCAGGAAATTCAGAATAAAATCTGAACAGACTGAAAAACGCTCTTTGACCATCAAGGAATTATTATCACTGATGAATTTCAAATGCGAAGATTATCAGCAAAAATACATTGACATCTTCCTAATCTCATTTTATTGCGCAGGAATAAACATGGTTGATTTGCTTGATTTGCCGCATCCCAACGAAGAACAGAGAATAACATATCGAAGAAGCAAGACAGGAGTTCTTTGCAGTCTTAAAATTCCAAACGAAGCAATGAAGCTCATAAGAAAATATCGCGGAGAAAAGAAACTGCTTATTTTCGGAGAGACACATGAAGATAAAAGGTCGTTTGTTAGAACAATAAACAAGAATCTACAGAAAATAGGAAAGACAGACATTATTAATGTGAGGAACAGATATGGACGAGTGAAGAAAGAAAAAATATTCAAGCCTCTATTTCCACATCTTACAACATATTGGGCGAGACACACATGGGCGACCATTGCAGCAGATATTGACATTCCAGATGCTGTTATTGATGCTGCTCTTGGTCACAAGCCGCAATACCAAATTGCAGACATATATATAAGGAGGAATGAAAAGAAGGTTGACCAAGCAATCAAGAAAGTCATAGACTATGTAAAAAAATCCACTGACAATTAATTTTGCCAGTGGATTTTTTTATCCTACATGTTCTTCTGGGTCATCGTATTTGAGGTTGAAGTCTGTTGCAATATGCTTTCTTATGTCATTTATCGCTAATCCGATAAAACCGAAAAGGCAAAATAAAAAGCCAGAAACAGCGCTCATTATTCCAGCCGCAACTTGCTGTTGCCCTAAAAAATCCTTGTAATAACTTCCAATGTTATTTATTCCTATTATAGCAACAATAATTCCAACAATAAAGGAAATTACGCCTATCGCAATAACAGCTTTGGACATGATGTCAAGATTGCGATAGCTGAAGGAAACGTCAATAAATTCAGATAATGCTTTTTGTGAAATCATGATTATTTGATTTAAAAATTTGTTCTTACTAAGCCAACGACACGATAAATTTTAATCACATCGCCTTTTTCTACATTTATATCCTCCAATTGGCTCTTTGGATTTGAAACTTTGCATTCATATTTATCTCCGCGCTCATAAATGTTTCTGAAAATAAATCCAATACTCTTTGTGTCTATTATATAAGGAGCGCCGCTTTCAATAACCGCATTCTCTTGCAGTGCCGACAACGCAATTAAATCCCCTCTCATGAATTGAGGTTCCATTGATACCCTATCGTTTCTGAAATAGAAATCAAAAGGTGGAAATTGATTAAATGCTCCCATATATTCCAGATTCTGAACTTTTCCGCTTTTCACAAGCTCCAGCACGTCAAAATTAGGAATCTTAGCAATACTTTCTGTAATGACAGGTTTTTGCTCACCGTTAGCAAAGAAGAAATTAGATAGCTTGTCAAAGTCGTTGTCTTTGTTTTCAAATCCTTTATTAAGCATTTCCCCTTTTCCTGTTTTAAGCCATTCAACATTTAGCTCGGGAAAGTTTTGTGAAATACTAAACAACGCAGAAACGCCGAAATCATCTTTGACAACTGATAAATAGCTGGTTGACAAGCCTGCTTTGATGAGGAACTGTCTTTGCGATAATCCTTTGAAATTAATGAATTTAAGTAGTCTATCTTTCATAATGCTAAAAATTGTTTATTTATTAGATATTTGTGTCTAATTATTTGGCATATATAATTATTATATGTATCTTTGCATGTGTAACCAAGGAGGTAAATAGCTTGCCTGCTTAATGGTTGTGCAAAATTAAAAAGAAAAAATAGAATAGCAAAATTTTATATATAAAAATGGTAAGAAAAAGTTTAATCCAAATACCATCAGAGATACGAAGGAAGGCGACAATCGAGAGGTATAATAAGATATATGCCTATTATATAAGGGAATTAGACCTTGGAACAAAGGCGTATGATGCAATTGTGATGACTGCTAACGCATTTAATGTCACGATAGCAACGGTGTACAAGGTTAAACGAGAAAAGGAGAAAGGAGCAAGCAATGAGAGTAGTAATGCCACAAATAGCAGATGATTCAAAATACACGGTGTGCCAAGCGTCTGAGGTTCTTGGTGTTCACCGAGATACTATAAGAAGATGGGTTAATAGCTGTCTTTTGAAGCCGAGATTTAGCAAGATAAACGGACGGAAGTTTTTCCTTGGCAAGGACTTAAAGAAGTTCTGGATGACACAATATTGAAAGATAGCTCATTCGATAAGCAAAACCAAAGCATCTCGTTCTCGCATTTTCCATACAAATCGTCATCGGTTTTGGTATTGCGTAAATCTTATAACTCTCAACGCAATAGTTATCGAATGAGTAAAGAGTTGAATGGTTGCACCTAATTGTTTGAGTTCTGGTGTTATGCTTGGTGTTGGCGGTTCGATTCCGCCACAGCTCACAAAGCGAAAAGTGTTCTTTGATTTATTGGCAAAGGGGTGCGGAAGTGAAATCATAAGTAGCAAGGCCCAAATCCCCGAAAAAGTGGTATCACGTGATAGTAACTATCTATGTCGTGAAGTTGTAAACGGATGAGGTTCGGCATCATCCATACCGCGTGAGCTGCCACGAGGAGTTATGTAACTACCATGTAACTGTTATGTAACTACATTTAAATTCTATGTAAGGGTAAACATTTGAAAGAGTTGAAGTTGCAATTTGCTCCCGTAATAAATGTCGGGAGCAAATTACAAGCAAATGAAACCGACTGACAAGGGATTTTATTCCTATACATAATCAACTCCTCAGATATGCCGATGCTGGCGCATTCACCTTTCGTTTGCGTTTGGATATGGCGGCACAGGTGGTTCAAGTCCACCTATCTGAGCTAATTAAAACCTTGTTGTATGAATAAGATTAAGAGAATTGCTGAGATAAGAGAATTGCTGATGCAGGATGCAGAAGAGCAATGTATCTGCCGCACACGCGGTTATCTCACTGCCAACTTCAACATGGAGATTGGCAAGAAGAATTACGAAGTCGAATTAATCGTTGATGAAGATTGGCAATGTAGCGATTGCTCCGTCTATAACATAGAAGAAGACGTGGAGGATGTGAAATTGAAAATCCTTATCCTCAACGAATATTCAGGGCTATACGCCACACTCAAACGAGAGGCGTATGAAAAACTTGACAGAGAAGCGAAATTGTACGAGGAGCATGAACAATCGCTGATGTACGATTTCCTTTATTGATATAAGCTCGCTGCGGTTCTTTTCACGAGGTGCAAAGAGTTGCATCGCAAATGATAGAGTGCATTCTTGAAAAGGAGAATGAGAAGATTTCCGTTACGTAGCGAGCGCACGCAGGTGATTGAGACTGGGTCTCATGTTTGAGTTCCATGGTTGTATGATAAATAGAATATGTGAGATAAGAGGTTCGATTCCTCTCGCCTGCACCAACCAATAAATAAAATGTATTATGAAGAAGGAATACTATTTTGTTGTTTCGATTTTTTCAAATAGACGAAACATGAAAGAAAAGATGCTTGGAAAATGGCTGTCGAGCTTCAAAGATTCACTTTTTGAATTTAATGAGAAATTTACGCCTGATGACCTTCAAACTTGCCTAAGAAAACGTCTTAATGAAATTAATGTTTCAAATGGACTAAGCAAAGATATTCATCTTAGAAGTTATGAGGTTATGAAAAATGAGATGATATTTTGGTTTGAGAGCGAATTTGGCAGCGATTCACCATCCGCCATTATGACATTGAGGCTTGTAAGACAATGGCTGTAGGGTTTAAGTTTCAATAATTGCGATGCAGAATAAAACTCGCCTGCATCAACCAATAAAAACATATTATGAAGAAGGAATACTATTTTGTTGTTTCAGTCTCTTGTAAAAGAAGAAACATGAAAGAAAAGGTACTTGCCGAGTACCTTAAAAGCTACAAGAATTGTCTTCTAGAGTTCGGCGAAGAATATACGCCAGATGTTTTAATTACCGACCTTAATAAACGACTTGATGAAATCAACGCATCGAATAAGCGGTGCATGGATATTCGTTTAAAGCGAGAAAACGGCATGTTTGGCGAAATAATCTTTGTATTTGAAAGTGGTGTAGGCTGGGGCATTCAATCCGCTATAATGGTTTTCAGACCAGTAAGACGATGGTTGTCTGGTTCAAGTAGCTTGGGAAATAGTGAAGTAGAATAAATAAAAAACTACAAACATGAAAGCATTTACAAATTACAGATATTACGTTCTCTTTGCCGTTAACTTTATGGCGGCAATATTGTTTATCGCTATGCCAGACGATAGCTGGAGCACTCTAAGGTTTATTGCCTTTTTAGTGCTGACAAAAGCGGCTGCATGCTTGCTTATTTATGTCACAATGGTTCTGATTTCTCATTGGAGCGATAAACACGAAATACCAGAGATAGATTCTCTTCTCAATGGGGATTTTTGAATGGATTACGATTCAATTATACATATTGCATTACATGTTGATGGTTGGCGACAATAGTTAACATGGGGCGGTCGGGATGAGTTGTGATAACTCGTACTTCCGCTTGTCTTTACTCATAATTCATACTAAAGGTGGCCGTTCGTACTTGCAGGTACGAACGGCTTTTTAAATTCAAACACAATGGAAAATAAAATGACTTTACACGAAAAACTGAATCTGATTCAGACGAAGTTGGAAGCGCCGAAGGACTTGTATAACAAGTTCGGCAACTATCGTTATAGAAGTGCAGAAAGCATTTTGGCCGCGACAAAACCTTTTCTTCGCGAAATGGGTTTGACGCTGGTGACGGAATCGAAAATCAGCGAACATTTAAATCGCATCTATGTAGAATGCACCGTTACCATTTCTGACGGAAAAACAAGTGAAAGTGCAAGCGGAATGGCACGCGAGGAAGAAATGAAAAAAGGCATGGATGGTTCGCAGATAACAGGTGCTGCAATGAGCTATGCAAAGAAATATGCGCTTGGTAATCTCTTTGCTATTGACGATACTAAAGATGCCGACACTACTGAATACGCGCAGCAAGTGCAAGCTGCACAACAGAGTACAACTGCACCGGTGAGCCAGGCCAAGCCAAAACAAGCGCCAAAGCAAGTGAAACAGCAAGCGCCGCAGGTCGATGAAGAGCGTTTGATGTTTCTCCTGCAAGATATAAGCCATGCGAGAAGCAGAAAGACACTTACAACAATATGGAACGAGAACAAGGACTTGCAATCCAATCCGAGATTCAGCGAGGCCGTTCAAGAAGCATCAAAAAAATATCCGAAATGATAAGAATTGCATTTTGTATTATCGCCATGCTGGTTATGGTGGCGATGCTCACCGTTGTTGTATATGCACAACATGTAGCCAATAAAGACTATAAAGATGAAGACAATGAAGACGATAAAACTGAATGACAGCGGAATCCTGTTTGATGCAGAAAGCCATACCTACTGCACCAAAGATGGAGAAGTATTGCACGGAATCACGGGGAGGCTCAAAGAACGAGCCTTCCCCGATGAGTATAAAGATGTTCCCGAAGAGGTGTTGCAACGTGCAGCGACAAGAGGCACGAGGATTCACAATATACTTGAATTGTATGATGAAGTAGGATTGATAACGAATGAATGCCAAGAACTTCAAAACTACATGAAGGCGCAGACAGAATTTCCTTTCCTTGCTAATCATCTTCAAAGCGAATATCTTATCACGGACGGCGAAAAATATGCCTCTGCAATAGATAAAATATATGTAGAAGATGATGGTGTTATTCTCGGTGACGTGAAGACTACCTATCATCTCAACGAGGAATATGTTAGTTGGCAATTGTCTATCTATGCTTATTTCTTCAATCTTGTAAATCCAGATGTAGAAGTTAAAAAACTCTATGCTCTTTGGTTTAGAGAAGACAAATACAAAGTTGTGGAAGTGGAGCGGAAATCAATCAAAGATGTCAAGAAGTTGCTTTATACGGAAGAAGCGTTGCCAGTCACCACCGTTGACGAAACAATGATGCCAGACATCAACCGCGCGGAGGCTGCGCTAATTGAATATAAAGAAGCGATGGAATTTTGCAAGGCGCAATACGATAGGCTAAAAGAAGGAATCTTGGCCATTATGACGCAACATAATATAAAGAAATATGATGGCCAGAGAATTTCAATAACGAGAAAGCCAGAAACTGAACGATTAAGTTTTGATTCAAAGGCATTCAAAAATGACTATCCACAGATGTATGAACAATACATCACGAAAACAAAGACTTCAAGTAGTATTTTAATTAAAGTGAAATAAAATGATAGGAAACGAAAGGTATCAATGTCTTGCACATTTGACAAATGACGCTGAACAAAAAATGTCACAGAGTGGTGCTTTTACTGTCTTTTCGGTGGCAGTAAACAGGAAGTTAAAGGATAAGGAAATAACAAAATATATCTCCTGTATAAAGGGTGGAGATAATAGCAAGTTACTTCCATATCTAAAAAAAGGAACGTATGTCTTATTAGAAGGCAGCGTTGACGGTAATGCTTATGTATCAAAAGAAGGAATACCCAAATTTTCCTTGCAACTAAATGTATTTGATTTGCAATTACTTAATGTTGCCAAAACGAGCAATCCGCAATCTGATTTCGCACAGCCACAAAATCAGAGCGAAAAAACACAGCAAGTTTTATCGCCAGAATATGTGAACGGTAATAATTTATATGGCGGCAGCGATGATTTGCCTTTCTGATAAATTATGAAATACGACCTAAAAAATCCGCTTGATAAACAAAATCTACTTTTGCGAGTAAAAAAAGAACTTGCAAACGCAAACAATGTTGTAGAGTTTAGCGTTTGCAAGCCAAAAAGAACAATAAAGCAAAACAGGTATCTCCATGTTATATTGTCATATTTCGCTTGTTCGATAGGTCTTTCAGCAGACTATGTAAAGCAGAATTACTTCAAGCTATTATGTAACAAGGAAATCTTTGTGATTGATGCAGATGATGTTTTCATTGGCAAAACAAGAAGGATTCGGTCATCAAGTGAATTGACAACAGAAGAAATGTCAATAGCGATTGAGCGGTTTAGAAACTGGTCAGCAGAAACAGCAGGCATCTACATTCCATCGGCCGAAGAACATCATTTGTTGCAATTGGCAGAAATACAGGTGGAACGAAATAAATTATTTTTATAATGTCAGAGTATATCAATCACAAGATTTCAAACCGAAGCGAATACGCTTTCAGAAAATTAATCGAAAGAAAAGGCGCTGCGGCCTATGGCGTGTATTGGTATGTACTGGAAGAATTGTACGAAAGCGGCGGCAGAATGCTTTTTGAAGAGATTGAATCTATCTCAAACGCCCTATGCGTAAGAAAGGACTTTGTGGCGAGTGTTATAAAGTCCTTTTCTTTATTTCAATATGATTCAGATTCGTTTTGGTCAGATGAAGTAATTGAACAAATAGAAAAGAGGCAGAAGCTAAAAGAAAAAAGAAAGGAGGCTGCAAATAAAAGATGGGTGTCTGAGAAAAATATTATTGTGCCAGAAAAAGAGCTTGATTCATCTCCTAATGTTATTGATTCATCTCCCAATGTTAAAATTACGAAGGTTGACAAAGAGCAAGAGATGAAGTCAAGAGAGAGGGAGTTTTATAACGTGTTAGTTCCATTCGTCAAAACTTATGGCCGTGAAATGATAAGAGAATTTTTCGATTACTGGAGCGAGCCGAACAAGTCACATTCAAAGATGAGATTTGAGCAGGAGCGGACATGGGATTTGAGCAGACGTTTGCAAACATGGGAAAAAAGAAGTAGAAATGGATTTGGTAAACACAACAGCGGAGCAGATAAGCAGGCAGCTAACTATAAAGCAGTTGAAGCCTATCGAAATGAAAGCATTCAAAATCTCAAACCGATGGATTCAGAAGAACAGATGCCTATCTAATTTGTTGAGTAATTATTCTCCTGTCAATTGGTCTTATCTACCGCAGATAGGAGACGAGGCGTACACACGCGAATGTCCGTCCATTGGCGCGTTAGACGAACTTTATCAAATGAAAGGCGTTGCAAGGATGTGGATAGACGAACAAGTTACAGCGATGTATTTGATGTCTTCAAGCAAAGAGAATATGAGGACACCAATATCGTTGTTTGCAAGTAATTTTTCTGTCGTTGCCGCGCCATACAAACTGACAGAACTAATGCTGTTCTTTTCAAGATATGCGGCTGGAATGTACGACAATTCTTATTCCACTTTCAATTCAAGAAGGATTGGCGTTGCTTTTCATTCTGAATTTTTGCCGCAAAGGGAGCAGGCTTTAGCGAGGCTCGAAAGACGTAAGGCTTCAACCATAAAAGATGAGGTTTCAAAAATAACAAGAAATCAGTATGAAGAAAGCAAAGACTTCAAAACGACAGTGAAAGTGCTTAAAGATAGCGATGAGCTAAGAGAAAAACTTGGCATTGCATCTGGATTAAACGTTAATGGCATAGGCGTGAGTTTTTTGCCAAAGAAATATATTTATCTTATTCACGAATATCAATCAAAGAATCTTATCACGGTATTATCCTGCGAATCAATCAAATAAAATATGGGAAACGTGAATCTTTACACTCTCCTTTTGCGTATTCATGATTTCTTTTTTGGTAATTCAGAAATGAAATACAAGAAAGAATTGCAAGAGAGGTCAAATAATGAAATTCAAGTGATGGAATTTGACGGTGATCTATGGCTTTGTCACCGAAATACACCACTAATCAAGCAAGAGTGGACTACGGAAAACCTTGCTAAGCTAACAGAAAAAGTTAGAGAAAATTGGATGAAGTACAATATTTTAAAACATAAAAAATGACTATCAACGAATATCAAGATAGAGCGCTGGAAACAGCTATTTACCCAAATTCAATCATCTATCCTACCATCGGTTTAACAGGTGAAGCTGGAGAGGTGGCAGACAAAGTAAAAAAGGTTCTCCGCGACAAAAACGGAGAGTTTTTCAAAGACCCATCCACGAGAGAGGAAATCATGAAGGAGATTGGCGATGTATTATGGTATTGCGCGACACTTGCAAATGACCTTGGTTACACCCTGGAAGAAGTTGCTTTAGCGAATATTAAAAAACTATCAAGCCGCAAAGAAAGAGGTATGCTTGGCGGTAACGGAGACAATCGATAAACCAACGAAAATTATAATTGCAATGACAAAAGAAGAAATAACGCACATCTATTTCAAGAAGATGTGGCTCTCGCCGAGCGGTTATCCAAGATTTCCTCGAAGCGCAATGTATGCGTACAGGGCTGGAGTTATCCGCGAAGAAGAGAAGGAAAGATACGGAATTGATAAACTAATAAGAAGATTTAATCTATGAGGCTAACAGAAAAAATTATGAATGCTCTTGGTGAAGAATGCAAGGAGCGTTACAAGAGTAAGACAGAGCAGGATGTTTTCCTTTTTGGCGCGAGAAGAGCGTTGGAGGAATACGCAAAAGGATTGTGGCATGAAGCAGACGAACAACCAGCCGTCAACAGCGAGGTTATCATATTTGCGAAAAAAGTACTGCCGAGCGGACAGAGGGTGGCGCCAGCTTATGCGGCCGTGTATCGTGATGTCATGGGCCGCGATGTCTGTCTGTTTACCGATATAGATATTAAGGCAGATATTGTCAGATGGATTAACGTGGAGGATTTGCCATGAACGATTGGAAACCAGATGTAAGATGGAGGCCAAACACGGGTATCATGCGCCACGAGCCACTAATGGCCGTGCCTCACAAGAATATTAATCTACTCGTGACATACGCGGAAGGACGGCAGGAACATGAAGCAGCCATGTGGAAGAAGATGAACGACAAGCGGAGGCGTGAATACGGCATTTGCACTGCATTATGTTACCTTCACTTCATGCGCGTTGAATATGCCATGAAGCTTGCACGTGATGCTGTAGACACGCTTGCCAAGCGGAAGGACATATATCGACATGAAGTCAAGCGGACGTGCAGAAGAATTGTTGACGAGGTGGCGAGGCTGAATGCTTGGATGTATAATGTGATTCAGCAAGAAAGGTATTTGGAAGGATATGACCACTTCGTTGACACCTTCAGCGAGCACATGAAAGAGAAATATGATGCGCTGCGTTACTGCATGATGCAGGCTTGTAAGCCATGTTTGACAGACCCTGCTTTGTATGCTCAGTTGGAATGCACGAGAATTGTTGCAGAATTGGCAGATGCCTGCCGCAAAGGAGATATGGAGAAATACAGAGATTACTCATACATCAAAGGCATCTACGCCTACAACACTGAGACGCTTATACCTCTCCTTTGTTCTCTTGAAGAATTGATTAAAAAGAGAATTTTTATACGCGGAAGCAAGGATGTCAATCTTAACAAGGATGAATATGTATGCAGGTGCGTAAATGCTGTGACTGACAGATTCCGCGATGGAAAAGGATTAGTAAAATTGTTAGAAGAAAAATGGTAAGATTATGAGCAAATCAAGAATAGTTATCAAAATGGATGCAAATGACATAATGGATTGTTTGTCTGAATCTGAAGCGGTAGGTTTCGCCTACGACTGTTACGATTATCTTGGCATATATCAGCGGCGAGATTTAATCGAAATGCTTGGCGTGGAAGAGATTGTTGGGCATCTTGACGAAGATATTGTTGAATATCTTGACGATAAGGCTATGATTGAAGAGCTGAAAGGGCGAGGATATTTAATGAAAATGGCGATTATGTTGTGTATGCGGAGATTATTTCTTCTGACGGATATACAACTTTCAAGCCATTGCGCAACTTTGGCTATCGTCAATCTGACGCGATAGAATACCGTGACAACGACTTGAAGGACGTGAAAGAATCGCGGATTAATTTCTTGATTAAAACCTACAAGCCAGACGTGCGATATAAACGTGTCAGTAAAGGAAATTACAAGAAGATTGACAATTTAATTGACTAAGACAATGACAGAAGAAAGACTTAAACTTATTAACAAGATAGCCGAGGAAATGAAATTCATCTCTGAGGCGATAGAGAAGATAGATGGAGGATATACGTTTGAAATTCGGCTTAAAGGTGTGCGCACAACGGATGGATTTAGTGTATATCCGTTTCTATCGGAGGGCCAACGTAGCGAGATAGAAGATTTAGTGGAGAAGTGCATAAGAAAGAATTTAGAGGATTACAGAAAGGAATTTGAGGAATTATGAAACATTTAATATCCCTAAAGACAAATCAAGGCATCGCCTCAGTTGAAGACTATCAGAATGGCCGTATTGATAGAGACGATATAATCGGCGTCATCCTTCAAACGGAGGTGATAGGTGTGGTTATTTCTCTTGACCAGTGGAATGAAATCTGGTGCAGCGAGGAAAACTGCAAAGTATTTAATAAGACGTGTAGCGAAGCAGAAGCTTTGCAGACATTGAGCGGTCTGGAACTCACTGGCAATATCGTTAAGCAGAACGAGGAAGACGGGGAAGAGATGACTGCTGCTATGCGTTGCTGGCAGTACAAAAAAGGCAGTATTCAGTGGTATCTTCCAAGCCTGTATGAGCTGGGTACAATCGTTGCTTATCGTGATGAATTGAACAAGGTACTAAAAATTCTTGGTGCAAACCTTTTACGTAAATCCTATTGTGCCTGGAGTAGTTCCGAGTCCGACCGTTGTAACACTTGGGTCGCCAGTTCATGTGCTGGTTACTTTTACAGCAAAGACAAGTTCGACAACATAATAACAAGGGCCGTTGCCGCATTTAGCCCCTTGCAGCATGAAACCTCATTTTCTGCCGACACGAAAATGAGCCTGTGAAGTTCAAACAAAAAGTATATCAACAATAAAACAAACAACTATGGCAACTAATAAAGACCCAGAGCAGTGCTGCACACTGCCTGAATTGAAGAAAACAGAAAAAGAAACTGTTAATGTCGCTGAGATTCTTCGCGACTACAAGAAAAATGAAATAATACTATACACAACTATGTATGGTAGTGCATTCTTCAAAGGATTCACGCGTGATGGAGGAATTATCCTTGAAAACACGAAAACGATTATAAGAGGAACATTAAAGCGCGATTTCGTGCTTGACGCAAACGGAAGAATGAAGGAAACGCAAGGCGGTGAATGTGTTTTGTTTCCTTCATCAGAAATGCGCGATTGGAATAAGTTCTTTAAACATGGTGATGTCGTTGTCAACAAGGAAAACGGCTGTATGTATGTCTTTGATTGCTGGGCAAAATGCGATTTTACAGAAATGAGCATAATTGACTACTTCGACAATTCAAGTTCGTTTGGCGGAGTAGAGTTTAAGATAAAACGTTTGACCGTTAAAACGAAAGATTATCAGAAAGCCGAAGATGACCATCGTGAATGGTACTTTGAATTGATGGAGCAATCGTACACCTTTGTTGTCGACTGCGGAAGAGTGACGATGGTGGATAAGAAAGCTCCCGATTTTAAAACTTACGATAAAGTGCTTGTTCGCAACAGGAAGCAGAGCTGGAAGATAGATTTGTTCTCGCATTATGAGCAATTCGGCAGCTTTCATTATAGAACGCTTGGAGGATATTACGAATATTGCATACCGTTTGATGGTAATGAACATCTTGTCGGTAAAGAAGTCAAAGATGAGGAGGCATAAAATGATAAACATTAGAGAATTAAGAATTGGTGATATTATCACCAAAGAAAATAAGTACGAAGGCTATAAATACTCTACCGTTGAAGGAATTGACGACATCAGCGGTACGATTCGTCATAGAGAGGTGTATGAAGATGGAGGTAGTAATATGGCTATTTCTTCATACGAAGATATGTTGCCGTTTCCGCTATCAATAGAATTACTGGAGGCAAACGGATGGCAGTATTCATTGGATGGAGAGAATGTGCTCTTTGGAGAATTTAAGCCTATTACAATAGGGCTTATACCTTCTGCGGATTTTGACTACGCTTTCAACCCGATATTGCTTCCAGGTTGTTCAAAAAGAAAGCGCGATGCGATATTCATGTACGAAATAGAATCAGTGCATGAACTGCAAGCGCTGCTTGATATGTGGAAAGTAAAAGTAAAAATCAAACCCTAACCATTATGGATATTACAGACTACAAGAATCTCTACAAAGCCGCGAGAATGTTAGATGAAGCTGTTGACAAAAACAGCAAGAAATATCGTTCTGTCGTATATAAGTCCAATTACTACGGATTCAATAATACGGAAGTCAATGCGAATTGTATGCACCCTTTTACCATTCAGATGAAATCTTACCTTGAACTGAATCGTACTAACGAGCAAGGAGAGCCAATCAAGGAAGAATGGTTGAGATTCAAAGATGATTCGCTGGTGGAAGAGTTTATGGTTAAAGCGATTGACTGCCACAAAGAGGAAATTTTAAAGACTACTTCACGATTAATCAAGCAGTTTCTGAAAGAAAACATTGACGATGTTAAGAAGGAGAGGGAGCGATTGGGGAATATCGAAATGTTCATAGAGACTGAGCTATAAAAAGGCCGCAAATAACTTTGATATATTGTATCTAATTATTATATTTGCGTATTAATTAGATATTTAGCAAATGACGCTGACGACCAACAAATACAGGAACAAGAAGATAAAGAATGCGTATGGTACTTTTGATTCCATCAAGGAGTACAGACGCTTTCTTTATCTCTCTGCGGCTCAAAAGAAAGGTTTAATAAGTGAATTGACAAGACAAAAGAAATTTACTCTTATTCCCTCGCAAAGAGATGTGTATGGAAGGGTTGTTGAGCGTGAATGTTCTTATAGAGCAGATTTCTGTTATCGGAAAAACGGTAAGTTAATTGTCGAAGATGTAAAGAGTGAGATTACGCGAAAAAATCACGAATATATCATCAAACGAAAACTTATGCTCTTTATCATGAAAATTAAAATAAATGAGGTATGAACGAGGATTTTGACATAAAAGGCGATTTAAATTTCGGTGATGTTGGTTTTGATATTGGCGATATTGATTCCAGCTTGTTTGAAGTGGATTTTGACGGAGGCGACCAAATTGAAACGCGATATGTCAGACCAACGCTTAAACCGATAAAAGAAAGCCAAATACTCTATAGCAATGCTGAAAAACTGGCAAAGGAAATTGATGTTAGCAAGGGATTTCGCTATGATGCTTTTATTAGTGGTAATTTCATTTTTGGAGATTTTATTGAAGCATTTCTGACAAACAAGGATATAATAGCCAAGAAAATGGTTGTTTCTACCTTGTCATTAAGTCAAAATAATATTGACAGCTTTAAGAATCTTCTGGAATATGGATGGTGTGAAGACTTGTCTTTGATTGTTAGTGCATATTTCTACTCCAACGAAATTCGTGTTTTGATTCCCTACATTTATAGCAATCTGGATGTTGATAATAAATTCCAACTTGCTGTTGCTGGCATTCACACAAAAACTTGTCATATTTTGACAGAAGATGGAAGAAAAATCGTAATTCATGGGAGTGCAAATCTGCGCTCCTCAGCAAACGTGGAGCAAATTACAATTGAGGAAAATGAACAGCTTTATAATTTCTACGATGACTTTTATAGCAAGATTATCGATGAGTACTCAACGATAAGAAAACCTATCAGAGGAAATAAATTGTGGAATGTTGTAAACAAATAGGCTTATGGCAAGTGGTAGCGAAAAGAAAAAGGATAAAACAATGATAAAGGAAAACACGCCTGCCAAAGAAAGAGGCAAGCGTATGAAGAGAGCGAACCAAAAGACGAAAGACTTTATTGAGAAGCAAAAATAAAAGATTGGCGGTGAACTTCCATTTTAACATCCAAGTAAATGAAAGCAGAAAAAGAAATCACATATAGAAAGGTGGCTGACTTACATCCGCTTCCTAATAATCCGCGAAAAATTAAGAAGGAAGAGATGGAGAGGTTGGTTGATTCCATTACCATAAATGGCTTTTGGGAACATAGACCATTGGCTCTTACTGAGAGAGAGGGCCGATTGATTGTTTTGTGTGGTAATCAGCGATTGAAGGCTGCGCGAAAATTGAAAATCAATGAACTTCCCACTATTTTATATCGTGATTTAAGTAAGGATGAAGAAAACGAATTAATATTGCGAGACAATAAAGAGAATGGAGAGTGGGATTTTGATGCCTTGAAGATAGATGATGCCTTCAAAGATGTAGATTTCGATTTCATTGGGATTGAATTTCCAAAGGAGAAAGTCAGTCAATTAAAAGAAGTGGAGGATATTTCAAACCAAGGGAATGAGGCCGAAGGCAGTGATGTTGAAAACAATAGCGAAGAAAAAAAAGAAAACTTCTATCGCTCTATGTTTAAAGACGTACTCTACGAAAGTGATAATGATTTTGAAATACCAAACTTGCTGAAGGAAATGCAAGCAGGAAAATTGGAATTGCCATTATCGCCTTGGGGTGCAAACAGCAGACTGAGAAAGGACGTTGTCACATATCACTTCTATGTTGACGATTATAGGTTTGAAGCATTATTCAAAGACCCAATAAAATTGCTTACAAGCGGATGTAAGGCTGTCGTAGAGCCAAATTGCAGTTGTCACGACCAAACACCTATCGCGTGGGGAATACAACTAATCTATAAGAAAAGATGGCTGGCGAGATACTTACAAGAATGCGGTATAAAGGTCTATGCTGATTTAAATGTGTCGCATAAATTTATAGAATACAACAAGATGGGTATTCCAAAAGGCTACAACGCTTTCTTTACACGTGGTCTTGATGGCTGGATGGAAAGTTTGAAGTCTGATTTACAGGTGGCGCAGGAGATAAGCGGCTTGGAATGTCCGAATTTGATAGTTTACGGAGGAGGACAAGCCATCAAAGATTTTTGCAAAGAACATCATTTGTTGTATGTGACGGATTTTATTAATTCTAAAAAGATATAGATATGGGAAGGAATAGCGGAGGAAACAACACTGGTGCTGGCCCAGGCGATTTGGGCGAAGGCGATAGCGGTTATCGTGGTTCGATTACCAATGTACAATCTTTGGTTCACATGAAAGACAAGCAATTGTACAAGGAAACGAAGCAGGCGATTTCAAGATACCATGCTGTTATGGGCGTAAGAGAAAGAAACGTTAAACTTGCTGATATGGATAAAAGCGTTATGGGCGTTCAGGCAAGTGTAGGTGGGCAATCTGCGGCCGTTTATCTCAACAAGAAATATTACAACAAAAGCGCTGGAGAGTTTAAAGAAAACATTCAAAAGCAATACAAAAGCGGATGGCAGACGGAAACAAATAGGCCAACCGCCCACGTTACGACACACGAGCTTGCCCACTCCACATGGAATAGTTCGTTAACCGCAGCGAATGCGCAAGCCGCAGGAAAAGAAATCTCCAAATTGTACCGAAAATGGCGCGGAGATAAAACGAAGAAAGGATATGGTAGATATTCTATGACCAATGTTAATGAGTTTTGGGCAGAAACCGTCACAAAGGCGGTGCATGGACGCTCAGACAAATATACCACAGCAGTGAAGAGAATTGCAAGAAAATACAAATTATAATAATATGAAGAATATTGCACTATCAAACGGAGAGATTGAAGCGATAAAAAAATATCTCAACGGTGAAGTCGAAATCTGGACAGAAGACGAAGAAATCAAAGAGAATCTTACTTCTGTTATTGACAAGGCTAATGAAATGCTTGATGAATTGCCTGCCGAGTATGATTTTGGCGATGATATGATTAAATGGTTTTACGACCAATATAACAAACAAAACGCCTAAGCCAAAGACACTTTTCGCAAACAAACCAAACAGCACGAAAAATTAAAATTTTCAGCACGAACGCACAAAAAAATGGCAGCAAAAGACATAGAGAAATATCAGTTTAAAAAAGGACAGAGCGGAAATCCGAAGGGGAGGCCACCTAACAGAGTGCCAAAACAACTTGAAAATATATTTGGCTCTAAGGTGAAGGCGAGGAAATTTTTTAACCTGTCAAATATAGAAATAGACGAATGGGAAAAGGCCGTTTTATCGTTGGCAGCGCCTCAGTTAAGCAAATTGGCAAAATGGGAGGACGCGCCAATGTATCCAAGAAATTTAGCAATCGCCATCATATCGGACATAAAGAACGGAGTAACCAAAACTATTGACAAGTTAAGAGATAGGCAATTCGGCGAGAGTAAGAAACAAATTGACATAACGACAAATGGCTCAGATATTAACAAGGAGGCGTTTGTTTTAAATTTCGTTTCTAACCCAGAAGACTTCAAAAAGATTCAAGAAGAAGTGAAATCGGAGAAGGAGCGAAAAGAAAAAGAGCAACAAGAGCAAGAGACTGGCTACGATGAGTAATAATGTTTATGTAACAAAGAACTATGCGAGAGTGAAATTCGCAAAAGAGCAGGGATTTACAACTGTCTCTCTGCAAGGTTCTTCACGTTCAGCAAAAACTTACTCCATCGTACAATATCTCTGCATTTATTGTTCGTTGCATCCAAGAACAACCGTTTCAATTGTTCGCGCTGGCCTTCCGTCATTAAAACGTTCTGTCTACAGAGATTTCAAAGAAATAATGCTATCGTTGAACATTTGGAACGATAAACAGATGAATAAGTCGGATTTGGTTTACACGTTTACAAATGGCTCAACGATAGAATTTTTTTCAACAGATAACGAGCAAAAAATTAGAGGTTCAAAGAGAATGATTCTTTTCGTCAATGAAGCAAATGAATTAGATTTCTTGCAATGGCAGCAGCTTCAAATGAGAACCACTGATTTTTCAATTATTGACTACAATCCCTCATTTACAGATGACCACTGGATTTGCGAAATTAACCAAGAGCCATCAACATATTGGTTTATATCCACATACAAGGATAATCCATTCTTGGAGGAAAAGGTTATCAAAGAAATTGAAAGCCTAAAAGATAAGAACCCTTCACTCTGGAGAATCTATGGTTTAGGTTTGCAAGCGATAGTTGAGGGCTTGATTTTTGAAAATGTAGTAGAATTAAAGAATGATTTTATACCATTCGAGAAAAGAAAACACCATTATCGGGGAATGGACTTCGGTTACACGAACGACCCAACGGCGATTATAGACGTGTACATTTGTGGCGATGAGCTATGGCTGGATGAGATTAGCTATAAGACAAAGATGCTGTCATCTGACATAATTAAGGAAATCAAGAATGCCAATAATCGCGACAGGTCGAATGTTGAAATAATATCTGAAAGCGCAGACCCGAGATTAATAGACGAACTAAATAACGCTGGGCTTGATGTAAAACCTGTAAGAAAATATGCTGGTTCAATTATTGCTGGTATAAACAAGATGCAGACTATGAAAATTTTTATCACAAACCGCAGCGTTAATTTAAAGAAGGAGTACAAGAACTACACATACAGGCAAAATAAAGATGGGAAATGGCTTAATGAGCCAATAGATTCTTTTAACCACGGTATAGATGCTGTCCGTTATGTCGTTCTTGAAAAGCTGTTAGGAAAGGACGAAAATTCATTTAATGCCCAAGACTTTTTAAATATCATATAAAGATGAAGACCATACAAGAAATTTTGTCAGTAGGAGACCCTAACCAGATTTATTCTCTACTGACAGCGAGAAAGAAACCACTAAAAAAACCGCTGGAGGTTACAGAACGGGAGTACGACCCTAATTGTCATTTGATTTTTGACACGCAATACAGAAAGGATAAGAATGTTAAAACTCCGACAGATAAAAAAGACGAAAACGGCAACATCGTCTATAAGACCGAAGAGAGACACCGTTGCCGCGTTGCTGTTCCTTGTCAAAGAGTGATAATTGAAAGAAGTGTGGGCTTTCTTTTCACGATTCCCGTAACATACAGCATTAAGGGTGAAGCCGATGAAATGCAAGCGAATTTGTTTGATGAGGTATTGAATATCCTTGAAGACAACAAAGAAGAGTATTTCAATAAGAAATTGTCGAGATGCTTGTTTCGTGCTTGTGAATGTGCTGAGCTTTGGTATATCGCCACAAATGAAGACAACGAAAAGGAAATGCGCGTGAAATTGCTTTCTCCGTTGTATGGTGATAAATTGTACCCTCATTACGACAACTACGACAAAATGGACGGATTTGCGCGTGAATATGTCCTTAAAGACGAGACAGGAGCGCAGACGCATTGCTTTGATGTTTACACTTCATCCACAGTTTACAAATTTGCAAGCGATGAAAGCGAATCGGGATTAACATTGCGCAGCGCAAAGCCTCACGGATTTACAAAAATTCCTCTTGTCTATTATAGGCAGGAAGAAACAGAATGGGAAGTAGTTCAAAAAACCATTGAACGGTTAGAAAATAGTATTTCTGATTGGGGCGACACAAACGATTACTTTGGCTCACCGACATATTTCTTCAAAGGACGAATGAAGGGATTTGCCGACAAGGGAGAGGTCGGAAGGGTTTACCAAGGAGATAGTGAAACAGACATGAAGGTCGTTTCATGGGATAGCGCACCAGAGAGCAGGCGCATGGAAATAGCTAACTTAATAAATATTATTTTCAGTTACACGCAGACCCCAGATATCTCCTTTGAGAACATGAAAACACTTGGCAACAATACCAGTGGTGCAGCAATCAGACTGATGTTTACAGACCCTCACTTAAAGGCTGGGCAGAAGATTGAAACATTCGGTGAAATGTTTACAAGGCGCTTCAATATCATCAAAAACGGATATTCAACGAGCATAAAGGCAATACCGAAGAATGAAGTTGACACATTGAGAGTGAAGCCGAGATTTACGCCGTACATTCCAAAGAATGATGCTGAGACATTGCAATTAATAAATAGCTCTACAGGAGGAAAGGCAACAATGTCGCAGGAAGAAGGTATAAGACAAAATCCGCTTGTTTCAAATCCAGAAGAAATTTTGAAGCAAATCAAGCAAGAAAGCGTAGAAGAAAACAAACAAAATACATTTGGCAGTTATGAATAACAACGAAGAAAAAAGCACGGCAGGAGTAATAACAGAGAAATCTATCTTTGTTTTTTTCGGTATGATTCCATTCTTGGTAAGGCCAATGACTTTGGCTCAAATATGGCAAATCGGTGAAAAGATTGGTGATATTGATGAAATAGACATTGAAGGAGAATTTAATCCATATCAGAAAGTTTTCTCAATGTTCAAAGACGTAAAAAACGCAAATGAAATCACACCAATTATAGTTTTCCGTTCCAGACTGATGAGAAAGATATTTGGCAGATTCATCCGCAAACGCATGACGATGAAGAAATACAACGAGCTATTGCAATACGCTTCACTCTCGTTTGATGCAAGTTTTTTTTTGCAAAGTATAACTTTCCTAAAAGGGTGCAGTCAGACGACAACGAATACGAAAGAAGCGATAGCCCCTGGGGATTGATTGGCGGTGTGATGAAGTATTTTAGAATGTCGTACAATGAAGTTGTATTCAAGCGAAGTTATATCAATATTCTCTTATTAAACAGAGCGATTCCAGGGATAAAACCATTTGATGAAGATGAAGGCGAAAGTACTTGCAAGAACCAACCTTCAAGCAAAGGAGGAAGGAAAGTCTTGCAGACAGCAAGCCAAATCAAGGACAATTGCAATAATTTTTTCATGAACTTAATGAACTAAAACGATGGCAGAAAATAATGATGTGCTTAGTATATCCGCGGTAATAAACGGGAAAGATATAGAGACAGGTGCGAATGAATTTGTCGCCAAAATTCGTGAAATGCAATCTGCATCCGAAAAGGCTACAAACGAAATGGCCGATGGCTTTCAATTTGTGAAGAAAGTCGTTGAAGAACTTGCTGCCGTTATTGATGCAAGCGGCCAAAAGTTGAGCGCTCTATCCTCGTCTATCGGTGTAGGAAATACCAGTGGGCAATTTAACGAATTGCAAGAGCAAGTAAACTCACTCCTCAGCAAGAACACAGAACTAAAGGCGAAGTTGGAGGAGGTGACAAGAGGGCTTAATACGCAAGGCGAGGCCGCACAACAAACGAAAACAGAATTTGAGAATCTTGGCAATGCCACGACCAAGGCAGGAACGTCTTCCGCTTTTAAGGAAGCGCAGGAAGACGTCAAGGCATACGAATCAATTCTGAAACGATTAAACACGCAATTAGAATCACTCTACGAAAAAGAAGAACGCCTCAAAAAGTCGCGGTCAAGAATTGAAGATACTAAGCCATCAACCGTAGCAGGGCAACAGTCAAAAGAAAGGAGGCTGGAGTACAATTCGCAAGACCTTGTCGAAACGAGGGACAAGATAAAAAACATTAGCAACGCGATTGCAGAAACAAGCGCCAATCTTGAACAAAGCAAACAGCGGATGGCCCAGTTTGCAAACGAAGCAGGCAACGCATCATCCAAGACTACTGCTCTACGCACACAATTGCGCAATGCAAGGCAGGCCGTTGCAGAACTTATTTTGTCGGGAAAACAAAACACCGCAGAATTTGGACGGGCTGTCAACGAAGCCAACAAATTGCAAGCAGCCTTTAACAAGGTTAGTTTTGCCGTTTCTGGAAAAAGTCTTGCATCAAACTCCTTTGGTATGCTTGCCACAGGCATTCAAGGCGTGACAGGAGCGATGACAACATACATGGGTGTTGCTGGCTTATTCACCAAAGACCAAAAAAAGCTCATGGAAATACAAACGAAGCTACAGGCCGTAATGAGTATTTCTATGGGCGTTCAGCAGACGTTAGGTGCAGCCGTCAAGATTTCAACGATGTGGGATGCGTTAAAGGCATCCGCTTTAGCTGCCGTTAATGCAGAGATGGCGAAGAATACTGCCGCAACTGCCGCGCAAACTGCGGCTCAATCAGTTGAGACTGCCGCGACCGTTGCTCAGACTGGCGCAACATGGGGATTTGTCACCGCGTTAAAGGCTGTCAGTCTTGCCATCAAATCAATTCCTGTAATCGGTTGGGTGTTGGCCGCAATTAGTGCTGTCGTTGCTGCGGCTACGTACATCTATAACAAGATGACCGAATTAACAGACGAAGAAAAGACGATGAAAAAAGTTGCGGAGGATAACGCGAGAGCGCAAGAAGCCCTACGTAGTGAATATGCCAATAGCGATAAGGAGATTGCAAAAAACATCGTGACCTTTGAAACATTGAAGGATAAATATGAGAAAGTCAAAGGAAAATCCAAGGAATTAGATAAGTTCTTAAAGGAGAATAAGGGCCAATTTGACGGATTAGGCGTATCAATTAAAAATGCTGCCGATGCAGAAAACCTCTTCAATAAAGGTTCAAAAAATTTTATTGATTCTATGAAGCTAAGAATCAAGGCAACGGCATTGTTTAATATAGCCGTGCAGTCGCTTCAAGAGGCACTTATCCATGACCGCAATAGCAAGGGCTGGGAACATCGTTTGTATAATTATCAAAATTATAAAGACCCCACAACTGGCAAGAAAACTGACTGGAAGAAATCAGACACAGAGGTCGCTAAAGAAGCACGCAACGCAATGAACGGAGAGGCAGCGTTGAGAGATGCCGCAATGAGTAGATATTATGGATTCATGCAGGACTATAAAAAACTGATTGAAGATGCTGAGAAGTTATTCAATAATGGAGGCTTCAATAAAAATGGTGAAGGTGAAGGTGATGGAGATGATAACAAGGATACTGGAAAATCCGCAGCTGAAAGACTTGCTGAAATCCGTCAGAAAATCAGCGAATATCTTGAAGACATTGAAAACAAGCATAATGATAAACTAAAGGAAATTTATAGCCTAAGAAACGAACTTATCACAAATGAAGGAGAAAAAGAGCTTGACAGCATTAGGAGGCAGCGAGACCAGCAAATGGCAGAAAACAACAAATGGCTACAAGATATTGCAAAAAAAACAAGAGAGCTGGAGAAGTTCAAACACATTAATGCGAGCGAATCAAACAATGAAGCCACATGGGAAAAGACAGACATGGGAAAGTGGAATATTAAACAATGGGAAGAATTTGTTTTGAAAACTCAGCCAAAAATAAGAATCGATTATGAAGCTATGGCAAAAGCAATATCTGCCAATGCCGAAAAAAGTGAAGAAGATGCTGTAAACAAGATACTTGATAAGTATTACAAAACGCAAAGAGATAGGGCGAACAAAATCAAGGAATTAAAAAATGATATAGAGTTTTTAGAAAAGCAATTAAAGACAGCGGAAGGCGAACGTAAGGCAGAAATTCAAAAGTCCCTGGATGATGCCAAACGGCAGCTCTCAGACACAGAGAGCTACAGGCAGGAATGGAATGATTATCTATCCTCCTATGGCACATTTTTGGAAAAGCGGAAGGCGCTGGAAGATAAATTTGCGATGGAATCAGCTGGACTTGACCAAAACTCTCCTATCTACAAGAAAAGCAAAAAAGAATACGAGAAATCGTTGCAGGAGCTGACTTTTGACCAGATGAAGAAAAATCTTGACTGGGAGGCCGTTTTTGGCGACCTTTCAAAGATGACAAAAACAATGCTGGACGAGCTGGAAGCCAAATTGCAATCCATCATCATAAACGGAAAAAATCTTAGCGTTGAAAGCATTAAGGAGATAACAGAGAAATTAAAAGAAGTTCAGTCGGCAAGGTCGCAATATGACACCTTTGGAGCATCATTAAGAAAACTTTCTGATGCAAGGGCCACCAAATATGCAAGGCAAGCAACGTTAGAGGGTTTCACCGTAAACGGAAAGAACATCTATAAGGCTTACCAAGAGGCAGTTGCCAAAGGCGATGTCAAGCAACAGGAGGAATTAAAAGAGCAAAAAAACTCTTACAACAAATCCTTCGGTGATGCTTTAAAAGAAGCAACTGAATCAACTAAGGAATACATTAAGGCACAATATGCGGCAGCAGAGGCGCAGGCTCGTGTTTCTGCAACCATCAGTGGTGTTGCGAAAGCATTCAAGAGCGTTAAAAATATGCTTGGTGCATTCGGTGTGAAATATTCAGATTCATTCAATGAAGGATTTGAAGAATTTACAAAGGGCCTATCAGAATTTGCCGAATCATTCAAAGATATTGATATTACAAACTTGGGCGATTTGCTCAGCCTCACGAATCCAATCAACGATGTTGCATTGGCCGTCAGTGCTGTTGCTGGCACAATCACTGGTGTTGTACATACATTTGAAGGCATCGGAAAGATGCTTGGCTTTGGCGCGGATTATTCAAGCTATAATAAGTTAAAGGCAGAATACCAAAAAATATCATCCATTTGGGATGAACTTATTAGCAAGAAGACAGAGTACATTAATTTGTCGTATGGAATCGAAGCGAAAAACGCCTATGATGATGTTATGTCAATAGTTAAGGCTGACGAGCAGGCTTTGCGCAATCTTATTAAGGTGCGCGGAGAGAGCGGCGCAAGCGCAGGAAGCCACTCTATCAATTATAGACAAAATTCTTGGATGACACAAGAAAATTGGTCGAACGTATCAAGGGCCGTTGGCAAGGCAATTAATTCAGTTCAAGATTTGCAAAGCCTTACTGCCGAAGAGCTTGAAAAGGTGAAGATGTCAGATGCAGATTTTTGGTCAAAATTAGATACTGAGACACGCGACTATTACAACAAGATTATCAGTCTTGGAGATACCGCAGAAGACACTCTTGACAAATTGCAACAGCAATTAACCGCCACCTCATTTGACAGCGTTTACAATGACTTCACCAAGCTAATTTCCAATATGGATAGCAGTACAAGAGATTTTGCTGATAACTTCACCAGCTATCTCAAAAATGCAGTGATTCAAACCAAACTTGGCGAGAAGTACAAAGATATGCTTGAAGAATGGTACGATGAATTTGCCAAATCCAACGAAGACGGAAACATCTCTGTTGGTGAGGTGAGCAAATTGCAAGAAAGCTATATGCAGATAGTCGAGAAAGCTCGTAATGAAGCGAAGAATCTTCAAGACATCTATGGGTGGAGCAAGAGTGGTTCTTCGAGTGGAAGCCAAACCACATCCTTCACAGCAATGTCAGCAGACAAAGGCGATGAACTGAACGGTAGGTTTGCAGCAATTCAAATCTCTAATCAAAGTATTCTGGATAATCTAAAGACGCATTTTGCGCAAGCAGAGACATCCACCGCGGAGATTCTTGAAATACAACGCACCTCAGCAAGTCATTTGGCAACGATAGCCAAAAACACAAACGAGTTATACCAAATGAACGAACGACTAAACCAAATCGAAAGAAATACAAGGAGGCTTTAAAGATGGCAGCAAAGATTAATGGAGAAGATATTTTTAAGACTTATGGCGCAAAGTTGGTGAAAGGCGCATATAAGGAGCTGATGTCAGCGCCAAAAACAAAGGCCGTGATAGAAAATAAATCAAGACTGAAAGATGGCGTTGATGTAACCGTCTTGACGTTTGGAAGCAGAAGGCGCGTGGAAGACAGAGAGGTTAATTTGTCATTCGTGTTTAAATCCTCATCTTATGAAAAGACTGTATCTAATTATAGACAATTTAATACATTAATATCAAGAGATTTGATTAAATTTGCAATTGAGGCACTTGGCAAAACTTTCCGTCTTCTGTTTGTAGAGCAAACATCGCTGGATGTTTATCCAAGTAGTAATATTGTTGTAGCTGGATATAAGTTCAGAGAGCCGAATCCAGGCAACCAAGAAAATGAATAAGATGTTGGAAAACGTGACGATATACAGACATGGGGTAAGCGGCGAAGAAGTCGTTTACCCCAATTTGCCTATATATGAAGGAGGAGTGAGGCGCTGGCAGTTACAAGGGGATGATTATGTTACACTCAAGATTAAGTTACCCAACGCGATACCATTTCAGATAGGCGATTATTTCACAGATGAGCAAGGACAATGGGGTGAGCCACAAAGGTACTACATCACCTCTCCTGTCTTTCCTTCGTATTCAAGTAGTAACGGAGCATGGGAATATGAATTGAAATTTGAAGCCGAGTATAAATTGTGGGGAAACAAAGTCCTGCGGTTTATTGCTTCACACGCCGAGGGCGAGTTTTCTTTAACTGATACAATTGACCACCATTTAGATTTGGTGCTGGCGACATTGAAGCACCTTGGCTTGAATATCTGTAATGGCAACGGAAAAGAATATGAATACATCATACATTATGATGGCAGCAGCCTTTTCCCGAGAAGCGGAGCAGTAGAGAAATCCGTTAAACTCATTCAGTATTCAAACACTAACATTCTGCAAGCCCTTGACAAAATTGCTGAGGAGTGGCAATGTGAGTGGTGGATGGAAGGCAATGTTATCCACCTTGGGTATTGTGAGAAAGATGAAGATTCTTTTATTGACGCTTCATTAGATGATAATGTTGTAAGCTGGAGCGTTGACCAAAGCAAAGGCAGCTATATTACAAGAGTTTTCCCGTTTGGCTCAACGAAGAACATACCAGAAAACTACAGAAAGAAGTTAGATTTCAAGATTACAGATGTCGCTATTTATGACGATAATAATAGCGGAAATCCATACATCGCCATAAAAGACGCTTCGCATAAATTATCCGAGAGCTATTTTTCTTCCGCACTTATAGACGCTGGCGCTGATAGTTACTTGTTTGAGATTTCGAGCAAAGCAGATAATACATCAACCGAATCATCGCCAAAAAGATTCTCTAAACTACTTGAAACAAGAAATCTTGAAGCATACAAGAAAATCGATGTTAGCTCATGGCAGGTAACAATAAAGGCGAAAGATACTCAGACAGGGCAACAGCAGTCAATAGGCAGCAATGTTCTTCATTACAAATTGTACGTTGTTACAGGAATAACGACAAGCGGCTCAAAGGACGAGATAACCTACATCATCAAGCAAGGCAGCATACCAGATAACGGAGTTCTCACGTTTAACGAAACGACAGATTATCAACTGCAAGGTTCACGTGTTGCAGAATTGCGTTTTGAAGTGTATGGAGGCATCAGCAATCATGAGTACTATATCTTATCACAAGGGTTAGTCAAAACCACGTACAAAGCTCCTGTGACAGACTGGACGAGCAAGCAGCATTCAAGGGTAACGATTAATGTGCCGGGCAATACAACAACAAACGATGTTTATATTAATCCTTCAATAGGTGGAAACGCTGTTGATGACAAGCAAATCTTCAAAATGTCAGAAGGCTGGTTCGTTATACGGCCAAAGACAAAAGCGGATGGAACAGCAAGATACGGTTCGACTGAGGTAGAGGTCAAAGCAAATTTGCTTAACAGAGAGTTTGTGATGATAGGCTTGCTTGAATACAAATTGCCTATTGCGTGGTTTTTGAATGAATACGAGGAGGACACGCCGACAACAGCAGAGGGCATGGAAATGCTCAACAATATCACCGACAAACGTTTAATGTTGCCAAATGGACTGAATTGCGTTGAAGTGGGCGGCCTAAATGAGTTGCAGCACATTGAAGAAATAAAAATCTTTGATGATATATTCCCAAACGAAGAGCTTCATATCTCAGCCATCGAGACGAGAGATAGATATGATATTGAAGAACATTCAGACGGAGAGAAAACAGAAAAGCACTGGAAGCAATTTCGCGTTCAACTGAGCGATAAACAAGGGCGTGTTTTTTACTTCTGTGATGACTACTTGGCCAAGGATGGCTCAACTCTGACTATTTCGTTTTTGACGGACAACGAAGACACAAGCAGCACAAGCAAGCTGGCAGGAATGGATTTTGAGGTAAGATTCAACCCCGATGGTTATTCTATGAATGACAGCAAGAGCCAGTGGTTTGAAATCGTAAGAAATACGACATACGGCAGTGATTTCCCGAACGAAACGCTATGCCCAAAAATAGGGGATTCAGTCTTGTTGTATGGAATTGACCTAAGAGCTATGGCAGCAACAGGCGTTGTCGAGGCGGCAGAAAAGAAACTGAAAGCCAAAGCCGAGGAATACCTAAAGAAGGCAAGAATTGACGACAGGACTTACACTATAAGTTTTGCTTCAAATTTCGCTTTTGAGAATATTGCCAACTTAATGAAGAAGGGAAAAAGGGTCAGTATAAAAGACCCATCCATTACAGGCTCTGAAATGACAAATTGCACGCTGATTGATGCAGATGGAAATACATTAACAGACAAAGAAGGAAAGTTACTTGTCTCGTTGGATTTTACCGAGGTTTCAAAAAGCGCAAGAGAGAGCAGGATTATAGGCTTTGAACTAAAAAGTGATATTCCATACGACACGCCGCAGGTAATGTGCGGAGTAAGCGGAATTTATTCGCGTTTGGCAGACATAGAACATAAACTAAGAAAGGAGAATAAAAATGGCAGAAGCTAAGATAAACTATACCGCAGAAGACATAAACAAGCTCTTAGCGGACATTTCAAACAAAGCAACGCAATCAGCACTCACGGAGGCTCAAAAACTCCTGCATGAGCAAATTAGGGGCATTAGCGCTGATTCTGACGCCTACTATGACCCATTTATCAAGATTGCGGATTACAACAATGAGAGCGAGGCCGTTGCTGGTTTGAATGCCCTTGACTATACCAACACGAAATACTTAGGGCATTTTAAGTTGACCGTCAACGGACGATTGATAACAGGAACAAACTACCCTATGTGGATGGCGAAAGGCGTTGTCTTACAGGTTATCCGAGGAGGAATAATAAAAGCATCAACGGAAGCAGGGTTTGCCAATTCATCAACAATTTACTCTGAGGCATACAGGTCAAGGAATGAAAATGGCGTTTGGTCTTCATGGACGTTTATGCAAATGCCGCAAAAGGCAGTTCTTAATCTTGGCTCTGACTATGAGACGCTTAAAACAACGCCAGAATCAAGTGAACTAAGAGACGTTGATAATTATCTTAACAGATTACGTTTAATTCTCAAAACGCTTGTTGATAAGTTAGACGCAGCAGGCATAATTTCAAAGTGATATGAAAGATTTGTTGCAGCCATCTTTAGGCACAGATTTAAAAATGAACATTCATATTGATGCCTGCGGAGGGTACTCAATGGATGACTATGATTTCAAGGTTGATTTTTTCGTTTATTCCAATCGCTCCTTGACTATTAAGAAGAAAGAAATGATACGCATTGATTCAGGCAATTATGTTGCCTCATTCAATAGCTATGAACTTGGCGTTGGCCCGTTGCAATGCCGTATCACCGCGGAGATTCCAGATGAAGACTGTGATGACGGATTCAGAAAAGAGATTGTTACATTAACGACAGATGTAGTTATATGCAAATAAATTATGGCTTGTATAAATGTTAAGGTAAGACGCGCGACAGACCCACCTTTGGTAGAGGTTGTAAGGCTGGACGGCTTAAATTGCGTTTCAATCAGACCAATTTGCAAGATTCCTACAGAAAAGCCACAAAGACCGCCTAAAGGTTATCTGTACCTCAGAACGTCAGAAAAGAAAATCATAAGAACAAACGACAAAAAACCAATACTTATAAAGGCTATGGCAGGAAATGATTCACAATATTACGATTTACCTTGGACGGGCGAGCAAGTAAAAGAAATGCTGTCTGGATTAATCGTTGATGAAAGTAAGGAGCAAGACAGCAAAGACAAATGAGCCAGGAGGAGAATGTCACCAAGTTATTATTGAAGGCAGACGATAAGCTAAGAAAGCAATATGAAACGCTGGTGCGTGAACTTATCGCCGCAACTGGGGAAGCGCCCAAAAACGTTTCCTCTGATGAGTTGTTCTCTATCGCGAAGCATTGCCCAAGGGCGGCCAAAGAAAAGATTGACAGGTTGCTGAATGAGTATTGCGCTCAAATGACCGCCACAATTCAAGCGGGAATTACGCAGGCTATTTTGTTATCATCAAACACTTCACAGATGGCGTTTAATGGAATGACGCGTTTTGATGAAGACGATGTGAAATCTTGGCGTAAAACAACAGCCGAAGCCTTCCGTGAGCAGCGGTTACATAATATGGGTGGGCTTGACTTATCCACAAGCGTTTGGAATTATACTCAGCAAACCAAGGCAGAGTTTGAGTTGGCGATGTCGCAGTCTATCGAGGATGCTTTAAAGAACGGTAATTCCGCTGAGCAGTTAGGCCGTGCTGTTCGTGACAAATTGAATAATCCAAATATGATGTACCGCCGTTATCACCTTAAAAAGTTGATGAGCGATGGCACGAAGAGAGATGTCGTTGAATGGCGCAGGAGGGTAATAGGTCAAGATGGAAGGGTAAGATTTGTCAAGGAGGATTTGGAGAAGGTGGGTCGCGGTGTTTATCGCTCAGCACGTCAAAACGGTTTGCGCCTTGCGATGACAGAGATAAATATGGCTTACAATTACGCGAATTGTAAGCGATGGAGCGAAGAGCCATTTGTCCTTGGCATCCGTATTCGTTTATCGAAGAACCATCCGTTGACAGATATATGTGACGAGCTTCAAGGCGATTACCCTTCTGATTTCGTTTTCACTGGTTGGCATCCGCGCTGCCGTTGTTCCATGTCTTCTATATTGATGGATAGAAATAGTGAAGAGTGGAGAAAGCTACGCGCGATGTCGGATGCTGAATACAACAGATATGTTTCACCAAACCGCGTGAAAGATTATCCGAAAGCATTCAAGAAGTGGTGCAAGTCAAATCAAGAAAAACTCCTTGATGCAGCCAAACGTAATAAGCTGCCTTATTTCGTTCGTGAAAACAGGGCGCAAGTTGAAAGGTTTTCGGGCATGCGGCTTGGTGAAAATTCTGCTCAACAGATAGACTATAGCCTTTCAAGCAATCTCGTTAAGATTGATGCCAGCGTGCTGCCTAAAGGAATGATGACGAACGAGCAAGTTAAAAAGGTCTTGTTTGCGTTCATCGATAATAATAATACTTTCTTTCCAAAACCGATAAGGGACATTGTCTTTAGCTGTGATAAGGTGGCTGGAACTGAGAGATTGCGCAATGGCTTTAAGTTCTATTTCTCAAATAAGGAAATAAACGGTTTTAATATGATGAAGGAGTTGAAGGGAGCATTTCACTCTATTGCGAATAACAAAGAAATGACTTTAATGCAGGAAACCGCAATGGAGACCGTTTGGCATGAATTTTTGCATTGTCATTCAAAGGCTTGGAGAAATGGTAGGGTTGATGATGCTGTCCCGTTGATGGAAACACTTAACGAATTTTACGCACGACAGACCTACCCTCAGTTCGTTGCAAAATTCGGAGGAAGGACTACGCATCATAAGGAGATAAGAAAAAACGGAATTGGCTATTACAACAATTCCGTCAATTTCCAAACTTTGCTCAAACATTTTGACATTGGCCAAGGCGTTGCAGCAAAGAAGATAGGCAAGATGTTAGATGATACTTACTATGACGATTTCTTCAATGTTTTGTTTGAGCGAGTGTTTAAGAATAAACTATCCATGAAAGAATATAAACACATTATAGAATCTATTGGAAGTAAAGAGGAATTTTTTAATGATTAACTGGAATTAATCTAACGGTGAAATTATTCTTAGAAAATCAGTTTTCATATATAATGGCAACCTATTTAGGTATTCCATCATTTTCTTTTCATTCTCCCTTATATAAAACAGTTTAGCTAAAAAATAATTAGAAGAATCCTCATCATGACATTTATCAAGACATTTAAAGAATCGTTCTTTACTCATTCCTCCTATTACTCTATCATGTTCTTCTTTCGTCATATTGTGGTCAAAAATCGTTTCCATAACATACCTATTTAATTGTTGTCCTTAATGATTACAGCGCAAATGTAGTAAATTATGTCGTAGCCTACACAATTTCCTGTTGCTTTTTTTGAGTAATGCGACACGCAAGCCAACGCGCCAGCGTGCCGCATTCTCTTTGCTTACCCGACTAACGTCTTGTGCTTTACCTGCTCCCATTGAAGCGTACCAAGCGATTCAATCAACTTGCCGAAGTGGTAATCAAAATTGAAATTATCCATCATGTGTTCAACTTCCTCTTCGGGGTAAGTCTTACAGAGAATCTGATAAACATTTTCTCTTACGAGGGTCATTTGGTTAAGACACTGGGCGAAATCGTTTGTGTTGAAATCGATAACTCCGTTCATAATCTCGTTTGCTTTCTTGTTGTTAAATTCAGCCATTGTTGTGAAATTTTATGTGGTTTAATATATAAGATGGATTTGTTTCTTTTGAAATTTAGAAGGGTCGTGATTCTTCATCCTCAAATAATGTCTTGTCGCCATTTTCAATGCGAAAGAGATTATTGATAAAATTGAATCCAACATGATTCCATGTGACATACGCCTTGACATCTTCGCCAAAAACGTGATACGTCTTTTTGCAGTACATCACCACTGGAAGCTTTGTTAGTTTATCTGTAGGATACCAAGAGCCATCAATATTGACGATATATCCGTTATTTGACAACATATTGTTCAAATACTGGGCCGTTGTCTTCAACTTCTTTGCTATCGTTGTAATATTGAAGAAAGGGCCATACTTCGGTTTATCATCGCAGTATTGGATATTTGCCTCATGCTGCCTTACATTAGCACTTGTCTGTAATGCTTGGCGCAGCAGCGCGTTATTTTCCTTTAGGGCTTCTATTAAATCCCTGGAGTGGTCATCTTCGGAATGTGTGTTTGCTTCATACTTTCCTGTGAGCCTAATTCTTTTAAGAATTTCTTTGACTCCTTTCTTGAACTCCTTAGCTTTTGGCAGGCGCGATTGCATTAAGACTTCGTAAACGCCAAATTCGGTGAGGAAAAGGTAGTTTGCACCTGCGTAAGTGCTTGATTTTGAAGGTTTCCAACAATTGCTTGGAAACCTTTTTTGAAAGTCCGAGGTTACAAATAATTTGATTTTCTCTTCTTCATCAATGCTTTTACACATCATATTTGAATCTGAATGGCCTATCCAAGAAGATACTTCCTTTGCTAAGAATAATGGATTTTCAATTGTGCCGAAAACAGTTACTGTCTGATTGCATACAATCTCCCTATCAATCAGGCAAAAATTTGATTTTGTACTCATAATACTTTAAATGGGTCAGTCCGAAAACTCGGTTGTAAGCAACAAGCCTATGCACACAGTTTTGTTA
>OQWE01000014.1_pt1 | contig 52611 bp, 42 predicted proteins | sample 1691591 | NCBI WGS metagenome assembly OQWE01 (sample SAMN03418265, study PRJEB22391) | human gut metagenome | biome: human-gut; feature: organic feature; material: feces | host: Homo sapiens | place: Tanzania | collected 2013-01
AAAATGAGCAGCGAAGCAAGTTCTTGGTTGATGCAGTCAAGCAGATGAGACAAGAGAATGATGTTTCCTCAAAGGCATTACAAGATAAACTTGAAGTGACGAACAAATCACCTCAAAAGAAGGTTGTTACCCATCGCTTCGAGCCAACCTCAAAGTATGTTCTCCTATCGGGCATTAAGTAATGATTAAAAAATTGCCAACAAACTTATAATAGAATTAGAAAAAATAAGAATCTTTTTAAACATAAAAGATGACAAACCTGTAAGTGTTTCCATTTACTGTATATGGTTATTTCGTATATTGTGAAATAACCTTGTGTTTTTATAGTCATTGCAAATAAGCTTATCAGTAACTATTCAGCGAATGCCATAGCATAGCTATCCGTGCTCCCCCAAAGGGCACGGATAGCTATGCTATGGCATTCGCTGAATAGTTACAAAAATGTGTTAAAAAGTAAAATTATGGTAAATATTATAATCAACATATTGATAAATTATATACTTTTACAGATGTCTTAAAGGACTTATGTTTTTAATCAAAACAAAATGAGTAATTCAAACATTTACATAATCGACATTGTCAAATATTACTTAAAAACGTATAGAATAGCTTTTAAGAATATCGACCTGTATAAGGTATTAGTAACAGATTCAAACTTCCCAAGTCTGGCCTCTATTTCTAATACATTGGATTACTATGGTATATCATCTTCTGCATTTATTTCGGACGACAAGGTAAGTTCGGTGCTTCAGAAGAACATGTTGGTACATACAGCCTTAAAAGATGGACATTTTTTTGTTACTAAACAGATTTCAAAAGATAAAGTTGTATTATATGATGGCAAAAAACATTCTGTACCGTTAGACTCATTCTTGAAAATTTGGGATGGCATAATATTAACCACGACTGCAACGCCTTTGGGCAACTATAAATCAGCAAAAGAGAGACCTATCAATGTAGCTTTAAAGGCTATTTTAATAAGTTCTGTATTACTCTTTGGTTTATGGCATTGCACACCACTACACATTCTATTGATATTATTAAATTGTGTGGGATTAACATTGTCAATATTATTAGTAAAGAATAGAACAGGAATAAATTTTCATGACAAATATTGCAAAATAGGAAAGTTCTTTGATTGTGAGATAGTATCAACTAAGCAACCATTATCTAATCTCATTCCGTTTCACATGGATGAACTTGGTGTATTCTATTTTCTTTGGAATATTTTATCGTTCTTGCTTATAAATGAAAATACCATACAAGTTGTCGTTTCTTGTGCTTCATCATTAGTTTGCTTCAGTTTGTTGGGATATCAAGCTTTTGTCATAGGTAGATATTGCCTTTATTGTTTAGGAGCATATATTGTCATTTGGTTAAGTACAGCAATAAGTGTTGTATTTTGTTTTGAAAGTTCAAATGGTATCGCGGAATATTTGCATAATGAAAGTGGCATAATATTGTTGGCTGTAGTAATGTGCAGGCTTATTGTGCAGTATATTAAGAAGCAAAGTATTATTTTGGAAAAAGAGATTCGTTTATTACGCCTAAAAAGAGACAACGCAGTATACGGATTATTAACATCTAAGCAACCAAAAGTCACCATCAATTTTCATGGATTGTTTTTTGGTCGCAAAGAAGCAAGAAACAAAATTTCGTTGATTGTAAGTCTTGATTGCGAATTTTGTCAGAGGGCGATAAGAGAAGCTTCATACCTAACAAGTAAATTTCCTTTGCTTTTTAATTGCAATATAATTCTTACAGACTCACACGTGTATTCTAATGCTGATGAAAAAGATTGGATAAAAAAGCACATGAAAGAATATAGTGTGATACATTCCTATATTCATGGAAACTGCAGAATGTCAATCTTCAAAGATATACATATTCAAGACGTTATAGAGGAAGAAATTCCTTCTATAATGTCAATGTGGTATAATATGCAGTCAGATGTGAAGAAAAATGTGGTGCTTGATAAGTTGCCATTGATTGTCATTAATGGGCAGATAAAACCAAAAGATTATGACATGGCAGATTATATCTATCTTCCTCAAAATCAATAAGGATAGTTCGAACTATTAAACATAAATTTAACCATTAAAAAAGAAAGGAATTCATTATGAGAAAGTTAACGCTTTCAGAACAGAGCCACATTCTTGGTGGCTATGATGCAGACCAATGCCGTCGAGTTCAAGCCGTTGGCAGTACCTATGCTGAGATGCAGGAAAAAGGCTATGCTGTTTCTGATGAAGCATGGGATTCATGGTGCGATGATTATAAGAAGTATTGTGCTCAAAATTAAAATGTAAAAAGCAGGGGATGTTGGAAGTTCTAAAAACTTTAAGCATCTCTTGCTCTTAATGAACCTGTTTGTATGAAAGTATTATTTATAACATTCATATCTCTTTTTTTTAGCATTTATTCACGTGGAGAGGGTACTTATGAGATAGAACCTTCTATTTTTGAAATCCATTACTCAGCTTCATATGAAGCAGGATTTAAAAAATTGCCGTATATGGGAGGAGGTAACATTTACGTATTGAGATGTGGGAAAAAGCAAAGTCAATACTTTTGTTACGAGAACCTTAGACACGACTCATTAAGTTCAATTCCTGGGGGCCTTGAGATTTTGTATGACGAAATAATGGAATGGACATCACATCCTGAAGATTTGAGTAGATACCCTACAAATACTCCTTCTTATGGTGAATATCTTTACAGGGACTTGGCCAATAATGATATGACCATCTATAAGAGTTCTATGGGAGAATTTTTTAGAATAAAGGATTCTCCCAAGATGGATTGGAAAATATTGGACGATTCTGTTAAGATTATTCTTGGTCATAAATGCCAAATGGCTGAAACCTCATTTCGCGGTAGGTACTGGAAAGTTTGGTTCACATTTGATATTCCTTTGTCCATTGGACCGTGGAAATTTGGTGGATTGCCAGGCCTTATACTCCAAGCAGAAAGTCCAGGATTCTTAAATATTGAAGGCTACAAGATATTGACACGATCTCTAACTCCTGTCAAATTTTACAATTACTACAATAAGAAAGCAACTGATGTGGAGAGGAAAAAGTTTCTAAAAAACAGTTCAAATCCTGCCAGATACCCCAAAGGTACATTTATTACGCCTCAAATGGAATTAGAATGAAAAAAATACTTCTTCTTATACTATTAGTTCTGTGTAGTTTGCCAATAACATCACAAGTGTTGGTAAGCGGACATATTATTGATGATGAAATGAAGCCCATATCTTCTGTCATTGTTAAAAGAATGCGCCACAAAATGCTCAATTATACAATGAGTGACAACAATGGAATGTTTTCAATAAATGCAGAGATTGGAGATACTTTGAATTTTAGCATATTGGGGTTTGAAAGTCAGCAAATCGCTGTGAAAAGATATTCAAAACCATTGACAATAAAGATGAATAGTGGAGCTATAGCATTGGAAGAAGTCTATGTGAAATCAGACAAGGTATATGAACGTGGTGATACTGTCAGTTATCTTGTTAGTGCATTTGCGAACAGCAATGACAAATCTATTGGTGATGTAATCGCAAAAATTCCAGGGTTTGATGTAGATAAAACCTCAGGAAAAATATCTTATGGAGGCAAGCCAATAAGCAAGTTTTATATAGAAGGACTTGATATGCTCGGTGGAAAATATGGCGTAGCAACCAACACGTTACCACAAGGAGAGGTTGGTACGGTGGAGGTAATGAGAAGACACCAACCAATACGTGTGTTAGAAGATTTTACATTCACAGATGATGCAGCAATAAACATCAAGATGAAAGATGGCGTCAAAAGCCATTGGGTGACTTCTTGGAAAATGGCAGGTGGGTATGGTAATAATACATCAGGTTATGGAAAGGGAGATAAAGAGCTATGGCAACTTGAAGGATTTGGGCTAAGGTTAAAACCAAAATTTCAGACAATGTTGACATACAAGACCAATAACACCGGTCTTGACATTAGTCGTGAGTCAACAAGTCTGTATAATTTTGACGAGTCATTTGATTTACAGCCTAAAAACTTTATTGCTTTATCTTCTCCTGCTGTTTCTGCAATAGGACGCGAACACAGTTTGTTCAACAGGAGTCATGCCGCGACAATAAATGTGCTAAACAAACTTAATGAGGATACACAAATAAATTTTCAACTTGTTTACAATAATGAGCATGCAAAAGCATGGGGGCAATACAATACAACATACATTAGACCCAATGAGCACAAAGTAATCAGTAACTCAAAATCTTGGAATGAAGAGAATAATAGCCTTTATGCATTACTAAAATATGAACACAATGCTGCAAAGAGCTATCTACGAAACTCTTTGTCGGGAAACATGAAGTGGCTTTCGGAACGTCTTTCTGAAACAGGTACAAATCAGCATTTTCAATGTGCCAACATTCCTGTCTTTGATTTCAAGGACAATCTCTATGCCATCCATCGTATCGGAAAAACATTATTGTTTCTCTACTCCAATAATTCCATTCAAAACCGTCCACAATATTTGGATGTGGACTCTACAATATGCCAAACTCTTACGCAAAGATTTTATTCAACAGATACATATGGAAAAAGCGGTTGGAAATTAGGTCATTTCAGCCTTAGCATGAAGATAGGTATAAAAGGAATGCTTCGCTATTTGAATGCTTCTGCCAATGGATTACCTGATTCTTTAGGCGTGTCAACTGGTAAAAGCCATTTTGGGTATATTCGGTTCTATGCAACTCCACAAGTGGAAATCCTGATGAATGATTTTAAACTTACTATTTCAACCCCATTTGAGAATGCTTATTACAAATATAGTATGAACAATGGTAAAAAACGGTTTTCAATCTCTCCATTGGTAAATCTAATGTGGGATGTAACGTCACGTATATCAATGTCAGTCAATGGTAATTATACAGTTTCTCCTGTTGATTTTAATCGTTTTTATGAATCATACATAATGCAGGATTATATCACACTAAATCAAGGATACAAAGGGTACGATGTGGAAAAAATGAAGACACTTGGTTATGTATTCAATTATCGCAATGCATTAAAAGGTACACATCTATCCGCGTCTGTGACAAGACAGATTTCTGAGATTCCATATACAACAATGCAGAAATTTATTGGTAATTATATCATTTGGGGAATAACACCGCAGAAAACTCAAAATAACAGTTGGCAAAGCACATTGACATTTCAGCAGGGATTTCGATGGATGAGAGGCAAATTCTCTTTGAGAGGAATTTATAACCATAGCGAAGCGAATGTATTACAAAATTCACAGTTAGTGCAATCTGAATACAATATGTTGAATACAACAGCATCATTAATTATTTCGCCTTACAGGAATATGGTTTTGAGCTACCTACTAAGATATTCTTATCGCGATATGAAAAATGAATGTAGTGATGATAAAACCGCATTCTGTAATTGGCAACATGAGTTGTCTATAGTTGTACCTGTAAATAAATTCAGATTATCAATATACGGAGACTATTACCATAACAAAATAGCCGTTGGACAATACAAAGATGTATTTATGGGTAATTGTAAATTTAATTTAAATTTGAAACATATTGATAGCGAACTGAAAGTAAACAATATTTTCAATAAGAAGACTTATGCTTATTCCACAGTAGCCAATATGATGACAATGCAAAATATTACAGCTCTACGTGGACGTGAGATAATGCTTTCTTTAATATATAAACCATAATAAGATGAAAATACAAAAGCAATTTGACTCCATGAAGTGCGGTATTGCCTGTCTCCAGATGATATGTCAACATTATGGAAGAAAATATTCACAGCATAATATCTCTATACTTTGTCCTCCAACAAAAGAAGGTGCTACTCTTTTGGGATTAAGTTCTGCTGCAACAATATTAGGCTTTAAAACATTATGTGTAGAAGCAGAAATTGAAGAATTTTCAATAGCGAATCTACCATGTATTCTTCATTGGAATCAAAATCACTTTGTAGTTTTATATAAGGTGAAGAAAGGAAAGTTTTTCTATGTGGCAGACCCAGGAAAGGGATTGGCTACCTATAACTTAGATGAGTTCAAGCAGCATTGGATAAGCACAAGCTCCAATGGCGATGGTAAGGGCATTGCCATGTTTTTGGAAACCACTCCGGCATTCATTGCCTATAAAATGAAGGGCGGAGAGAACATTAAAGAGAAGCGGTCTTTCCGCTTTCTCCTTGGGTATGTGAAGAAATACCGAAAGTACTTCGGACAAATAATTTTGGGGTTGATTGTCGGAAGTATCTTGCAACTTGTATTGCCATTCCTTACCCAATCCATCGTGGATGTTGGTATTAAGAATCAAGACATTGGCTTTGTTTGGCTTATACTATTGGGGCAGTTGATGCTTACAATCAGTAGAACGGCTATCGACTTTATCCGCAGATGGTTGTTACTCCATACTTCCCTGCGTATCAATATCTCGTTGGTAAGCGACTTCTTCATCAAGCTATTGAAGCTACCGATGTCTTTCTTTGACACGAAACTTATGGGCGACTTGATGCAGAGAATGAACGATCATAGCCGTGTGAATAATTTCCTAACACAGCAGACGCTCAACATCACCTTTGCCATGCTTACTTTCGTGGTGTTCTCGGTAGTATTGTTCTTCTACAATAAGTTGGTGTTTGCCATCTTCTTGTTGGGAAGCATCCTTTATGGTGTATGGATGACCTTGTTCTTGAAACAAAGGAAGGTGCTTGATTATGAGTTGTTTGAGCAGCAAGCCATCAACAACAATAAGACTTATGAGTTTATCACCTCCATGCAGGAAATCAAGTTGCAGGATTGTGAGCAGCGCAGAAGATGGGAATGGGAGGACACACAAGCAGACTTATTCGGGGTACAGATGAAGTCGCTCAAACTCCAACAGACGCAAGAGGCTGGAAGCGTCTTCATCAATGAGGTGAAAAACATTATTATTACGGTAGTCGCTGCAACCGCCGTAATTCATGGGCAAATGACACTTGGTATGATGCTTGCCGTGCAATACATCATCGGACAGCTCAACTCGCCTGTGGAGCAACTGATGAATTTTTTCTATTCCCTGCAAGATGTGAAGATTAGCTTGGAACGAATCAACGAGATTCACCAGATGGATGATGAGAATGGAAAGGAAGGCTTGCTAACTTCTACCGAGAATAAGAGCGAGGGCATTGACATCAAGAACATCATGTTCAAGTACGACCCACATGCCTTGCACAAGACCATAGACGATGTGAACATTCACATTCCGCAAGGCAAGGTGACAGCTATCGTGGGTGCATCTGGCAGTGGAAAGACCACCCTCATTCGTTTGATGCTAGGTTACTATCCTGTCTTGGAGGGGCAAATCAACATTGGTAACACAGACATCAACAAACTCAACAAGAAATGGTGGCGCAGACAATGTGGCGTTGTCATGCAGGACGGTGTCATCTTTTCGGAGAGTATCGCCCGAAACATAGCCGTTGACGATGGCGATATAGATAAGGAAAGGTTGTTGAAAGCTGCAGAGATTGCTTGCATCAAGGACTATGTGATGGCTTTGCCTTTGAAGTTCAACACTAAGATTGGACGTGATGGCGTGGGACTGAGCCAAGGACAGAAACAGCGTATCTTGATAGCAAGGGCTGTGTATAAGAATCCAGACTATATCTTCCTTGACGAGGCGACCAACTCGCTCGATGCCAACAATGAGAGAAGCATCGTGGAGAACTTGGATAAGTTCTACAAGGGAAAGACGGTTGTGATTGTGGCTCATCGCCTAAGCACGGTGAAGAATGCCGACCAAATCGTGGTCATCGACCATGGAAAGGTGGTTGAGATAGGCAACCATGAGTCTTTGACCGCCAAGCGAGGGGCATATTATAACCTTGTGAAGAATCAGTTGGAATTGGGAAACTAAAATGCTTTTGATATGGAACAGAATGAAAAAGAATCAGATAATATCGAGTTGAGAAGCGAGAAGGTGAGGAACGTGATAGGCAAAGTTCCTCCTCGCCTCGTCAGCTTGGGAACGGTTGTCATTACGATAATAGTCCTCGCCCTCGCAGTTGCTTTCTACAAGATACCTTATCCTATATCCATAGAGGCTAATGGTGAGGTCATCAATCAAGGAACAGTGCAAGTGTTTGTGCCGTACAAGTATTTGTATCTTTTCGATGAGCCAAGGACGGCTCATGTTTCTTTCGAGGGCAACGACAGTGCATCTTATAACTGCAACATCATAAGCCATAATGCAAAACTCATACATAGGGAAGATGGCAACTATTTTATGGCTATAGCCACAATGAGCACCCAGGGACAAAATACTCCTGTGTTGCAAAAGTACATGAAAGCCGATGTCAGGATCATCGTAAGCAACAAAACGTTATGGCAACAGGTATTCGGATAGGCTATGTCCGAATACCTGCCTACAGTCTCCATAAAGGTTCGTTTTCCCAACCTTGAGGAAATCCCATGGCATTCGTGTCAACTTCTGGATAGCGTGACAGTAAGTCCTTGAAGTTAGCACATAACTCATTTTGTGAATCAACGGCATTTAGCCAATACAACAAGCAACAAAGAACCGAATATAGTCGATTGGCGACTTCGGGCTTATTTGTTATCCATACTTGTTTTAAAGTCATTGGAAGTTGGTGCATCCCTTAATCTACAAATTAACGATATTCAATTGAAATTAAGGCAATTTCATTCAATTATTATAAGGTGAATAAATGTTTGAAAAGCCTCAACCTATTTATGCAAATATCGTACAAGCAGTAAAAATCTGTTACAAATAAAAAATCGATTCTAAAGATTTCAGAGGCGGGTTTTATCGGTTTTTAGAGCTAAGGAGGCACTTCTACTTACCATTTTGGGCTTCTTTGCCTTGCAAAAGTTGTCCTTTTGCATGGCAATAGGAGTACATTTGCTTTGTAAATGTAGCCCAAATGTAAAGCAAAAGAGGTCCTTTTTATGTCAAAAGGACATTTTTTTTGTAACTGAAATCTGCACCATAGCTTCACTATCGCTATAACTCGCTGTATACAAGCAACATAACAAAAACCGCTCAAAACTCGAGAATTCTGAGCCAAAGATTTCCTTGTGCGTTCAGCTCGCAGTTTTGAGCGGTTATAAATGCAAATATTGTATTGGTTGCAGTGGATTTGCCTGTCATGTAATACAATATCAAGCTTCTTTCCAATCGTCTATAGTGCCTGTCTTCGACGAGAAGCTGACGCCTATTTTGCGTATTTGGCGACTGTCTGCCTCATACGGACGTGCGTAGCCCTTGTCTTCGATTTGCTGCAATGCCTCATAAGCTGTTCCGTCAAGCTTGAATTCGAAGATACAGACGCAGGTTTTTGTTTCGACAATGCAGTCTGCTCTTCCCTCGCTCTACTGCTTTTCGGTAAGCACAATATAAGTGCTAAGAATACGGAAAATCAAGTAGAACGTATAGTGAATATACCAATAGGATAATTCATAATCAATTGTTTTGATTTACAAATCATACTTTATTTTAATGATTCATACAAATATTCCTCTGATATCTTTCATAAAGAAAAAAATGTGTATCTTTGAGCACAAATAAACATTAAAGTATATATGGATATGACTTTACAAGAAGCTATAAAGCAACGACATAGCGTGCGCAGATACGTTCATAAGCCTCTGTCGGCAGAAATCGTTGAGACGTTACAGAAGAAGATTGAGGAGTGCAACGCTGAGGGAGGGCTGCACATACAGCTTATTACTAACGAGACAAAGGCTTTTACGGGCATCTTCTCGTATGGCAAGTTTTCGGGTGTGGAGAATTATATAGTAATGGTTGGCAAGAAGGCTGACGATCTGGACGAACGTGTGGGCTATTACGGAGAGCAGTTGGTGTTATTAGCACAAACTCTTGGACTAAACACATGTTGGGCAGGACTGAGCTATCGTAAGGTGAGCGAGGCTTACATTGTTGGTGATGACGAAAAACTCACGTGTATGATAGCCTTGGGATATGGAGCTACGCAAGGTGTAAGCCATAAGATTAAGAAAGCCGAACAAGTGAGCAACATCTGCAACAACTCGCCTGAATGGTTTCGCAATGGTGTGGAAGCTGCACTCCTGGCTCCTACTGCCATCAATCAACAGAAGTTTTCTTTCACTCTGTTGCCTAACGAGCAAGACACAGAAGCCAAGCCAAAGGTTCTTGCCAATCGAGGCTTCTCTATGGTGGGATATACAAAAATGGATATAGGCATAGCCAGACTGCACTTCGAGATTGGTGCAGGAAAGGAAAACTTCGATTGGGCGTAGGTTGCTGGGATATATAAAACGACGCTTGTTAGTATAATAAAAAAAACGATAATAGAGACAATGTGGACAACTCTATAGCGGTTGTCTGTCATTGTCTCTATTGTCGTTTTTATGTTATTGAGAGTTGGGATTTCATAACCCTCAACTCTCAATTCTTAATTCTCAACTTGAATATTAGTATTCACCCCAAGCCTTGATGTCGATATCCTCAAGCTTGGTTGTGCAGAATGCGTAGATGAACGCACTTGCAAGACGAGCGTTGGTGATAAGAGGCACGTTGAGGTCGATAGCTGCACGACGAATCTTGTAGCCGTTGCTGAGCTCTGAACTTGTAAGGTTCTTCGGTATGTTGACAACCATATCGATTGTATGGTTGTGCAACAGGTCGAGAGCCTTAGGCTCGTCACCCTCCTCTGAAGGCCAAAGTACGAGTGTGTTCTTTATGCCGTTCTCTGTAAGGAACTTGCTTGTACCGCCAGTAGCATAGAGGTTGTAGCCGTTCTCAAGAAGCATCTTGGCAGCATCGAGCATGGCAACCTTCTGCTTTGCACCACCTGTAGAAAGAAGAATGTTCTTCTTCGGGATGCGATGGCCTACAGAGAGCATACTCTTAAGCAAAGCTGTGTTGGTGTCGTCGCCCAAGCAACCTACCTCACCAGTAGAACTCATGTCAACACCAAGCACTGGGTCAGCCTTCTGCAAACGGTTGAATGAGAACTGTGAAGCCTTGATACCTACGTAGTCGAGGTCGAAGAGGTTCTTGCTCGGCTTTTCTACCGGCAGACCAAGCATTACACGAGTAGCAAGCTCGATAAGGTTGATCTTCAGAACCTTGCTCACGAATGGGAACGAACGTGATGCACGCAGGTTACACTCGATAACGAGGATATCGTTGTCGCGAGCCATGAACTGGATGTTGAACGGACCGTTGATGTGAAGCTCCTTGGCAATCTGACGGCCTACACGCTTACAACGGCGTACGGTCTCAACATAGAGCTTCTGCGGCGGGAACTGGATTGTAGCGTCACCTGAGTGTACACCGGCAAACTCGATGTGCTCAGAGATAGCGTAAGCGATAACCTCACCATTCTTGGCAACGGCATCCATCTCAATCTCCTTGGCATGCTCGATGAACTTACTAACTACAACCGGGTGGTCCTCGCTAACGTTGGCTGCCAACTGCAGGAATCGCTTCAGCTCGTCCTCGTTAGAGCAAACGTTCATGGCAGCACCAGAAAGCACATACGACGGACGTACAAGTACCGGGAATCCTACACGCTCAATGAAGCGATCGATGTCCTCCATGCTTGTAAGTGCGCTCCATTCAGGCTGGTTGATACCATTATTGGTAAGCATCTGCGAGAACTTTGCACGGTCCTCAGCGTTGTCGATGTCCTGAGCCTTGGTACCGAGGATAGGCACGTGCTGCTCGTCGAGAAGCATAGCAAGGTTGTTAGGAATCTGACCACCAGTAGAAACGATTACACCGTGAGGTGTCTCAAGGTCGATGATGTCCATCACACGCTCGAATGTCAACTCGTCGAAGTAGAGACGGTCGCACATATCGTAGTCGGTAGACACTGTCTCAGGGTTATAGTTAATCATAATCGAACGATAGCCCTCCTTGCGGATTGTGTTAAGAGCCTGAACACCACACCAGTCGAACTCTACAGACGAACCGATACGATAAGCACCCGAACCAAGAACGATGATTGAACGCTTGTCGTTCTCGAATGTGATGTCGCTCTTCACGCCAGCGTATGTCACATACAGATAGTTGGTCTGTGCAGGATACTCGGCAGCAAGGGTGTCAATCTGCTTTACAACTGGCAGGATGCCATAGTTCTTACGACGTGAGCGAACTACAAGCGATGCCTTACGCATTGACTTAAGTTCGTCCTCCAGTCCTACGGCACGTGCAATCTGGAAGTCGGTAAAACCGTATACCTTTGCTGTGCGGAGGAGTTCCTTGTCAAGTGTGTTGATGTTGCACTTCTTCATAGCCTCATCGATGTCGATGATATGCTTGAGTTTCTCGAGGAACCACTTGTCAATCTTGGTAAGATCGTGAATCTGGTCAACAGTATAACCCTTGTGCATAGCCTTAGATATGACAAACACACGCTTGTCGGTCGGCTCGCGCAGAGCTGCATCAATATCTTCAATCTCAAGTTCCTTGTTCTCAACGAAACCGTGCATGCCCTGGCCTATCATACGAAGACCCTTCTGGATAGCTTCCTCAAAGTTGCGGCCGATAGCCATAACCTCACCAACAGACTTCATTGAAGAACCCAACTCCTTGTCTACACCACGGAATTTAGAAAGGTCCCAACGTGGAATCTTGCAGACTACATAGTCGAGTGCAGGCTCAAAGAATGCTGATGTAGTCTTGGTTACAGAGTTCTTCAACTCGAACAAACCATAACCCATACCAAGCTTGGCTGCAACGAAAGCCAAAGGATAACCGGTAGCCTTAGAAGCAAGAGCTGACGAACGGCTCAAGCGAGCGTTCACCTCAATAACACGATAATCCTCCGACTGAGGGTCGAAAGCATACTGCACATTACACTCACCTACGATACCGATGTGACGGATAATCTTGATGGCAAGGGCACGAAGCTTGTGATACTCTGAATTGGTAAGAGTCTGTGACGGAGCGATAACGATAGACTCACCGGTATGAATGCCCAGAGGGTCGAAGTTCTCCATGTTACATACGGTGATACAGTTGTCGTAGCGGTCGCGCACTACCTCATACTCAATCTCCTTCCATCCCTTCAAACTCTTCTCTACCAACACCTGCGGAGAGAAAGAGAAAGCCTTCTCGGCGAGCTTAACGAGTTCTTCTTCGTTATCTGCGAAACCAGAACCGAGTCCACCGAGAGCATAAGCGGCACGGATAATAACCGGATAACCAAGCTCAGCAGCAGCCTTACGGGTCTGCTCCATAGTCTCGCAAGCCTCGCTCTTGATAGTCTTAACGTTGATTTCGTCGAGCTTCTGAACAAAGAGCTCGCGGTCCTCTGTGTCCATAATAGCCTGAACCGGAGTACCAAGCACCTTCACGTTGTACTTCTCGAGGATGCCCTGACGATAGAGTTCAACACCGCAGTTGAGTGCAGTCTGTCCACCGAACGAGAGCAGGATGCCGTCGGGACGCTCCTTCTTGATAACCTCCTCAACGAAGTGAGGCTGAACGGGAAGGAAATATATCTGGTCGGCAACACCCTCTGAGGTCTGCACAGTAGCGATGTTAGGGTTGATGAGCACAGTCTTCACACCCTCCTCGCGCAGAGCCTTCAGAGCCTGAGAGCCAGAATAGTCGAACTCGCCCGCTTCGCCAATCTTCAAAGCACCCGAACCGAGCAACAATACTTTCTTTATATTTTCGTCTTTCATTTATTCTAATGTTTAATGATTAATGTTTAATGTTTATTTGGCTATGCCATAAACACGAAACTTAAACATTTGGATTTTTCACTTTTCGTTCTTCACTCTTCACTTAGCCCAATGCTTCCACAAACTTGTCGAACATGAACTCGGTGTCTACCGGACCTGAGCATGCCTCTGGGTGGAACTGGCTTGAGAACCAAGGCTTTGACTTGTGGCGGATACCCTCGTTAGAACCGTCGTTCATGTTTACGAACAGCTCTTCCCAGTCAGCACCAAGTGTCTTTGCGTCAACAGCATAACCGTGATTCTGCGATGTAACGAAGCACTTCTCTGTGCCAACCATACGTACAGGCTGGTTGTGTGAGCGGTGACCGTACTTAAGCTTATAGATATGTGCACCTGCAGCCTTAGCAAGAAGCTGGTTGCCCATGCAGATACCACAGATAGGCTTGTCGGAAAGGCTCATCTGCTTCTGGATAATCTTAACGGCAGCCTCGCACATGTCAGGATCGCCAGGACCATTTGCAAGGAAGAGTCCGTCAAACTCCATGTCAGTGTAGTCATAGTTCCAAGGCACACGGATTACCTCGCAACCGCGGTTGATAAGACAACGGATGATGTTGGCCTTAACACCACAGTCAACAAGCACAACCTTCTTGCCAGCACCCTCGTTGTAGCGTACAATCTCCTTGCAGCTCACCTTGTCAACAAAGTTAACTCCAGCATACTCGGCTGTCGGAATATTCTCGGGCTCGTCGTCGAAGATGATCTTGCCCATCATCACACCGTGCTCGCGCAATACCTTAGTCAGCTCACGAGTGTCGATGCCGGTAATACCGGGCACGTGCTCGCGCTTGAGCCAGTCGGCAAGGCTCTCAACGGCATTCCAATGGCTGTACTCCTCACTATAGTCAGCAACGATGATAGCCGAAGCATAGATTTTGTCACTCTCCATGAACGTGGGAAGTCCGTTCTCTTCGATTGAGAAAGGAGGCACGCCATAGTTACCTACAAGCGGATATGTCAGAGTCATGAGCTGTCCTGCATAAGAAGGGTCGGTCAGCGACTCGGGATAACCCATCATCGCCGTGTTGAAAACGACCTCTCCAGCCACAGGTGCCTCATAACCAAATGACTTACCATGGAACTTGGTTCCGTCTTCCAATACTAAAGTTACATTTCTCATAGTTATATTTTCTCGTTATTGTTCTTATTGTTTCTCTTTTCATTGTTGCAACTGACGCCTGCTACCTCAGCTACTATATCGCGCACAGACGCCCTGAAAGCGCAAAAGTGTTATGTATTTTTACTTTTACCCTTTCAGGGCGCATGCAGCAATGCGGACATAACAATACGGTCAAGACACCATATTTAATATGTCTACATTAGCTTCTCCATATAGTTGACGAATGCTTGATTGCAGAGTTTTGTGCCACCAGGTGTAGGATACTTACCAGTGAAGTACCAGTCGCCTTTGTGATCGGGTATAGCCTCATGCAATCCGTCGATTGACTGATATACGAGTTCAACCGGCGTCTCCAGTTCCTCAGGACGAAGCATCTCAACTATCTTGTTGTTTATCTCGTCGATAGAGAACGGCTTGTATACGTCGCGCACACAGTTGCGCATCATCTCCTTCGGTTTGAGCAATTCAAGTTTGCACGACTCGTATACTCGCTTCACCAAGTCTTGCATGCCACGTTCCTTTATCAGTTCCATCGTGGCACGGAACACGCAGAACTCCTCCAGACGCGGCATATCAATGCCGTAATAGTCGGGATAGCGTATCTGCGGAGCCGACGACACGATGACTATCTTCTTAGGATGCAGACGGTCGAGTATGCGCAGAATGCTCTCCTTGAGGGTTGTGCCGCGCACGATAGAGTCGTCAATCACGACGAGGTTGTCGACATACGGCTCAATACAACCGTAAGTGATGTCGTAGACATGCGACGCAAGGTCATTGCGCGAGTTGCCCTCGGTGATGAACGTGCGCAGCTTGATGTCCTTTAAAGCCACTTTCTCAGAACGTACGTATGTGTCGAGTATAGCGTGCAACTCCTCGTCGGTTGGCTTATGGTCGAGCTGTTGGATGCGCTTCACCTTCAGCTCGTTGCTATATTTCTTAAATCCAGAAAGCAGACCGTAGTATGCCACCTCGGCAGTGTTCGGTATGAACGAGAATACCGTATGGTCTATATCGCCGTCAACAGCCTTGAGCACCGGTTCGCGCAGCAGTTCGCCAAGGCGTTTGCGCTCGCGGTAGATGTCTCTGTCGGAGCCACGGCTGAAGTATATACGCTCGAACGAGCAGGCTGAATCGCCTCGCTGCTGCAATATCTGCTCCATACGCACCTTGCCCTGACGGCTTACAAGCAACGCGTAGCCAGGCTGCAGTTCCTGAATGTCCTCACATTCCAGATCGAACGTAGTCTGAAGCACCGGGCGCTCGGATGCCACAGCCACAAACTCGTCGTTAGCATAATAGAACGCAGGGCGAATGCCCCATGGGTCGCGCATTGAGAACATCTCGCCCGAGCCAGTCAGTCCGCACATCACATAGCCACCGTCGAAATCAGGCATCGAAGTGCGCAGTACGTTGGCCATATCCATGTGTTCATCTATGTAATGAGTCAGTTCCATTCCCTCAAGTCCGCGGTTCTTGGCTTCCACGTAGTTGCGTTCAGCCTCACGGTCGAGTCGATGACCCATCAGTTCGAGCAATGTATATCCGTCGCTATATATGCGCGGAAACATGCCTCGCGTTAGCATTTTCTGGAATATCTCGTCGATATTCGTCATGTTAAAGTTGCCGCAGATGCACAGATTCTTGGCCTGCCAGTTGTTGCGGCGGAGGAAAGGATGAACATACGAAAGTCCCTTCTTTCCTGTCGTGGAATAGCGCAGATGCCCCATATACAGCTCACCGGCAAACGGAAGATGCTCCTTGGCAAAGTCGGCATCGGCAAGCAGTTCAGGTCTCAATCGGGCAAACTCTTTCTGCACACGACCGAATATCTCGGTTATGGCATCCTTGCCCTCTGCACGTTCACGGAACATATATTCCGTTCCTGGTTGTCCGTCAAGTTTCACACATGCCATACCAGCTCCTTCCTGGCCACGGTTGTGCTGCTTCTCCATCATCAGATAGAGCTTGTTTAATCCGAACATCCAAGTACCATACTTCTGCTGATAGTACTCAAGTGGCTTGAGCAACCTGATCATTGCCACGCCACACTCATGTTTTAGTGGTTCCACGGTTTCTTAACTTTACTTGTATAACTCTTAATTCATTATATATGCAGCTTCTGTCCATGTCGTCATTTTGGCATCAGACGAGCCACATAGTGCGTGTTTTCCTGAGATTTGAATAGCTATATGACGTTTGTGCGTACGCACAGCCGACATATGGATAAAAATTAAGCGTCAAGCAAATAGCCCAACGCTCAACCAAGATATTTAGTTTCGGATAATATTAACCAACAAAGAAGCCACCGACGTTACGATGCCCACGAATGAGAACCATAAAGTCGTTGAAGAACCGATGGCTGAGTTTTTAGACTTTACACCATTGGGCTCCACATATATATAATCATTCTGCTGTACATAATAGTACGGCGAATTGATAATATTAGCATCATTGAGATTCAGACGATGAACCTCCTTCTGACCGGTAGCGGTCTCACGAATAAGCAATACATTGTCACGACGACCATAAATAGTCAAGTCGCCTGCCTGAGCCAAAGCTTCAAGCACGCTCATCTTCTGAGTAGTAACGGGCACAACCTTAGGCGAAGCAACTTCACCAGCCACTGTAATACGATAACTTGACATATTGACAGTTACGACAGGATGCTCTTCATTAGCAAGGTACGGGGCTACCTTGTCAGCGATAAGCTTTTCGCATTCAGTCTTGGTCATACCTGCTACACGCATTCTACCAACAACGGGAAAATCTATATCTCCATTATTGTCTACAAGATAAGTAAGCAAAGCACCTGAGCCGCTGCTTAACTTTCCACCTTCACCAAGCGTGCTCTGTACAGAAAGGTTGAAAGGTCTGCCCGCCTCAGGATCAGATGTAACCACTGTAATGGTCAACTCGTCTTTTGGCATGATGCGTGCATCATACAAGCCTACAGAAGGGGCAAGATTCAAAGTATCAATATTCTGAAAATAAGCGACCTTTTTTGCTGTTGAACAACCGTTCAGCAACAAAACCACCGCCATTAAAAATATAGGAAATAATACCTTTTTCATATATATATTATAATGTTTTGCTAACCGCGTTAAATTTGCATCTGCAAAAATACGACTTATTTCCGACATTGACAAAGTTTTCAACAAATAATTTTATATCTCCTAAAATAATTTCATTTTAACAATATAAAACCTTAAAACATGTACAAAAACTTTGGTTTACTTGACACAATGTCACTTTTTTATATTAATTTTGCGTGTATAAACACTACTTTTATAAAATGAACAACGACAAAGCCTACTCTCGACAGAACAAAGTGCTGCTGATATACACCGGTGGCACAATTGGTATGGGTCGCAATCCCATGACGGGAGCACTCGAACCGCTGAATTTCGAGCACCTGATAGAAAACTTGCCCGAGTTTGCCTACCTTAAGACAGACATTGACACATACCAGTTTACACCACCTATCGACTCGTCGGACATGTCGCTGAGACGTTGGGCGCAACTCGTGCGCATCATTGCCGACAACTACAACCAATATGACGGATTCGTCATTCTGCACGGCACCGACACCATGGCATACACAGCAAGCGCTCTGTCGTTCATGCTCGAGAACCTGACCAAACCCGTCATACTTACAGGCTCGCAGCTGCCTATAGGACAATTGCGCACCGACGGCAAGGAAAACCTCGTAACAAGCATCGAATTGGCAAGCATACACAATGAAGAAGGACACGCAATGGTACCTGAGGTATGCATATACTTCAACGGACGATTGCTGCGCGGCAACCGATGCACCAAACAGAACGCTGACGGATTCGACGCTTTCAACTCGTTCAACTACCCTCATCTTTGTGATGCCGGCGTGGAATTCAGCTTCAACAAACACTACATTCTAAAGCGCGACTTCACCAAACCGATGATACCACATTTCGCAATGGACCCCAACGTAGTGGTATTCTCGCTGTTCCCTGGCATACAGCAGAACATCGTACGACACGTGCTTGAGGCACCCGAACTGCGAGGCATCGTACTGCGCAGCTTCGGCAGCGGCAATGCGCCACAAAAACCATGGCTCCAACAGCTCCTAAAAGAAGCTACACGACGCGGTGTGACTGTTGTAAATATAAGCCAGTGTGTAGCAGGAAGCGTCAAGATGGGACGCTACGAGGCAAGCTATCAGCTCAAGGACGCAGGCATTGTGACCGGATACGACTCGACAGTAGAGAGCGCCGTGGCAAAACTGATGTTCCTGCAAGGACACTATACCGACAGCAATGTGATAAGAACTCTCATGAACCGCAACCTATGCGGAGAGATAACAAAATAACAAAAAAAATCGAGATGCCAACCATAAACCCTTTTGCCCGCCCTGTGTACCTAATGGCCAAACCGGCGGGTAGTCTTTGCAACCTGCGTTGCAAGTACTGCTATTACCTTGAAAAAGGCAAATTATACGACAACAACGAAAAGCACATAATGAGCGACCAGTTGCTCGAAAAATTCATAAAGGATTACATTGAAGCACAAACCATGCCCGAAGTTATGTTCACATGGCATGGCGGCGAAACACTCATGCGCCCAATATCATTCTATAAAAAAGCATTGCGACTACAGCAACAATACGCTGGCGGACGACGCATCGACAACTGCATTCAGACCAATGCCACAATGCTGACAGAAGAATGGTGCAAGTTCTTTCATGACAATAATTTCCTTGTAGGCGTATCTATTGACGGACCACAGGATTTTCACGATGCCTACCGCAAGACTGCTACCGGCAGACCTACATGGAACCAGGTGATGCGTGGCATACGAATGCTTAATAAATATAATGTAGAATGGAATGCTCTGGCAGTTGTCAACAACCTCAACGTAGAGCATCCGCTTGAATTCTATCATTTCTTCAAGGATATAAACTGCCACTTCATACAATTCACCCCTATCGTAGAGCGCATAGTAGACGATAGAGCCGACGGACTCCAACTTGCTCCAGGCATGACCGAAGGTGGAAAAATGGCAGACTTCAGTGTCACTGCCGAACAATGGGGAACCTTCCTCTGCACCATATTCGACGAATGGGTGCGCCACGACGTAGGAGAATACTTCATACAATTGTTTGACAGCGCACTTGCCAACTGGGTAGGTGTAGCACCAGGACTATGCACCATGGCGGCAGAATGCGGACACGCAGGAGTGATGGAATACAACGGTGACGTATACTCGTGCGACCACTTCGTATATCCCGAACATCTGCTCGGAAACCTGCGCGAGAACACCGTTACACAAATGATGTACTCGCCAAAGCAACGCGAATTTGCACGAATGAAGAAAGAATTGCTGCCAAAGCAGTGCAAAGAATGCGACGTACTGTTTGCATGCCATGGCGAATGTCCGAAAAACCGATTCATAAACGACCGCTATGGCAACCCTGGCTTGAACTACCTATGTGCCGGATATCACAAGTTCTTCAAACATATAACTCCGTATATGGAATTCATGAAGGGTGAACTTGCAGCCAAACGTCCACCAGCAAACGTCATGAACTATATCGTAAGCGAGTGATGTTGGCTATATCATAAAAACAGCAACTGAATTATACATACAATAACAGCAAAAGCCCCCAAGAAGCATTCCACTTCTTGGGGGCTTTTGCTATTTTTGTTCTTTTCACTATTTACTTGGCATAAGCTACCGAACGTGTCTCACGAATTACGGTAATCTTAACCTGACCTGGATAGGTCATCTCTGTCTGAATCTTGTTGGCAATCTCGCCTGACAGCTTCTCTGTCTCTTTGTCGTCCATTTTGTCGGCACCAACAATCACACGCAACTCACGACCAGCCTGAATGGCATAAGTCTTGGTCACACCAGGATAAGACATTGCTATAGCTTCAAGATCGTTAAGACGCTTGATATAAGCCTCGACAATCTCACGACGTGCACCAGGACGTGCACCTGAGATAGCATCACAAACCTGTACAATCGGAGCCAACAATGTATTCATCTCCATCTCGTCGTGGTGAGCACCGATAGCGTTGCAGATATCAGGCTTCTCCTTATACTTCTCGGCTATCTTGGCGCCATAGAGTGCGTGCGGCAATTCGCTCTCCTCATCAGGCACTTTACCAATATCATGCAACAAGCCAGCTCGTTTTGCCTTCTTCGGATTCAAGCCAAGTTCGGCAGCCATAACAGCACAGAGGTTAGCTGTCTCACGAGCGTGCTGCAGAAGGTTCTGACCATACGACGAGCGATATTTCATCTTACCTACAATACGTATGAGTTCAGGGTGCAATCCGTGTATACCAAGGTCGATGGCAGTACGCTTACCTGTTTCGATAATCTCGTTGTCAAGCTGCTTTTTAACCTTAGCCACAACCTCCTCAATACGTGCCGGATGAATACGGCCGTCAGCTACAAGCTGATGCAAAGCCAAGCGACAAACCTCACGGCGAACAGGATCGAAAGCCGAAATCACAATAGCTTCAGGTGTATCGTCAACCACAATTTCCACACCAGTGGCAGCCTCAAGAGCGCGAATGTTACGACCCTCACGACCAATGATACGACCCTTTACCTCATCATTATCAATATGGAATACGCTGACAGAATTCTCAATTGCTGTCTCTGTAGCCACACGCTGTATTGTCTGTATCACGATTTTCTTGGCCTGAGTATTAGCATTGAGCTTAGCCTCGTCCATTATTTCATTGATATAACTTGCAGCGTCAGTGCGAGCCTCATCCTTCAGACTCTCCACAAGACGGCTCTTAGCCTCTTCGGCGCTGAGACCCGAAAGTTCCTCAAGCTTCTCACGCTCCTTAGTCTGCATTTTGTCGAGTTCTTCTTGTTTCAATGCAATAAGCTTCTTCTCGTTGTCAATGCGCTGCTGGCACTGCTCTACTTCCTGCTTACGACGTCCGAGTTCCTCCTGACGCTGATTGAGTGAAATCTCACGCTGCTTGAGACGATTCTCGTTTTGCTGGATTTTCTGGTTGCGCTGCTGCACTTCCTTTTCAAGCTCAGACTTCTTGTTAAGGAACTTTTCCTTTACTTCCAAGAGCTTTTTCTCTTTCAATACTTCAGCCTCCTTAGTAGCGGCTGCTATCATTTCATTATATTTTCCCTTTAGATAGCGGAAAACAGCATAGCCTGCGACAACGACTACAACGAGCGCTACCAAGGCTGCGATTAATATACCTAACATGTTTTCTTGTTACTTTATTATGTTTCTGTTATTTATTTTTAGGTTCAGTCTATCGATTTAGTCTAAGCACACACCCCCCCTGCTCTTCAAAGCCTAACCCTTCAGAGCATCCTCTATTTCCGAAGTCAACTGGGAGATTACGTCACGATAAGGTTTGGTATCGTTGCGCGAAAGCTCCATCTCATAGCGCAAGGCTATTTCAACAAGAGCCATATAAAGGATTTCTTTCATATTAACCGGTCCCTTATATCTCGCTGCATACGTATTTATAGTACTTGTGATAAGATTGGCAGCATCACGATACAACGGTTCGTCCTCTGGACGCACGTTTACTGGTATGTCCGTATCGTAGACATGCAGTCTTATCCTAAGTTTCTCTGATTTGTCCTCAGCCATTTTGCTCTGCAATGATTTGGCACAAAAAAACAGTCAAGCGCACTATCGTCTATCTACCCGTTCGCCATGACTACTTATCACTCTCACCAAGTAGCGTTATACATTTGTCGACCTGGCGTATCAAGCGTGCTACACGCTTTTGCGCAGTCTCCATATCGCCGTCAGTAATAGTCACCATTCGTGCCAGTTTAAGACTATCGTAGTCTGCACGTAGCTGTGCAAGCTGCTTCTCCAATGCACCAACTCGAGCAGCCTGACTGTCGACAGTGGCTTGCAAAGCAGTGTTCCTCTCCTTCAGTTCTTCATACTGAAGTATCATTTGCCTGACACGTGTAGTGAAAAGGTTGATAGAGTTGGAGTCAGCTTCCATTTTACTACGTTTTGATTACAAAATTAGTTCATTTTTGCGAATACCACAAAAATATCAGCAGTTTTCTACTCTTCTGCCTTTATTATTTTTTTGCTTCTTCACCTTCTGCTGCCTTGGGTTCTTTCTTGGCAAGCATCACCACCTGATATACAAAATCAGTAGTCCACTTCTGCGAGAAACCAAGACGATGATTGTATTGACGCACTGCCACAACAGACTTCAACACAGCAGCATCATTATAGTCGTTCTTGTTGAAGATGCCATCAACAGTCTTCTCTGTCATCTTATACAACGCGCTCTTGAATATTGAAGGAAGACGAAGCTTGAACTTCATCAAGTTGCCCATCAGCATCATCAAATCCTGAGTAAAGCCCTGGAACTGCACAAGATAGGTCTGCACTTCTTGAATCTTGCGACAGTTCTTACGTACACTTTGATCTATTTCCTTGAAGAAATTATCGTCGGTACCGTAAATTTCCTTCATCATCTTGCGACAAGCCGCCTTCTCCCCTACGCCAAGCTTGTTGTTAACGGTAGGAACATGAAGTGTGGTCTTGAAAACTCGCAAATCGGGCAGAGCTGCAAGATTGGTTATGCCAACATTCGATGCAATAGTAGCCTGAAAATAAACCCTTACAAGGTTCATGTAGTCTTCCATTCCACCCATATTTTTATCGTCGTCTTTCTTTCCGAAAACCTTTGAAAAAAGTCCCATAATTGATTCTATAATGTTTATTTATCTATATTGTTCGATGATTATTCCTTGCAAAATTACAAAAAAATCTTTAACACACAAGTTTTTTCACTTCCTATACTACAATATTTGTCCTTTTTGAGTACATCACACATTTTTACAGGGATAAACATATATATAATCAACAAAAAGTAGTATCTTTGTACGCATTTTTTACATTATTGATTATAAAAATACAACTAAAGCACTTACAAATGAAAGGAATCGTTTTAGCCGGCGGATCGGGAACACGCCTCTACCCCATCACAAAGGGTATAAGCAAGCAGCTTATTCCCATTTTCGACAAGCCGATGATATACTACCCTATATCAGTGCTCATGCTTGCAGACATTAAGGATATCCTTATCATATCAACCCCTGCAGACCTTCCTTCGTTCAAGCGTTTGCTGGGCGATGGTAGCGACTTTGGCGTACACTTCGAGTATGCCGAGCAGCCTTATCCAGGAGGATTGGCGCAAGCATTTATTATTGGCGAAGAATTCGTAGGCGACGACTCTGTTTGCCTCGTACTCGGCGATAATATTTTCTATGGTGCCGGATTCTCGCAACTACTGCACGAGAGTGTTGCCAATGCCGAGAAAGAAGGTTGCGCCACTGTGTTTGGCTATTATGTCAACGACCCTGAGCGCTATGGCGTGGCAGAATTTGACTGCAACGGCAAATGCCTTAGCATTGAAGAGAAACCAGAGCATCCAAAAAGTAACTATGCTGTAGTTGGACTTTATTTCTACCCCAACAGCGTAGTAAACATTGCCAAAACAATAAAGCCAAGCAAACGAGGAGAGCTGGAAATCACCACAGTGAATCAAGAATATCTGAAACAGGACAACTTGAAGGTAAAAACTCTACAACGCGGATTTGCATGGCTCGACACTGGAACGCATGACAGTCTGTCAGAAGCAAGCACTTTCATTGAGGTTATTGAAAAGCGACAGGGCCTTAAGGTGGCTTGTCTGGAAGAGATTGCATTTAAGAAAGGATGGATAACAGCTCAGCGCCTTAAAGAAGTAGCGGAGCCTATGAGTAAAAATGAATACGGAAAATATTTGCTTCGACTTGCCGATGAAGGCTAAGCTGTAAGCACGAGCATTTTTCGCACTGCAGTAGTGCTAAATCAAATGAAACAAGAATAATAGACCCAAAGAAATGGAAGAAAACAAAAAAGTTGGCTTGTACAACTCACAACAAGACGTGGAAGAGTCCTCGTCATTAAATCTGCAACTTATATACAAAACACTGGTACTCAACTGGCAGTGGTTTGTATTGTCTGTCATTATCTGTCTCGGTATAGCGTTCGCTTACTTAAGATACACTACACCGATGTATCAAGCAAGCGCAAAACTGCTTATCAAAGATGATGACAACCAACCTACACGTTCAGGCAAAAGTGCATTGCTGGCATCAAACACGCTCGGTATTATGTCCAACTCGACTGGTATTGACAACGAGATGGAAATACTCAAGTCGACAAGACTTGCCGAGCAGACCTGTCGCGACTTGAAGCTGTATGTCACATACAAGGTGGAAGGACGCGTCAAGACCAATCTTGTATATGGTAATGAGCCAATAAGTGCAGATATAGACCCGATGCATCTTGAAAAGCTCAAGAATCCCGTTTCTCTGGAAATCACCAGCCAAAACGGAAAATATCACATAACCGGCCAATACACCACCGTATCTGGAAGTGAAGAAAATTCAGCTCCAGTCAAATATAGTATTGACCGCACAGCCGACCGCATGCCTTATACCATCAATACAAGCATTGGTATAATAACACTCAAGCGTACTACGGCCAAAGCTCTACCCGACGGAAAGGCAATGAAGATTACAATCATGTCGCCAAGCATGACAGCAATAAAATATGCTAATAGTCTTTCTGTAAGCCAGACATCAAAGACAACAACCATCGCCCAGCTTGTATTGAACGACGAAATTCCTCAACGTGCCATCGACTACCTCAAGCAGTTGTCAGTTTGCTACAATCGTCAAGCCAATGAGGACAAGAACGAGATTGCACTGCGCACCGAGCAGTTTATCAACACTCGTCTTGAGAAGATCAACAGCGAACTTGGACAGACCGAGGGTAGTCTTGAGTCGACAAAACGCCACTATCGTATTGTTGATCCTAAAATCAACTCTACAACAGCAGTAACCAATACTGAGACATTCAATCAGAAGCTTGCAGAGATGAATACACAGATCCAACTTCTGTACAGCATCTCCGAGTACTTGAACGAGCCATCGAACAAGTATCAGACCCTGCCTTCTAACGTTGGACTCACAGATCCAACATCTGCTACGCTCATCAACAAATACAACGAAATTGTTATGCAGCGTAACCGTCTCTTGCGTACTGCAAGCGAGACGTCACCAGCTGTAATACCTCTCACAGCACAGCTCGATGAGCTGATTTCAAGTATACGTCGCGCAATGACTCAGGCTCAACGCAACAATGAGATTCAGCGTAACAGCATCCAGCAGCAGTTCAATACTTATGCTAACCAGATAGCCTCTACTCCAGAGCAGGAACGTATCCTCACACAGATTGGTCGTCAGCAGGAGGTAAAATCGGGACTGTATCTCATGCTGCTGCAGAAGCGTGAAGAGAACTCTATTTCACTTGCTGCAACAGCCGACAAGGGCAAACTGATCGACGAGCCACAATTTGGCGGTAAGATAAGCCCAAAATCGGCTATAATCATGCTTGTTGCCCTTATTCTTGGACTCGCAATACCTGTAGGCATCTTGTTTATCATCAACTTCCTGCGCTATAAGATTGAGGGACACGATGATGTGGCAAATCTTACTTCTCTGCCTATTATCGGCGACATTGCCATTGCAAGCGACACAGCAAAGACAAAGGCCGACATTGTGGTACATGAGAACAAGAACAATCTCATGGAGGAGATTTTCCGCTCATTGCGTGTCAACATACAATTCCAGTTGCCAGAAGATAAGAAGACCATCATGTTCACATCTACAACATCAGGTGAGGGCAAAACATTTACAGCTGCCAACGTGGCTGTCAGCTTTGCATTGCTTGACAAGAAGGTTGTTCTCATTGGTCTTGATATCCGCAAGCCACGTCTTGCAGAACTGTTCGAGATTGACGACCACCGTCATGGTATAACCAACTTGCTTACGAAATCGGCTCCTACAGAGGCTGACGTAAATGGACAAATAGTACAATCGGGCATTAACAAAAATCTCGACATACTAATGTCAGGACCAATCCCGCCAAACCCGACGGAGCTTGTCAGCCGCAATTCGCTCGACATGATATTCGAGATACTCAAGTCAAAATACGACTACATCATTATCGATACAGCTCCTGTAGGTCTTATTACAGACACACTGCAGATTGCTCGTGTTGCTGACATGACTGTATACATATGTCGCGCTGACTATACAGCGAAGTCAAGCTTCGACCTCATCAACGGTCTTAGCTCCGAAAAGAAATTACCAAACATTGCTATTGCAATCAACGGCATAGATATGGCCAAGAAAAAGTATGGCTACTACTACGGCTACGGCAAATACGGCAAGTATGGTAAATATGCAAAATACGGCAACTATGGCAAGAACGGTAGCTATAGCAGCTACGGCAATTACGGCTAATACGGTGCATATGGCAGCTACGGCAGCTACTATAATAGTAGCTATGGCGACAAGAATGACACCTCAATAAAGGTGTAATACATATATAATGTACGCATACATATAAAATTATATTATATGGTAATTGCATTGGACTTCGACGGAACTATTGTCGAACATAAATACCCGGAAATTGGTGAGGAGATACCTTTTGCCACCGAAACAATACGCATGCTTATTGCCGAACGCCATAAGGTGATATTGTGGAGTGTGCGCGAAGGTAAACTTCTTGACGACGCAGTGAACTGGTGTCGCGAACGCGGCATCGAGTTCTATGCCGTCAACCGCGACTATCCAGAAGAGACTAAAGAAAACAACAACCACTTCTCGCGCAAGTTGAAAGCCGACATATTTATAGACGACCGCAACCTTGGTGGACTGCCCGACTGGGGATTGATTTACCAAATGGTACATAACAATATGACGTGGCACGACGTGATACGCAATGCACGTCCTACACTCAACTCACAGGAACCGCCCAAGCGCAAAAAAAAATGGGGACTGTTCTAACTGTATAAAGTCTTCTTGCAGATAAGAAATCAATTAATACGCAAATATTTGAGTAAAAAATCAGTCATTTACAACTCAAATATTTGCGTATTTTTTATTTTTACACTAAATTTGTGACATTTCAACATCAACCAAAACAATTTATATATGAGACGATTTTATCTCTATTTTATGATGGCACTGCTGTTTGTCGGTACAACGGCTTTTGCCTCACCACGTACATTCAATCAGGCAAAGGTTATAGCCGAACGTCAGGCAGCAAAGCTCGGAATTAAGATTGACAATAAGGCAGCAGCAAAGGCGCCTTCTATAAATGGCAGTATGACAACAACATTGTCACCATACTACGTTTTCCCATTCGGCGAAGACAAAGGATTTGCTATAATTTCGGGCGATGACGATATGCCAGAAATTGTAGGCTATGCTGACCATGGCACATACAATGCCGACAATATGCCAGCTGCAATGACTGCATTCCTTAACAATTATTGCGCCACTATCGAAGCTATAAAACGAGGCAACACCTCAGCCATAAAAAACATTGCAGAAGCAAAAGCCATGCGTGCCAACCAGACACGCTCTACTACAGCTATAAGTCCATTGCTTGGCGATATAAAATGGAATCAAAGCACACCTTATAATAATCTGTGTCCTAAATACGACGGCACCAATGTAGCAGCAACAGGATGCGTAGCTACTGCCATGGCACAAGTCATGATGTATTGGAAATATCCCAATGAACTCAAAACCGACATACCACAGTACACTACATATACCCAAAAGATAGTTATGTCAGCCGAGTCAAAGGGACAGAAATACGATTGGGACAATATGATTCCTAATTATTCATATAACTATACCAAAACCCAAGCCGATGCCGTAGCCAAACTTATGCTGCACTGTGGCAAAGCAGTCAAGATGAACTACAATAAAGAATCGGGAGCCAATGTCACACCAGCCAGTCTCGCCAAATACTTCGGCTACGACTCTGACCTTATGCTCGACCTACCTCGCTCGTCGTTCACACTCGCCGAGTGGACTGCACTCATCGATCAAGAACTTCAAGCCAGACGCCCAATTCTATACAGCGGACAGACAACAGCTGGTGGTCATCAGTTTATTTGTGATGGAAGCGATGGCAACGGACTCTATCATATCAATTGGGGTTGGAGCGGTGCTGGTGACGGCTATTTTGACATAACCATTCTTAATCCATCTCAAGGAGGAATAGGCGCCGGCAACATTAGTGACGGCTTCAACCGCAGTTGTTATATGATTATCGGTATACAGCCAGACAACGGCAAGGTAGACGAACCTTTAACAGAATATCCTTTTGTTATGGTATTAGACGGTAGTTATAATGGACATAACACAGGCATAGAACTAACCAAAGCAACACGTAAAAGTGCTACGGATAAGTTCACAATCACAATTAAAGAGTGGTGGGGCAACCCGACATCAAACCATTTCAAAGGCAAATTGGGATATGGTATTAGCGACGGTAAGGGTGGATATCAATTAATATCGAAAACAACAGACTTGGAGCTTAATGCAGTCCAAGAAGATGGAAGTGGCAATTACACTGGTACCACATTTACAATTGACTATGCTTTTCCCCCTACTGGTACATATACAATATATGCCATATATAGCACCGATAACGGAAAAACATGGAAGAAATGCGGTTACGAAGGAATGCGCCCATACGTTGTCAAGTCATCGCTTACCAAGCTGTCGCTTGTGAAGACTCAACTCACAGCCGACATCGCTACCGACGAGAAGAATTACAACGGTATTGAAAGTACATTCAAACTCAGCGTCACCAACAACAGCGATGATGAGTTTATGGGATTGATAAACCTGTACACATCAAGCACAACAACACTACCGGACGATGCAGCTGAAGGACTATACATGACGGTACCAGCCCACTCTACCGTAACACGCAACGTTGGCATCACCCCATCCACTGCAGGAAATATGTATGTATGGGTAGAAGACAGCGAAGGTAAAGAACTACTGCTGAACGCCAAGAAGTTTAATGTAGAACAGACAACAGAGCCATCGCTTGTTCTCGAAAAAGTTGAGACTAACGCAACACCTTATGCATACGAACGCAAGAACGCACGTTATAGTACCAATAATGTAAAGGTTCCAAGAGTGGATGATGATAAAGCTGAATTCAAATACTACATAAGAAACGATGGTGGAACAACGAGTGTAAAATGTTGGTTAATAGCTTTCAACGCTGAAACTGGCAAGGGACCTTATACAGAAAAAACAATAAGAATTCCAGGAAACGGTAGCACAACAACCATATCATATGAATTCACTCCTGAACAAATTGGCGGCAATACGTTAATGGGTGAGTTGCGTCTGTTCAACACTGAAACCAACGTACAAATGAACATTCCAACTTCATTACCAAAAATCAAATACTATGTCTTAGTAGACGGAAAAGAAAATGGTTATTATGAAATTAATGCAATAAATCCACTTGTCTACGTTGCCGGCAAACCCAATGCAATAAATGATGTTACAAATGCTGCAACCAACAACATCCATGGTGGCATCAGTGAGATAACTATCATTACAGACAAGGCTGAGCGCATAGCAATCTACCACATCGACGGCAGCAAGGTTTGCGATGTGCGTACAGAAGCCAATACAATTAAGCACGTGACAGTAGCTCCAGGACTGTACATTGTGAAAGGAAAGAAAGTTATAGTAAGATAATACATTGATAAAGGTATTGCTACATATAACCAAACTAATTAAAAGATAAAAACTTTTGGCATTTACGCCAAAAGTTTTTATCTTTGCACTTGATAATACATTTTATACAAACCATCAAAAAGCGAGAAATTTGCCTATCGGAACACATTTACTCAATCAAAAATAGAGAAAAATGAAGAAATTACAGGATATGACCGACGAAGAGTTGGCATTATCATACATCGATGGGAACAACCGCGCTTTTGATTTGCTGTTGCTTCGCAATCAGTCGAATATATACTCATACATTCTTTTTATTGTACACGACCGTGAAACAGCCGAAGACCTGTTTCAAGACACATTCGTGAAGGCTATAGCATACATGCAGGACGGGCGCTACACCACGTCGGGCAAGTTTGCGGGATGGCTCATGCGCATTGCGCACAACACCGTGATGGACTGGTATCGCAGTCTGGCACAATTCCACTTTGTCGAAGCCAACAAAGACAACGACCTCTCAAACGTCAGCGATCCGAGTCTCGTTGTAGACAATATCGAGAACCAATACGTCAACAGTCAGACGCTTAAGGATGTGCGCCGTCTGCTTGACATGCTTCCCATGATACAGCGCGAAGTAGTATATATGCGCTTCTATCAGCAATTATCGTTCAAGGAGATTGCCGAAACGACAAACTGTAGCATCAACACCGCTCTCGGACGCATGCGTTACGCTGTGCTTAACATGCGACGCATGGCAAAGACATACGGTATGACACTACAGTTGTCAATATAAATATGTAAGACAGAATTATCCGATATACAGTTGGGGATTTCCTAAAATCAATGTTTTAGGAAATTCCCAACTATTGTTTTTCCCTCAGGTGTGAGCACGCTCTCGGGATGAAACTGTATGCCATGGATGTCATACTGACGATGACGCATAGCCATTATCTCGCCATCGTCTGACATGGCTGTCACCTCCAGACTTTCGGGCACCGAATCTTTTGCTACCACCCAACTGTGATAACGTCCCATCATGACACGTTCGGGCAGACCGTCAAAGATATAGTCGTTGCCCAACTGCGTACCCTCGGTTTGCACTCCGTGATACACTTCTTTAAGGTTTTCGAGGCTCGCACCAAACACTTCGCCTATAGCCTGATGCCCGAGACACACTCCGAGTATAGGTTTGCGTCCGGCGTATGTGCGTATCACGTCGAGCAGCAAGCCCGCTTCTGACGGTATGCCAGGTCCGGGACTTAGTACGATCTTGTCGTACTGCTCCAAATCCTTCAACTCGAACTTGTCATTGCGAACCACCTCGACCTCCGCTCCCAGCTCTTTCAGCAGATGAGAGAGGTTGTACGTGAACGAGTCGTAGTTGTCTATAATCACTATTTTCATTTCTCAGCTTCTTTTATTGCTTTTCTTAATGCTCCTAATTTGTTGTTCACTTCCTGCAGTTCGTACTCAACGTTACTCTTAGCCACAATGCCACCGCCAGCCTGAAACCACAGTTCGCCACCACGGCTTACAAATGTGCGAATTGTTATGGCCTGGTTCAGATTGCCGTTCAGTCCGATAAATCCTACACATCCGCCATAAGCGCCACGGTTGTGAGGCTCGAGTTCGGAAATGATCTGCATTGCACGCACCTTAGGCGCACCCGACAACGTGCCCGCAGGAAACGTATCGATGAATGCCTTAACGGCATCTGCGCCCTCATCAAGCTGTCCGCTGACACGGCTTACGAGATGCACAACGTGCGAGTAATACTGCAAATCCTTGTAGAAATCCACCTTGACGTCGTGGCAATTGCGCGAAAGATCGTTGCGCGCAAGGTCCACCAGCATCACATGTTCGGCATTCTCCTTAGGGTCTTTGCGCAGGAACTCGGCAGCACGGCGGTCGGCATCGGCATCACCCGTACGTCGTGTAGTGCCCGCAATAGGGTCGATGTAAGCCTTACGGTTCTCTATACGGCAGTGAGTTTCGGGCGAAGAGCCGAATATGCGGAATCCTCCGAAGTCAAAGTAAAACAGATAAGGACTGGGATTGATGCTGCGCAATGTGCGGTAGAGCTTGAAGTCGTCGCCCTCAAAATGCTGTATGAAGCGGCGCGAGATGACCACCTGAAACACGTCGCCACGCAGACAGTGCTGTATTCCGCGTCGTATGTTGGCACGATGCTCGTCGTCGGTGAGCGGCGAAGTACACTCGCCTACTGCACGAAATCCGTAGTCCTGACCCACAGCCGAATCGAGCGACAGCTTCATAGCATCGAGAGCATCGTCGCCACCAAGTGTGACGAGCGTCATACGACTGTTGAAATGGTCGATAACGACGATGTCCCTATACATTATATATAATATGTCGGGCGCATCATTCTCCTTCTGTGTCTCATCCTTAACATCGATGTGCTCAAAGTAGCGCACAGCATTAAATGTAGTATATCCGAACAGTCCGAACACATCAGAATGTTCACCACTGATGTCGAAGCGCTGCATAAACTCGTTGATGGCAACATCGCAGGTATAGTTGTCGTCGATGTTGCGACGCAATACGCTACCGCCGGGCAGCGAGAATGTAGCTACACCATGACCAATGGCTATGCTGCCAATGGGGTGAGTGGCTACAAAGGAGCGGCTGCTTGAACGGTCGTGATAGTCGCTGCACTCCATCAGTGCGCTCTGCACACCACGGTAGCGCATGCGCATATACACCGACACTGGTGTATACATGTCGGCGAGCATGTCGCACGACACAGTATTATATTTGAATTTAGAAGTTTCCATATTCGCCAGCCATTTGCTTGTTATTGAGATAAGTCTCCACATCCTTGTCACCACGACCACTCACGGTGAGCACCACCACATCATCCTTCTTGAACTTAAGATGCTGCAATGCAGCAATAGCGTGTGCCGACTCTATGGCAGGAATGATACCCTCCATACGTGTCAGTTCGTATCCGGCACGAATGGCCTCATCGTCCTTGATTGCCAATACATCAATACGTCCCTGCTTGGCAAGGTTAGCATGCATAGGTCCGATGCCCGGATAGTCAAGACCAGCCGAAATGGTGAACGCCTCCTTTATCTGCCCGTCTGCGGTCTGCATCACCATGGTACGCGCACCATGAATGATGCCCTCTGTACCGCAATGTATTGTAGCAGCTGTGTAGTCGGTATCAATGCCATGTCCGGCAGCCTCAGCCAATACCATCTTCACCTTCGGATTGTCAACATAGTGGTATATAGTTCCGGCAGCATTGCTTCCGCCGCCGATGCAAGCCACGAGACAATCGGGATAGTCGCGACCCACCTTCTCCTGAAGCTGCCATTTCAATTCCTCGGAGATAACACTCTGCATACGGGCCACTATGTCGGGATAGGGATGCGGACCCATTGTCGAACCAACAATGTAGAATGTATCCTGTGGATGACAACACCAGTCGCGTATGGCCTCCGAACATGCGTCGCTGAGCGTCATATTGCCGGTGGTGACGGGATGCACCTTGGCACCCAGCATACGCATACGCTCTACATTGGTGTGCTGTCGCTCCACATCGGTCTTGCCCATAAACACCTCACACTCCATATCCATCAATGCGCATACAGTAGCAGTAGCCACGCCGTGCTGTCCGGCTCCGGTCTCGGCAATGATACGTGTCTTGCCCATCTTCTTAGCCATCAGAATCTGTCCGATGGTGTTGTTGATCTTGTGCGCACCCGTATGGTTGAGGTCTTCGCGCTTCAGATAGAGCTGGCATCCATACTTCTCGCTCATACGGCGAGCATAGTATAGTGGCGACGGGCGACCTACATAATCGCGCAAGAGTGCACGATACTCGTTCTTGAACTCCTCGCTCTCAATGATGGGGATGTAGGCCTCCTGCAAGTCGGTAACGCACTTGTGCAGAATCTCAGGTATATAGGCGCCGCCGAAGCGACCGTAAAATCCGTTTTTAGGTTTTGCTAATGTCATAATCTTTTGTGTTTTGATTATTATATAATAAGGTGTACTTACTTCTTCAATGCATCGAACAACTGGCTGAGTGCCTCGTCGGCATTGCCTGTGGCACGAAGCAGAGTGACGAACTTGCTGCCTATGATGGCACCGGCGGCATTGTTCTGCGCACTTTCGAGCGTCTGACGGTTGCTTATGCCAAAGCCTATCATGCGTGGATTATGCAGATTCATAGCATTTATACGCTGGAAGTATTGCTGCTTGGCTTCGTCGAAATTCTGCTGCGCACCGGTTATACTTGCCGAACTTACCATATAGATGAATCCGTCGGTATGACGGTCGATAAACCGGATGCGTTCCTCAGATGTCTCTGGCGTTATCATCATGATGCAACGCAGATTGTAGCGGTCGGCAAGAGGCTTTATCTCATTGAGATAGTCGTCGAACGGAAGGTCAGGGATGATGAATCCCGAGACTCCGTACTCCACACAACGCTGGCAGAAGCGCTCATATCCGTAGTGCATGATGACATTGAGATAGCCCATAAGTACAAGCGGAATATTTACCTGCGACTTAATTGAGGCAAGCTGTCCGAAAAGAGTTTCGAGTGTCATGCCATTTTTCAGTGCCACCGTTCCAGCGCTCTGTATCACCGGACCGTCTGCCAAAGGGTCGCTAAATGGTATTCCCACCTCAATCATGTCTATACCGTGGCGCTGCATGGCGAGTATAACGTCAGCGGTCATATCCTCCTCAGGACATCCTGCACAGAAGTACAGCGACAATAGCTTGCGGTCGCCACGCTCTGAAAACAATCGATTTATCTTATTCATATCCTACGGTTTTATTACTTAAATCATTTTTACTTATATTGTTCTATATATTCAGCCTCGCAGTTGCTTGATAAAACTGTCAATCAACTGTACATCCTTCACGGCCGGCTCCGTTTCAAACCTTGAATTAAGGTCGACACCAGCAAACAGTGGATGGCTAAAAGCTTTGATACGCCCAGCATCGTCAGGACCTATACCTCCACTCAGTAAGAAAGGTACTGTACCATGATAGCTGTCAAGCAACAACCAGTCAAACTGTTGTCCGCTTCCACCGTAACCAGTACATTTGGTATCAAAGACAAACATATCTACAACGCCCTCATATTGAGTACAATGTGCAAAATCGTCGGCAGAGGATATACTCATAGCCTTAAACACCTTTAGCGTGGGGCGGATGTCTGGCACTATAGTAGCACGTAGATTGCGAATGAACGTCGGAGTCTCAGAGCCATGCAACTGTACTGCGTCAAGTTCGAAAGCAACGACACGTGTTATGATGTCTTGTGCCATAGCATCTACAAACACCCCTACTCTACCAATACCGTTATGATTGTCTGCTTTAGTTGCTTCACTTATATTTGGATCTGCTTGGTCGGGCATAAGTCCGGTACATAAATGTTGCATGTCTACATATCGACTGCTCTTGGGATAAAATATAAATCCCATATAGTCTATTGGCAACTGTGCTACAGCGCGTATATTTTCAGGATCACGCATTCCGCAAACCTTTATCAAGGGTTTATTATTATTGCTCATTGTTCTTCGAATTATATTGGGCTTAGATAAACCCATGATTTGGTTATGACTTTACTTTTATTTAGTTATTATGCCTGTAAATTCTTTCAATGCCCGGGCTGGGTCAACCTCTTTCATAAAGCGTTCGCCCATAAGGAAACCATTGTATCCAGCCAGCCGCAAAGCTTCAAGAGTTGCCAAATCCTTCAATCCGCTCTCACTTACCCGACAGGCTTCTTCAGGCAGATGACTTGCCAGACGGAATGAAGTCTGCACATCAGTGTGGAAAGTACCAAGGTTGCGATTATTGATACCACACATATCAGGTTGCAAATCTGCATATTCCGTATCGGCTTCACTATGCATTTCCAGCAGTACCTCAAGATTGAGTTCGTGAGCCATATTAAGTAGCATCCTACACTCGTCCTTCTTCAGACATGCTGCAATCAGAAGCACAGCCGAGGCTCCACAGAGCCGAGCCTGAAAAAGTTGGTATTCATCAACGACAAAATTCTTATAGAGTATTGGCAATGTCACTTCACTCTTGCGTGCCTTCAGTATGTCGCTGTCATCGCCTCCGAAGTAAGGAGTGTCGGTGAGTATGCTCAGAGCCGAGGCTCCAGCCTGTTGATAGCCCAGTGGAATCTGTGCAGAATCGGCATCCTCCTTTATCCATCCCTTCGACGGCGAGCGACGTTTGAACTCGGCTATTATACCCGTTTGGCTGCTCTTCAGAGCCTGGCTCATAGACGGAACGGCTATGCCTTGCTGCATGAGCTGCTCTACCTCCTGGTGTATGGTGCGCTCTGTGTAGCGTGCCTTCATCTGTTCGAGGTCGACACGCTTGCGTGCTACGATTTCTTCAAGTATATCCATTTTATCCGTTAATCTCCCTAAACTTCTTGAACGTTGCCAAGGCTCGTCCACTCTCTATCGACTCTCGTGCTATAGCAATACATTCCTCAATCGGTTTCTGTCCGCGTTCGAATGTCTGTATACCAAATGCAGCATTTGCAATGACAATGTTCTTCTGTGCTGGAAGTGCACGGTTTTCGAGTACTGCATCAAATATCTGTGCTGCCTCTTTCTCTGTAGCTCCAGCTACAAGTTCTTCGGGCAATGCTTTCTGCATACCAAGATCAGATGGAGAAAAGATACGCTCATAAGAGTTGGTTGATACCTTAAAATCACCAGTCAGTGAAATCTCGTCGTATCCGTCAATGCTGTTGACAATGGCATAGTCGACTCCAATGCGACGATAAACCTCGCTATATAACTTCATCTGGTCGAGCGTGGCTACACCCAAAAGCTGACACTTGGGCTGCGAAGGATTGACCAGCGGGCCGAGCAGATTGAAGCAAGTAGGAAACTGCAATGCCTTGCGTATCGGACCTACAAACTTCATTGCCTTGGCAAAGAGCTGTGCGTGCAGATATACTATGCCACACTCGTTGATTGAACGGTTGAGCTTGTCAAGGTCGGCAGTGAACTTCACACCGTGCTGTTCGATAACGTTCGACGCTCCGGAGGTAGAAGTGGCTGAATAGTTGCCGTGCTTTGCCACCTTATATCCTGCTCCTGCTATGACAAAACATGAAGTGGTGGAAATGTTGAAAGTGTTCTTGCGGTCGCCTCCGGTGCCTACTACGTCGATGTAACGGTCGCAATCGAGTACGGCAGATACTCCCGTTTCAAGTATTCCGTCGCGAAAACCGAGCAGTTCGTCTACCGTTACACCACGCATCTGTAGTGCTGTGAGCAATGCCGAAATCTGTTCGCTTGGATATTCGTCGCGCGTTATACCAAGCAGAATGTCCTTTGTCTCCTGACGGCTGAGTTTCTCACCGCCAAGTACCTTTTCCAAAATCAACTTCATTGTTGCCATATTATTATCCTTTTAAATGTTTTCAACAATTATAACTCCCTTGAATACGGATATAAAAAAAGACCTGTCGCGTGAGCGGCAGGCCTGTCTTATTATCTCTATATACGAAAATAATGCGTAGGTGCTATCTTCTCACGACTTTTCAGATCTTGAGCTACGCCACCACCAGAATGTAAGCTGTGCATTATTCATATACTGTATTCTTTTAATTAGTAATCTATTCGATTGCAAAAGTAAGAAATAAATATTAATTCACAAGTATTTTGACGACTTTTTTGTTAAATTGCTAATATTTTGTCTTGATTAGTGTCTTTTATATGTATTTTCCTAATATTCCACCATATTATATAGAACAAAATAAAAAATACAGACAAACATAATAATATACAATCATCGTCGTTAATGATAATAAAGACGTAACAACAAACAAAACATTTCGCCTATGAAGATTTTTACCCCTGACGAGGCACGACCCTCTGAACTTACGTTGAATATCATCCGACAGATTGCATACGCTTATCGGGTGATGAAGAGCGACGGACAAGACGAAGCTTATATGACAAACTAATTGCTTAAACTAATTAATAAAAAAAGAATATCACTGATATGGAAACACTTATCTCACCTTCGTTGCTGTCAGCCAACTTCATCAACCTCACGAAGGACATCGAAATGATCAACAACAGCGAGGCAGACTGGCTTCATCTGGACATTATGGACGGCGTTTTTGTACCCAACATCTCTTTCGGATTCCCAGTAATAGAGGCTGTGGCTAAGGAGTGCAAGAAGCCGCTCGACGTGCATCTGATGATTGTACATCCCGAAAACTACATCAAGCAGGTAGCTGCCACGGGTGCCATGATGATGAACGTACACTTTGAGGCGTGCGTACATCTGCACCGCACCATTCAGGAGATTCACGCCGCTGGCATGAAAGCCGGTGTTACGCTCAATCCTTCTACACCAATCTGCATGCTCGAGGACATCATCAACGATGTTGACATGGTGCTGCTCATGAGCGTTAACCCAGGTTTCGGCGGACAGAAGTTTATTCCCAGCATCGTGGAAAAGACACGCCGACTGAAGAAAATGATTGAGGAGAAAGGCAGCAAGGCACTGATTCAGATTGACGGTGGCGTTAACGACAAGACCGCACCGCTGCTGGTAGAGGCTGGAGCCGACGTATTGGTAAGCGGCAGCTACATATTCAAGGCAGCCGACCCTATAAAGACAATACACGACTTGAAGAACTGCAAATAATACTCAATTGATAATTGAGAGTTGAGAGTTTTTCAGTTGAGAATTGAAAAACTCTCAACTGAATAACTACTCATTAGAGAAGTCAGCCACCATTTTGCGATACATACTATAGGCACGCGAGCGCGATATGTATCCAGTTATGTGACCTGCCGTATTTACTACCGGCAAATAGCGCGTGCCCTTAAGGTCAAACTTGCGCATCACTTCTTCCATCGAATCACCCTCGGCTACCTGTGCGGCAATTGGCTGCATAAGCTGACGAACGGTGAACTTATTGTACAACTCGGCACGGAACATGACGTGGCGAATCTTCGTAATGTCTATCTCACCCAATATCGATCCGGCAGCATTGAGCACCGGAATAAAACTGGTGTGGCTCTTTGATATGGCGTTGACCAATCGTCCAAGCGGCATATCGGGGTCAACGGCTGTATAGTCGCGTTCTATCACACTGTCCATACTCATAAGCGTGAGCACCGACTTGTCTGTATGGTGGGTGACGAGCTTGCCCTCACGTGCCAGTCGCATGGCGTAAATGCTGTGAGGCTCGAAAATGCTTATCGTCATAACCGAACTTACTGCCACTATCATAAGCGGCATGAAGAGGTCGTAGCCGTTGGTTATCTCGGCTATGAGGAAGATACCCGTGAGCGGAGCATGCATTACACCTGCCATCACACCAGCCATTCCGAGCAACGTGAAGTTCTTCTCGGGAATATACGTTCCTACCTGATACATATTCCAAAGACGTGAGAAGAGGAATCCGCTGAAAGCACCAACGAACAATGACGGTGCGAACGTTCCACCACAACCGCCTCCACCATTGGTGGCTGCCGTGGCAAAGGTCTTTGTGAAAATGACCAAGGCGATGAAGAGTATGAGCAGATGGCCATTGCCATAGAACATAGAATTCTTGAGCACTTCGTTCCAGTCGGCTTCGCTCGAACCGTTGAGCAGAATGTTGATGGCGCTATATCCTTCACCATAAAGTACGGGGAAGATGAATATCAGCGAACTCAACATCAGTCCACCTAATGCCAACTTGCCCCAACGATGCTGCTTCATCCGCCCGAAAATGCCCTCGCATACCGACATGGAGCGTATGAAGTAGAGGCTGACAAGTCCGCATACAACTCCAAGAATGATGCCGGCAGGTACACGTTCTACTACCCATCCGCTGTCAAGATGAAAGGTGAAGAGCGAGTCACTGCCCATAAATACGTATGTAAAGCACGTAGCTGTGACGGCAGCCGTAAGAATTGGCAGCAGCGAAGCCATACTAAGGTCTACCATAAGGACTTCGAGCGTAAACACAAGTCCGGCTATCGGGGCCTTGAAGATACCGGCTATGGCAGCTGCGGCACCACATCCTACAAGCAGCATGAGCGTCTTGTTGTCCATACGGAAGAATCGTCCAAGATTGGAACCGATGGCTGAACCCGTAAGTACGATAGGTGCCTCGGCTCCTACCGAACCACCGAAACCGATTGTTATGGCTGATGCAACTACCGAAGTCCAGCAGTTGTGAGCCTTAAGACGCGACTGCTTGGATGATATGGCGTATAGAATACGTGTGATACCGTGCGAAATGTTGTCCTTGACAACGTAGCGTACAAACAACGAAGTCAAGAATATACCTACAACAGGAAACATAAGGTACATCCAGTTGAACGTGTTGGCATGGAAACGCGACGTGAGCAACTGCTGTATCTCGTGTATGAGCGAGTGCAGAAGGAATGCGGCTACCGAGGCGAAGAAGCCTATGAAGAAAGCCAGGATTATCGTCGCCTGACGATCACTAAGGTGCTTGATACGCCATTGGTAGAGTCGCAATCCAAGACTTCTTATAGCTGAAGTGCTTGAAACCGATTGTTGCATCTCTTACTTTCTGATAATTGTTACTCTACCGTCCTTGGTAAGCTTTATGATACTGCTCGGCTTGTGCGGCTTGTGTTCCTGACGACGGGTCCAGCAGACATAATCTACCGCCTCAAGTATCTCAGGCGATATGTCGCAATAGTTCTGGGCAGCAGGCTCACCGCTTATATTGGCACTTGTGCTGACTATGGCTTTCTGAAATCTATAGCACAACTCTTTAGAGAAAGGTTCGTTGGTGACGCGCAATCCGATGCTGCCATCCTCGGCAATGAGGTTGGGAGCAAGGTTTACGGCACCGTCAAGAATAACTGTCGTTGGCTTGTCTGACAATTCCATAAGGTCCCATGCCACCGAAGGAACATCGCGTACATAACGCTGTACACGGTCAACGGAGTCGGCAAGGCATATTAGCGCCTTGGAATCATCACGATGTTTGATCTTGTAGATTTTAGCTACAGCTTCAGCATTGGTGGCATCGCAGCCCAATCCCCAAACAGTATCTGTAGGATAGAGTATCACCCCACCCTTCTTCATTGCGTCAATGGCATTCTTGATATCTTCTTTCTGTGTCATCGTTTTTTATATTTTAGTGTGTGTTTACTTATTATACAACACGCAAAGTTACGTATTTTTAAGCACAAACCGTCAACGATACAACGAAAAAACACTACCTTTGCATACAAAACAATAAAAGAAACGATGGAAAAGAAAGACTTACGCATAGTATTTATGGGAACTCCAGAGTTTGCTGTGGGTTCGCTCAAGCTGCTTGTGGAGAACGGATATAATGTTGTAGCGGTTGTGACTCAACCCGACAAACCAGTAGGACGCCACGGATCTGTACTGCGCGCTTCGGCTGTTAAGGAATATGCTTTGGAGCACGGATTGCCCGTATTGCAACCGGTAAAGATGAAAGACCCTGAATTTGTAGAGCAGTTGCGCTCGTATAATGCCGACTTGCAGGTAGTGGTAGCGTTCCGTATGTTGCCTGAGGTGGTATGGGATATGCCTCGCTTCGGTACTTTCAACGTACATGCTGCATTGCTGCCGCAATACCGTGGAGCTGCTCCTATCAACTGGGCTGTCATCAACGGCGAGACAAAGACGGGTGTCACAACCTTCTTCCTCGACCACGACATAGACACAGGACGTATCATCATGCAGCGCGAATTCCCAATTCCCGACGACGCAGATGTGGAATATGTATACGACGGACTCATGGAATTGGGCGCTGGCATCTGTCAGGACACTGTCGACCTCGTTATTTCTACCGATGGCAACGTACCTTCACAACCACAACGTGAGGACATCGAACTTAAGGCTGCACCAAAGATATTCAAGGAGACTTGTCAGATTGACTGGAACAAGACAGCAAAGCAAATATACGACTTCGTTCGCGGACTAAGCCCCTACCCTGGCACTTGGACAACACTGGCATCTTACAGCGATACTGAAAAGAACGAATCAAGTGTCATGAAAATATTCAAGACTACGAAAACCGGAACAAGCTGTGCTGGCGTCGCTCCTGGAACTCTGAAAACTGAAAGCAACCATCTGTTGGTAGCAACCAGCGATGAATGGCTCGACATCGTCGAACTGCAAGCAGCCGGAAAAAAACGCATGGCGGCACGAGATTTCCTCAATGGATTCAAGCACATTGCTGAAATGCACATGAAATAAACAAAAGCAAGCTAAAAAAAATGGGATGCCTTCCATATCACATGGAGGGCATCCCTTATTTATTAACCAATACTTATACAAGAACCCTTAATGGGTTATCTTCTTATTCTTCAACAGGCTGCTCATCAGCCTTTGCCTTCTTTGTAGCGGCAGACTTCTTAGCAGGAGCCTTCTTAGTGGCAGCAGCCTTTGTCTTCTCAATCTTAGCGCGGAGTTTCTCCTCAGCAGCCTCAATCTTCTCAATCTTAGCCTGGAGGCGGACAATCTCCTTATTCTTCATCTCAATCTCCTCATCCTGATTCTTGATAGTGGTGAGCAGCGAGCTGAGTTCCTCGTTGTCAACTTCCTCTGGATAGAGTGAGTTAACGCGCGAAATGAAGTCGCCAAGGATGTTCATATAGTTTGTGAATGCATCGAACGGACTTGCATAGATGCCACGGTTGATACCAACCTGCGACGGCTTTGTAGTCATCTGACGGAAGTTGTTGGATGCCTGCAAGTAGTCCCAGTCCTGATTGATACGTGGATCGTTGGCAATGCGAACGCGGTCGGCTACGCTATAGAGCTTGTTGAAAGCCTCACGCTGCATCGGGTTACCGAGCCAGCAGCTGCAGTCGCGCTCCTCGTCGTTCCATGACAATGTATCGGGAACGTCAACAGCGCTAACACTATGGAATGAGTCGCAAATCTCCGACGGTGTAGAGAATGTTACGCCACGCTTCTTGGCACACTCAGGCAGAGCCTTGAAGAAGTCAAGGATATTGCTTGACAGAGGCTGAGCAATACCAAGAGCCGAAAGCTCCATGAAGATATTTACAACCTGCTCGCCTTCTGGCAGATTAGCAATGCGGTCGATATAGTTGTCGGCGAAGAGTGGATAGCCTTCCCAATCAGTGTTGCTGAAACGCAATGAGATATCGTCGCTGAAGTTAACGTTACGCAGAAGGAGTTTGAGGTTAGGAGCAAGAGCGCAATTGTATACATAGTTAGGCGACTTCCATCCGAGGACATGGCGAGCACCTTCCGAGAGCATACCCTTAAAGCCCATCTGAGAAACCTGCAGACCGATATCGTCGCTGTAAATAAGCGAAGAGTTGCGCAATACCTTCGGAGACTGTCCGAAGTATTCCTCCATCTTTGTACACTGGCGCTTTACCTCAGCTGCAAAGCTCTCTTCATTGGCGAGCGATGCAAGACCGTGTGAATAAGGCTCAGCGAGGAACTCTACGCAACCAGTCTGGTTGAGCTCCTGAAGCTTTTCAAGCACCTGAGGAGCATGGATTTCAAGCTGTTCGATACCTACACCCGACAAAGAGAAAGCTACCTTAAAGTAGTTGCCATTCTCCTTAATCATGTCGAGCAGCGCATTGAGCGCTGGCATATACGAACGTTCTGCTATGTCAGAAATGAGACGCTCGTTCTCATAGTCGTCGTAATAATAGTGATCGGTACCGATATCGAAGAAACGGTAACGCTTCAACTGGATATTCTGATGTATCTCGAAGTATAAACAAATAGTTTTCATTGTTGCTTGTCGTTTAATGGATTGTTGTGTTTTTATTGCTTTGATGCATATACCATACGTGTGTTACGATGTTATCGGCTACAGATTGCCAGAAAGAACACGCTCGTACAGATTCTTGATGCGTGCGCCAACCTTCTCCCATGTAATCTGGTCGACCTCATTCTTGCCCTCATCCTGCAGATAGTGGAACAATGAGTCGTTATGGCAGATTGCATAGATGGCATCGGCGAGTGCGTGGATATCCCAATAGTCAACCTTGATACAGTTGTCGAGAATCTCGGCACAACCAGACTGCTTAGATATAATGGTAGGCGTTCCGCACTGCATCGCTTCGAGAGGCGAAATACCAAACGGCTCCGAAACCGAAGGCATAACGTATACATCAGAGTCTTTCAAGCACTCGTATACCTGCTTGCCACGCATGAAGCCTGGGAAGTGGAAACGATCGGCAATACCACGCTCGGCAGCCAAGTAAATCATAGCGTCCATCATATCGCCGCTACCTGCCATACAGAAGCGCACGTTGCGTGTACGCTGAAGCACCATATTGGCAGCCTCTACGAAGTACTCAGGACCCTTCTGCATTGTGATACGGCCAAGGAACGTAACAACCTTGTCCTTGCCAGTGTGGTCAGGACGTGGGATGTCTTGTAATTCCTGACGCAGTGGATAAACGGCATTGTGCATTGTAAAGCACTTGCGCGGATCCTGATGATACTGGTTGATAACGGTCTGACGTGTCAACTCTGATACACACATGATGCAGTCGGCATTGTCCATACCGTCCTTCTCAATAGCATAAACAGTCGGGTTTACCTTACCACGCGAACGGTCGAAGTCAGTAGCGTGTACGTGTATACACAATGGTTTGCCACTGACATTCTTGGCATGTATACCGGCAGGATATGTCAGCCAGTCGTGAGCATGAATTATGTCGAACTCCTCGGTGCGAGCCACAACACCGGCAATGATGGAATAATTATTGATTTCCTCATGCAGGTTAGACGGATAACCACCGGCAAATTCCATACAGCCAAGATCGTTGACGTGCATGTTGTTGAAGTCGGCATAGATATGGTCGCGCAGACGATAGTAGTAGTCGGGATCCATCACATTGGATACGCGGCTCTTTACATATTCGTAGTCAACATCACGCCATGCGATAGGCACACAATTCATTGCCACAATACGGCAAGCGCTGCGGTCCTCGTCACCAAACGGGTGCGGCAAGCACAATACTGTCTCTACATCGCCTTGGGCATGAAGTCCCTGTGATATACCAAAGTTAGCGGTAGCAAGTCCACCATATACGTGAGGAGGATACTCCCATCCGAACATTAATACTTTCATATTTTTGAATCCTCCTATTTTTAATATTTATACTTTTCCAATAGCTCAAGCGTACGAAGCACCTCGGCAACGTTCATGGCAAACGATATTGCTCCACGACCGCTGAACGGTGGGTTGCCATCGAACAGTTCGGGGATAGTACCAATGCAATGCTGCACCATTTCGTCCTCGTAACCTACCATCTGGCGCTCGATGAACGACAGACGTGTGCGCTTGTAAATCTTCAAGCAAGCCTCCATATAGAAGCCTCCGAGCCAAGGCCATGCTGTACCCTGATGGTAAGCATAGTCGCGCTGTGTCTGCGGACCTACATACATCGGGTTGTAACCACCGCTCTTTGGCGAGAGCGAACGCAAGCCCTTAGGTGTGAGGAGTTCACGTGTACATACGTCAAGTACAGACTTCTGCTGTGTCTGATTGAGCGGAGAATAGTCTAACGCAACAGCGAATATCATGTTAGGACGTACGCTCCAGTCAGGCGAGTCAAGAGGCTCTACATAATCGAAGAGGTAGCCATACTCATTAACGAATGTATCGAGGAATGAGCTGCCACACAACTCTGCACGCTTCTCAAATTCAGCAGCCACAGTCTGGTCGCCAAACTCGGCAGCCATCGAAGCGCAGAACTTAAGCGCATTGTACCACAAAGCATTAAACTCAACAATATATCCTGTACGCGGCACAACCGGACGACCATTGGCAGTAGAGTTCATCCATGTAACGGCATGCTCCTTGCCTTCCGAGTACAAGAGTCCGTTGTGGCGCAACTGCAGATTCGGATGCTTATCAGCTATAATATATTGCAGGATATCGTGGAGCAACTTGCCATACTTACGGTTGCACTTTTCACGACCTACATGCTTGGCATACTGCTGGATAGCCCATACAGCCCAAAGCAACACGTCGGGCTGCTCCATCTCATAAATTTTCACAGTGAGAGGTTTGCCTTCCATAAACTCATAAAGACCGCGAGCAGCTGTCTCCATAACGAGTTCGAAGTAGTCCTCTTCCTCAATAGAGAGTGTAAGACCAGGAAGAGCGATGAATGTATCACGTGCACGGCACTTGAACCAAGGATATCCGGCAAGGAGATAACGCTCGTCCTTGCTTGTACGGTTATGGAACTGGTGGGCTGCATTGATAAGACAGTGGAGGAAATTGTCGCGTGGCGAACGCTCGTCAACCTCTTTTGTAAACAGAGCCTTCAAGCCTCCAGTCTTGCATTGTTTAGTAGATGCAGAGAATACGATGCTCTCGCCCTTCTTGATATCCATTTCGAAATATCCAGGTACATAGAGGTCCTCATTCGAAGCGTAACCACGCTCCTGCTCCTTAGGATACTCTACGCCACGATACCAGTCGGGCTGGAATACAAATTTGTTGTCCTTGCTGAACTGCATATACAGGTCGGGATAACCGGCATACATACATGTACGTATACCATTCTCCACCTCGCTGTAATCGCGCGAAGCTACTGTATTCTCGTGAGTAAACTGACGCACACTGCGGAAAGCAAGGAACGGACGGAAGCGCAATGTCGTTGCCGAATGGGCATCAACAAGCGTGTAGCGAATTAGGATACGGTCCTCATAATGCTGGAACACCACTTCTTTCTTGAGTACTACACCACCTACACGATACAATGTAGTGGGCACTTTGTCACAGTCAAATTCCCTGATATACTTGTGACCTTTAGGACTGAAGTTATTGCCCTGATACTTGTGAAGACCGAGGTTGAACTCTGCTCCATGCTGTATCACTGTAGCGTCAAGCGACGAAAGCAACACATGATTCTCGTCGTCAAGGTCTGGTACCGGCACCACAAGCAGACCGTGATACTTACGTGTATTACAGTCGACAATTGTGGAACACGAATACGCTCCCGAACGGTTTGTACGGAGTAACTCACGAGGCAGGGACTCCTCGAGGTTGGTCATCAGAGCTTTTTCGAATCGAAGATAACTCATAGGTTTAATTTAAGGTTCATTATTAATTCGTAATTATTTAGCCACATGGCAACAACCATAAAGGTCTGTGACATCATAGAAGCAGTGGGACTTTCAGGTTTTACGCCAATGAGCTTGCGCTCGGCAGTAGTCTTAAGATAAAGGCGTTTTCTGCCTTACGAAATCAAAGGTAATAAAAATATAATTACGCGCAAAACAAATAGGTCTATATTTTTGAAAAACATGTTATTTAGCACTTTTTCGTACCTCAAACACAACAAAAACAGGTTTGCAAATACAAATTTAGCGCAAAAAAGCGTAACTTTGTATTGTGATTAGGATAGCTTGAAAACAACAAAAAAAACACAGTACGCCCATGCCAATAGAAACACTTCTGAAAAAAGACATTGCCAACAGCATTGCACAAATATGGCATTGCACAGATGTCTATTGTGTCAATACAATACAAAAGAACCTTACAGTAAGGTCATTCAAACGAAACGAACTGATTTATCAAGAAAACGAGACTCCTACACACATCCTTTTTCTCGTCAATGGAATGGCGAAAATTATAAAAGAATGCGGTATGGGACGCTCACAAATTGTGCGCATTATCAAAGAACAATCATTTATTGGATTCCGTGCTTTCTTCGCCCATGAATGCAACTCAACGTCGGCTGTTGCATTGGAAGACTCTACAGTGGCTGCACTACCACTCGACACCATGGTCGAACTTATAGAACTCAACCACGGCATTACAAATTATTTCATTTCCGAACTTGCCACAACACTCGGCGAGACAGATAGCCGTTTCGTTACGCTCACCCAGAAACACATACGCGGCCGTCTGGCCGAAACCATACTTGCGCTCAAGGCAAACTATGGAATTGAAAATGACGGCAAGACTCTGAATGTAATCATGAACCGCTACGATCTTGCTTCGCTTTCAAACATGAGTACAAGCAATGCCATACGTACACTATCATCTTTCGCAACAGAAAGATTGATTGAAATATCGGGAAGAAAAATCAAGATTCTCAACGAGGAAGAATTAGCCAAAATATCAAGGCTGGGATAAAAATACTTATCCCAGCCTTGATATTTATATTTACTATACCTTTATATATACCAAGTTCGTCTTCCTACTCAGGTATAAGGAAGTTTATCACCTCCTGCTCTACAGTAATAGTAAACGGACCATTCGGCGTACGCATCAGCCTGCCGTCAATACCAACCAAAGCCTTGCGTGCCTCAAGCACTTCAACCTTACGCGTACGATAAGGATGCACACTCTTATGATTGAGGAATTTGCCACGCACAAAGAGATATATACCCTCAAGCAACTGCGTCATGCCTGGATGATGCACCACACTGACATCGAGCAGGCCATTGTACGGAACTGCATTGGGAGTTTGCCCGTAACCCGTAGCATTGCCTACACACATTGTCATTATACTACGATTAATATCGTCGTTGTTTATCTTTACATGCATGCGGTATTCCAGCCGTTGGAATATCATAAGAATGAACGAGATAATAAAGGACAACGTTCGCGATCCAGAATAATGACGGGTCTGACGACGCAGATTCATAATCGTAGCAATAAGTCCTATATTTATACAGTTGAGGAAATAACGTCGGCACGCCTCGCCATGCTTGTTGGCATAGCGTATACATCCAAGGTCAATCTTACGCACACGACGCTCCTTAAACCACTTTATTATCTGGTCGTAGTCGTCCTCTCGCAATCCCCAGAAATGAGCGAAATCGTTCATCAGTCCGTTAGGAATTACGCCAAGTGCAATCTGCTCACGCTCTTTGCGGTCAGCTTGCATTAGACAATTGACGGCGTCATTAAGGGCAGAGTCGCCACCTACAACCACTATCGTACGATAGCCATTGTTTATCATCATCTTTACAAGACGGTCAACACCTGCCGAACTCTCGCTCTGCACAAAATCATACTCTACGCCGTTTGCATTGAGGCTTGCCTCAATCTTCTCCCAACGACGCTTGGGACTACCTATCATTTCATGCTTTGGGCAATAGAGTATGCCCCAACGGTTATCGTTTATCATAATTGGTTCGTTTAAAAATTAATGATGAAGACTCTATGTTCACACTACTGCATCTGATTCATTAATGCCTCAATAGCATCGACCTTATCATCCATAGACTGTGCTGCGTCAATCCAGTGAATGGTAAATCCACGACGTTCCATACCACGGAACCACGTCATCTGACGCTTGGCAAACTGATGAATGGCTATCTCAAGCTGGCGGAACATCTCGTCATAACTGGTTCGTCCAATCACGTACTCAGTTATAAACTTATACTCCAAGCCATAATATATAAGGTCTTCCGGATTGACACCACCATCAATCAGCCCTTGAATTTCGTCGCACATACCCTCGTCAAGACGTGCCTTCAGTCGGCGCGTTATCTTCTCGCGTCGCAGTTCACGGTCAATGTTTATGCCGATGATGAGCGACTCTACCTGTGGCATCTGTCGTTCAGGCGTAGGATGTTCAAGATTATACGTCTCAATCTCAATGGCGCGTATGGCACGCTGTGCAGTATCCACATCTGTACGGTTGTGCATATTCGAACCGTTCTGTCGTTTCAGTTCAACAAGCATTCGTGTCAGTTCCTCAAGCGACTTACCCTCAAGACTATCTCTTAATGCTTGATTCTGCGGCACTGGCGAGAGGCTATATCCTCCGAGCACCGCCTCAATATAAAGTCCGGTACCCCCACACAGTATCGGCAGTTTGCCTCGACTGCGGCTTTCTTTTCTGTGTAATGCTCACCATTAATTTCCATACTGTTAAAATAATCGGCAGATGCTTTAAGGGTTTTACTTGCAGTTTCAATATCAACTTTAAGAGCCTTTATCTGCGAGTTGTATCTTGCAATATCTTGTGGATACTCTCTTGTAACCTTATCCTCAAGATCAAATCTTTCGGAGTAGTAATTACTTTGGAGCATTTTAAGATTTTGCACCTGCATATCCAAATCCATTTTTTCTTTGATGTGGGGATTGCCTGTTGCAAGCATCTTAATTTCGGCATAGGAAAGAGCCGCCTCGTCAACATCTTCAATGGAACGCACAGGGGTTTTACTCGTCATAACCTGACCGACAAACTTCTGCTTTGTTTCAACAAGCTGATACAGATATGCGTCAAAGGTATTCTCGGTTACATATCGGTACAGATGAACGGTATCGTTTTCGTTACCCTGCCTAACCGTTCTTCCTGCCCTCTGTTCAAGGTCAGTCGGTCATTTTTTGCGGACAGTTCATACATGCTATCCTTTTCTGTTCTCTGCTCCTGCGTTTGCTCTCGTTTGATTTCTCCCTCCGTATCTTCTTGGCACAAGCAGGACAATACCTTGATGCACCAGAGCCCGGGACATATTCAACGCCGCACACCGTACAATTTTTAGCGGGCATTGCTGCCCACCGTTTTGTAGGTATGATATGTAATTCATCGACAAAGCCGATGAATTTATAGTAAATCTTGATTTCCTGCTTCACTGTTCCGTCTGCCATCTTCTCACGCTCCGAAACAAGTATCTTGTCTATGAGTGCGTTTATAACTGTTGCATCCAGTTCTTTTAAGCCTTGATAATTTCGGATAAGGGCGAGGAAGTCACGGATTCCCCGTGATTTCTCGTAGCTTTCATTAAGAGTTTCCGTCACCTCTTTCAGCCTTGCTTCAATTTCAAGCTGCTCTTTCTGGTATTTCCCCGACATCATCTCAAAATTCCGCTCGGTAATACGCTCCATGACCTTATCCTCGTAGAGAGAGGAAAACAGCCTGTCCAGTTCCGCAAGGCGTTTGTTCAGCTTCTTACGTTCTTTCTCTAATGCTTTCGCCCTGCTCTGGTCTGTTTCCGTGAGCCGCTTTTCTATGGCCCTGACCGCCTTTTCATCATTCACTGCCATATCCGCAAAACAGTTGATGTCGGCAAGAACGGCATTGAATAAATCCCTTGCTTCTATATTGTGGGCACTACACTCGCTTCTTCCGTTTCTTGCATAATTATTACATGAATACTGTACACAGTCGATAATCTCTGGGCGTTTCCTCCTGTGTACGTTCATTGCCCGCAGAGCACATCCGCAGTCCACACACTTGATAACGCCTGCAAAAATATTTACAAATCCTCCCTTGTTCTGTGGAAGCCTACGACTTGTAATAAGCTGTTGGACAATATCAAATTCCTCCTGCGTGACTATTCCCTCATGGGTATTGGGTATCACTTCCCATTCTTCGGGCAGCTTAGAGGGGCGTTTCTTGCTTTTCATATTGGCGGCAATCCGTTTGTAGCCTACAAGATTTCCCGCATATATCGGGCTTCTTAAAATGCTCCTCACGCTGTTCCCACTCCAAATATAGCGTTTGTCCTCGTTCCCCTCAAAATGACGTTCAAAGCCTGTTTCGCCACGCTCCGCCGCATAAGCGGCAGGGCGTAGGATATGCTGTTTATTAAGATGTCTGCAAATTTTGGCAACTCCATTCCCTTTTAATGCAAGGTCGAATATCTCTTTTACAACATGTGCCACTTTATCATCTATCAGCAGATGGTTGTGGTCGGCAGGGTCTTTGATATAGCCATAAGGGGCGGTAGTTCCCATGAATTTCCCCTGTTGAAACCTCGCCCGATATGCCGATTTTATCTTAACAGATATGTCAGCGGCATACATTTCGTTTAAAATGTTGCGGAAAGGCGTGATGTCCATAGCAGATTTATTCAAGGTATCTACGCCGTCATTGACCGCTATATACCTCACGTTATGCTCTGGGAAGAAAACTTCCAGATATAACCCACAATCAAGATAGTTTCTCCCCAGACGGGATAAATCTTTCGTAATCACGCAGTTTATCAGACCGCTTTCAATGTCTTTTATCATATTCTGGAAACTTGGTCTTTGGAAATTTGTACCAGAATAACCATCGTCCACATACGTTTTTGCTATGTGCCATCCCTGCTTTTTCACATAATCCGTGAGGATGGATTTCTGTGTCGCAATG
>OQWE01000018.1_pt1 | contig 47940 bp, 30 predicted proteins | sample 1691591 | NCBI WGS metagenome assembly OQWE01 (sample SAMN03418265, study PRJEB22391) | human gut metagenome | biome: human-gut; feature: organic feature; material: feces | host: Homo sapiens | place: Tanzania | collected 2013-01
TTTGATTTGTTTTAGTAGATTAGTTTTTAAGTAGTTTGTTTTTGAAAATCGGATGCCGTGAGGCACCCGATTTTTTTGTTTGTATTTTACTGTGTTTTTGTCTTCTTTTTTGTCTGTCTGCTTTATTTGTTATTTAGCATTGTAGACAGAGTGCTCATAGTGCTCATAGTGTTCGTAATAGTATTGTCCCTTACCTTTAGTGCGACTGCCGTATTCTATAGCGCGAGTAGGGCAGTGGTGATAGCATGCGAAACACGACAGGCATTTGCCGTTGTGTTTCCATACGGGTGTTTCTCCATTTTGGCATTCAATGTCGCTTGTGGGGCATACCTTTGCGCACTTGCCGCAATGTATGCATCTGTCCGGGTCGACACGAAACTTGCTGTCGCCTATAATCCAATTGACAAAGGCGTGACCTAAGAGTCGGCTGTTGATGCGTGGCCAGCGTCCTTTAGTTATGTTGAAAATACCACGTTGTTTGTCAAGTATGCTGTCTATGAATTGTGTGAGTATGCGGTGGGCTTGCATTTTTTTATGTATCTCACTTGACTCGTTGTCGAGATTCATAAATGGCAGACCTATGTACGATTCGGGCATAATCAGTGATATGGCGCTGTCGGCCTTCAGTCCTATGGCAGCCAGGTCTTTCTGGAATATGTCTACTGCTTCGCCTACGGTGTCGCCGGCTGTGCAGATAATGTAGCAGTAGCGTCCTTGGGCGTTGGTTATGCGTAGTTTGGATATAAACTCCCTTACCATGAGTGGCGGTCGCCATCCATGTACGGGAAATAGGAATCCGATTGGTTCATCCGAATCAAGTGTATATTCGTGGATTTTATCGCTACCACCATGCTTTTTGCATTCGGCTGCAATGTCGACAATGTTGTCGCCTGTGAAGTATTTTATTCTTTTGGCTGCCCAGCGGGTGTTGCCTGTGCATGAAAAGTAGAAAACCATAAGCTTGCAGTGATAAGGATTGTGTATGAAACAAAAAGGCAGGGTGCGCTGTTGTCTTGTGCGTACCCTGCCTTTATATTGGTTTCGGTCTATCTGTGAGACCGTCTTTAGAATGTGCTTTTTATTTTGCTTCTTCCATTACGCCTTCGATGTACAGACGTGTAAGCTCGGTTACGCCGTTTGATCTGACAGTAATGGTCTTTTTGAAATGTCCCGGGAATGTGCCTCGACCGTTGTATGTCACCTTTATCTCACCCTTCTCGCCTGGCTTGATAGGAGTCTTGGTGAATGAGGGGATTGTGCATCCGCAGCTTGCAATGGCCTGATTGATTACCAGCGGTGCTGTGCCTTGGTTGACGAATGTGAACACGCACTTCTGTACAGGTTCTTTCTCTGAGAATTTTCCGAAGTTATAGTTTATCTTCTCAAATCTGATTGAAGCCTGTTTCTCTTGTGCCATTGTCATGCTGACGCATGCGATGAGCATGGCAAACACTATAAAAAATCTCTTCATATTATTTTCCAGTTTTTTATTGTTAATGTAATAACTCTGCAAAATTACAAAAAGATTTATGTCTTGGGCACAAAATGGGCATTTTTTTGCAATTATTATATTAAAATCTGCCCTGTTCGCCGAGATAGCTGTCCTTGAATCCGAGGAAGTAGAGCACACCGTCGATGCCGATGGTGTTGATGCTCTGCTTGGCATTTGCCACAACGCGGGGCTTTGCATGGAATGCTATACCCAGACCTGCTTCACCCAGCATTGGCAAGTCGTTGGCTCCGTCGCCTACGGCAATGGTCTGTGCCAGGTTTACCTTCTCCACCTGGGCTATGAGTTTGAGCAGTTCGGCCTTGCGGTGTCCGTCTACTATCTCGCCAACGTAGCGTCCGGTGAGCTTGCCGTTGTCGTCAATCTCCAGTTCATTGGCATAGACGTAGTCGATGCCGTACTTGCGCTGTAGGAATTCGCCGAAATAAGTGAATCCACCGCTGAGGATGGCTATCTTGTAGCCGCAACGCTTCAGCACAGCCATCAGACGGTCTACACCCTCTGTGATAGGCATGTTGACGGCTATGTCTTCAAACACGCTTGAGTCCAAACCTTTCAGTAGTGCCACGCGACGTGTAAAGCTCTCCTTGAAATCTATCTCGCCACGCATGGCGCTCTCGGTGATTGCCTTCACCTCGGCACCTACACCGGCACGCTCGGCAAGTTCGTCGATACACTCGGTCTGGATGAGTGTAGAGTCCATATCGAAGCAGATGAGTCGGCGCATGCGGCGATACATGTCGTCACGTTGGAACGAAAAGTCGATTTCCATTTCCGACGATATGTGCATCAGAGACTCCTGCATGGCAGCACGGTCGGTAGGTGTGCCGCGCAGTGAGAACTCGATGCAGGCACGCACGTTGCGTTCCGGGTGCTTTATGCTCATGCGTCCGGTGAGTCGCAGTATTGAGTCGATGTTGAGTCCCTGATTTGTGATGACTCTTGTGGCAGCTTCAATCTGCTTTGCCGAAAGCGAACGGCCTATGAGCGTGAGTATGAATCGGTTCTTGCCCTGGCCGTTTACCCAGTTCTCGTATTCGTCGTCGGTGACTGGTGCGAATCCGATGTTCACTCCCAGTTCGGTGGCTTTGAACAGCAGTTCTTTCATTACCTGTCCCGATGCATTCTCGTCTATGCGTATGAGTATGCCCAACGACAGTGTGGAGTGTATGTCTGCCTGGCCTATGTCCAATATCTTGGCATCCTTGCTGGCAAGGATTTCCATTATGGATGTGGTCAGACCCGGACGGTCGTTGCCCGTTATTCTTATTAGTATCTGTTCTTCTTTCGAGTTGTTAGTTTCCATTTATTCTTTTAGGTTATTCTTCGGCAAACAGTCGTATGCGCTGTTCTTCCGACAGTTTGCACACAATCAGCTGGTTGTCTTTTTCGGCTACGATGTAGCCGTCGAGTCCCTGCACCACCACTTTCTTCTCCTCGGTGGTGTGTACTATGCAGTTGTGCGAGTCTATCATGTGTATGTTCTCGCCTATAAGAGCGTTGCCGTACAGGTCTTTGTGGGTCTGCTCCATCAGTGAAGTCCATGTGCCCAGGTCGCTCCATCCGAAATTGGCAGGACAAACAAATATCTCCTCTGCCTTCTCCATGATGGCGTAGTCGACCGATATGTTGTCGCATTCGGGATAGCGGTTGTCGATAGTGGGCTGCTCTTCGGGTGTGCCGTATATGTCGAGCATGCCCTCGAACACCTTACTTATAGTAGGGCTGTACACGCGGAAGGCGTTGACTATGGTTGAAACGCTCCATACGAAGATGCCTGCATTCCAGAAATAGTTCTTGTGTGAGATGTATTCCTTGGCTGTTTCGTAGTCGGGCTTCTCGCGGAACGAGTCGATGCGGTATATCTCCTTGTTGCGTGGCGACGCAGTAGAGAGGTCTGCCTGGATATATCCGTAGCCCGTCTCCGGGCGTGTAGGTGTCATGCCGAGCGTCACGATGGCGTCGGTCTCTGACGTGAAGTTCATACACAGGCGTATGATACGTCTGAATTCCTCGTTGTCGGTCACGATATGGTCGCTTGGTGTTATCACCACATTTGCCTTAGGGTCTTGCGACTTGATGCGCCAGCTAACGTAGGCTATGCACGGAGCTGTGTTGCGTCGGCATGGCTCAAGCAATATGTTCTCTGCCTTCACTTCGGGCAGTTGCTCGCGAACGACGTCGGCATACTTCTTATTTGTCACTATCCACACGTTCTCGGGCGGGCAGATGCCCTTGAACCTGTCGTATGTAAGTTGCAGAAGCGATCGACCGACACCAAGGATGTCGATAAACTGCTTCGGGCGGTCGGCTGTGCTCATAGGCCAGAATCTGCTGCCTACGCCACCTGCCATAATAACAAGATGATTACTTACTCGAGCCATAAAAAAGTTTATTGTTTATCTTGCAAAGATAGGAAAAATTGGCTATATCCGAAACTTTTTAGGCTATGGTTTTCAGAAAACTGCGTTTTTATCTGCTTTTATAGCATGTCGTCAAACAAAAAGCCCATTTCCGGTTCGGTATTCTGGGGGTCTTCTTGTAGTGAAGGTTCGCTGTTGTCGTCACTAAATTCGAGCATAAGCTGCTGCGCGGCTTGCGACGATGTGTTGATTTTGTAGTATCCTCGTTTGTCGCAACGGCACACAAGCGAGTCGTGCGACTGCGAATTGGCATTGAGCCATTGTCGTACGCTATGGTGTACGTCGTCGATGAGTATGGGCGCAAACAATGTGTTGCACGTATTGTATATATGCAATGCTATCTTGCGAACTGGCAGTCCGTTGTCGCCGGCTTCGCACAGCACGCTGATTATATCGTTAGCGTATTTGTTGGATTCGCGCATATCATTAGGAAAGTTTCGCCTATACAAACTGACAAAAAGAAAGCTGCACACATATCATACATACGATATGCATGCAGCTATCTTTCTTATAAGATAGAAACGGATATTCTATTTTACATTAGGCCAAAGTAACGAGATTGTCCTCATTCTTTACCTTGCCCTCTTTCAAGAGCCATCCTGTACCGAGGTAAACCTCCTCAGTAGTAATCTTTGCGGCCTTAGCTATCTCAGCTACGCTCATAGCCTTGCCTGCAGCTGCCAATGCCTGGTAAACGTCACCAGCACGGAAACCAGCGTTCTCTGCGCTTACTGCTACCTCTACAGCCTTCTTGCAGGTTGCACGCTTAGTAGTGGTTGCCTTAGCTGCAGTAGTTTTCTTGGCTGCAGTTGTCTTCTTTTCTGTTGCTTTCTTTTCTGCCATAATTTTGTGTAAATAACATTAATATAACGCTTCTCGTTAGCGTTTGTCTTTTTTATACGTTTGCAAAATTAGTCAAATATTTTTTCAAAAGGATAACGAATATATGAAAAAAGCCCGCCGAAGCGAGCTTTTCGATATATTTTTTTAATTTTCTTGACGTAAGTCAACTTTAAGTTGCAGTTCATCAAGCTGTTTTTGGTCGATTGCAGACGGTGCATCGAGCATCACGTCGCGTCCGCTGTTGTTCTTCGGGAATGCTATGCAGTCGCGTATTGAGTCAAGTCCTGCCATGATCGAAACGAAGCGGTCGAGTCCGAAAGCAAGACCTGCGTGAGGAGGTGCTCCATACTTGAAGGCATTGATGAGGAATCCGAACTGTGCCATGGCGCGCTCTTCGGTGAAACCGAGAATGCCGAACATCTTCTCCTGCAGTTTGCTGTCGTGGATACGCAAGCTTCCGCCGCCCACCTCAATGCCGTTGCATACGAAGTCGTAAGCCTTGGCGCGTACCTGCTCAGGATGTGAGTCGAGCAATGGTATGTCGTCGGGGTTAGGCATAGTGAACGGGTGGTGTGTAGCCATAAGGCGCTGCTCCTCGTCGCTCCACTCGAACAGTGGGAAGTCGACAATCCACAGACACTCGAACTTGTTCTTGTCGCGCAGTCCGAGACGGTCGCCCATCTCCAGACGCAGTGTGCAGAGCTGTACGCGTGTCTTGTTGGCGTTGTCGCCAGAGAGGATGAGCACGAGGTCGCCGTCCTTGGCGCCAGTTGTCTCTTTCACCTTGGCAAGAACCTCGGGCGAGTAGAACTTGTCGACCGATGACTTCACGGTGCCGTCCTCGTTAAACTTGATGTATACCAATCCCTTGGCGCCTACCTGCGGACGCTTTACGAAGTCGGTAATCTGGTCGAGCTGCTTGCGTGTGTAGTTGGCGCAACCTGGTACGCATATACCGCCGATGTATGTAGCGTCGTTGAATACAGAGAATGTGCCGGTGCCCTTGAGGTCGTCCATGAGCTCTACGAACTCCATGCCGAAGCGCAAATCGGGCTTGTCGCTACCGAAACGGCGCATTGCCTCGTGCCATGTCATCTGCTGAAGCTTGGCAGGCAGCTCTACGCCACGAATCTCCTTGAACAGATGGCGTGCCATGTCCTCAAAGAGGTTGATTACGTCGTCCTGGTCGACAAACGACATTTCGCAGTCAATCTGTGTGAACTCAGGCTGACGGTCGGCACGAAGGTCCTCGTCGCGGAAGCACTTGGCTATCTGGAAGTAGCGGTCGAATCCGCTCACCATGAGCAGCTGTTTCAGTGTCTGCGGGCTCTGTGGCAGAGCGTAGAACTGACCCGGGTTCATGCGCGAAGGCACAACGAAGTCGCGTGCGCCCTCAGGTGTAGAACCGATAAGTATAGGAGTCTCCACCTCGATGAAGTTCTGTGCATCGAGGAAGTTGCGTATGAGGATAGTCATGCGGTGGCGCAGCTCCAAGTTCTTGCGCACGGTAGGACGGCGCAAGTCGAGGTAGCGGTACTTCATACGGATGTCGTCGCCGCCGTCGGTGTTGTCCTCGATGGTGAACGGAGGTGTTGCGCTCTCCGAAAGGATGTTCAGTTCGGTAGCGATGATTTCAATGTCGCCGGTAGGAAGGTTGGCGTTCTTGCTTTCGCGCTCGTTCACAACGCCTGTCACCTGAATGCAGTACTCGCGTCCGAGCTTGCCTGCACGTGCACAAAGCTCGCAGTCGTCAGAGTCGTTGAAGACAAGCTGTGTGATGCCATAGCGGTCGCGCAGGTCAACAAATGCCATACCGCCCATCTTTCTAACGCGCTGTACCCATCCGGCAAGCGTTACGGTCTTGCCGGCATCGGAGAGACGCAGCTCTCCACAAGTGTTTGTTCTATACATATATATTATAGTGTATTTATTTTATTCCGATAATATGCGCTATTACTACGCAAAGTTATAGCGTTTATTCCGAACCACCAAATTTATAGCATAATTTTAGTCTCTATTTCCTTTCAGCGCGTTTTCTAACGTCTATTTTGTAATGAAAAGAGTCTATCTTCTTATCATTATCTTCTTTCCGCCATTGATATATATGCCAGGTTGTGTGGGGCGATGGTTGTAGCGTCGGCCTTGCATATCGTACCAGATAGTTGAGAGATTCTGCTTGTCGACAGTCTGGATATTGATTCCGGTAGACATTAGGTCCGTTACGTCTTTTATTGTGTAATGTTTTTGGCTGTCTTTTTCATTCGAAATTTCAATGTATGTATCTTTCTTCAGGTCGTATACGTCGATGGTCTGTTGATTGCCAGAGTCAGTATTGAAAACGAACGAAATCATATTGCCGCGTTCGGCTATGCGGTAGGTCTTGTAGTACCACTTTTTGCCCTCTATTGTTTTGGTAGCGGTCACTGCGTCGCCAGGCCATTTGCCGCTTGTTGTCAAGTTTTCGCCCGACTGGTCTTCCCATGCCCAGAAGTTCACGCTTTTCCATCCTACATTGTCTGTATTTACGTATACTGTTATGTCGTATGGAGTGAATGCCTCTGGCTTTGAAATGTCGTATGTGCGTGTTGCTATAGCCGACACTGTTGAGCCCGTGAGCAGTCCCACTTTGAGTGTTGTGGTGCCCATAGGTATTTCTATTTCCGTTCCGCTTGCTGCTTTACGGCTTTGTGCAGTTGGTTCGGTTCCGTCGGTGGTGTAGACAAGTTGTGCGCCTTGCTTGTCGCTTACGGCTGTAAGGCGAGCCTTCTGCACGTCGTCGTAATGTCCTGACGGCAGGTCTATCCATGCTACGTTGCTGCTGTTGCTGAGCAGGTAGCGATAGTGATAGCCGCGCAGTATTTCGGTGAATCCTGAAGGTGCGGTGTATTGGTTGGCGTTGGCTCCCATTGCGGCATACAGTGTTCCGTGTGAACCTTCGGTCTTCAGAACGTTGTAGTTTGCGCCCATCCTCACGTTGAATGTGGTGTTGCTGGTGTTGGTAATGCCGGCAATGTGGCGGGCGTTAATCATCTTCTTGATGTCGGTAGGGTAGGCTTGCCAGTGTTTGTAGAACACGCATGGTGTGCCGCATGAAGCCAGTATGTAGGCATTGGCAGCAATGGTGTCCTTGCGTATCGGGTCTTGCTGTTTATCGCTTGAGCGATATTCGGTGTCGTGGTTTTCAACGAAGGTTACCGCATATTGGCGATAAGAGGTATTGCTGATGAGTCCGTCCTTTGCCTTGCTGCCCCAATTATTGGCGATGAGGTCGCGTACGGCGTAACGTACGGGGAAGTCGAAAGCGGCTGATGTTGGTGTGCCGTTCACCTTTGTGGCGTTGATCCATGCTGTGACTTTCGATACGTCACCGTCCCAGTATTCACCCACCGAGTAGCCAGGCTTGGCAGCAGTGTTGTATATGCCGGTGAACTTGCCTGCGTAACCCTTCACCATGTCGTAGCGGAATCCGGCATAGCCAAAGTCGTTGAGCAGCATGTCAAGATATGCTTTCACAACATTTTGTACGTTAGAACTGTTATGGTCAAGGTCGCGCATGCCGTCCCAGTCGTCGCCCGTATCTTTATTGGTGCTGAGGGTAATCTTTGGAGTCTGTTTGTTAGCCCATGACAAAGTTCCTCCTTTGTCATCATCACTGCAGATGTCGGTAGAATTCATCTTGTAGGTCACGCCCTTATATGTCTCTACGGGGAAGTCTGTCCAGCTTGTCAGTGTATTGCGATGGTTGATTACTACGTCGGCAATGGTGCCTATTCCTTTGCTCTTGAATGTATTGATCATCGAGCGCAGTTCGGCTTCATTGCCAAACGAACTGTTGTAATTGCTAAACCAGTACAGGTCGTCATATCCCATAGAGCGTCCGCTGCTGCAGTTGGCACTTTGTGGAATCCATACCAGACTGAAGTATGGCGCAAGATCATCGGCTTGGGCTTCCAGATTGCACCACTTCGATGCACGATATGAATCCCAATAGAATCCTTGCAGCATCACACCGTCGTAGTTGGCTGGCCAACCTTGTGCCTGCATGCTTAGTGTTGCCATAAGGGCAACGAGGGTCGTGTAAATCTTCTTCATCTTATTCTGTTTTTAGTTACTTTTTGTTTAATTGGTTTATCACTACTACTAACTATTTACTACTACTACTAACTATTTACTATTACTTACTACTACTTTTCAACATAATAAAATGACTGCTTATTTGGTTACAACTACTTGCATCACGCAACTAAATGAACCTTTTATTTTTATGCTTCAAAGTTACTTCAAATTCCATTATAGGTGTATATAATTTATGTGCAAACGTGCAAATGAAATGTGCAAACGTTTGCATATCAGCGCCTGATAACAAAAGAGACCACTCACACATAGTGAGCAGTCTCATACAATCCAAATTAAAACGTGTAAAACCTTAATTAACCTTTGAGGTAGTAGTTGTATATGATTTTGAAAGTACAGTTGTATATTCTTCTCCAAATTTACTTATAATTCCTTTATAGATATATATAATTAATGTGTAAACGTGCATATAAAATGCGTAATCGTTTGCATTTTTCAACAAAATAGGCGACTCTCGCAGATTGAGAGCCGCCTATTGATTATACTGTGTTTATTCAGGTGAAGTTGCTTATTTCACTGTGCAGTAGATATTCTCTGATGTCTTTCTTGTAGGATACAACTTGATAGTGTTGCCTGCAACCTTAATGTCGCTACCACCTGCTGTCAGGTTGTTGAGGCTTCCACCGAGGTTGATGTTCCATTCACCATTTACGCGGAACTTCCAACCGTCGGCTGTCACACCAACATTGGTTGCCTCGAAGCAATACTCTTCAGCATTCCAAGTCATGACTGCGTCGCTAGCCCAATTGTTGAAGCCACCGATGATGCCCATGGTTTCAACCTTAGTGGCTGTGATAGTGCCTTCTGAAAGATTTACATCGAAGTAGTAGACACCCTCTCCTGCGTTAACGCCGATGTTTCCACCTTCGCTGGTTGCTGCACCAGAGAATGTGCTGAATGCACCAGAATTTATCTCATTATCCCAACTTCCGGCTACACGCTGGAACTTGAACTGATTGCCCCAACCGTTAGGGTCGGCACAATAAAGGTAACCAGTGTATACTCCCTTTGCATCGTCTACGAGAGCAAGCTTCTGCTCAGCGTTTGTCCAGCCGTCAGTTGCGCCGATGAAGTAAATGAATGGATCGTAGTTAACCTCCTCTAAGGTATAAGAGTAGTCCATCATGTTGATGGTGAGCTTGTACTTGCCAGCCTTGGCAATCTTGCCAGCCTTAGCGTCACCATTGGTCAACAAACCAGTCATGCTGTCGTCGCCGTCAACCTTAGGACCTACTACGCCGGCAGCCCAGATGTTACCGGCATCAGCATTCTTCTTAGGAATAATCTTCCAATACTGGTTCTCCTTGGTTGTCTCGAATGTAATGGTGAAGACGGGATCATCATATACATCCTTATCGCTGTGCTTGAATGCCTGCTTGTCACTAACTGTATTCCAGCCGTCAACGCCTTCTGCATTAAACATATCGCCTACGAGGTAATAGCCGTTCTCGATAACCGGTGCCTCAGGAATGGCCTTAACCTGGAATGTTGCAGATGTAGCCATCTTCACGGCTGTTGAGCCATTGCTTACCCATGCATCAAGAGTAGCATCGATGTCGCGCTCTAAAGGACGCTTTCCCCACTTATCTACGATATAGCTTGTCAATTCAGCTGTTGCCATGTTGCCATCAGCATCAATGTCGAATGACTGACCGTCGAAGTTAATCTTATAATTAGGTGTATAAGCAGCGTTGGAAGAAGTGGGAGCAACAATGCTCGCCACTTTTACCTTCTCTGTCTTAACGTCAGCCAAGTTGATGACATCAACTGGAGCTACGCTACCATTGCCGAATGTTACGGCATCCTCCTGTGGATTGGTCTGTGGTTTACCCCAATCGGTGAAGTCCTCGGTGCAAGACACCATAGACATCAGCAGGGTCATTCCCAATAATATTTTCTTGATCATAATTGTCTTTGCTTAAAGTGATTTACAATTTAACGATGCTGAACGAACCTGTGATATCGTTGAATGAGATGACGTACTTGCCTTCTGCCAAGCCGATGTTCTTGCCACCTGCATCACACTTTCCGTACATGTTGATAGCGCCATCTTCTGCACCATAGCCCCAGCTTGTGTCCCAAGAACCTTCAATCTTAAACTTGAACTGTGCAGTCTCGCCGGCAGGAACATCCATTACATAGTACCAAGCGTGATTCTCAACGCCCTCAGTGTTGTAAGGAAGCATTGGAGTGTCTACCCAATCGTTGAATGAACCACTAATCTGGATAGTACCATAGTTGTTTACATCACCCTCGTACTTCACCATCTTGGCTGTATTGTCAGCAGTGTTGATTGTAATGGTGTAGTAACCGGCTTCAGAAGCAACGATATGACCACCGTCACCACCGCCATTACGATTTTCTATTGTGCCTTTTTTAGCGCTGATTTCGTTATTGAGTATGGCGTTCATACTGTAATCCCAGTTGAAGTCTGAAGGCAGAATCTTGAAGCCAGCTCCGTCGCACTCGGCCTTGTCGTTGTAATCGCCAGTAAGGAAGTAGTTGGTGTATTCAATCTCACCAACACCAGTCTTCTTGTCGTAAGAGAAGTTAGGCTTGAGGAACATCGGAAGAGCGTCTTCGCCAATGCTCTTGTTGCCAGCCCACTTAGCGCCGAACATGTTACCTACAAGATACCACATTGTTGGAACAGCATCCTTCAGTTCAATATAGTAAGGCTTTACGTTGAGCTTTACTGAGTTTGAAGCGATAGGGTTCAGACGGTTTGTGCCCTCAAGGATATAAGCGTTAACACGAACGTACATCTCCTGCTCGGCAGGAACATTCTCTTCTGTCCATTTAAGTATCTTTACCAATGCCTTGTCCATTTCTTCGGCAGAGGCAGAGATGTCACATTTCTGTGTAGTGTTGCTAAGAACAGCGTAGTCTGGAACCTTTTCGCCACTCTCGTCTGCAGCAGCTTCATCAGTAGAAACTGTGAAGGTGTTGGTTGGTGATACCTGCACCTCGTATGTCGCATTGATAGGAGCATTGTCTGCTGTATACTTAGGCTGTGACCATGTAAGCTCAAGACCAGTAGATTTTTCCAAATCAATAGTCGAATTTATATATTCAGGAGTATTCAACGTAAACTCCTTAGGCTGTATAAGCGTAGGGTTTGAGTCGTTGTCATCCGAACATGATGCGAATAAGCTGATGATGCCGAAAAGCAGAGCACCCATCATATATTTATTCTTCATATTGCGTTTACTTTTATAGTTCTATTTTTATACTTTAGTTCTGAACCTCATTATATCCGTCGATCTGTGTCAGGTTCTTGTTAGAAAGAATCTCTGAAGATGGGATAGGATATACGTTATTGGTCTTAGCGAATGTAGTACCATTAGTGCTACCACCCTTAAGCTCCCATTTGTATGTAGCCTGACTGCCACCAAACTGATTGAAACGAATCAAGTCGGTACGGCGCTGACCCTCGCAATAAAGCTCGCGAGAACGCTCGTCAAGAACATCGTTAAGAGTGTAAGAAGCACGTACGGCTGCGTGGGCACGATTGCGGAGAGCGTCGATATAACCCTTAGCCTTAGCCGAACCCTCGCCATTGATGTGCATCTCTGCCTCTGCTGCATTGAGGTAAGCCTCAGCTACACGGAAGAGGAAGAAGTCGATGTCGACATTATAGCTGTCGTGAGGAGTACTACCATTAGAATAGTTGTTATTCCATTTTGGTGTTGCAATACCCTTGACAAACTTATCGTTAGCACCAATCTCCAAAGTACGATCGCCGTCACTGTTGCCTTTACCCCAAAGGATAGCACGGTCATCAACGTTCATAGCACGGATTTCGGAAGCTGACTTGTTTACAACAACTTTTGGATCGGTAAAGAACTTCTCTACGAATTGTGGACGAACACGCATACCTGACCATGAGTTGGCAGTAGTGGCTGCGTCCTTACCTGCAACAGTCTGCATCGTAGCATCCCAAAGAGCAGCTACATAGAACATCGAACCTCCATATCCCTGAGTCTTTTCTCCATCTTGCAACAAAGGAAGAAGAGCCTCGCAGCTTGAGCCATTCGAGCCATTGTCGCCCATGAAGAGCAAGTCGTATGGCTTGTATCCGTTGGCCTTGGCGTCTGCAGACATCTTGCTGTCGTCGAAGAGGGCATATGGTGAGTTGATAACCTTCTCTGCGTATTCAAGCGCCTTGTCCCAATGAGGATTGTTCTGACCATCGTTATTGAGGTATGTACCAGCATTGAGGTACAGACGGCTTAAGAGCAACCAGCATGTGCCTTTGTCTATACGGCCATAGTCAGGATCTGTATCTGTCTCAGGCTTAGCCTCCAACAGGTCTGGCTCTGCAGCAAGCAATTCGCTTTCTACCCAGTTGAACAAGAACTCACGACCTAACTGAAGAAGCTCAGCGCGAGTATATGTTTTGCCTTCCTCAAACTTAGAGTTGTAAGCGTGGGCCTGACGTGGTGTCTCTGCTGAAATCTTGTCAATGAATGTCGGGTCTCCAAAGAAGTCGAGCATCAAGAAATAGCTATAGGCACGAAGTACACGCACCTCTGCATACTTGGTTGTCTCTGCCTTGGCAGCATCGAGACTTAAGAAGTGGTTCTCGTAAGAGATGTTTGACATCAGACGATAGTACAAGTTCTTCAATGTAGCATTACCCGGATCGAACTTATTGTAGCCAACATCTGCGATACCGCCATCCGACCACCAGCAGATTGCTTCATCGGTAGGTACCTCGTTGAAGTTGAACAGGTTGCGTAGAAGGGTTGACTTACCATCGTCGTCGATAGTGAAATCGGCTTTGCCGTCATTACCTTCCATGATAAGACCAGCGTAGCACTTGCTGTACAAGCCTGTAATGTTTGGAGTACCGTCAACATTAGGATTAATGTTTCCCTTGTCCAAATCAGCCATACAAGAACTCAAACTTGCTGTAAGCAGAAGAGCTACTGCAGGGGCAATTGTTTTGAATTTATTGAGTTTCATATCGAAATCAGTTTTTTTTATTGTTAGAAGTTGAGGTTCAGACCGAGCAGGAATGTGCGGCAACGTGGATACATGCTGTCGTCCTTGCCTGAGTTTACTTCAGGGTCGATACCGCTATACTTTGTGATAGTGAATACGTTAGAGCATGAGGCGTAGATACGGCCTGAGATGCCCTTGTAATTACCGGCCTTCAACAGATTGTTGAAGTTATAGCCCAATGTGATGTTGTCGCACTTCAAGAAGCTACCGTTCTGTACAAAGTAGTCGGTAAGAGGATAGTTGTAAGAAGTCCAGCCTAAAGCTGCTATATCCTTTGTACTGTTCTTGTAATATCCCTTAGCGCTGCAAATCTCTTTAGTGTTTATCACACCTTCTGCGTATCCATTGTAGAGATAATTGCCTAAGCTTACACGGAAGTTGCTACCGAGATCCCAGTTCTTATACGAAACCTTGAAGCTGAAACCACCTGTCCAAGGAGCTACGATATTCTTATAGAAGTATCTGTCGTTCTCGTCGATTGTTCCATCGCCATTGCGGTCTACATAGCAACCCATGATAGGACGACCGTTCTGGTCGTATACCTGCTGGTATACCAAGAATGAGTTGGCTGGCTTTCCTACCTTATGATAGGTGATAGCCTGGTCCTGACCTACCTTCATTCCTGCTTCCATCAAATCACGACCGCCTGCAAGCTCTGTAATCTTGTTCTTGTTGTAGGCAGCGTTAACGCTAAGTTCTACGAACCAATCCTTTGTCTGGATAGGACGACCTGTAACGGCAACCTCAAAACCCTTGTTCTCCAATGTTCCTGCATTCATAAGGAGGGCATTATCGAAGTTCTGACCTGCAGCAATAGTAGTTGTACTGAGCAAGTCAGTTGTCTTGCGGTAGTAAGCATCAAGGTTTACGGTCAATCTCTGGTCGAACATACCATAGTCGATACCTACGTTCCATGTTGTGGTTGTCTCCCATGTCAGTTCGTCATTGTATGCCAATGGGCGATAGAGCAGACCTTTATTGTCGGGACCGATAGGATAGAGGTGGTGATTGCTTGTACTCTTTGCATAGGTAGCGGTGTAGTACTCTTTACCAGTATCCTGCTGGCCAGTCTTACCCCAACCAAGACGGAACTTGAAATCGCTTACTGCATCAACGTCTCTCAAGAAGCTTTCTTCCTTAACACGCCATGCGAAAGCTGCTGATGGGAAGAAGCCCCAACGGTGTCCGTCGGCAAAGCGGCTTGAACCATCATAACGTGCTGTGAAAGTAAGGAGATAACGGTCAAGCAAAGAATAGTTGGCACGACCATACCAGCTGACGAGGTAAGTCTGACCCTTCCACAGGCTTGTGTCGTAAGACTTGACGGTTCCTGCGAGAGCCTCGCCAGCGTCGTTCTTACCTTCGAAGGTAGAAGGATACATTGACTTGCTCCACTGGTCGCCCCAATACTTCATGTGGCTATATTCATAACCAGCCATGATGTCGAAATGGTTGGCCTTGTTGAAGTCCTTGGTGTACTGAGCGTATGCTGTAGCCAGGAGGTTGTACTTCTTCTCCTTGTTCTCGCTGTTGCCACCATAATAGAAACCGTATGTAGACTGCGGATTGTTGGTGTTATACTCACCACCGTTGCTGAATTCGCCGGCTAAGTTGGCATGCAAGTGAAGGTCTTCGAAGCCATGAATCTTATAGTCAGCCTCTACGTTGCCCAAGAGAACATGTGCACTCTTGTAGAAGTCGTAGTTTTCTACCTTTTCTACTGGGTTCGTAGGAGCGTCATCATTGCGATTGTATGGGAATGTGGGGTCGTATGATGTAGTAGGTAGTGCCCACTGCCAATAACCTCCCCAGTTCTTGAATTTCTCGTCGTTGCTCTTTACAGGGCGAGTAGGATCCATGTTGATAGCTGCGCCTACAGCATCCGCTCCACCAGGAACTGTCTTTGAGTAAGAATACTTACCGTTGATGTTTAGGTTAAGGTGCTTGTCGAACAAAGAAGGATTGATGTTGAAGCCTGCAGTAATGCGCTTATAGTCTGAACCCTTCAAGATACCTTCCTGACCGGTGTAGCCCACGCTGACGCGGTAAGGCATTGACCATGACTGCTTGTTGATGCCACCAGTAAGGCTGACATTATGCTCATGGCTAATACCATTACGATATATTTCGTCCTGCCAGTCGGTATCGAATGTGCCGGCAGCATAGTTAGGTGTGCCGTCTGCATTGAACTCCTTCCAGCCTAAGCCTTGGTAAGCTGAAGAGTCTTCGCCATAATAATTCTTGATGAAGTCGACATATTCTTTTGCGTTCATCACGTCCAGCTTCTTGGCAATAGTACTTACAGATACAGTACCATTGTAAGAAACCTGTGGCTTCTGACCGCTTCGACCCTTCTTTGTGGTGATGATGATAACACCGTTAGAACCACGCGAACCATAGATGGCTGTAGCCGAAGCGTCCTTCAATACTGTGAAGCTCTCGATATCATTAGGATTGACAAGAGACAGAGGGTTATTAACACCCTTAGTGTCATTGTTATCCATCGGCATACCGTCGATAACGATCAATGGGTTGTTGCTTGCTGTCAAAGAAGCACCACCACGAATACGGATTTGTGCGCCGTCACCAGGAGCACCTGATGCTGAGTTTACGTTTACACCGGCAATCTTACCCTGGATCATGTCCTGAGCAGAAGTAATGATACCATGGTTTTTCTCATCTGGCTTGAGAGCTGTCACCGAACCCGTGAGGTCGTTCTTCTTGGCAACACCATAACCGATGACGACTACCTCGTTAAGTTGTTTGTCATCGCTTGCGAGTGTTACGGTCATGTTGCCCGAAGCCTTTACGGTCTGTGGCGACATACCCAAGAAGGTGAATGTAAGTTCTGTACCTGGGGCTGCGTCAATAGAGAAGTTACCGTCAATGTCGGTAATGCCAACTGCTTTACCTTTGACCGTGATGGTAGCGCCCATGACAGGTTCGCCCGAAGCGTCTTTCACATGTCCCTTAATGGCATTGTTCTGCGCAAAGGAACTTGTTGCAAGGAGAAGACCACCAGCCAATGCCAGTGTCCTCAGAGGCAATTTTATTTTCAACTGCTTCATTTTTTGCATGTTTTTAGTTATTACTACATTTATGTTATGTTGTTTTATTCTTCTATGTTTTAATCAATTCTATCTTAACAAAACATTTTGCCTTTGTTGTGAAGTGTAATTGAACTTTCGCTAAGGGTAGAATGATTTGTAACTGTATGAGGTTTAAGACGAATTTGTTTGTATTTCTGTGTGCAAATTTATTGTCTTTATGTTTTGGTTGTATCCATTTTGTACGGAAAACAGTCCTTTTTTTAGTGCAAACGTTTGCACCCCTTTTTTTTATTATTGTGCAATATGGCACTGTTGCATTCGAAAATTATGGCTAATTTTGCAGCGTAACAGAAAACCATGTCAGAAAATTTACCTATAACAATGAAGGATATTGCCCGAGCATTGGGCATTTCCGTAGCTACAGTGAGCCGTGCGCTCAACGACAGTCCGCGCATCAGTTCGCTGCAACGCAAGCGTATCCAGGAATATGCCAAAGAGCATAACTTCTATCCAAACGTAATTGGTGAAGCATTGCGCCATAACCGCATCCAGCCTCTTAAGGTGATAGGAGTCATCGTTCCCGAGTTTGTACATTATTATTTTGCGTCAGTGCTGTCTGGCATTGAGGAGAAAGCCCGTTCATGTGGCTATCGTGTGATGGTGGCGCAGAGCAATGAACGATATGATAAGGAAGTCGCTATCTGCGACGACTTCTTTAAAAACAAGGTGTGTGGCATCATTGTGTCGCAAGCCAAGGACACCAAGCAGTACGATCATTTCCGCCGGCTTATGGACAATGGAGTTCCTCTCGTGTTTTACGACCGTATATGTACGGGCGTAAATGGGTCGCGAGTGGTAGTGGACGATTATAATGGAGCTTATTCTGCCGTTTCACATTTGATAGAAACCGGATGTAAGCGCATTGCCTTTTATGGCTCGCCTATGAATCTGGAGTTGTCGAAGAACCGATACAACGGCTATCATGACGCACTTGTAAAGAATGGACTGAAGGTGGATAAATCTCTTGTCAGATTATGCGACAATCGTATGCAGGCTGAGGCTATCACTCCCGAGATTCTTTCATTGCCAGCCCATGAGCGTCCCGATGCATTCTTTGCCATCAACGACGATACAGCCATAGGCATACTGTATACAGCCAAGCGCATGGGATTTCGTGTTCCCTTGGATATCAGTGTGTGTGGATTTACCAATGGCAACCGTGCTATAGCTTGCGACCCTATGCTCACCACAGTGGAACAACGTGGTGTGACGGTAGGCGAGGAGGCTGCCAAAATACTTATAGGTCAGGTTGAAGGTACGCTGCCACGTAATGAGGTGGTGATGCGAGTGGTGCGCACACGTCTGGTGGTGAGAGACACGACACGTTGAACTCAGGAGCTTGCTCCTGTCGATAGCAGAACTTAAATATAAATTAAAACCAAATAACAATGATTCAAAAACCTAATCTTTCGTTCTGGAAACTCTGGAATTTGAGTTTCGGATTCTTCGGCGTACAGATAGCTTACGCTCTGCAAAGCGCCAACATATCACGTATTTTTGCCACATTGGGAGCCGACCCCCACAATCTTAGCTATTTCTGGATATTGCCTCCGTTGATGGGCATACTGGTGCAACCGATAATTGGTACTTTGAGCGACAAGACATGGTGTCGTTTCGGTCGTCGCATCCCTTATCTTTTTGTAGGTGCCACTGTGGCGGTGCTTGTTATGTGCCTTTTGCCCAATGCGGGTTCGTTCGGTATGGCTGTTGGCACGGCCATGATATTCGGTCTTATATCGCTTATGTTTCTCGACACAAGCATTAATATGGCAATGCAGCCGTTCAAGATGCTCGTTGGCGACATGGTCAACGAGAAGCAGAAGTCGCTCGCTTATTCAATACAGTCGTTCCTCTGCAATTCGGGTTCGCTTGTAGGCTATATGTTCCCATTCTTGTTCACAGCTCTTGGCATAGCCAACGAAGCTCCTAAGGGCGTTATCCCCGACTCGGTTATCTACTCGTTCTATGTAGGTGCTGCCATACTCATTCTTTGTGTCATCTACACCACATTGAAGGTGAAGGAGTGGAATCCTGAAGAATATGCTCAATATAACGAGGCTGATCCTGAGGCAAAAGAGGAGAGCGCAGGTTGGATAACACTCTTGAAGAATGCACCGTCGATGTTCTGGAAGGTAGGACTCGTACAGTTCTTCTGTTGGGCAGCCTTCATGTATATGTGGACTTATACCAACGGCACCATTGCCGAAACCGTATGGCACACTACCGACGTAGCTTCCAGCGGCTATCAGGAGGCAGGCAACTGGGTTGGCGTGCTGTTCTTCTGGCAAGCTATCGGTTCAGTGTGTTGGGCTATGGCACTGCCTAAGTTCAAGAACGAGAAGCTGGCATACGCCTTGAGTCTTGTCATCGGCGGCATAGGTTTCGCTATGGTGCCATTCGTGGACGACAGAAATCTGCTCGTACTTCCATTCTGGCTCATAGGTTGCGCTTGGGCTGCAATGCTCGCCATGCCGTTTGCCTTCGTCACCAACGCCCTTGAGGGCTACAGCCATAAGGGAGCCTATCTTGGACTCTTCAACGGCACTATATGCGTACCGCAGATTGTGGCAGCCATGTGTGGTGGTCACTTACTGAATCTTGTAGGCTCTCATCAGAGCAATATGATGATTGTAGCAGGCGCATTGCTTGTATGTGGTGCAGTGGCTGTAACAGCTATCAGAAGCCCGAAACAGGCGTAGCAAAATGCAAACGTTTGCACGGTTTTATGTGAAGAATGTTCGGTTTTTGCGTTATAGTGTACCATAATTTTTCATAATTTCGCATTATGAAAATCAAGGATAAAATTATCGTACCAACAAACCAATAACCAAAATACACAATGACAATACATTTTCATATAGAATACCGTACAGCATTCGGTGAAGAGTTGTCACTCAACATTATCAAGAATAATGAAGTGAAGGCTTATCGCATGACCACCATTGACGGAGTGCAATGGTGGTGCGACTTTAATTATAGTAAAGCAGACCGTGTACTTGCGTATTATTATAAGGTTCAGGTGGGCGATTCAGTTGAGCGTAGCGAATGGCAGACGGTGAAGCATGTGCTCGACCTTACGTGCGATGCAGCTACCGACTATACCGTCTACGACCGTTGGAATGCAATGCCCGAGGATTCCTACCTCTACAGCAGTGCCTTCACCGATTGTATCAACCATCTGGAGCCGCAGCCCATGCAGCCCACTGCCTATGCCAAGACTCTGCGTCTTACGGTGCGAGCACCGCAGTTGCGTGAGGGTCAACGTCTGGCTGTTGTAGGCACTCAGAAAGCGCTGGGCGAGTGGAATCTTGACAAAGCGCTGCCCATGACGCTTCACAACTATTGTGAGTGGGCGGTCGATATAGATGCATCGTTATTGCATGATGATAGTATAGAGTTTAAATTAGTTGTAGAGAATGGTTCGGGACTGGTGATGATGTGGGAGTGCGGATGCAACCGCATCATCACCATGCCCCAAATCGAGAACGGTCAGACAGTGGTGTACAGTCTTGATCAGGCGTTCTTTGAGATGTGGGATCGAAGATTTGCTGGTACACTTGTACCGGTTTTCTCGCTCCGTAGCAAGACAAGTGCAGGCATAGGCGACTTCGGCGACCTTAAGATGATGATCGACCTTATGGCAAAGACCGGACAGCGTGTGCTGCAACTCCTGCCTATCAACGACACCACCATCACCCACACATGGACCGACTCCTATCCGTATAGCTGTATCAGCGTCTTCGCCATACATCCGCAGTATGCCGATTTGCGCAAGTTGCCGCAGCTGGAAGACGAAGAAGCACGCACAGAGATGGAAGCAGAGCGCCAACGACTCAACGCCCTGCCACAGATAGATTATGAGAAAGCGAACGCATTCAAATCAGAATATTTACAGCGAGTCTTTGCTCAAGAAGGTAAAAGGATTATGAAGAGCGCAGAGTATAAGGCGTTCTTCCAGGAAACACAAAATTGGCTCGTACCATACGCTCAGTATTCATGGCTGAGAGACAAGTATGGTACTGCCGATTTCACACAATGGCAAGACCATAACACATGGAATGAGGACGACCGCGCGATGCTGTCTGATTCTCGTACAAAGGCATATCATGAGGTGGCTTTCTACTATTTCGTACAGTACATACTGTCGTCGCAGATGAAGGAGGCCCACGAGTATGCCAAGCAGAAGGGCGTAATACTGAAGGGCGACATCCCTATCGGAGTGAACAGACACAGTTGCGACGTGTGGATGGAACCCAAATACTTCAACCTCAACGGACAGGCTGGAGCACCGCCCGACGATTTCTCCGTGAACGGACAGAACTGGGGATTCCCTACATACAATTGGGACGAGATGCTGAAGGACGGCTGCCAGTGGTGGACACGTCGCTTCCAGAATATGTCGCATTTCTTCGATGCCTATCGTATCGACCACGTATTGGGATTCTTCCGCATCTGGGAGATACCTATCGACAGCGTTCACGGTCTGACCGGACAGTTCGCTCCGTCGCAGGCAATGAGCCGTGAGGAGATAATGCAGTATGGATTTAACTTCCAGGAAGAGCGATTCACCGAGCCGTTCATAACCGATTGGGTGCTCGACCGTGTGTTCCATGAGCGTGCCGACGAGGTGCGTCGCGAATATCTCGAACGCATCGACGACGAGCGCTACCGCATGAAGCCCGAGGTCAATACACAGCGCAAGATTGAGGCACGTTTTGCAGGCGTAACCCGTCAGGAAGACCTTTGGCTGCGCGACGGACTCTATTCGCTTGTTAGCGATGTGCTCTTCGTGCGTGACCGTAACAATGCCGACATGTTCCATCCGCGCATTTCTGCCCAGCTCGACTTTATTTACGAGTCGCTTTACGACAACGACAAGCAGGCATTCAATCGCCTTTACAACGACTATTTCTATCGTCGCAACAACCAGTTCTGGTATCGTGAGGCAATGAAGAAACTGCCTAAGCTGGTGCAAGCCACCCGTATGCTCGTGTGTGCCGAGGACCTTGGCATGGTGCCCGATTGCGTGCCATGGGTGATGAACGAACTGAAAATATTCAGTCTTGAGCTGCAGAGCATGCCCAAGACCACAACAACTCGTTTCGGACACCTCAGCCAGAACCCTTACCGTTCGGTATGTACCATATCCAGCCACGACATGCCTACGCTGCGACAGTGGTGGGACGAGAACTACGAACGCACGCAAGACTATTACAACTCGATGCTCCATCGTCAGGGACCGGCACCTCATCCGCTGCCAGGATGGCTTGCCAAGGACATCATTGCACGTCATCTCGACTCGCCGTCGATGCTCTGCATACTGAGCGTTCAGGACTGGCTCGCCATGTACGACCGTCTGCGTCTGCCCGATGCCGATGCCGAGCGCATCAACATACCTGCCAATCCCAAGCACTACTGGCGCTATCGTATGCACCTGAACATTGAGGATCTTATGGCAAACGGTGAGTTTATCGACGACATTAGTACACTTATCGGTCAGGCTGGCAGGAACTTCAGTCATTCAAGTAGATGAAAATGATGTCTGAAGGCACAAATAAGATTAACCTGAAACATATATATAAATGCTGAAGAAATATGCAATGTTGGCTGCGCTGTTGCCCATGATGGCAGCAGCCCAGACCGTAAAGTCGCCCAACGGCAACGTGGCGCTTACCTTCTCGCTCTCAGACAAGGGACAGCCTACATACGAGATGTCGTACAAGGGCAAGACAGTGTGTAAGCCGTCACATCTCGGATTGGAGCTGGCTAAGGACAAGCACGCTTCTAAGGGAATGGACGAGACCGACCTTATGGACGGTTTCACTGAAACTGGTAGCAAGACATCGACCTTCGATGAAACCTGGAAGCCAGTATGGGGCGAGACGTCTACCATCCGCAACAACTACAACGAGATGGAGGTCAACCTGACTCAGAAGTCTTCAAAGCGCAACATCACCATCCGTTTCCGTGTTTACGACTACGGTATGGGACTTCGCTATGAATTCCCGCAGCAGGAGTCGCTCAACTATTTCGTGATAAAGGAGGAGCACACACAGTTTGCCATGGCAGGCAATCATACTGCCTATTGGATTCCCGGCGATTACGACACGCAGGAGTATGAGTACAACATCACTCCGCTTACGGGCATACGTGAAGTGATAGCCAAGAACCGTGAGGCTTACAAGAGCAACTCGTCTACAACAGTATTCTCAGATACCGGTGTGCAGACTTCGCTGCAATTGAAGACCAACGACGGCCTGTACATCAACATACACGAAGCCGCTTGCTTGGATTATCCGACAATGCACCTCAACCTCGACGAAAAGACTTTGACCTTCGAGTCATGGCTTACGCCCGATGCCGTGGGTCGTAAGGGATTCATACAGACACCGTTCAACACGCCTTGGCGAACAGTAATGGTGAGCGATGATGCCCGCGACATGCTCTCGTGCAAGCTTACGCTCAATCTTAACGAGCCTTGCAAGATAGAGGATACTTCGTGGATTCATCCTACAAAGTATTGCGGTGTGTGGTGGAACATGATTGTCGGCACCAAGACATGGAGCTATACCAACGACCTTCCGTCGGTTCGTCTCGGTGTGACCGACTACAGTAAGTGCAAGCCCAACGGCACACATGGTGCAACAAACGATGAGGTGAAGCGTTATATCGACTTCGCTGCAAAGAACGGTTTGCAGCAAGTTCTGGTAGAAGGATGGAACGAAGGATGGGAAGACTGGTTCGGACACCAGAAGCTCGATGTCTTCGACTTCGTGTCGCCTTATCCCGACTTCGACATAAAGATGCTCAACGACTATGCCCATTCTAAGGGCGTTAAGCTGATGATGCACCACGAGACATCTTCTGCAGCACTCAATTACGAGCGCCACTTGGAGGATGCTTTCCGTTTGATGAACAAGTATGGTTATGATGCCGTTAAGACCGGATACGTCGGCGACATCATTCCGCGAGGCGAATATCACTACAGCCAGCTGATGAACAATCACTATCAGCGTGTCATTGAGACTGCCGCCAAGCACCACATCATGGTGAATGCTCACGAGGCAACACGTCCTACGGGCATCTGCCGCACATGGCCTAACCTTGTAGGCAACGAGAGTGCACGCGGTACGGAGTATGAGGCATTCGGCGGAAACGTAGCTTACCATACCGTAATGCTGCCGTTCACCCGTCTGCAGGGTGGTCCGATGGACTACACACCGGGCATCTTCGAGACTCGTCTCTCCGAGTGGAGCCAGAACAAGAGCTTCGTTCACACCACACTCTGCGGTCAGCTCTCGCTCTATCTCGTCATGTACAGTCCGCTGCAGATGGCTGCCGACCTGCCCGAACACTACGAGAAGTATGACGACGCATTCCAGTTCATTCGCGACGTGGCTTGCGATTGGGACGACTCGAAGTACTTGGAGGCAGAGCCTGCCAAATACATCACCGTAGCACGCAAGGCAAAGGGAACAGACAACTGGTTTGTAGGAGGCAAGACAGGCGAAGAGGCTCGCACCGCTACAGTGCGTCTCGACTTCCTCGACAAGGGTCGCAAGTACGACTGTGCTATCTATCATGACGCCAAGGATGCCGACTATGAGCATAATCCCAAGGCTTATCAGATTCTGCACAAGACCGTCAAGAAGGGCGATGTGCTGAAGATTAAGGAGGCACGCGGCGGCGGTTTCGCTGTTTCGCTTATTGCTAAATAATAACAATACACTACGCTACTGACATGAACAGAAATTATTTGTTTACGGCATTTTTTGCCGCAATGTTTACATTGAATGCCAATGCTCAGGGGCGCTTTAATGAGATGGAATACGGCAAGACACAAACCGTGTTCCATCTTAATGCGTCTTCTACCCCCAAGCTCCGCATATACAAAAACGGACAGGGAGGCAAACCCGTCAAGACCGTAAAGATGCGGGCTATAGGCAACGACCGTTGGGAAGCCACTGTCAAGGGCAACCTTGGTGGCATGTTCTACACCTTCGACATCGGCAAGGGCGAGTGTCCAGGCACGTTTGCCAAGGCTGTAGGCGTAAACGGCAATCGTGCAGCCATACTGAATATGGCTGACACCAATCCCGAAGGATGGGCTGACGACCGCCGTCCGGCTCTTGCGTCGCCTGCCGACCAGGTTATCTACGAGCTTCACATGCGCGACTTCTCTATCAGTCCCACTTCAGGCATGCAGCACAAGGGCAAGTATCTGGCTCTTACAGAACCTCGCGCCATAGCCTATCTGAAGAGTCTCGGCATCAACGCCATCCATTTCCAGCCTCTATTCGACTATGCTTCTGTCGACGAGACGCAACTGCACCGCCCACAGTTCAACTGGGGCTACGACCCGAAAAACTATAATGTGCCCGAAGGAAGCTACTCGACTGACCCATACACACCGGCAGTGCGCATACGTGAGTTCAAGACAATGGTGCAGGCATTGCACAAGGCTGGCATCCGCGTTATCTTCGACGCCGTTTATAATCATACGTTCGACATCGAAGGCAGCAACTTCCAGCGCACTTATCCCGACTATTACTATCGCAAGACAGCCGACGGACGTTATTCGGACGGTTCAGGTTGTGGCAACGAGACGGCATCGGAGCGTCCGCTGATGCGCGAGTTTATGATTGAGAGCGTGAAGTACTGGATCAACGAATTCCACATAGACGGATTCCGATTCGACCTTATGGGCGTTCACGACATCGAAACGATGAACCAGATACGTGCCGCCGTCGACGCAATCGACCCCACAATATATATATATGGTGAGGGATGGAGTGCCGGATCGTGTGCATATCCGCAGGAGAAGCTTGCCATGAAGGCTTCAACCTACAAGCTTAACGGCATCGGAGCGTTCAGCGACGACATGCGCGATGCTCTTCGCGGTCCGTTCTCCGACGACACCAAGGGAGCTTTTCTTGCCGGAATAAAGGGCGAGGAGGAGAGTCTGAAGTTCGGAATAGTTGGTGGCATAGCCCATAATCAGGTTGACATGACTCGTGTCAACTACGATAAGAAGCCTTGGACCAACGAGCCAACGCAGCAGATAAGCTATGTAAGCTGTCACGACGACATGTGTCTGGTAGACAGATTGAAGGCGAGCGTGCCCGGACTGAAAGATATGACACGCAGCCAAGCCGAACGACAGGCAGAACTGATACGCCTCGACCTGCTTGCACAGACGGCTGTGTTCACGTCGCAGGGCGTGCCCTTCATGCTGGCAGGCGAGGAAATGCTGCGCGACAAGAAAGGCGTGCACAACAGTTTTTCGTCACCCGACAGCATCAACGAGTTCAATTGGGACAATCTGAAGCAGTATCCGCAGGTGTTTGAGTATTATCGTGGCTTGATACAGCTTCGTAATAATCATCCCGCATTCCGTCTTGGCAAGGCTGAAGCCGTGAGAGAGCATCTGGAGTTTATAGCTACCGATGATTGTCTTGTAGCATTCCGACTGAAGAACCTTGAAGGTATCGACTCGTGGAAAGACATCATCGTGGTGCTCAATGCCAATAAGGAGGCTAAGACAATAGCTATACCCGAAGGCGAATACACCGTAGCTTGCTGCAACGGGGTGATAAACGAGCAGGGCATCGGACTCTCGTTCAATGCCACAGAGGCTACGGTCAATGCGCAGTCGGCATTGATACTGTACAGAAAGTAATAACTAACGTTTTAAAGCTAAACCTAATCATATAATGAAGAAGAAACTTGTATCGTTAATGATGCTTATGAGTGCAATGAGCTTGAACGCTGCGGTGACAGTCGACCGTATCGAACCTACCAACTGGTATGTAGGCATGAAGGATGCCTCGCTGCAACTTATGGTGTACGGCAAGGATGTGCGCAACGCCGATGTGGAGGTGAATTATCCCGGAGTGCGTATCGATTCTATAGCCCGACTCGACTCGCCCAACTATCTGTTGGTATACCTCAACCTTGAAGGTGCAAAGGCTGGCGAGATGACAATGAGTTTCAAGCAGGGCAAGCAGACCAAGAAGGTGAAGTATCTGCTGAAAGACCGCGCTATGGCAGGCGACAAACGCATTGGCTTCAGCAACGAAGACGTGCTCTATATGCTCATGCCCGACCGCTTTGCCAACGGCAATGTGAAGAACGACGCTTTCAAGAACATGCGCGACAAAACCTGCGACCGCTCGGCACCAAGTCTGCGCCACGGAGGCGACCTTGAGGGAATACGCCAGCATCTCGACTACTTCAACGAGCTTGGAGTTACGGCGCTGTGGTTTACACCGGTTCTTGAGAACGACAGTCCGAGCAATGGCGTGAACTCAACCTATCATGGTTATGCCACTACCGACTACTATCGTGTAGACCCACGTTTCGGTACCAACGACGAGTATAAGCGTCTTGTAGACGAGGCTCACAGCAAAGGTCTGAAGGTGGTTATGGACATGATTTTCAACCATTGCGGTTTCGACCATCCATGGGTAGCCGATATGCCCTCGAAGGACTGGTTTAACGCTCCCGAATGGCTCTCGCCCGAATATCAGACAGCCGAGCATCAGAAGAAACTGGACACTATGGACGGCAACGCCAAGGTCAACGACAAGTATCTGCAGACCAGCTATAAGCTTACGCCTGTGCTCGATCCGTATGCAAGCAAGGTAGATTTGCGTGAAACAGTAGACGGATGGTTCGTGCCTACAATGCCCGACCTCAACCAGCGCAACCCTCACGTGATGAAGTATCTGATTCAGAACAGCGAGTGGTGGATAGAGACAGTCGGCATAGACGGCATCCGTATGGATACATATCCGTATGCCGACCGCGACGGAATGGCACTGTGGATGAAGACACTCGACAAGGAATATCCCAACTTCAACACCGTTGGTGAGACATGGGTGACCGAACCTGCCTATACGGCAGCATGGCAGAAGGACAGCAAACTGTCCGACAAGAACAGCTATCTGAAGACTGTCATGGACTTCGCCTTCTTCGACCGTATCAATCAGGCTAAGCATGAGGAGACCGATGATTGGTGGAACGGAATGAACCGCATATACAATGTGCTGTGCTACGACTACCTTTATCCCAACCCGAAGAGCGTAATGGCTTTCGTGGAGAACCACGACACCGACCGATTCTTAGGAGAAGGCAAGGATACTCTGGCTCTTAAGCAGGCGTTGGCGCTGCTGCTGACCATCAACCGCACTCCGCAGCTATACTACGGAACTGAGGTGTTGATGAACGGAACCAAGAGCGTTACTGACGGCAACGTACGTAAGGACTTCCCTGGAGGTTGGGCTGACGACAAGCAGAACGCCTTCACGGCAGAAGGACGTACCAAGGCGCAGAACGATATGTTCAGCTGGACAAGCCGACTGCTGCATTGGCGTCAGGGCAACGAGGTGATTACAAAGGGCACACAGACCCAGTTCTGCTCACATAAGGGCATTTACGTAGTTGCACGCCAGTATAACGGCAAGAGCGTTATGACCGTTATCAACGGAAAGAACGAGGCTGCCGAACTCGATGTGAAGCGTTATGCCGAGATAATAGGCGATGCCCAAAAGGCTGTTGACGTTACAACCGGTCGCAATGTCGTAATCAGTCATAACGTAAAAATGCGTCCGCGCCAGACCATGGTATTGGAGTTTTGATGTACAATATTTGCATTTCTAACGCTCAATACTGCGAGTTGAACGCACAAGAAGATCTTTAGCTCGAAATTCTCGAGTTTTGAGCGTGCAGAACTTAATTCGTTTATAACCAGAATGTTATAACTATGACGTGGTAAGGTGAGCAAAAAGTGAATCCTTAAAAAGACTCCTTTTTTTTACAAAAGGACAACTATTGCCCTCCAATAGTACTCCCGTTGCATACCATTTAGGGCTTCTTTGCCTTCCAAAAGGACTACATTTGGAAGGCAAGGAAGCCCTAAATGGTATGTAGAGAGGTCACCTACCCCTCAAAAACTATAAAAAACCGTTTCAGAAATCTCTAGAATCGATTTTTCGTTTGTAACACTTTTTTACTGCCTGTACGATATTTGCATTGTCCTTTTTAACGATTCTTATCGTACATAAATATCGCTACTCCTTAATTCTTTGGTAACTTTGCACCCGAATTAATAGAGATAGTTATAAAAGTTTTTTTTGAATTTATGAAGAAGAAATTAGGAATCTTTATCCCCGTAACGTTAGGAATGCTAACGGCATTCGGTCCGTTTTTGACTGATTTTTATTTGCCTGTTCTACCGGAAATGACAACATTCTTCAATACATCGCCAGCTTTGGCTTCGCTTAGCCTTACAACAGGAATGATCGGATTGGCAGCGGGTCAGGTGTTTATAGGACCACTTACAGACAAGTACGGACGCAACCGCATATTGGTGATTTCAATGATTATGTTTGCCGTAGCAACCATCTTGTGTATTCTTGCGCCAAACATATATATATTCAACCTTATGCGCATATTCCAAGGAGTGGCAGGAGCAGGCGGTATAGTCATCTCGAAGAGTATGGCGACGGACATGTTCAGCGGAAAAGAACTTGCCAACTTTATGGCTATTCTGGGTTCAATCAACGGTATTGCTCCTGTATGTGCTCCAGTAGTGGGCGGAGTAATGGCAGGCGTAACATCGTGGCAGGGTGTGTTCTGCTTGCTGCTCGGCATAGGTATCATATTGGCAGTATGCAGTTGGCGTTTGCCCGAAACCCTACCAGTTGACAAGCGTATTCAGAGTAACATTCTGCATGTCTACTCCAATTTATTTCGCGTTTTCCGCAATCCTCGATTCACACTAAGCACACTTGCAGCCATGGCGTGCTTCTTCACCTTCTTTGCCTATATCGCCTCGTCGCCGTTCATATTGCAGCAGGGTTACGGTCTGTCGCCGTTTGAGTTCAGTCTGTGTTTTGCCCTGAATGCCTTAATGATAGGCGTAGGTGCTGGCATAGCCCCGCTGTTCAAGCGCTCTACAACGAGTATCAGACACGGAGCGTTGAACATGTTGTCGGCTTCGGTATTCTTGGGCGCCTGTCTGTTATGCCATCTGCCACTTGTAATGCTCATGTGCTGTTACATTTATCTGATGTTCAGCTTCGGCTTGATGCAACCTGGTCTCACAGCCGTTGCTCTTGATGCCGAGCGCAACAATGCAGGAGCGGCAAGTGCCATATTCGGAGCTTCGGGCTTTGTAGCAGGAGCCATATCAAGCCCTATAGTTGCATTGGGAAATATAAACCTCACTTCAAGCTGCGTAATGTTTGCAGGGGCTGTGATTTGCGTAGCTCTTTCCCTGCCATTGTGCAAGAGATTGAAGCCTGCACTGCAGTCGTGTTCCTAATGTGGAATGTGCCGTAAAGTGAGAAAATGCCGATTAAGAGTAACATTCTTATGCACATATAATGTTAAGAAAACTTGTAGATTGAACTCTTCTGTGGCTTTTAGTTAATGTGATTTCCGTATTTGCCTATAATTTGTTAACTTTGAAACCTAATAACTAAAGCAATGAGCATCAGATACGAGATACATTCTTAAAGAAAGAGGACGTGATAAACTCGTCAGTGTTTTTCCAAACAAAATTTGAATAATTCTATGACAATTAAAGATAAATTGCGGGACTTGGTAAACCGATACCAAATTGCAAAAAACAAAGGTCAACTTCAAGGGGCTTCAGAAGCGACAATGAGAACATGGATAGACGAGCTTTTATCTGTGTTTGGGTGGAATGTGCAAAATACGCATCAGGTTTTGACAGAACATACACTTGGAAAAGACGAGAAAAATAAACTACAAGAAATTGGATCTACTAACACACGTCCTGATTATACCCTTGTCAATGGTGCAGTAAAATTGTCTTTTGTTGACGCAAAAAGCCTTGCTGTAAACATTGCGGAAGATAAAAATGCGGCTTTCCAAATACGTTCTTATGGTTGGTCTATTAGTGCCCAATTTTCAGTGGTTACTAATTTTGAGCAGTTGGCCATCTATGATTGTTCTGTAATGCCGTATGTTACGGATGAATCTTTTATTGCAAGAAAATATTTATTGACTGTTGATGAGTATGTTGAGAATTATGATATACTTAACATGTTTCTGTCCAAAGATAATGTAATTTCAGGCAATATCAGATTTGTAAACAAGAAAGGAAATACAATAGACGAGAAGTTTGCCAAACTGTTGGGAGAAATTCGCAAAAAATTAGCTACAGCAATCCTTGCTTCAAATAAAGTGGAATCTGTAAGTACTTTGAGCTTTTATGTTCAAACAATAATAGACCGTATTCTTTTTATTAGAGTATGCGAAGCACGTGGATTGGAAGAAGACGGTTTGTTGGCAAAATATACACAAAGGGATTTTTGGACATCATTCAAAAAAAGTTCATATGCCGAATTTTATGAACACTACGATGGTCCGATGTTCAAGAAAATACAACCTTTGCAAAGTCTTGTTGTTGACAATGATGTACTTGTTGATTTTGTCGGAAAGTTGTATTATCCTTCACCGTACCGATTTGATGTTATACCACTCAAATCGTTAAGTGACATTTATGATTTGTTCCTTGGCTATCAACTTGTAGTAAAAGACGGGAATGTTTATGATGAGTTGAAATCAGAATTCAAAAAAAGTAATGGTGCAGTAACTACTCCAGAGTCGTTGGTGAATCGTGTTGTATGTTCTACTTTGCCAGATTCATTCCTGTCTAATCTAAGTGTAGATGAATTACTGAAATTTAAGATAGCAGATATTGCGTGTGGTAGTGGAGTATTCCTTGCAGGTATTTATGACAAATTGGCTTTGTGCCTGGAAAATAAAATAGCTAATGGAGACAATGTCTGTAGTAATTTCTATGCAAACATAGATGGCAAGATTAAACTCACTATAAGTGGGCGGAAAGCCATTATAAATAATTGTATATATGGAGTGGATATAAATCCTGAAGCTGTAGAAGTCGCAAAACTGTCACTTTCATTGAAAATTATAGACAATTATAATCCGAAAGACTTTAATACAGTTGGCATACTTGGTAGTCAGATACTGAAGGGAATTGGAACAAACATAAAATGCGGAAATTCTTTGGTAGGGTCTGACATATATACTGTATATCCTAATCTTTTAAAAAATATTGCGGAAAATCAAATGACAAATGCATTTGATTGGATGGAGTCGTACCCTGAAGTTTTTAATAAGGGTGGTTTTGATTGTATCGTTGGAAATCCTCCTTATGTAGAGGTGAAAAACTACAATGTGGACTTGCCTACAATGGCATCATATATAAAGTACAAATACAGTTCAAGTAAAAACGGGAAAATCGATCTGGCGATACCATTCATAGAGAAAAGTATCGAACTCCTCAATGAAAATGGACGTTTAGGGTTCATCATACAAAAGCGTTTCTTCAAGGACCAGTATGGGAAAGGTATTCGTAGGATGCTTACGCAAGAAGGAAAATTTCTCCTTAATGGTATTTATGACTATGAGGAAAATGACCTGTTTTCTGGAAGAACTACATATGTCGCAATTGTAGTGTGTGATAAAAATGTGAGAAACAATGACTACGTGTGGTATATGAATTCTGTTCATGCCGAAAAGAACCAATTGATGCCAGCTAAAATGCTCAATGATTCACCATGGAACTTTGAAACGTACAAGTTGAATTGTTTAAGGACAAGATTGGGAGAAGATTTGGGTACATTACAAGACGTATGTAATATTAGAGTTGGCGTACAGGTTCTTTGGAATGATGCCTATCAAATAGTTGCGGATAAAATTTCAGATGGATTTATTAAAGGACACTCTAAAATTGATGATGATATTGTCATTGAATATGATGCGTGTAAGCCATTATTGTGCAACGAACAATTTGCGCCACTGACAAAACGTGATTATAAAACATTTGCAGTATTCCCTTATGATGTTACAGATGAGGGAGAAGTGAAAGATTTGAGTTTTAGTGAGTTTACTGCTTTATACCCAAAGGCAGGCGCATATTTGGAAAAACATAAAGATTTAATTTGCAGCACCGTACAGACTTTGCCTGAAAAGAATAAGTCTTATAACTTGGAAGAACATTGGCATCTGTTTACCAGAGCCAACAATCACGGTGCCATATATCCAAAAGTGTGTGTCCCAATGACTGCGCAATATCCACAGGCCTCTGTAGTGTTGGACTATCATGTGTACTGTGATAATGCAAATATGTTCTTTATTCAAGTTGAAAATGCAAGCAGAAAACAATTGTATGCATTGGCTGCGATAATGAACTCGACCATATTCAATACGTTGGCTCGTTCGTTGGCTAATCCGCAAAGGGGAGGTTACTATAAATTCAACAGACAGTTTCTTGACCCAGTGCCATTCCCATGCAAGGCTTTTGTTGAAGGAAAAAGAAATATAGTTAAACTTGCTGAGACTGCACAACAGATAGAACAGACAAACGAACAGATTAGAGGAGTTGTTGGAGGACAAACATCAGGATTAGAGTTGACATTAAGAACATTATGGAAACAACTCGACGATTTGTGCTTGAAGCTGTATGGCATAAAAAAGACAGATGATAAAGCAGTATTGTATTCAGTAACTCGAAAAGACAGGAATCCGTATGGACAAGAGAATTAATGCTATTATAAAAAAATTTTCAGACAATGAACTTGCATTAAACAAGATTGTTGTATCTGCATATATACGTGCAAATGGGTTAGAGTCGAATTGTGGATTTATATCCTCTTTTGTCATAGATACCGAAGACTCCCTTTATGAAGATGTCGAAGTTCTAAGTAAGGATTGTCAGTTGGAAGATGTTATAAATATATTTGAACTCGCAATACCAAATTTTGAGAAAACAACTAATGGTGCGGTGTATACTCCGAAGTTTATTCGTGAGTATATTGTAAGCAAGGCATTAGAATCTACCCAAAAACCGTTGGGCAAATGCTTGTGTGCAGATATATCATGTGGATGTGGAGCTTTCCTTTATACATTAAGTGAACAGATACATTCAAGGACAAATATTCCTTACAAGAATATATTGCATAATATTTATGGAATAGACATAAGTGAGACAAGTATAGGCAGAGCTAAAATTCTTTTAGCTCTTGTTGCATTGCAAAATGGCGAGATTGTAGAATCGGAAGATTTTAATCTGTTTTGTGGTGATACATTAGCGTATGATTTCAGTTCCTGGCCAGTAATCGGTTTGAATCAAGGTATGGATATTATAGTTGGCAATCCACCTTATGTAAGGTCGAAAAATATCAGTTTGGAAACAAAGCAATATCTTTCGTCTTGGAATACATCCAAGGTCGGTAATGCCGATTTGTATATACCATTCTTTGAAATTGGTATGTCTATTCTGAATGAGACTGGCGTTTTGGGCTATATAACAGTCAATACGTTTTTCAAGAGCGTTAATGCGCGAGCTTTGCGAAGCTATTTGTCTGAAAACCAATGGACTCTAAAGATTGTTGATTTTGGAGAACAATTAGTATTCAAGAAAAAACTTGCATATACATGTTTGGCTTTTTTATCAAAGGCAAATAGTTCCTTTATTCAATATTCGAAGGCTGCGATAGATGACGTGAAACATTGCCAGAACTTTCCGTTCTGGCATATATCTTATTCAGACCTTGATAATAAGCGGGGCTGGAACTTAAATGATACGAAAATTTTAAAAAACATTCAATTGATAGAGAATGTAGGTGAGCCTTTAGGAAACAAATATGTAATAAAAAATGGTATTGCTACATTGGCAAATGATGTATTCATATTCAGACCAATTAAGTCAGATGCCGAATATTTTTATATTGTCAGAAATGGTATTGAGTATTCTATTGAAAGAAAAATTTGCCGTGACATAATAAAGCCAAATATCATAAAGACTGAGGCAGATATTCCACAAAAGGAAGAAAAGATAATATTTCCATATGATGAAGGAAACAATGTAGTATCAGAAAAAATCTTTATGGAACAATTTCCATGCGCATATCATTACCTATGTTCGTGCCGTGATATACTCGATGCCCGAGATAAAGGTGAGGGGGATTATGGAGCATGGTTTGCCTTTGGACGCACTCAAGCTATTGCTGATAAAGGTCGCAAATTACTTTTCCCTTATATGAGTGATGTGCCACATTTTGTATACACAAATCAAAAGGATATGATGATATATTGTGGCTATGCTATATATAACGAATCGGAAAGAGAACTACTCTTTTTGAAAAAAATTTTGGAGTCAAGTGTGTTTGATTATTATATGCGAAATACGAGTAAACCATATTCAACAGGATATTATTCTTATGCGAAAAATTATGTGAAGAATTTCGGAATATTTCCATTTTCTGAAGAACAGAAACGACACTTAATGTCTCTTCAAACAAAAGAAGAGATTGATGCCTATCTTTTAGGCATTTATGAAATAGCTATATAATGGGAAACAAGAAAAGGCACTCGGTGTACTTCCGAGTGCCGTTAACCATAAAAACTAACTTATGAAAATACTCTTCAGTTTATTGGCATTTTGTTTATTTGCCTCATGCGTCCATTCTCAAGAGGCGGTGGACACGGTAAGTGTGCGTGTACAGTATCGTGCATTGTATAAACATACGCAGGAGCAAAAGGAAGCGTATGATGACATAAATCTGTTGGATATAGGGAGACATTCGTCTCGGTTTTATAGCCAACGGTTTGAGCAGTTTCTGCATCAGCGTGATTCTGTGAAGAGTGTGAATACCGACCCTATGAACTATTTGCAGTTTTTGGCAAATACGTTTGGCTCTAAGAAAGGACGCGAGTATGAAGTTTATAAGCACATTCCACAGAAGGGCACTCTCACTTATACGGATGTCCTGCACAATGACTTTTTCTTCTGTTATGAGGAATCCATTCCGACGTTTTCTTGGGAACTTGCCGAGGGTGACACTATTATTATAGGATATCCCTGCCATAAAGCCGTTTGTCAGTTCCGTGGGCGCACTTGGACAGCGTGGTATTCATTGGACTTGCCTTTTGATAACGGTCCATGGAAGTTAGGTGGTTTGCCCGGACTCATACTGGCGGCATCTGAAAGCCGACATGAATTCTCGTTTGTTGCCACAGGCATAGAACAGATGCGGCAAACAATAACCATCAGCTTTCACCCCAAGCGTTACTTGCGTTCAACTCCTGCCAAGTTGCAACGTCTGCTTGAAGATTACTGGAAAGACCAATGGAATACTACCAACCGCTTGCAAGGCAGCGGATATAGTGAACCGCCTAAGGCACAACGGACTTTCAATGCATGTTTAATGGACAAATATGAATAAGTGATATGAGAAATATATATATAACCTTTCTTTTCCTGATTTTCTGCTCAAAGGCTTATGCTCAAGAGCAAGCAAAATATCGCGTCACATACGATTGTGATGCGCAGGTAGTAACAGGCAAGACCAATACTTACAGATGGACGCTTGATATAGGCGAGACTACCGCCATATTTTATAATAACAACTACAGGTTGTACAGTAGTGAACTGGCTAAAGTGAAGGCACAAGGAGGCGACAATGCGATGATTGACCAACTGCCAGTAATTGGCGGAAAGTATTTTCCAAAGAATGATCTCCAGATTGTTGTTGGCTCTCCAGATAAAGGGGAATACATTTATTACAAGCAGGTTCTCAACTCCGGATTGAAATATGTGGATGCGCTTCCCGTTATCGAATGGCAGTTGACAGACAGCACAAAGACCATCTGTGAATATGAATGCAAGCAGGCGGTTGGCTCCGTATATGGCCGGACATGGACTGTATGGTATTCTATAGAGTTGCCTCTCAATTACGGTCCTTACATTCTTAATGGTTTGCCAGGATTGATTATGGCGGCAAGGGATTCGGATGGCTTGTTTGATTTCAAAGCTGTTGGTGTTGAGAATGCTCCTGAGAATGCCTTGGTTTCGGTTTACAAAGAAGACAGCCACCAAAAGTGTACCCGAAAACGTTTCTTGCAACTGCGCTCAGAGTCAGAAGGAATCAATAAAGACCAACTTGTGGATAGAATTCTTAGTCAAAGGGCATCGGGTGAAAAAGTGATTGTTTATACTGTTTCTGGGACTGATGCAAAAGTCGATAACGAGGTTGAAGTGCCTAAATATAACCATTTGGATAAAGAATGAGAATTGCCGTTTTTATTTTACTTCTGCTAACAAACTTTTCGCTCTCTGCACAAACCTTCACGGGAAAGGTGAAGGGTAAGAAAGGAGAACTCTTGGTAGGTGCCTCGGTTGTGGCATCGACTGAGAGCAAGTCAACCGTGGCGTATTGTCTCACAAGCGATAAGGGTGAATATAAGTTGACTATTCCTAAAGGGAAAAATCCTTCAAGCATAACGGTAAGTTATATTGGTTATCAGAAAAAAACAATGCCGTTTGCTGATTTGAAGGATGGCATAACTATCACGTTAGTAGAAGGTGGCTTCAAGCTAAAGGAAGTAAAGATAAAAGCAGAACGTATAAAGAGTACGGGAGACACGCTCACATATTCAGTTGCAGGTTTCCGCCAAGGACAGGACCGAAGCATAGCTGATGTAATAGCAAAGATGCCAGGTCTTGAGGTAAAAGCGGATGGCAAGGTGGAATACCAAGGAACACCTATCAATAAGTTCTATATCGAAGGACTTGACTTAATGGGGTCGCAATATGGCGTTGCCAACCAAAACATCTCAGCTGATAAGATAAAGAGTGTGCAGGTGTTGGAGAATCATCAGTCGGTGAAGTCGTTGCGTGGCGTGTCGTTCAGCGAACAGGCTGCTCTCAATCTTGTGTTGAAGGATGATGCCAAAGCCGTATGGACTGGAGCGGCAGACATAGGCCTTGGTTATGGTGATGATTTTCTATATGACTGCCGACTGATGGGTATGCGTTTCAACAAGAAGTATCAGACGCTTATGATGTACAAGAACAACAACATAGGCAAGCAACTTGACAATGAGGTGCTCGATCTTGCTGCATTATTGAAGGGAAGAACAGGCTCTGAGTCGGGCTTTCTCTCTATGATGTCGGTTTCGGCTCCCGACCTTGCAGACAACCGATATACTTTCAACAATAGTCATCTTGTTGCCGGCAACTGGCTTTGGAAGACTGGCAAGGATTCGGAACTACGTGTGCAAGGCAATGGATTTATAGACAAGACCGATATGCAGGACTATAGTTCATCCACTTATCTCACCCTTGCCGACATGCCTGTCATTGTTGAGGAGCAGAATGTCAGCAACACCCGAAGCGAATGGAAGGGTGAGGCCAACTATCAGTACAACGGCAGCAAGAGTTTCATCAAGAACAACCTTAAAGGTTATATTGACTTCAACAAGAGTGTCGGCACGATGATGTACAACTCCCAGCGCACCGACATGATGGTGAAGCCGCACAAGCGTAGTATTACTGAGGATTTTCAGATGTCGCACACCACGGCAAAGGGTAACATATATAACGTTGACAGTTATTGGACCTACAGCTATCTGCCAGGACAGTTGCTCACCATTGGTGGAATGACAGAACGGCTGAATCTCGGTTTCTTCTCCACACAGAATGAAATGCAATATAAACTGAAAGTCGGCAGACATTATCTCAACAATGAATTGGGAGTGAACTACGACTATCAGAGTATTGGTGTGGCAATGGACGAGGAAGCGGAGAAGACGAATGTTTATCAGTTGCTTCGCACGTATTGGACTCCTTCAATGTCGTTCCTTTTCGGAAAGCATAGGATTGGAATAAAGTCGAAGATAAGTTATGCCCGTCAGTCTTACCGTGAGTCAAGAAGCAATCATCTGTGGATAGACCCTTCGGTGGGTTGGAATTGGAAGGCAACTGTTGTTTCTGAATTTTCGGCTAATGTTGGTTATGCTAATGCTCCATTGATGGGAAGGTCTATCTATGACACTCCTATCTTCACAAGCTATCGCACGCAGAAAGTGAATAGAGGCAAGACGGATGCTACTCACTCTCTTCATGCCACGGCAGCATATAAATACACCAATCCTGTGTCGGGACTGTTCTTTAATATTCGTCCTTCATATAATAGAATGTCGGGAAACATCCTTTACGAGAGTGCGATGAACGGCAACATCTACACCACGACCGCTACAGACAAGGAATATGCCATGCAGACAATAGGCGTTTCTGGTCGTGTAAGCAAATCGTTTGGATGGGCAAAGACACTTGTCGGTATTGGCGCCTCACACAACATCACAGATTATAATATGCTTGTGTCGGGCATTGTGAATGACGCACGTATGAACACAACTGCCGTTTCGTTCAACTACTCATTGCGTCCAGCGAGATTTCTTTCTGTTGAGGGTAAGTCGAATGTGAACATTTACAAGCAGAAGAACCTCACGGCTCCCGAACTCTCTTCCGACCCAACGACAGACTGGGAACATTTCCTTAAACTATACGTTTTCCCTGCTAAAGGATGGATGCTTAGCATAAAAAACGAACTCTTCCATACCAACGACAAGAGCGTAGGCGTAAACCACTTTCTTGATTTTGCCATTGCATACAAGGCTAAGCGTTGGGAGTTCTCTGTCACAGCAAACAACCTTATAGGCACTTCTGAGTTTGAACGAAGAACTCTCGGCAACACCATTGAGTCGTATAGCATTACCCGTCTTCGTCCAAGAGAAGTGCTTGCAAAATGGAGTCTGGATTTGTGAATTTTTTCCCGAACAACTTAGCGACTATAATGTTGCAACTTGTGCGATCTTTGATGTATATTGCGAGAACGTTAAAATGTGTGATTTATGACTTCATTACATTTTATTCCACTGTTGATATACAGAACACCTTGAAGGCGAAAGGTGTGATGGGGAACTATTGCCCTTATGGCAACCTTCACATGACGCTTGCTTTTATAGGCGAGAACTATAATCTGCCAGAGATTTGTAATGCTGTGGGTGAAGTGGAATTTGAACCCTTCACCATGACATTGGATAGACTTGGAACTTTTTCCACGAAAACTGGCGTCATCTGGTGTGGTGTAAAGGAGACAGAGCCAGTCACTACTATAGCCAACAGACTACGTGAACGACTCTCGGCACACGGCGTTAATTACAACTCCACTGCTTTCTATCCTCATATCTCTCTGGTCAGACAACCTACCAATATAATTACCGATATAGACATTCCACAAACATCTATATCGGTAGATAGAATTGTAGTAATGAAATCTGAACGAATTGACGGGAAGCTGATTTATTGGAGCGAAGGTATATAATAGTCTGTATCTACACTTCCTTCCAATCTACCAGTCCTTTTCCCTTATCATCAAGTTCTATGGCAAGAGCTGTTACCTTGCGTTTGTCAGCCTTGAATGGTTCGATATATTGCTTTGCTCTTATCTGCTCCGTGGCAGCATCAACGCCACCGTTATTGCTCAGCTTCAGTTCAAGGACATAGATGAAGTTGGTAGTTTCCACTACCATATCAATTCTGCCCGTAGCAATCATCTTCTCTACTTCCACCCGACAACCGATGGCATTGAATATGGTGCTCAGTATAAGGCGGTAGCGTTCTTCCATGTCCATGCTTGCAAGCTTCTTGTTGCTGTAGGGAACATCTGCAATTAGGGCTTTCAGGCTTTTCATGGCTTCGGGGAGATTGCCAAGTTGAAGCGCAAGAAACAGACTTGATTGTACTGATTGGATTTCACTATTATTTCTTAAGGTAAGAGCTGGTAATACAGTTTCGTAAAGTGCTTGTCTTACTTCTTGATTAGGGAAGCCAAGAATATAAACTCCCATCTGGTAATCCTTAATGGTAAGATAACCAGACTGATATAGGAACAGTTCTGCTCCACCGCCAGTCACATCTGAAGTCTCAATGGTTTGGCGAAGGATGGTGCAAGGGTCATATTTTCCGAGTTTGAGTTCCATGTCATCCACAAACTTTGGCAATAACGAGGTTGCACCGGATGAAGCCCAGTAGTTCTTAAGGTCAGAATCAGCCAATGCATTGATGAGACTGAAAGGATTGAATACATCCACCATATTGCGGCGACTGAAATGATAGCCATCATAGTATGCGGTCAACTGTGCTACGGCTTCATCGAATGTCCAGTCTTCATATTCTGCCAGTTTGTTTATTTCAGGCTTGAAGTCACGCAACACCTCTTCCTTGGTAATGCCGCAGATGGCAGCATATTCCGGTTCAAAGCTGATGTTGCTCAGATTGTTTAGTACAGAGAAGAGAGAAATCTGTGTAAACTTGGTGATGCCAGTGATAAAGACAAACTTCTCGTATTTGTCGTCAGCTTTCAATATGGCAAACACCTCTCTGTAGATATTGGTACATGCTTCGTGCTGAGGAGTCTTCCATGAATGCTGCAATGGAGAATCGTATTCGTCAATGAGGATAGCCACTTGCTGTCCGGTTTGCTCATACGCCTTGACGATTATGGTATTGAAGCGGTCGGCAAGACTATCTGTAGGGTCAGGAATCAATGAATATTCATTTTCATATTCTCTGAAAGTATTATTGAGATAAGAGCGCAAGGTATCAGGCTCTGCTCCTGCACGACTCATATCGAGTCGGATGACAGGTCGCTTCACCCATTCCTTTTCCAATTGCATTATCTTCAATTCCTCGAACAGTTCCTTCTTGCCAGTGAAGTAGGCTTCGAGTGTATCGACAAGCACTGACTTGCCAAAGCGGCGTGGGCGGCTCAGGTAATTATACTTCTTTCCCTCATTGGCAAGTTGCCAGATAATATCTGTCTTGTCAACATAAAGGTATCCTCCTTGTCTTATTTCCTCAAAAGACTGGATGCCTACTGGCAATCTTCTATTGTTTGTCTCTACCATAATACCCAATTCATTAGTTTCTTATTGCAAATATACAACGGTTTTTCCGAATTTCCTTGCTTTTTCTCCTTTCTTTATAGATGATAATGCTTTAATGGTCGCATGTTGTGCACTGGTTATCCTGGTCGAAGGCAAGCGTGTCAATTTTCTGTTGGGAGAAGATATGACGGATTTCAGAAGTATATTCCATTGTCATAGTAATGCCTATTAGGTTTTTGTTTGAAATGTCATAGTTGTATATGCTAATTTATAGGTAATCTCGTTTATTATTTGTACATTTGCAGCATATAATATAATGTGAAAATTATGAAGATACTTCCATATATCGGTTTCTGCTTTCTCATGCTTTGTGCTTTGTGCACAGGCATTAACAGCTATCACAGAACTAAAGGCTTGATAGCGCAGGACGTTAATCGTGCATTGGAGCAGGTGCTGGCAAAGATGCCGGGCAATGTGGTAACTACTGACACAATACGCTGCTATCGCAACTGCCTGACCATTGCCGAACTGAAGGATACGGCAGGCATTGCCATGCGTACTGTGCGTAGGAATGGACGCCTGGAGACAAAGCTTGTGGCTGAGGCTAATTGTAGCTTTGCCACTACATTCATGATGTCTGACCAAAAGGCTTCGGGTTCTCTTCTCATGGTTGGAATGCTGTGGCTATTGGGCAGTCTGTGGTACGTCAGGAGGAATAGACCAGAGCTGATAGTGCAAGGTCTGTCGTATGGGGGAATAGTATATCATAACGATATGTTCATGACGCAATCGGGCGAACAGATACACCTTACTCCTATGCAGCATTCCTTGCTCAAGATGTTCATAACCGCCGACACTCATACACTATCCAAACAGGAGATTTGCGACCGGTTATGGCCCAAGAAGCCTGATGCCAATGACACGCTCTACACTTTGATAAGACGAATAAAACCTATTATAGAAGCTCACAGCACGTTGAAGATAGAGTCGGATAGAGGCAAGAGCTATAGCTTGAAAATCAAATAGATAGGCTTTTTGTCAGCCAATTGTCAGGGAGATGTCTGCCTGAATAATTGGCTTTCTTGCAAGGAGAACATAAATTTGCACCAAAAACAAAAAACATGGTGCAAATGAAACGATTGATTACACTTTCCTTTATTCTCTTTTCCACATTCTGTGCTTATGCTCAGGATGTGGAGAAGACTATTACGCTCGATGAAGTGACGGTAAAAGCTGCCAAGGTTGTGAACAAGGCTGACGGTATGATAATTTATCCTACCGATGCTCAGAAGCAAGCATCGAACAATGGCTATAGCATTCTTGAGAAACTCACACTTGCCAATCTTCGTATCGACAACATCAGCCATTCTATTACTGCCATCGACAATAGGGGAGGAGTTCAAATTAGAATAAATGGTATTGTGGTTGGCAAACCGGAGATGTTGGCTCTCAATCCAAAGGACATCTCCAAGATAGACTTCATCAACAATCCCGGCGTTCGTTATGGTGACGGCATAGCCTATGTCATAGATATCGTAACACGCAGGAACGGAAGCGGATATACCGTTGGCACGGACCTTACCTCGGCACTTACCACGTTGCAAGGCGACGGTATGGTGTATGGTAAATGGAATAAGGGCAAGAGCGAATTATCGTTTTCGTATGACGTGAGCGGGTATAAAACCAAAGGCGAAAAGAGCAAGCAGTCGGCAGATTACACTTTGACAGATGGTAGTATCTATACAATAGAACGAAACGATGTGGAGTCGCTTCGTAAATCCATATCGCATGATGCAAAACTTACCTATAACTGGTCAGACTCAACGGCAACAGTCTTTCAGGCATCATTGAACGGAGTATTCAACAACACTCCCGACAATTATACTGTTAAGGATATTGTGGACGGCACTCGCCAATATAAAGCAACAAGTAGAGCGAAAGACAAGAGCTATTCGCCCGTATTGGATATTTACTTCTTCCGTCAGTTCACGCCATGTCAGTCTGTTACCGCAAATGCTGTAGGTACGTATATCTCCACACAGACAAGCAGTTATTATGACGAGGGCACACCTTATAAATATAATGTAGATGGCAAGACTGCTTCTCTGCTTACTGAGATAATCTACGAGAATCGGCTGAAGCCCTTCACTCTATCAACTGGCTTGAATAACAGCTATAAGTACATTAAGAACGACTATCTTGGTGACGCTTCGTCTTTGACCAAGACCAACAACAACCGCCTATATGCCTTTGCCGAAATCAAGGGTATGCTCCAACCGTTTAGCTACTCATTGGGTGTGGGCGCAAGTTACATTCATTACACTCAGAACGGTCACAGATATAATTTCTGGACTTTCCACCCAAAGGCATCTCTGACATATCAGATTAATAACAGCATGCAGCTGAGATATACTTTTGGGATGCAGGACCGAGTCTCGCGCATAGCCATGACGAGCGATGCCATGGTTCGTACTAATAGCATGGAATGGACTGTAGGCAATCCCGATCTGAAACCTTCGCACGATATTGAGCATCGCCTACATGTTTCATACAACACCAGTCGCTTGCAGACATTCGTTGAAGGTTATTATAAACAATGTCTAAAACCGAACATGGCTCACTATGAGCGAACGGACGATAATCAGTTTATTTATACCCAGATAAACCAAAAGGAGATAGACGCGCTGGATGTCTATGCATATGCAAGCTATTGGCTCTTGCCCGAAAAGCTCCAAATTGCAGCCAATGGAGGAATTTACAGATGCTTCAATTTCGGCTACGACTATACGCATTGCTATACCTCATGGTTCTATGCAAGCAGCATCACGGCTTATCTCGGGCACTTCACGTTGCAAGGTTATGTTGACAACGGCAATAGATTCTTGGAGGGTGAATCAAAAGGCTACAACGGAGCCTATTCTGTATTGAAAGCATCCTACACATGGCGCGACTTGCAGTTCTCGTTGTCATGGGCAAATCCATTCAACAAAAACTACAAGTCGTACGAGAACGAATTGCTCAACCGAAATATCCATAAGCATACTGTAGGCTACTCAAAGACCAACGGCAATCTGATCTCTTTGAACATCTCATGGCGACTGAGCCGAGGCAGCAAGCATAGGTCGGCGGAAAAGAGAATAAACCTGCGAGATACGGATAATGGCATTATAAAATAAAAAATCTTTGTATTTTAATAGAGAGTTTCTATAACCCCAACGCTACAAGCGGTTCTTCTCTGTATTGCCTGCACCCGTACCCTTGTACTTGCTCTTTGCAGTATTGAAGTTGTACGACAAGGTCATACCCACGCAGCGCGTATAGCCATAACAGTCTTTTGTCATTACATTGCGGTTGCCATACATTGTCCAACGTTCCTTATCGGTCTTGAACAAGTCGTTGGCATAAACGCCTATCACAAGAGCGTCGTTGAGAAACGACTTAGTGAACCTCACGTCCACTTGAGCGAACTGTTTGGAATATTGAAGATCATAAAGTCGGCTTGTTTTATATCGCATATTCAGGAAAGCCTTCAGCGTAGACGTTATATTGAAACGATTGTTTAGACGGAAATTGAAGCACGGTCTGTTTGTCGGTTTGTTGATGTCGAAACCATCTATAGACAGAAACGACTGCGTGTAGTCAATCTCTGCCATCGGATTATACCAACCGAAACGAGGCGAAGCCACTATCGACACATACACGTCCTTACTATGATTGAAGTTAACATTGCGCATAAAGGCGATGTCCTTGCCTTGATAAAGCGTTGCTACCCATACCATAGGTTTGTCGATATAGTTGTAGCCAGCATTGAACGACAACCAATCGTACACCACATTCAAGTCAATATTATTTGTTATACATGGACGGAGATAAGGATTTCCACCCTCGTAAGTATAACGATTATCATACTGCACCTCATCACGCAGACTGTTATAGCTGGGGCGCTGAGTCTTGCATGTATAAGCAAGTTGCAATGCCCATTTACCACTGTTCCATGACATAGAAGCAGAAGGGAACCAATCGGAATATCTACGACTCGGCTCAGTCTGCCAATCTCCGAAAGAATAATAATCGGACTTTACATGCTCGTATCTTACACCTGTATTTACCGAGAAGTCGCCAAACTTCAAGCCATACTCAGCAAAGCCAGCAATGTTCTGTTCCTCTATCTTTGTATTCGACGCAGCGACATATTGCTCGGCATTAGTATATTCGCCCCGAATACGTGATGATGTAAATTCGGTGCCTACGCTTAGCGTTCCTTTCCAAACGGGGTAAGACAGAATGAGTTTGGCAGCAGTCATGTCACTATGCTGTCTGTTGCGTGTATGCACGTCGCGACTCTCAATATCTACGCTGCTCTCTTTGATTGACATCGTCCTACCTTTCTTTTTCCAGAAATAAGTAGCGTTGAAGTCCACACCCAACTTGCCTATCTTACCCACATAATATGCATTGGCATTATGTGTAGGACTAAAGCAATCCCTCACATTGGCCGCTTCGTTTATGAATGCTGTTTGCACCCCGTCTTCCATTATCTTCTGATAAGAGCCGATCGTCTCTCCTTTGCCCAAACCCGACTGATTTTCGTAGCTCAATCCCAATGTATTGTCATCATCAATGGAATAAGCAAAGCCAGCCTTAGCACCGGCTCCTTTTGAACGATACTTAAGCGGTGCTGCCTGTTCAATGAATATATTCTTCGTACCATTGATTTCGTTAGACAACACATTATCCTCACCTCCGGGTGTCGTTGAACCCCATAGTTCACCAAATACTTCTACCTTATTAGTACGATATATTGACGACATGTATTGCGAACCACCCCACCACTTGTTGAACATTGTAGTAGTATAGTTCTCGCCACTCCATCCTTCGCCCTGACGGCGTATTGTATTGATACGTATTACGGACTTAACCTCTGCATTATATTTAGCACCTGGTGCGGTGACAATCTCTACATTCTTTATATTATCCGATTTAAGTTGATGCAGTTCGTTAAGATCTCTCACCTGTCGGTTGTTGATATAGATAAGCGGCGAACCTTTGGCAAACACATTCACCGTTCCATCCGAACTGACATCAACGCGAGGCATTTCGCGCAACACATCAGTTGCTGTACCAATCTTGTTAAGATCGGAGTGTTCTATATCAACAATCATACCCTCCTGTCCCAACTTTATGTTCTCGCGCATAGCTTTTACCTTCACGCCTTTAAGGTTTATCGTATTCTCATGCAGAACGATTGCTCCTATCATACCGGTATTGTATGAGTGGAATACGGTCTGATAGCCCACACAACTCACCCTTACTATTGCCTTACGGGCTTTGCAAGGAATCACAAACTGACCATTCTCGTTCGTAACACCGCCATTTATCAATGAAGAGTCACCCACATTAAGCAACGCTACATTGGCAAAATCTATCGGGCGATTATTGCTGTCAACTACGCGACCAATCATTTTTGTAGATGACTTCTGCGTGCATTCCACGAATATATTGTCGCCATCTATCGTCATCTTCATCGGATAGAAACCAATGATTTGCCTGATGGCATCAGGGGCTGTTCGCTTCACCACATTAGTGGTAACCGTGAAGTCCTCCAATTCATCATATATGAAATTGATGTGATAATCCTTTGTGCTCTTGGCAAGGACGGTGAGAGCTTCCGACATCGAAGTGTTGCGGAAGCTGCGGGTGATTTGTTGGGCATAAGCAGAGTGAAAAGAAAGACTCATCAAGCCCGCAAGCAATATGATGTATTTGAATTTTTTCATATTATTCCACTATTAGCGTTTGACCTTCACGACGAATGTTCACTTTCTCGAAATGATTCATCAGCGTGATGATATCATCTATGCTCATATCCTCCCTCAGTTGAAGGAAGAGGCGGATGTGGCGTACCGACTCGTTTTGATAAGTCACCTGAAGATGGAAATGCTTGGCTATAGGGGTTAGGATATTCTGAAGCTCAGCGTTTTCATAAACCAATGGGAGTTTGGCAATACTTGCAGTGTCAGTCTTCTCTTCCGTATATGTTTTCTGTGAAGCTGAGACTTGCTGTGCAGAATTATCGTCAGATGCCACGAGTTCGGTGTCGTTCTTTTCGGATGACTGCTGAGAG
>OQWE01000019.1_pt1 | contig 46334 bp, 44 predicted proteins | sample 1691591 | NCBI WGS metagenome assembly OQWE01 (sample SAMN03418265, study PRJEB22391) | human gut metagenome | biome: human-gut; feature: organic feature; material: feces | host: Homo sapiens | place: Tanzania | collected 2013-01
GATAGATTTTGGAAAGGTCCACATCCTCGTCAAAGTGGTTTTTCAGATATTCCACCGTAGCAGCCTTGCTCGTCGGATATGCCAAACGGGCCTTTACAAGCTTGCGGAACACATCATCGTCAATACGATTGAAACCAATCCGGTCAAACGTGCGGTCCAATATCAAGTCGCACCCGTTGAGAAGGATGTTGCTGACACTGGACAGAACACGGCGGACTTCTTCTCGCTCACGGTCACACGCCTCACGCTCCTCACCATACAGATCGAGTTGTGGATGACGCCGGGATTCTTCTTTTGAAATCCATTCTTTTGCTTCATTGACAAGATTTTCGACCTCATCTTCACTATATGCAACACCAATTGTGGCAAGTTCCTTCATCTTGCCACCGATTTTCTCAACAACAATAACTCCGATATTGCCGGAACGATGTCTTTTCTTTCTGATAAACATAGTTAAAAAAGCTTTTGCGTCACCCAATATTAGGTGACGCAAATATACAAAATTTTGTTTATCAATCAGTTATAAAATACGTGTTTTTTGAGTGACGAAGTCAGGAAAAAAACTGCTTCGTTTTCCTCCTACTCGATTGTATATGAAACAGTCTATTTACTTAAACCAAATGATGTAGTAATCCCATTAAAGAACTACAGTAATCCTTATAAAGTACTGTAGTAATTCAACGAAGATACTAAGCATCAATATAAAGTAAGAAATAATATATTATAAAAAAACTCGTTGTACATCCACATTAGGAGAATGTACAACGAATTTTAGTTATTCGAATCCTTGCTTCATCATTGTTCGTGCTTTGTTTATATACTTAAGCTTTTACAGCCTGTATAAGTTCTTCAGGTGTAACAAGAGTCTGTTCGCCAGTGGCCATGTTCTTGAGAGTAAGTTTGCCTTGAGCAATTTCTTCCTCACCAGCCAATACTACAAACGAAACCTGTTTTGCATTGGCATAAGCCATCTGCTTCTTCATCTTAACGCTGTCAGGATAGATCTCGGTACGGATACCAGCCTCACGACAACGACGCAATACCGGCAAGCAGTAGGCTGTCTCAGTAGCACCGAAGTTAATGAACAGCAACTCTGTACCTTGTGCAGCTTCCTTGGGATAAAGGTCGAGACCGCCAAGCACATCGTAAATACGGTCGGCACCGAACGAAATACCTACACCCGAAATACCAGGCAATCCGAAGATGCCAGTAAGGTTGTCGTAGCGTCCGCCACCAGTAATTGAGCCTATAGCATAATCGAGAGCCTTAACCTCGAATATAGCACCTGTATAATAGTTGAGTCCACGTGCAAGTGTAAGGTCAAGATCAATCTGATTGTGCAGACCGCAAGTCTTGAGAGTATCAAGAATGAATCGTGTCTCCTCAACACCCTTCATACCCACTTCAGACTGTTCAAGCAAATTAGCTATGGTAGCAAGTTTTTCATCGTTTGTACCTGTAAGTGCAATGATAGGTTGCAACTTCTGAATAGCCTCATCGCTAATGCCATCGCGACGCAACTCTTCATTAACAGCATCAATGCCAATCTTGTCAAGTTTGTCGATTGCTACAGTAATGTCGACAATCTTATCAGCCTCGCCTATAGTCTCAGCAATACCAGTAAGAATCTTACGGTTGTTAATCTTAATAGCTACGCGTACTCCAAAACGTGTGAATACAGTGTCAACAATCTGCATCAGCTCCACTTCGTTGAGCAGAGAATCAGAGCCTACGACATCGGCATCGCACTGATAGAATTCGCGATAGCGACCCTTCTGCGGGCGGTCAGCACGCCATACTGGCTGTATCTGATAACGCTTGAACGGCAGCTGAATCTCATCACGATGCTGAACAACGTAGCGTGCAAACGGAACTGTCAAATCATAGCGCAAACCTTTCTCGCAAAGTTTTGTTGCAAGATGAAGCGGATTACGCTGCATAAGTTCATCGTCAGAGAGTTTGGCGAGATAATCGCCAGAATTGAGCACTTTGAAGAGCAACTTGTCGCCCTCCTCGCCATACTTGCCCATCAGTGTAGATAGAGTCTCCATTGCTGGAGTCTCTATCTGTCTGAATCCATAAAGGGCGTATACTTCGCGTATGGTGTCGAATATATAGTTACGCTTGGCCATCTCGACGGGCGAGAAGTCGCGCGTACCCTTCGGTATTGAAGGCTTTGTATAATTAGCTGACATACAGTAAGTTATTTAATTGTTAATATTGTTTGCTGAAAATTCGCAAGAATCAAGACATGTTATAATGCCCATTATCCTACCTTTATGTTCTTGATTATTTCTAATAATGTATTTACCTGACTCTCCTTTGCCTCCATCTGCTTGTCCTTGGCTTCAAGCATGGACAAAAGGCGGTTGATGGTGTCAGTATCATTGATATTGGCATTCTCATTATGACTGTTTACCGTATTGACACTATATTTGATAGCGTCTTTTTCATCTATGAACATCTCACCGACACCACGGATAAGCCACTCCATGCTGATGCGAGGTGACGGTATTCCGGCAATTTTCATTATCACGTCGAATCCGGGAGAATTGCCATCGGTACCAACGATACTACCTAACGTCGTACGCTTGACATTAGTTGCCTTCGCCATGGCTGTGGTATTACCTTTATAAAGGGTGTCCAATATATGCTTTATACGCTCATTTATAGTTTCAAACATATCTATAACATTAATTTACGTTAATTCATTGCCGCTTTTACGGCACTTTTCTTTGTTGTGACGTTGAAATAACGTATCTTTGCACCCGAGATAAGTAAGTAACGAATATCAAGCGCATAAGAAAGGCTGCCGGACAATTTGCCCAACATCACCAAAACACTATTGCAAATATACGGCTGTTTTTCTTTTCGCCCAAAGGTGTAAGTAACTAACTAAATAAATTTAATAAACTTTATACTTTTATGGCAGACTTAAGTAAAGCGATGAAATTGACCCGTGACGACCTGCGGGCGATTCCGGAAGGCGAGACAAAGACGTTCGCCCTACCCGATGCCAGAGCTTGCGACAGCGGCAAGGCTTTGGCCTATCAGTTCCAGAATTTGTTAGGCTGCAAATTCTCGATCCGTACAGACTATTCAGCCAAGACACTAACCATAACACATAAGGCTCTATGATTATTACCCGACCCGAAGTATTTCCCGAAGGCCTGTACAGCCAAGGGCAGGCAGCCAAGGCGCTGCAAGTAGACCGGCACACCGTCGCCAGGTATGCCGAGGCTGGACTTATCAAGTTCAGAGTAAGAAAAGCCGGCAAACGTCTCGTAACAACCGGTACTGAGATTATCAAGTGCTGGAAACAGACGTATCTATAACCCCTCAAATCCATTTCAAATATGAAAAAGACAATATCTAACTACCGCTACTACGTGCTCGTCGTTTTAGCCTTCGTCTGCTTCATCGGCATATTTGCAGTGCCTGACGACGGTCTGCCGTTCATCAGCTGGCTGTGGATACTTATAAGCAGCAAGATAGCGGGATTCGGTGCTGGGTGCCTTTTCTACAACCTCGTAGACCACTGGCGAGGACGCAAGAGCATTCCCGAACTGACATCATTCATTGACAACTTTTAATGCAAAAAGCATATGGACACAATCAAGATTAACGTGAACGTGCAGATAGGCGTGACCAAAGAGCTTTACAGCCTTTTGGCGGCCTTCCAGCACAACACCGCGCCAACTGTAGCAGCTGCGCCAGCGGTAGAGAGTAAACCGGCTGAGGCTACAAAGCCCGTCGAAGTAGAACAACCGAAGCCCGAGCCCGAAGCGGAGGCGAAGAAAGAGGAAGCAGCACCCGCTGCAGTCCCTTCACCCGAACCCGGAGCAAAGCAGGAAGAACCCGCCCGCAAGGAGTACACCGAGGTAGACGTGAGGGCCTCCATGAAGAAGACACGCAAGCGCATCGAGGGCGACGACTACAAGGAGAACACCAGCGGTGAGAAGTACAAGAAGTACCACCGCCAGCTGACCGCCCAGTTCAAGAACATAGCCGCTCTGCTGGGCAGTGACAAGCCAAGCACCCTGCCTTCCTCAGAGCTTCGTGAAAGCTTCTGCAAGCAGTGCGACGAACTGGTGATAGGCGACGACGGAAATATAACGACACAAGCCCCCCCTACTAAGAAATGAGTAGCCACGCATTATTAAGCCCCTCCGCTTCCCACCGGTGGCTGCACTGCACAGCAGCGCCCCGCCTGGAAGAGGGCATAAAAGACGAAGGAAGCGACTATGCAGCCGAGGGCACACTGTCACACGCCTACTGCGCCATGAAGCTTAAGGAGTTCTTAGGGCTGCCTACTGACGGAGAGAAAGAAGAAATTGCAGCACTGCATGAGAAGTACGGCACGGGAGAAATGTCAGAGTATACAGACACCTACGCTACCATCGTACTGGAGAAGTTCAACGCCGCCCGGGCCGTAACACCCGACGCTCAGCTTCTTGTCGAGACCCGTCTGGACTTTTCCGACTACGTGCCCGAAGCCTTCGGAACCGCCGATGCCATCATCATTGCAGACGGTACGATGGAGATTATCGACTTCAAGTACGGCAAGGGCGTGAAAGTGTCGGCGGTAGAGAACCCACAGATGATGATCTACGCCCTGGGCGCTTACGCCCGTTTCGCCTTCGAGTATCGCATAGACAACCTGCGTGCCACCATCGTACAGCCACGAATCGACAATCTGAGCGAGTATGAGATAACAGTGGAAGAGCTGACAAGCTGGGCATCCAACGTGCTGACCCCTGCAGCGGAAAAAGCCTATAAGGGCGAGGGACCGCAGACACCCGGCTCATGGTGCCAGTTCTGCAAGGTGAAGAACCGGTGTCGTGCCCTTGCGGACAAGTGCAAAGCGGCTGTCGCCGTCGATCCTAAGCTGATCACGCCGGAAGAGCTTGCCAAAGACGTGCTGCCCATGGTGCCGATAGTGAAGACATGGATAAGCGGCGTCGAAGAATTCGCCCTGGCGCAAGCGCTCAGCGGTGTACAGTTGCCCGGCTGGAAGATAGTAGAAGGACGTAGCGTCCGGAAGATAACCGACACCGACAGCGTAGCAGACGCGCTGACGAAAAGCGGATACACGCAGAGCGACATCTATAAGCCCGTCGAGATGCGCACCATCACAGAGCTTGAGAAGCTTGTGGGCAAAAAGCAGTTCGCTGCGCTGTGCGGTGAGTGGGTGAACAAGCCGCAGGGCAAGCCGACGTTGGCACCGGAGAGCGACAAGCGCAAAGCCATAGACCCCGCAGCCGACGATTTCAAAGACATAAATATAGACTAACAACTCTAAAATTTTACAACAATGATTACACCTATCACCAAGAACGAAGGCAAGACCGTGATTTTCGGTCCGTGCCGCCTCAGTTACACACACCTCTTCCGAAAGTACGTGAAGGACGGAGAAGACGAGAGCAAGGCAAAGTATATGACCAATGTGCTCATCCCGAAGGAAGAGAAGGAGACAATCGACGCGCTGAATGCTGCCATCGAAGCCGCAAAAAAGTCTGGCGTAGTATCTAAGTGGGACGGAAAGGAACCCAAGAAACTTGACCTTCCGTTGCGCAACGGCGACGACAAGGAAGACGATGACGACATCTACGGCGGTAACTTGTATCTTAACGCCAAGTGTACAAACCGCCCCGGTGTGGTAGACAAGCACCGCTCGCCCATTATGGACGAAGACGACGTATACAGTGGCATGTGGGCAATTCTGTCGGTCACCTTCTTCCCTTACAATGTAAGCGGCAACAAGGGCGTGGCCTGCGGTCTTAACAACGTGATGAAGACAAAAGACGACGAACGCCTGGGCGGACGTGCCAGTGCCGAAAGCGATTTTGCCGGCATCGACATGGAAGACGATGACGACCTCTAGCCATTAACCCGGCGCCCCGTGTGTCATATCCATGCGGGGTGCCTTCTTATTTTTTAACTATGCGTGAATTAGGCATTGACATAGAAACCTATAGCAGCAACGATTTGCCGAGCTGTGGTGTGTACCGCTACGTCGAAGCCCCGGACTTCACCATACTGCTGTTCGCATACAGCGTTGACAATGCCCCTGCAGTGTGCTGCGACTTCGCCATGGGCGAAGAACTGCCCGCCGAGATTGTAGACGCACTGCGCGACCCCGGCGTTGTCAAAACCGCCTTTAATGCCACCTTCGAGCGTGTGTGCATAAGCCGTTATTTCGGATGGCCTCTCATGGACCCCGCTCAGTGGAAATGCACAATGGTACGTGCAGCCCGTATGGGTCTGCCTCTGTCGTTGGGGCAGTGCGGCGAAGTTCTGAAGCTGGCGGAGGGAAAGATGAAGGAGGGTGCAGCCCTCATACGGTATTTCTCTGTTCCCAACCGTGGTAAACGGCACATGCCGTCGGATGCGCCCGACAAATGGGAGGTATTCAAACAGTACTGCATCCGCGACGTGGACACCGAGCAGCGCATATTGCGAGCCGTGCGCCGTCTGGAGCCTGCCGAGTTTGACGAATTGCTCTACATCTACGACCAGCGCATCAACGACCGCGGCGTGCTGCTCGATCGTCAGTTGGCAGAGAACGCCGCACGCTTTGATGACGAATACAAGGCACGACTCTTTGCCGAAGCCCAGCAACTAACCGGCATGGACAACCCCAACAGCCCTTCGCAGATAAAGGAGTATATCGCTAAAGCTACCGGTCGCTCAGTGGCCAGTCTCAACAAGAAGGATTTGGCCGACTTGGAAGCAGCCTTGTCGTTCTGGCCTACAGCGCAGCGTGTTCTGGCCATACGTAAGGAAATGGGCAAGACCTCAAACAAGAAGTACAGCGCCATGCTTAAATGCGTCTGCGACGACGGAAGGATACACGGACTGCTGCAATTCTGTGGGGCGAGCCGTACGGGGCGATGGGCCGGCAGACTGGTGCAGGTGCAGAACCTGCCGCAGAACCATCTGCGCGACCTCGACTATGCGCGCCAGTTGGTGAAGGCAGGAGACCTCGACGACTTTGAACTCAACTACGGGAATCCTACGCAGGTGTTGTCAGAACTTATCCGTACGGCCTTCATAGCCAAGCCCGGCCATACTTTCCACGTCTGCGACTTTTCAGCCATTGAGGCACGAGTCATTGCATGGCTGGCAGGCGAGAATTGGGTGCTCGACGTGTTCCGTTCAGGCGGCGACATATACTGCTCGACGGCGGGCAAGATGTTCCACTGTACCGTAGAGAAGCACGGCGAGAACAGCGACCTGCGGCCGAAGGGTAAAATCGCCGTCCTGGCACTTGGCTATGGCGGAGGCATCAACGCTCTGGAGAACATGGGAGGCAGCCGTATGGGACTGAGCGAAAGCGAGGAGAAGGAGATTGTCAAGAAGTGGCGCGATGCCAACCCCCACATCGTCAAGTTCTGGAGCACGATCGAGAAAGCGGCGGTACAGGCCATAAAGACCGGCGGCAGCTTCACGATAAACCGGGGCATAGTGGTGTCGTACAGATGGGGCGTGCTGCTCATAACTCTGCCGTCCGGGCGCACGATATGCTACCCACGTGCCTCTATAGGCATCGAGACCGATGACGGATGGCGGGGCGACCACGAAATCATCGAATATGAGGGAGTGAACCAGACGACCAAGAAATGGGGCAAGGTGAGAACCTACGGAGGCAAACTGACGGAGAATGTGGTGCAGGCCATTGCCCGTGACATACTGGGCACTGTCATCATCAGAGCAGAGCAGAGCGGTCTGCGCATCGTTTTCCATGTACACGACGAGATTATTGTGGAAGCTGACGAGACTCAGACCCTCGACGATGTGGAGGCGATATTCAGCCAACCTATAAGCTGGTGCAGGGACCTGCCTCTTAAGGGGGCAGGATATTCCACACCATATTACCTAAAAGACTAAAGTAAGAAACGAAATCTATAGAATTATGCAGAACAAAAGATTTTTGAAATTTCGCTACACAGCGATACGCCGATACGGCGAAAAGAAATGGAGTGCCCAGGACGGCGTGGTAGAGTTAAACCCCAACTACACAGTGAACGTAAGCACCTGCGAAAAGGAGGGGCTCAGCAATGGCGCACAGAAGGCCTATATCATAGAGCTGAGCAACGGCACCAAGTTCCTGGTCTTCCTTCGGGGCTTCGGCTACGCCCAGATAGAAGAGATTCTAAGCGAAGAGGGCGAGCAGGCCAACATCGAGTCAGACCAGCAGAAGAACGCACAGCTCACAAAAATGCTGCTGCACAAACTTAGCTAACGACTATCAACACCGGGGAGGGCGGACTTCCGTCTTCCCCATAAAAGTAAAAATGAGTATGGCAAACAAAATAACGAAAACCTGCGGCAACTGCCTTCTGTGCTTGGCAACCAACTTGGGTTGCGAATGCACGCTAACCGACCATGACGTAGACCCCAAGAGCCCCGCCTGTATAGACTACATCTTCGACGATCAAGATTTAGACGAATAATTCCAAACAAATAATATCTCAATGAGGCTAAAGTATGATTTTATAGTAGACCTTGCCACCGGCCACAGCCGCACGTCAAAGAAATGGCGCAACCGCCACTGGCAATGGTCTGAGCTTCTGGAGCGCTGCAGCAAGACACAGCGCACCAACGAGACCGCAGCCGAGTACGCCCACATGAGCCGTGACGAGCAAAGCAACATCAAGGATGTGGGCGGCTTTGTCGGCGGCTACCTGAGTCAGGGAACCCGAAAGAACGCCAACGTGCTGTACCGCACAGTGGCTACACTCGACATCGACTACGGCACGCTGAACGTGTGGGATGACTTCACCTGCGCGTTCAGCTTCGCCGCCATGCTGTACAGCACACACAAGCACAGCGACGAGCATCCGCGATTCCGTCTGGTTTTCCCACTCAACAGACAGGTGAAGCCCGCCGAGTATGAACCGCTGTGCCGTAAGATAGCCGCCGAACTGGGCATAGACCTTTTCGACGACACTACCTACGAGCTGCCGCGACTGTTCTACTGGCCGAGCACCAGCAAGGACGCGCCATACGTGTTCGAGTACCAGGACGGTCCGGCATGCGACGTTGACAAGATACTGGGACAATACACCGACCCCTACGACGTGAGCAGCTGGCCCATGAGCAGCCGTGAGGGCGACATCATAGCACACGAAATAAAGAAGGCGGGCGACCCGACCGAGAAGCCCGGACTCATCGGCGCGTTCTGCCGTGCCTACACCATCGAGGATGCCATAGCGCGCTTCCTGGGCGACGTGTACGAGCCGACGGGAGCCGCAGGACGCTATACCTACAAGCTGGGCAGCGTAGCAGGCGGACTGGTATGCTACGAGGGCAAATACGCATACAGCCACCATGAGACCGACCCCTGCAGCAAGCAGTTGTGCAACGCCTTCGACCTCTGCCGAATCCACATGTTCGGTGTCAAGGACGAGGGCAGCCGTGCTCTGGACATTACGAGAAAACCGAGCTACCAGGCGATGCAGGAATTTGCTGCCTCAGACCGCAACGTGAAGCTGCTCATGGCCCGCGAACGCCAGCAGTCGGTAGCCGATGACTTCGCCGACGTGGAACTGCCTGAAGACTACAGCGACGAATGGAAAGCGGAGCTGGAGTATACTAAAAGCGGAAAGCTGATAAGTAACATAAATAACATTATCCTCATTCTGGAAAACGACCCTGCCCTGGCAGGAAAGATTGTGCACGACCTTTTCAGCGGCTTCGACGCTGTAAGAGGCGGCCTGCCGTGGAACCCCAACGCCGAAGAATGGGGCGACCGCGACGATGCCAACCTGCGCGTCTGGCTTGAAAAGAACTACGACATAACGGGGAAGGACAAGATTAACGACGCTTTGGCAGCGGTACTGACACGACACAGCTACCACCCGATAAGAGAATACCTCAACGGGCTGAAATGGGACGGTGTGAAGCGTCTTGACCGACTAATCATCGACTATCTGGGCGCGCAGGACACTCCGCTGAACAGAGCCATGACGCGCAAGCACTTCGTGGCTGCCGTGGCACGCATATTCAAGCCGGGCACCAAATACGACCAGTGCCTCATTATGACGGGGCCGGAGGGCGTGGGAAAGTCCACCCTACTCTACATCATGGGGGGCAAATGGTTCAACGACAGCATAACCACCACTGAGGGCAAGGAGGGCATGGACCAGCTCAGACGCAGCTGGGTGATAGAATTGGGCGAGCTCAGCAGCATCAAGCGCAGTGACGTGGAGAGCGTCAAGGCATACCTGTCGAAGCAGGTGGACACCTACCGTGCCGCCTACGAACGTAGGGCTGCTGCCCATCCCCGTCAGTGCATATTCTGCGGTACTACCAATGAGGCGAACTTCCTGAAGGGCGACACAGGCAACCGCCGCTTCTGGATTGTACAGGTGGAACCGGCGCTACGCAAATACAAGAACTGGCACGAAGCCATCACGACAGACAGAAACCAACTGTGGGCCGAGGCGGTGCATTACTTCCGCAACGGCGAACCGCTCTACCTAAGTGGCGAGATGGAGAAGGAGGCGCGTCAGATGCAGGAGGCATACAACGACGACAGCGACGACCCCGTCATCAGCATGCTGTACCGTTTCCTCGATACCCCGCTGCCGTCCGACTGGGCGCTTAAGGACATACGTCAACGCCGTGAGTGGCTGCGTGATCCAGGAGGCGACCCCACCCAGCCCAGAGGTGAAGAAAAGCGGACGCGAGTATGCGCGGCGGAGTTCATATGCGAAGTGCTGGGCAAGGATATAGCGGACAAGGACTTCAAGTATATGGTACGACGCATTAATAAGGTAATAGACAAATTGCCAAACTGGGAGAAAATGGGAGCAACAAGACACGCAGAGGGTATATATGGTGTTCAGAGAGGGTTCAAAAGATTAGAAGGTTTGGGGGACAAAAACCTGTAACAAATGAGGGTCTGGTAACAAAAAACGATGCTCCGCAAATATTTCGTTAACAATAATTCACGGGCCCGCATGTAACAAATAAAATTTCGTTACGCGGTTTTGTTACATTTTGTTACCGTCTAACTGCTTGATAATCAATATACAATTATATATGTCAACATTGTAACAATAAATATATCTATAATTAGTAAATATATGTAATATATAGATATAACCTATTATTGCGTGTAAAAAAAACGCATATACACGCGTATAGGCTAATATATAGAAAAACGGATTTGTTTCGTTTCATGTTGCCAAACTCAAAAATACAGCGATGAAGAAGAGCATAAAGAACATAGTGGAGCACGCCGACGTAAGCGAGAAATCAATAGAGCGCTATCTGTGCGACGTGGTGAAAAAATTGGGGGGCGTGTGTCTGAAGTACAGCAATGCCAACATGGTAGGCTACCCGGACAGGGTTGCATTGATGCCGGGCGGCCATTGCATCTGGTTTGAACTGAAGAGCAAGGGGCGCAAGACATCGAAAGTACAGGACATACGCATTGCCCAGCTGGAAAGCATCGGGCACACGGTGTATGTGTGCGACAGCAAACAGAGCATCAACAACGTTTTAGCAGACAAAGGATATGATATATAAACCATACGACTACCAGCGTACCGCCATGCGGTGGATTCTTGACAATCCCCGCTGCGGCCTCTTCCTCGACATGGGACTTGGCAAGACGGTGAGCACCCTGACGGCGGTGCAGCAGCTCATTGACGACTGCGAAGTGAGCCGTGTATTGGTTGTGGCACCCAAGAAGGTAGCCGAAACAACATGGAGCACAGAGGCGGAGAAGTGGGACCACCTGCAAGACCTCAAGGTGGTGAAGGTGCTTGGAACGGAGAAGCAGCGCTGCGCCGCCCTGGCAGAAAAGGCAGACGTATACGTGACCGGACGCGACAACTTTGTGTGGCTTGTCGGCAAATACGGCGGACAGCTTCCGTTCGACGTTCTGGTGATCGACGAGCTGACGAGCTTCAAGAGCAGCAAGAGCGAAAGGTTCAAGGCCATGCGCATAGCTTCACCGTCAGTAAAGCGCGTCATCGGGCTGACCGGAACGCCCGCACCGAACGGACTCATCGACCTCTGGGCGCAGATGTACTGCATAGACCAGGGCGAACGTCTGGGCAAATCGGTAAGCAGATACCGCGAAACCTACTTCGAGACCCATAAGTGGAACAACATCGTGGTGAGATGCGACGTGCGTAAGGGCTGTGAACAGATTATCCGCAACAAGATAGCAGATATTTGCCTGAGCATGCAGGCCAGGGACTATCTGCAACTTCCGAAGATGATAACCCATACGGTGAAAGTGCAGCTTACGGACAAGACCGCCAAGGCATACGCGAAGTTCGAACGCGACAAGGTTCTGGAGTTCAAAGCCGAGCATGGCGAGGAACCCACCAACGTCATGGCAAACAGCGCTGCGGGGCTGATGAACAAGTTGAGCCAGTTCGCCAACGGCGCCATCTACGACGACGACCGACAGGTGCACGAGATACACGGCGAGAAACTGGACCGACTGGCAGAAATCATCGAAGCCGCCAACGGCAGCAGCGTACTGGTGTTCTACCAATTCAAGCATGACATAGCAAGAATCAAAGCGAAGCTCAAGGGGCTCAAGGTGGTGACCTACGAAGGAGAAGAAGATCTGAAACAGTGGAACGCCGGCAATATCGACGTGCTGCTTGCCCACCCTGCAAGTACTGCCTTCGGACTCAACATGCAGGAAGGCGGCCACTACATAGTCTGGTACGGAACCGGATGGAACCTTGAACTGTACCAGCAAGCCAACGCCCGACTCCACCGTCAGGGCCAGAAGCACCCGGTCACCGTGTACCAGCTTCTGTGTGCAGGAACCGTTGACGAGAGGGCCAGCGCAGCGCTGGAAGGCAAGGCGGGCGTACAGCAGTCGCTACTGGACAGTCTAAATTATCTATTACGCAAATATGAACAGACGACGAAGGATTAACGTCTCCATAGACTCAGACACCTACAACCGGCTGCTACAGCTCCAAGAGCGGCACGGCTTCAAGACCTCCGGCGAGATAGTGGTTGCCCTTGTGCACATACTACTCGACCGTCTGGAAGCACCGCCCGACAGAGAGTATGACCTGCCGGAAGATGAAGGGGAGTATATAAACCGAATGTTTGAAGACCTGGGACTCGCCCAGAAGAATGATCCGTAAAAAGCAAAACGATTATGGCAAAGGATATGGAATACCAGCAGCTGATTCATGCCGGCAAATGGCTGAGGCTGCGCAAACTGATACTGACACGCACCCCCTTATGCCAGCGCTGCCTCGCTGAGGGAAGGACAACAGCCGCAACCGAGGTGCACCACATAAGACCCGTAGAGGAAGCGATAGCATTCAACGACAAACTGCAGCGCATGTACGACCAAACGAACCTTCGGGCGCTATGCCACGACTGCCATGTGAGAACACACACGGAACTTGGCAGAAGTGGCAGGGAAGCGACGAAAAAACGAAATGAAAAGCAGGTGAAACAGGTCATAAAGAGATTTTTCGAGGGGAAGGAGGGGAATTCTAAGGGAATTTTAGGGGAAGACCGGGGGGCCGATTTTTTAAGGCAGGGGTATGACTCTTAACCTCGCCCCCACCCTTTTGAGTGCATGAGTAAAATTTTGGATTTGCGGAACTTTTGGCGAATAGCGCCTAAAAAATGAAAATAACGTAAATAAAGAGAACGATATGAGCAAAAGCGTAGAAGACTACCAAAGAGAGATAACACGTGTGATGAAAGCACACCGGACCTATACGAAGGCACTGGACATGCAGATACACAGCCTGGCGAGCGCCCTGCGCAACCTCGACCTTGCCAATCAGCAGATAGACACGCTTTCGGAGGTGACGGTATGGGAGACGACGAGGTACGGCGAGAAGCTTGCACCGCACCCAGTCTTCAAGATAGCCAAGGACGCACAGGACATGATAACACGCCAGATGAAGGCGTTGAGCCTGACGGTCGACGACCTGGCAGGAGAGACTGACGAGGATCCTCTGACAGACCTCACGAAGAAATTAGTCAAGAAGCGCAAAGCGCCTAAAATCATAAAGCCGCTTGAAGAGGATGCGGAATAACAGTAGCAGCTACCTATGACAGAAGAGGAAAAAGACAGATTGCGCCAGGCGAAGGAAGACGTGACCCGAAAGCTACGGCATACGAATATAGGCCGCTACCGTCTTACGGAGGTGGACGGCCGACTGGACAGCTACGTGCGCGAAGTGGCAGGCAATCCGGACGGGCATAACCTGTACGAGCAGCTGGCGGTGGCCCACTTCTTCCGCATGTGCGACAAATACGGAATCAACGCTACGGAGGTGCAGCAGTTTTACGACTTCTACGAAAGTCTGTACTTTCCGGGCAAGAAGGGTCAGCAGCGCTATGAGCTTACCCCCGTGCAGTGTTTCCAGTTTGCCGGTATCTTTGCTTTCTGGCAGGACGGCCGTCGGATAGTGCGTGAGGCGGTGCTATTTGTGCCCCGTAAGTTCAGCAAGACCACCAGCACGGCATCATTGGCCATATACGACGTGCTCTATGGCGATGCAAATGCGGAGTGCTACACCGCCGCCAACAGTGCCGACCAGGCTAAGAAGTGCTTTGACGTGATACGTGGCTGCTTCCGCAAGCTCGACCCTAAGGAACGCCGCTACCTGGTGAACGAGCAGACCATCAAGAGCCGCCGTCGAGACCGTAGCGCCTTCGCCCAGTGTCTCACCGCCAATGCGAAGACGAAAGACGGCCTTAACGCCTCGACGGTGATAATGGATGAGTTCAGCCAAGCAGCGGACAGCGAACTGCTGACCGTGCTCACCACCTCCATGGGCGTGCGTGACAATCCACTGACGGTGATCATCACTACAGCTTCGGACGTTTTCGACGGCCCGTTCTATGAGATGCTGCAGGGCTACAAGTCGGTTCTTCTTGGTGAGTATGAAGACGACAGCCTCTTTGCCCATATCTTCGAGCCTGATTTGGACGATCCAGAAGACAGCGAAGAGACATGGCGCAAGGTGCATCCGCATCTGGGCGTGACGGTGAATCCCGACTTCTATCAGCAGGAGTACAACAAGGCAATGCGCAACGGTGCGGAGGCGATGCTGGCGTTCCGTACAAAGCTACTCAACATCTTCGCCGAGAACGAGCAGCGTAGCTGGATAAGCAGCACCCTGGCACGGCACATATCAAGACCAATGCTACTTGATGCCATAAAGGGCAGACCAGACGCCATGGTGGCCCTCGACCTATCGGAAAGCGACGACTTTAGCGCAGTGACAATGGGCATCTACAGCTACGAAGGCAAGAGCTTCAGTTTCCACACGGCCTACTTTTTCCCCGAAGGTGCCTTGCCGGGTCACCCGAACGAAAAGCTGTACAGAACCTGGGCGGGCAAAGGTTTCCTCACTCTGACAAAGGGCGACGTAATAGACTACCGTGCCATAGTAGACTACATCTTGAGGCTAAATCAATGCGCACGAATCCTTGGCATAGGCTACGACCCATGGAAAAGTCAGGAGGTCGTCAACATGCTGGCGGCGTCAGGGGCAGAAAACGTGATAAAGGGCGTGCGGCAAACATACGGAAACTTCACGGCTCCGGTGGAGAGTTTCGAGCACGGAGCCAAGACGGGCCGTATCTTCATCAACGACAACCCCATCAATGCCTATTGCTTTGGCAATGCCGTGCTGGACACCGACAAACTGGAGAACTGCAAGCCCGTCAAGCGCAAACAGACACAGAAAATAGACGGAGTGATAACAATGCTGATGTGTCTGCGCCTATTCATTGACTATGAACGTTAATCTTTGCTAAATATTTAAGAACTCGACGCCATTATAAAGGCTTTCGGGCTTTCATTGTTAATATCTGCTAAAAAAGTGGTACCAAAAACAGCGTTTTGCACGGTATGTAGAAACATGTTAGAATTATATGGGATTATTTCAATACCTAAAGCGAATGTTTAGCTATGAGGCCTCGGTTGGAAACGGCACGGTGGCGGCGCCCCGTGTGGGCGGTGCTGCTATGCTGTATCCGTCCGGCTCCAGTCCGCTGCACGTAGCTACGGTTTACCGCTGCGTGGACCTGCTTGCCAACAGCGTGGCTAATCTTCGTTTGCAATACATGCGCAAGAAGGGTGAAATATTTGTTGAGGACACAAACAGCCGCCTGCATTACCTTCTGACTGTGCAGCCGGACACTTATCTGTCGGCATTCGACTTTTGGCGGCAGGTAGTCACTTATATGCTTCTGAAGGGCAATGCCTATATTGTGCCGGTATACGACACCCTCACAATGGAGATTGCCCGACTGGCACTTGTAGACCCAAGCTGTGTGGCGCATGACACTGTAGACGACACGTACACGATAACAGACATGAACGCCGGGATAAGCGGGACCTTTGATGAGGAGGAAGTCATCCATCTCAAGAACTACACCCGCGACGGCAAGATAGGCATCTCTACTATAACCTATGCCGCAACCACTCTGTCCATAGCCAATACTGGCAATGTCGAAACGCTCAACCGATTCGAGAACGGCGGCAACGTACGGGGCATCATATCCAACGACACAAGCGTACGCGGATTTGGAGAGTATCAAGACGACCAGCTGGAAGAGACGGCCAAGGATTTGGACAGCAAGTTCAGAACCGGACAGCGCATTGTAAGTGTTCCCGGTCAGGTGCAGTTCAGTCCGTTGTCGCTCAGCAGTACGGACATGCAGTTCCTGGAGACACGCAAGTTCACCGTGCGAGAGATATGCCGCTTTTTCGGTGTGCACCCTTCGTTCGTCTACGACGACACGAGCAACAACTACAAGAGTGCTGAAATGGCGAACGTGGCGTTTTTGTCAAACACCCTCAACCCTATCCTGCGCAAGATAGAGAATGAGCTGCACCGCAAACTGGTAGCTCCTACACTATGCTGCAAGCGCCGTTTTGAGTTTGACCGCCGCGATCTGTATGCATGCGACCTTGACAGCCGGGTGAAGTATCAGGCGAGCACCATAGCAGCAGGCATCTACACGGTGAACGAGTGGCGCAGGGCAGAGAACAAGGAACCGATAAAGGGTGGTGACCTGGTGCTTGTCAGTGCAAACCTCAAGAGCATCGATGAAGTGGCGAACCCCGCCACCGGCAATGAATACTCAAACAACAGCGAAGAAGATGAAACAGGAAACAAAGAATAAAAATGCGATGGTGACGCGCGAGCTATACACGCCCGCGGAACTACGTGTACGAGAGACGGGAGAGGGCGAAGCCCCCAGTAGAACCATTACCGGCTACGCAATCCTTTTCAACACTCCGAGCGCCCCGCTGTGGGCTGATGACGAGGAAGAGGCGCGTGAAGTGATAGCCCCGGAGGCGGTGACCCGCGAACTGCTGGACGGTTGCGACTTCGAGATGACGATGTTCCACGACCGTCAGTTGATACTGGCACGCAGCAAGAACGGCAGCGGTACGCTAAGCTATACAGTAGACAAGCGAGGCGTGTCATTCAGCTTTGAAGCCCCGAACACGGTAGACGGCGACAAGGCTCTGGAACTGGTCAGACGCGGCGACCTATCGGGATGCAGCTTCGCTTTCCGCACCCACTACTACGATCGTAAATGCGTAGAGTGCAGCATGGAGCGCAAGGACGGCAAGACACTGATAACCTACACGGTACGCAGTATCATAAGCATCCACGATTTTACGCTCACCGCCCACCCAGCATACCCGGACACCAGCTGCGCAGCCGAACAACGCGACCTGATAGCCCAACTGCGTAAGCCGGAAGAGTCAAGAGAGAATAACGAGAAGATGCGTGAGCAAGTGCAGGAGATGCGTCGCGCCGCTTCACGTAAACTATAGTTTTGTTTAACAACCTAAAGTATCAAGAATGGACAAGAAAAAGCAAGTAAACGTACGCCAGTTGGTTGACAAGTATCAGACCAACTGTGAGCGTATCAGTGCAATTGCGGACGCATGCGAGTCAGAGAAGCGCGAGCGCACCGAGGCCGAGACTACCGAGTATGAGGCGTTGGTGCGTGAGAACCAGGTGCTCCAGATGAAGATGCAGGCAGCCGCTGCTGCGCAGATGCGTGAGAACCCTAACACCGTAGCCGACGTGAACGCCATTATCCGTGAGAACATGCAGAAGGGCATGCAGACACAGATTATGCTGGTGCGCGACATGGTGATGGTGGCAGATGCCTCACCCGGTGGCATTATCCCCGTAAAGGTGCAGGACATCTTAGACCCACTGGTGGAGGGCCTAATCCTCGATAAGGTCGGTTTGCCGATGCCTACTGGCTTGGCAGGTGACTATGTTTGGCCAACCTACGAGACTGTAGAAGCAACTATCGCCGGCGAGGGTGTGGCACTAACAGACACCAAGGTGAAGTTGTCGAAGCTTACAGCTTCGCCTCAGCGTATCGGAATCGCCATTCCAGTAACACGCCAGTCGATGATGCAGACCGAGGGCATTCTGGAGATGATCGTCAAGAAGCTCATGCCGTTGGCAGTGGCAAAGCTTCTTAACAAGATTCTGTTCAGCACAACCAAGGTGACAGCAGCCACCACACTGGTAGGTCCGTTTGTCGGTTTGGCTGCCACTGCGACAGCATTCGGCGAGACCCCGACATTCAAGGACTATAACAGCCTTAAGGCAAAGGTATTGGCAACTGGCGTTGACGGTGACAACCTCTGCTGGGTAATGACCAAGGCGCAGAAGGCTATCGCCGAGGCTACACCGAAGGACGCGGGTAGCGGCATCATGGTGTGTGAGAACGACAACATTGCCGGACTGCCGGTATTCACCACCAACTACATCGGTGAGGGCAACATCGGTCTAGGCGACTGGCGCTATCAGCCTATGGGACTGTTCGGTGACATTTCGTTCATTATCGACCCGTACAGCCAGGCGCGTAAGGACGCCGTAGACTTCGTACTCAACGTGAACTATGGCACCACCACTCTGCGCAAGGAGGCATTCGCCCTCGCCAAGGTTACACCAGGTAAGTAATAAGAGAATATCAGCATACATAAAAGTTAACAGCGTTTAGTTATGGCTATAGTGGACTTAGAACTGCTCAAGAAGCATGTCCGGGCAGACGACTTCACAGACGACGATGCCTATTTGCGGCATCTGTTAGACACTGCCGAGGAGTACATATGCACAGCCACCAACCGAACCGGTGACGAACTGCTGGAAGCTGGCGGGGGCACGTTCCCCGCTATGCTGCAGCAGGCGGTATTGCTCATTGCCGGACACTGGTACAACCAGCGTGAGGCTGTAGGCAACGGTCAGATGGCAGAAGTACCATACACCATGCAGGCCCTAATTAAGCCTTACAGAAAGTTAGTGAAATGAGAGCCGGAGCAATGAAGTATCGTTTGAAGCTGCTGCAACCCGTAGTAAGCACCAACGAGTACGGCGAAGAAGCGACCACCTACGAACCGACACGCACCGTGTGGGCAGAACGTAGGAAGCAAAGCGGATTCCGTAGCGAGGAAGTGGGCGAACATTTCGCTGACTATCGAGCCGAGTTTAACATTAGGGACGCGCACCCCATAGAAGAGAATTGGCGTGTACAACAGCTGGACGGCCATTTATATACCGTTACCAACATAGTCCCCAACAAAGACAAGGGCATGAAGACTTTGGTATGTGGGAGAGTGAACGAATAGTACTGACTTCTATATGCGACCGAGAATATGAAAGAAACCGTTACCGACATAAGCAAGCCGTTCGCTGATGTGTTTAAGGCACTCGACCAGAAGACACAGCGGAAGGCCATGAAAAGCGCCATGCGCAGGGAGGGCAACCGACTGAAAAAGATAGCGGTCGCCAATCTACGCGAGAGCCGCGTGGGACAAGGCACAAAACGCGACCTGTCGAAGGGCATATATGTGCGTACGTATCCCGACCGCTACGGAATGGGCTTCATGGTGAGCGTGAAACCACACGGAAGACACAAAGGCATCCACCTCAACCGTCAGGGCAAGGAGAAACCCGTATTGATGTGGGCTGAGGACGGAACACGCGAGCGTAGAGCCGGACGGCGCATTTCATCATTCTTCGGCAAAAGCCGATTCACGGGCAAGAAGATAAGGCAGTATCTACGCGGCGGCCCGAGGCGTGGCAAGATGAAGCGCTATGCCTATCTTGCCAAGACAGAGCAGCAGACCGCCGGCAGCGTAGAGACAAACCTTTTTAACAGCTTGCAGTCGAACATCGAAAAGGCAGCAAGGAAGCAGGGACTATTATAGAAAAAGATTCGAGTTATGGCACTAAAGAAGACATCATTGAGCGCTGGCGCAGTAATACGCGACCTACTGCTTGCCAACAAGGAAGTGAAGCGAAGGACCAACAGTGTTTTCCCCATCGTGATAGACAAAGCGCAGCTGCCATATATACTCTACCGTCGTGCCGCCTTACTGCACAACCCCACTAAAGCGGGTGCGCCAGGCGCGGACACGGTAAGCATAGAGGTGGTGTGCTATACGGCACAGTATGCCGAGGGTGTGGAGTTGGCTGAAGCTGTAAGGGCGGCACTTGACTACGCCCATGGCGAGCGGGAGGGCGTGATAATGCGCAGTTGCACACTCGTAGACAGCGAAGAAGGCTACGAAGATGATGCCTACGTGCAGCAGCTTGTTTTTCAAGTAAAGATTTAAGTATAACCGTTTAAAGATTTAATGATATGGCAGAAACTGGATATATCAATGGTAGTGACCTTCTGCTCATGGTAGGAGGCAAGGCTGTAGGCCACTGTTCAAGCCACACGCTTACATTCAACAGCGAGACCAAGGACCGTGCGGTAAAGCCGGCATCGACAGCGTCGAAGAGCCGTGGACTTTGGAAGGAAAAGGGCGTTACCGGACTTTCAATCTCGATCAACGCGGAGGGCTTCCGCTTCTACGAAGAGGCCGAGAACGGACACGAGCAGATTGCGCCACTATGGGGCAAGGGCGAGAGCGTAGAGGTTCAGGCGTTCAAGCGCGGCGGCGACAAGACACCATACGTAAAGGGCAAGTTCATTATCGCCTCGCTTGAGGAAACAAGCCCTGCGCAAGACGATGCCACTTACAGCGTATCGCTGGAGAACGACGGCGAGCCGGACGTTTACCCCAGTAAGACAGCTGAAGTCGTCTAAGAACACGGAAAAGTTGTTTTGATTTTTCAATAAATAAGCATTATGGCAAAGATTGAAATCGTGATCGACAACAAGGCATACCCCTGTAGACAGACTATGGGGGCTATGCTTCGATTTAAGAAAGAGACCGGCAAGGAGGTGACGGAGTTAGGCAACAGCCTATCGGATATGTGCACCTATCTGTTTTGTTGCGTGGCATCAGCCTGTAAGCACGACGGCGTAAAGTTCGATATGTCGCTTATGGACTTTGCCGACAGCGTCACGCCCGAAGACCTCAACAAGTGGACGGACACCGTAAACGCCATAGCAGACCAGGCACCTGAGGACACCGACGCAGAGGGCGAAAAAAAAAGTTAGGCATCTTCGACATTCTGGGCATAGCCGTTGGCAACATCGGTTTGCCCTACAATGATTTTTGCGCCCTCGCGCCCGAGGAGTTCAGCCACATATACAAGGCGTACAATGACGAGCGGACGGCGCAGTATCAAGACAGTTGGGAACGTATGCGTATGCTTGCGGCAATAATCATACAGCCGTATGCAAAGAAAGGGCTGACACCCCACGGACTTCTACCCTTTCCATGGGAGAAGAAAAAGCCGGAGCATACGAAAGCAGCCCCGGCAGTATCTAAGGAAGATGCGTTAAAGCGTTTTGAGGAAGTGTTGGGAAAAGTAGGAAACGGCTAAAGTGCGCCGTAGTACCAAGGTGTATGCCCCGTTGGTTCTTCTGGGTCAATGAACATAGCCTTCGCAAGGGAATATCCGCTTGCAATAACGCTTATGATGATGAGCCAAAAAGAATATTCATTCACAACCATAAAGAATGATATTACGGACAGGGCAAGGACAGCCAAAGAACACAAGGCAACGACCACCCAACAATCACGACGTTTGTCGTATTTCGTTGGCTCATCTTCGCCCGTCACTTCGATGCTGATTTTAGCCTCAATAATGCGGTTAGGCTTATTCGTTACATCGTTGGTTGCGGTTTCTGATATGTTGCTGATGTTCTTATAATCCTTTTCCATAACGCTTAGTTTGAATGATTTACGCTTCAAAGATACTAAAAATGTCAACTACTTAGTTACTTATATGCTGAAAATATGGCAAAAGAAATAAAATTTAACGTTAATTTGCTTGTTGACGGCAAAGAGCAACTTGTTACCGCCACCACTTCGGTAGCGGAACTAAGGGCAAATCTCGAAGCCGCCAAGGACAGAGCTACGCGCCTACGTGATTCGCTTATCACGTTCAACCAATCAATTGATACGTTGAAAACCGTACAGGCCACAGTATCGCAGTTGGCAGGAACGCTTAACGGTGTGACAGAGGAAAGCCGTACTTTCAGTGCAGCCATGAACGCCGCTAACACGATGGCTGGAAAGAGCGGTGAGGACTTCGCCAAACTCAAAGGTAGCGTGGCAGAGTTGGCGGAAACAATACCAGTGGCGCGTGAGGAACTTGCCAACGGCTTATATCAAGTAATCAGTAATGGCGTGCCAGAAGACAACTGGATAGCCTATTTGCAGAAATCGGCTAAAGCATCCGTGGGCGGTATCGCTGATTTGGGCGAGACTGTAAAGGTTACATCTACCATCATCAAGAATTATGGCTTGTCGTGGGATAAGGCGGGTGACGTGCAGGATAAAATACAGCTCACGGCTAAGAATGGTGTAACATCGTTCGAGCAGCTTGCACAAGCCCTACCGAGAGTTACGAGCAATGCCGCCACTTTGGGTGTAAGCATTGACGAACTAATGGCAACGTTTGCAACGCTTACAGGCGTGAGCGGTAACACGGCAGAAGTTTCTACCCAGTTAGCCGCTATCTTTACCGCTTTGGTGAAACCGTCGAGCGAGGCAAGCAAGATGGCACAGCAAATGGGCATCGAGTTTGATGCGGCAGCTATCAAGGCGGCGGGAGGTATGCGTAATTTCCTCACCGACTTAGACAAGAACGTAAAGGCATACGCCAACAAAAGCGGTATGCTGGAGCAGGAAATCTACGGTAAGTTATTCGGCAGTGCCGAGAGCCTGAGAGCATTGGGACCACTCACCGGACAACTCGCGGCCAAGTTTAATGAGAACGTGGAAGCGATGAAAGGCAGTGCCGGAACAATAGACGATGCTTTTGACACCATGAGCAGCAGCGGCGCGGCAAGTTTGCAGATGATGAAGAATAAAGTCGGTGAGTTCGCCGATAAAATCATGTCCGCAATGGGTGGTATAATGCCATACCTCAATATTACGGCGCAAGTCGGGAATAGCCTTATAGCGGTTACCGCTTTGGTGGGCGGTTTGAAGAATCTTGCAAAGATACAGGCTATTGTCAAGGTTCGCACAATGGCAATGAATGCCGCTTCGCTTGTATGGAACGCTACATCGGTGCGTATGAACGCCCTGACACAAGTAATATCGGCATCATTTCGCGGTGCGGCGGTGAGTGCCACAACGCTGAAACTTGCCATGCAGGGTTTGTTAATATCTACAGGCGTTGGCGTGGCTATCGTTGCGCTAACAGAAGCGATTTCTTATTTGATGTCTTCATCGGACAAAGCCGCAGACAGCACTAAGGAGTTGTCAGAGGCGGAATTGGCAGCGCAGAGTGCAAGACAGCAGGAGGCCCAGCAGATAAAGGCGGTTTATTCTGAGTTGGACGTAAATATTTCCAAACTGAAGAACTTCAAAGGTTCAAAAGAGGAAGAAAAGCGCATAGTCGGTGAAATGAACCGAACTTATGGCGAGACTATGGGATATTATTCCACCGTGTCGCAATGGTACACGGCATTGATAGGCAACAGCAAAGCGTATTGCAGTCAGATGATAAACGAGATACGCATACGCGGCTTAGCCAACAAGGCGGCAGATTTACAGCAGAAACGGCACGACTTCACCCACGATGATAACGGAAAGACACGCCGTTTCAGCAAAAAACGCAAGACACGTAGGGTAACCATAGGGCAAGTTGACGCCGGGGACGGTAAGATTATTCCACAGTATGCCGATGTGGAGATTAAGGGGTCAAGCGATTTGGAGAAAGCCAACGCCAAGGTTACAGACCTTTACCGACAAGAGCAAGCCGTAAGGAAGCAAATGGAGGGATTGGTAAAACAAAACGCTAATATCACATACAAGCAGTATGATGGTTACAGTAAGACCAACCCGACTACCCCAACCAAGAAAACAACGCCAAAGACTACCACGAAGCACGGTACAGATAAGAAAGATGAACCGAAAACCCACGTAGAGGAACTACAGGCGCAGTTGGTGGCGGCACAAAAGGAAATGGGCAACGCCATGACCGTATATGCAAGGGTGAAAGCCGATGCAAAGGTAGTCGACATACAACGGCAGATAGACGAAGCTACAAAGGGTAAGGTATCCATCGGGGCAGAGACAGAACCGACATACATCGTGCAGGGAAGTGCAGCCGACAAGAGGCAGAGCCGAACCAATGCACAACACAACATAGACCGGATAAGGCAGGACTTTGAAATAGGACTTATCGCCAAGGAAGATGCCGAAAGGCAGATAGCCGACATTAACAAGCAGCTTGAAAAGTTGGGCGTTAAGCCGATAGAGGTACATTTCAAAACCTACATCGAGGAACTGCAAGAACATTTGCACGACGCACAGCAGGAGTTTGAGGAAGCCACCACAATAGATGCGAGGGTGAAAGCCGATGCAAAGGTAGCCGACATACAACGGCAGATAGACGAAACTACAAAGGGTAAGGTATCTATCGAAGCCGAAACCGAGCCCGGATACATAACGTCAGGCAGCGCAGCCGACATACGTCAAAGCTATGCCAACGCCCAAAGCAAGGCAAGTCGTATACAAACCGACTTCGAAATAGGCCTTATCGGCAAAGAAGAGGCGCAGCGACAGATTGCCGACCTCAACAAGCAGATTGCCGACATGGGTGATAATCTCAAGCCCCTAAAACTCGAAGTAGATGCCGGCGGCTTCAACAAGGCTATGGGAGATATTAAAAGCGGTTGGGGAAGCGTCCAAGGCATTGGCAATGGCATTCAGGGCATAAGTGACGCTTTGGAAGGCAATGGCAACGCCTGGCAGCAAGTGACGGGGCTCATAAATGGCTTCATATCCATAGCGGAAGGCATACAAGGCATCGTTGAGCTATTCCAGATGCTGACCGCGGCAACTGCGGCGCATGCAGTGGCAGCGACTACGGATGCGGCAGCGACCACCGGGGAAACAGCAGCAGCAACGGCCAACACGGCAGCCAAGAGCGGCGAAGCGGTAGCAAATGCCACGGCGAGCGGTGCAAAAATGCCGTTCCCTTTGAACCTGGTAGCAATTGCAGCAGGCGTGGCGGCTGTTGTGGCGGCGCTTGCAGCGGTTACGGGATTCGCAACGGGCGGTGTCATCGGTGGCACCTCAACCTCAGGCGACAAGAAGTTTGCCCGAGTGAACAGCGGCGAGATGATACTAAACAAGTTTCAGCAGGCCAAGCTGTTCGGCATGATCACCGGAAAGTATCAACCGCCGACGTTCACCGACCGTAAAATGCCACCCGTTATGATGGGGAATATCACAAGTGATGTGGAGATGCCGAAGACCGAGGTCAACGTGAATCTAAACGCCAACGCCCGCAAGATGCTCGACGCTTTGACGGACGTTAAGCGGGTCACAAAAAAGAGTGGCAGAAACTATAATGTATAAACCATAAATCTATTGTTAATATGTACTTACACGGCAGTTTTCTAAGCCAACGGGGCGACACGGTGACGGTACACATCGTAACCCGGAACGACCGCACCCAGACGTTAGAGGTAGGCACCGAAAAGGCGGATGTGTATTTTAGCGAGGATCCTGTAGAAATCACGAGTGAGGTAAACGACACCTTCGATGTTCTGCTGCGGCATTCGGCTACTATCAGGTTGCTTTGTGGCAATCTGATAGCCGACCTTTTCAGTACCTCATGCCGTGATGCGGTAGTAAACATCTACAAGAACGGCACCTGCGTCTTTGCGGGATTCATCGAACCGCAGACTCTGTCGCAGCCGTATAACGACCGATGGGACGAGATAGAGCTGAATTGTATCGACGTGCTCAGCGCTTTGCAGTACAGCAAGTACAAGAACGTAGGGGCATTGGGCGTTATCTATGCCTTCGTTAAGAATGAGGCGGCACAGCGAAGTCTATACGACATAGCGGCCGAGATACTTAAGTCAGTCACCGCCGGCCTTGACATTGTAGGTGGTCAGGCAATCAATTATCTGTATGATGGCAGCAAGGCTATCGACGGACAAATTGCCAACCGCTATCAGATATTTAAGCAGCTTTCAATAAGTGAGCTTTTATTCCTGGGCGATGATGAGAGCGAAGTGTGGCAACAAGACGAGGTGCTTGAGGAACTGTTGAAGTATCTGAACCTGCATATTGTGCAGGATGGTCTGAAGTTCTATATATTTTCGTGGGAGACTGTTAAGGCATCGGCAGACAAGATTATCTGGCATGAGCTGACCGACAATCAAGTGGTCAACACGGCTCAGACAGTCGTCAGCATATCGTTGGACAATGTAGAAGGCTGTGATACGACTATCAGCATAGGCGACACGTACAATCAACTGCTATTAACCGCAAAGGTGGAGAACATAGAAAGCGTTGTAGAAAGCCCCCTCGACGAGGATCTGCTGGACAGCCCTTATGTGAGCAAGCAAAAGTATATGACCGAGTATTCGGCCGACGGCGCAGGTGGCGGTGCCTATGATGCAATGAAGGCAATGGTGAGAGACGAAAAAACTGCCTATGGTGCGGGGGCAATCACTGATTGGTACATTCAGATAATGCGCAACAAGCAGTGGGCATTTCCAATGAAGGGCAACGCCGGCGTTGATTTGTTGGACTACTTCTGCAGTGAAGGCAAGAGCCAGCACGCTTTGCCCGTATGGCTGGGAACGTCGCCTGGAGCATGTATCATGTCTATGGGAAGCGTCAAGACCAACACTGCCCAAGACGACAACAGCCCGACATCGAGGGTAAACATGACGAACTATCTTGTAGTGTCGGTGAACGGCAACGAAGTGGATAACGATGAAACCCAAACATACCCAGGCGAGGCGGACATAAAGGCAAACATACCATATGCCGTGTACACGGGCAACAGTGCGGGTGGCGTTTTCTCACCGTCAGACGATGGCACGACTAACTACATCGTATTATCTGGCAAGGTAATACTAAATCCGATAATGAAGACTACGGGCAAATTCTCTGAGATGCGTAAAGGCATGGGGTCGAAAGAAGGATTAATCCCTGCTTACTGGATAAATACAGTTCCGAGCCGTAACAATAAAAAAGGACGCTATTACACACGCAGATACTGGAGGGCGGACACGCCTAAAGACGAGGTCGCATGGTATGACGGCGTGGATAATGGCCTGTACCCCTATTCGGGTGAAGGCCCGGAGCAATATGAATTTAAGTACAGCGCCATAGGCAACCGTACGGACACTATAAGCAAAATAGCAGTATTGGCGTGTATGCTGATTATCGGCGACAAATGCGTTGTAGAGACAGGAACGGAGGGGCAGACGACAGATTTTGTTTGGCAGACATACAAGACACGTGAGCAATGCGGTAGCGACGACGAATACTATCAGCAGTGCTTTACTATCGGCTTCGACCCAAAGATAGGTGACAAGTTGGTTGGCACGGAGTTCAGCTTGCAGAACAACATCGACTACAAAATGGGCATTGACGCCGAGGGCATTGCCATACCGATTAAGAAAAAAGACAAGGTGAGCGGACAGGTCAGGTTTATGATATTAGGACCCGTAAACGCTACATGGGACGTTATCACACGCCGCCACCCTACCTTTTTCCGGCATACAAAATGGAGCTCTACAAGCGTGCCGCTACTGGCACACGTAAGCAGCATATTGGTTAAGGCGTTTGAGGTGAAGATTTACAGCGACAACGGGCTGGTAAGCGACGGCAGCAGCGGCAACGACATTGTCTACATGAGCGACACGAAGGAGGCTTTTGTTAACGTAAAAGACGACCTGGAGTTTAAGATAAACTCAGCTCTGACAGCAGAGGAATGTCGGAAATTAGGCGTAAGCAATTCTGTGAAGTTGTCAACGCCTCTAAATATGGCGACTGGTGACGGAGTGCTGGAGGTGTACGACAGGAACGGGAACGTGAGGGCAAAGCCGGAACAGATATACGTGGACAGCTATTATAACGAATATCACAAGCCACGTATCGTGATGGGGCAGAAGCTTAGGGACAGCGACGACGTTGTCGGGCTTTTCAACCATTACCGACATGAGGCACTGATGAAGGATTTTTTTGTACTTGGAATTGGCAGGAACCTCATTGAGGGACGCGCCGACCTAACATTAAAGGAGATAAACATATGATTGATGTTAAACAAATCGCTAAGCGAAAGAACAGTGGCAGCGGAGGATCGTCAGCCAGTGGCAGCGGCTTCGGCCCCATTGGCAAGATTGCCGAAGAAGCGAAGCACGCAGCAAGAGCTGATAAGGCGGCTTTTGCAGAACAGACGGATTATGCTAACCGCGCCGGGTATGCAAGCCGTGCAGCTTATGCGGACGCGGTCGGCGATGTGGGTGAAGACAGTCCACTATATGATCATTTTCTGCGTAAGGACAAGGAGGATACGGCGCAGAAGCTGATTCGCTTTATGGAGGGTTTGAAGCTGGGCGAGGGCGACATGGGGCTTGACGCTAAGGGCGGGGCTGTGCTGAGCGACGTTGTGGTGGACCGTGTGCACGACGCTAAGTCTACGCCTGCCGACCGCGTTATGGTTGGCGCTCAGGGCTTCGACTTGTACATGGGTGCTGACGGCAAGAGTCATATGTACGTGGATTATCTCGTGGCGCGCGCTAAGTTTTTTGCGGCGAGTGCGGAGGTGCGCAAGGTGTCGTATTCGGGTGGCACTACTATATTTTCGAATGCCGGCTCGACGATTGCTAAGGTGACTTATGTGTTTGACGCTGCGGGCAAGAAGGTGATTGCTTACAAGTGCTACGCTCTGGCTGATGACGGCACTACGAGGACTATGAACTGGTGGCATGTGGGCATGATGGCGCTGTGCCAGACGTTCAATGTGAAGGCTGGCGAGACGGAGAGTCTGCAGAACCGCTACTACTGGCGCATGGTGATTGGCGTGGGTCAGGAGACGCTGGAAGACGGCAAGCTGTATGACTATGTGATACTGTCGAACGTGCGGGAGTTTGAGGGTGGCGAGGCTATGCTGCCGAACAAGGGCGTGAGGGTGCTGGCTGACGAGACGGGCAGGGTGCTGCGCTGGGGCGGTGTGGCTGTGGCTACGGTGTATGACGGCGAGCTGGTGTCGATGGCTGAGCTGTTTGCCAAGCAGGAGAAGGGCAGGACTGATGACGACGGGGGCAACGTGATTGCGCGGAGGGTGTTCTACGGTTATGAGGCGGTGAACGGCGGCGAGCCGGATGCCCCGGCTGCGGGGGATGTGATTGTGCAGGTGGGCGACCAGATAAGATGGAAGAGCCGTGGCAATGTAATCAAGCTGTCGACATCGACTGAGGAAAATGCTACGGACTCGGCTCCTGCTATCACGATGTATCACCAGATTGGCGCGCTGTGGGAGACTGGCGCTAAGGACAGCGCGGGGGAGCCGGTCAGGAATCCGTACCAGTGGAAGGAGGTGACGTGTGTGATTTCGCCGGAGCAGGTGCTGCTGAATGCGCGGAGGTTCAAGCTGTTCACGGACAGCTTGGAGAACATCATTGAGCCGTATGTGGTGATGTACACTGTCGTGCCGAGCTGCCAGTGCATTGTGAGGCATACGGCTACACGGTCGACGACTCCGGAGGCTATCGAGGCTGAGACGGTGAAGCGTGTGGGCAATACGACAGAGCTGCTGAGCAGCAGCGACGTGAAATATATGGCCGACGTGGTGTGGCAGGACGGCAGCGTGGAGACGTTGGGCCTGACTGAGGTGCACACGAGGGGTCTGTACAACGTGAAGTCGCTGAAGATTAAGGCTTATACGCTCAAGGATGCGAAGCTGCTTGCGGAGTGTGACATTGCTGTGGTTACTGACGGTGAGCAGGGTGAGGATGGCAAGCCTGGAACGGACGGCAAGCCTGGTGCTGACGGTGCTGACGGCTGGGACGGCAAGGATGCTGCCGTGGTGGTGATTAATCCGTCGGTGCTGACGGTGGACACGGTGAAGGACGGTAGCGGCAACCCTCGTGTTGACTGCTCGGGCGAGAAGGTGAAGGCTGATGTGAGGATTGAGCGCGAGGGTGTGTCGATAGTAAACGAGTGTGACGGCTACGAGGTGGTTGACAAGATGGGCTGCTCGGCGCATATCGCTGACGGGGGCACGAAGACGATGCGCATCGTGGTTGACTCGATCGTGCGCGACGAATATATGGTAGACGGCACTAAGCGGTATATCCCCCGCACTACGGCCACGGCTACGGTGAGGATTCATTGCTCTACTAACAATAGTTATTATTACGCTACGCTGACGGTGAATGTGAATGTGTCGGCGGTGTGGAGCGAGCTGACTATCACGTCGGAGAGTCTGTCGTCGAAGTATTCGGAGATTAGCAGCAGTGTCGATGGCATGCGTAAGGAGCTGACGCAGTATGACTCGAAGATTGAGCAGACGGCGCGTAATATTGCGCTGAAGGTGTCGCAGACGGCTGTGGGCAGGAAGAATCTGCTGGTGGGGAGTGCGCTGAGACGGCAGGGTGAAGGAGTGAGAATTGCCACCCAAGATGGCGGTGGTATAGAAACGCTGAATGGCGTTGGTGGTGTTAATTGTGCTCATGTGACAGCAACATCTCCTGGCCATTATTCTGGTCTGTTTTATTGGGGAGTCACCCCAGACCTTACAAAGTGCATAAAAATAGAGAAGAACAAGACTTATACGGCATCTTGTTGGGTAAAGTGTGACAGAGTTGACCCTATCGCTCGCATTGAAATATGTTGGGCAGCAAAGGCTACGGGTGCACCACGCACGGGTAATGGATTTTCTGACACATTCAAAATCAATAAAGCAAATGAGTGGCAGTTATGTTCATTCACCTTTAATACTGGTAATACGACATACGACTTCATCGAGTGCAATTTTTGGGTTAACAACAAGACGGAAGGAGTTACTACTAATGCCTGGTTTTGTCAACCTATGTTGGTCGAGGGCGACGGCATCGGCTGGTCTATGTCGACAGAGGACTATGACTATATCGGTGGCAATCTGCTGGATAATACTGATACGCTGGTGCAAGGTGGCAACTTGGTGGTAGCAAATGGCAATCTATATACTGATGCGAACTCATATAAAGGCTTCCCAACAAGGCAGGTAAATCTTCTGAATGCTTCAGACAATAACAGAGTTGTATTGCAATGGGATTTGGAAAGTGGCGATGTGGTAAAACAAGGTCAAGATTATATGCTTTCGTTTTGGGCTAAGGGTAAAGGCGTGTTTGACCTATTATTCTATAAAGATGGAAATCATACCATATTTGTTGAGAAGAGTAATGAATATGGCGGTAATACATCGACTGATACGTATGGAACCGCGGCGATAGAGTTCAAAGATGATTACTCTTGGAAACAATACTGGGTGCACTGGAGAGTGGTAGGCGGCAATCTGCCTAAATATGTGTTGATACGCTGCCTGAAAGGCACTGACCTATATGTCTCTCAGCCTAAGCTGGAGTATGGCGCTACTGTGACTGAGTATCGTGCGACGAAGACTGACTACATTGAGGACAAGAGCGTGGCTGGCAAGCTGCTTGACACTGGTATTGACCTTGTGCATCGTAAAATCACGATGACGGCTGACACTGCTGAGTTTCGCGCGAATAACGGCAAAACGATGGCGGTGTTTACCGCTGACGGCCTAAATACGTCGCTTGTAAAAGCTGAGCGGCTTGAGACAAAAGGCGAGGAGGCGGTAGTCAAGATTGCTGACGGTATGATAAGTGTATACGGCAGAGCTAACGCGCCGAATATCCGCTTCGGTGTCAATGCTGAGGGGTATGCCGTGATGGAGTATTACGACAATGCCGGCAACTTGCTTTATGACCTCGGTCCGGCTGGTATGAGCACGATAAAGACACAGGCAGCGGCGATAAGTGCACAGCAATTCTACCCGGTGACTAATACGGCGCTGACATCTCCTTATACCTACGAGCTACAATGCAAGAGCAGCATGGGCAGCTATGACCTCAAGTATCTATGCGCTAAAGGCTCTAACAACGACCGCCTGCTGTTCGGGCGCGAAGGGTTCGGGCAGAGCGGTGTGCTGGTGAGCAGCAATCTCGGCGTGAGCAGTAATAAGGCTGTATTCTTGCACTTGTATTCAGCCCCACGTGTCAACGGGCAGGTGGTGGCCGATAAGAATGCCGACCGCGGTCTGACGACGCAGGCTCTTGCTAAAGCAGCAGACGGGTGCTACTTCACGTCGGATAAGAATCTTGCCGTTAACGGCCGACTAAATAATGTCGCTATAGGTGAGTTTATCCCCTTTGACGTAAAGACACAGAGCAATATGCAAAACCGTATTTTGATGCTTCACGAAAACGAGACTATAAGTCTTCCAAGGTTGTATTTCGGCGGTTGGCTAAAGCAGTCGCTATCGTCAACCACCACGCTGGTAAAACCTGACACTATTAGACTGCAGGTGTACGGTGGCGGTATGTTTACACAGCGTGGCACGTGGGACGGCACGATGGCGTTGGAGTTGTAAGACTATAAACAATAAAAGATCATATGATATGGCAGATTATGAAATTGTAGACGTTACGAAGCTTCAGAAGGCTGAGGGCGTAAAAGATGGTGACACGCTGCTGCTGATACGCCAGCAGGGCGACGGCACGAGTATATGTATGCGCACTGACGGCGCACAGTTTAAAGGCACTGACGCCTATGACGTGGCGAAGGCTAACGGCTTCAGCGGCACGCGCGAGGAGTGGGCGCAGCAGGTGGCGAGGATTAATGAGGTGTCGGCGGCGATAGACAACGCTAACGACACCGCCAGCCATCCGACGAAAATCGGCAGCGACAACTACGTGTACGAGTGGAACAAGGCGACCAAGGCTTACCAGAAAACCGACATCCTCGTTAAGGGCGACAAGGGCGAGAGAGGTGCTACGGGCGCGCAAGGGCCTCAGGGCTTGCAGGGTGTGAAGGGTGTGAAGGGCGAGACGGGTGCCAGGGGAGCACAAGGCGCAACCGGCCCGCAGGGTGCTCAAGGGCCGCAGGGCGCAAGAGGCGAAAACGGCAAATCACCGATCATCAAAAACGCATCGTGGTGGCTTTGGGACGAGGCGAGCGGGGCATACAAGGACAGCGGCATGTCGGTGTCGTCGCAGTATACGCTGACGAAGGAAGCCATAGAGAATGTGCTGACGGGTGATGTCAGCTCGCACACGCACAGCGCTTATGCTCTTACGGGGCATAAGCATGCAGAGTATGCAGCGGTTGGCCATACTCACAGCAATTATGCCTTGACAACTCACAAGCATACCGAGTATGCAGCTGTTAGCCACACACACGACAATTATGCGCTTACGGGGCATAAGCATACAGAGTATGCGCTGGCATCGGCTCTCAGCGACTACTACACTAAAAAGGAGGTAGAGGATATGGTTGGCAATGCCGGCGGCGGTGTAGACGAGAGTTGGCTGCAGCAGAGGGGGTATCTAAAAAAGAGCGACATGAAGGAGACTGTTGTCATTAAATTAGTGAGCGGCAAATCGGATTCAGATACTGGACTGATTGGCGCGACTGTTACGGTGAAGAGTGGTGACACAACAGTGAGCACACAGACTTGGCAGGGCACTCCTATAAAGGTTGAGGTGCCATGTGATAAGGAGGTGACGATAGAGGCTGCTGTTGTAAAGATGTATGCTAAGCCAAAGGTGTTGAAGTACGCGCCATCACCGCTGTATAACAGAGAGGTGACGCTTACGTATAAGGCTTTGGAGCTGGGTGTGTTTGTCATTGATATAAATGACAAGTTATATAGGACAGTGGGAGATGTTATAAATAAAACTGATATAGTAGGCGCACTGCTCGTTACAGATAAGGTGGCTATTGTAATAGCGGCTCAATTATTCAGTGAAACTAAATGGGGTAATAAAAATGGGCTTATTGATGGATGTACAGTTAATAGTGATGCAATTACAGCTGTTCAGGACTTTGCTGGTGCAGCAAATACAGCAGCCATCATGAAGGCGAATGCAGGTCTCGATACTGCTGCAAGTAAATGTAATGATTACGTCTTTCGAAATGGGAAAAAAGGCCACCTCATGTCGGGAGGTGAAGCCATAGAAATACAGAAAAACTTCGGCATGGTTCAGTCACTATTGAATGATATTGATCAGAATAACGCACCAGTAGAAAATATGTCGTATTGGACTTCTACACAGAAAGGAACTGATACTGCATGGGGCTTCAGAACAGGCGATGATACTCTTATTGATTACTATATAACAATGCCAGAAAGCGATCTTTTAGGAACCAATGCAGCTTTCCCCATCTATTCACTATACGATTAAAACAAGTAAACTATGGTAAAATCATTTGGAAAAACCGCTGATATGAGAGCAAGTGACGTATTGATTGAGAAGATTAAGCAGGTGGAGGGTTATCGGGCTAAGGCTTACAAGTGTGCGGCGGGTCGATGGACGTGTGGGTACGGGCATACTAAGGGTGTGACGGCTCGCACGATGTGCGACAAGGCTAAGGCGGAGGTGTGGCTGAGGGCTGACCTTGAGCCGATTGAAGTGTTTCTGTCAGCCATACCAGAGATTTGCAAGACGCAGGGGCGATTTGACGCTTGTGCCGACTTTTGTTTCAACGTCGGCATAGGCAATTTCAAAAGCTCCACTCTGTTTAAAATGGTTCGTCGCAACGCTACCACCGCTGATATCCAGCGTGAGTTCTTGAAGTGGGTATATGCAGGAGGTGCGCCACTCAGCGGCCTGTTGAAAAGACGTAAGTGGGAAGCCGCCCGTTGGACGGAGTTTTGAGTTTTGAGTTTTGAATTGGTCGAAATGAATAGTAAAGAATCAAATAGTTAAGTAAGAATTGATATATATGGAAATGGACGGACTTGTTAACAATACGGGCGGACGGGCTATCGGAATGCTGATGTTCGGGTCGGAATTGGTGGACGTTGTGCAGGAAATGCGATGGATGCTGCTCGCTTTGGCGATCTTCATCATTGCCGACTTTAGATTCGGATGGGGCGAGAGCAACAGGCACTATGCCCTTGCAAAGGAGGCAGGCAACAGAACACTCATGGACAAATATAAATGGAGGACTTCGCGGGCCTTGCGCAGAACTATCAATAAGGCTATAGACTATCTGATGTGGCTCGCTATTGGTGTTGTGTTCGGAATGTCGCTGCTTGAACCTGTCGGGATAGCTCATATATACGGTGCGGTGGCAGCTATGTGTGTGGCATGGCTGTGCGAGCTGAAGAGCATTATAGGACACTTCTTTTATCTGAGGGGAGTGTCGGTTGAGAAGAAGACCGTTAACGGTTTTTTCAAGGCTTTTGCAATTGCTCTTGCCAAGCGCAAGGATGAAGATGTAGGTGAGGCTCTGAAGGAAGCGTTTGACGAGGGTAAAAAAGAGAAGAAGCAGGTATGAGAAAGTGGATTGTTGGCTGTGTACTGGTGTGTTCGTTGTGCTTGAACGTGGTCTTATGTTGTGAAAATGGCAGAGGGCGTATAGAGGGGCGGATGAAAACGGACGCTGTGAGGGTGACGGTGGTGGACACTGCCACCTACAGGCAGCCAGTAGCGAGAGACAGCGTAGTGGTGAGGTATGCGACGAGGCTAACGCCTATCGTGCGCGATACGGTGCATTATACGCACACAGACACAGTAAGGATAAGATTACCAGTGACGCAGAGGCGATATGAGGACAGCACGTATACGGCATGGGTGAGCGGATATGAGCCTACACTGGACAGTATAAGGGTGTATTCACACAGAGAGATTATGACAGTAACAAATAGACTACGCGACAAGCCGAGACGGATTAGTCTGAACCTGAACGTTGGATACGGTATTACCCCAAAGGGCACACAACCATATATAGGGTTCGGCGTAGGATATAGACTGCTTTCTTTGTAATCCCTTCTTCTTTGATTAACCTCTCTGGGCATTAGCTTAGAGAGGTTTTTCATTTAAGTAGTCTATCACCTGACGATTGGCTTTATCGACCTTGTCCAAACTATACTTAATATAGATACCCGTTATATTACTGCCGTGCTTATGGCCGAGGGCTTCGCTTATAGTGTCCTTGGGTATGTCCAAATCCACCGCATAGTTCGCCCAGCTGTAACGCGCCCAATACCAGGTGAGACCGCTTTCCAACTTACTGAGCAAATCATTGCAGTTGTAGCGGAAGCAGCTGACCTTTTCCGAGAAGTTGAGCAGATGCGTTTTGCCGGGATATTTATCAATGATGGCCTGCGCCTCCGGCTGCACCAATATGCTGTAGTTCTTTCCCGTCTTCGCGCGTTTATAATGTAATCTGCCATTAACGATGCAGTCTTTAGGCAACGCCAGCAAATCAGCCATATTTATGCCTATCAAGTAGAATGAGAGCATGAAGGCATCCAGATAGACCGCCGTCTTGCCCTTAATCTTCGTGTCACGTATACGACGCAAAGTCTCGACCGGAAGATTACGCATTGGCGTATCGGCTTCTGCCCTACTGTTTACTTTAAGGTATGCTTGATTTACGGCCACGCCATCCTCAACTGCATATCGTATGACGGTCTTTATGCATTTGAGGTACTTGGCCACCGTGTTGCGTTTAAGGCCCCCGTCTTCCATAAGTTTGATGAAGCCCTCAAACCAGACGTAGGACATGTCAGTAAAGCGCAACCGCGACGGGTCGCAATACTCCTGAAGCTTCGCTATAGTGTTATTGTACGACTTCGCCGTTTGCTCCGACTTCAGCGCCTTTACCTTTTCCATATAGTCCAGGAGCGACGGCACGCCAATAGTAGGAGACGTTAGCGACATATCTGTAAGCATTTCTCGAAGCTGTGCTCCGGTTAGCTTATCCCATTGTCCCGCCTCTTTTAGCTCCAGAATCCTGTTACTGATTGATGTAAGAAGGGTGCGCAGAATATTGTTAATGCTGCGTGCCTGTCTGCCAGTACATATCTGTAGACCGGGGTCCCAATCTTCCTTTTCTAGATAAATACCAGTGGCCAGATACAAATTTGTACCGTAGCCGACCTTTACCTGCACGGGGTAGGTACCGTCTTGCAGTGCCCTACGAGTATCTAAACGAAGTGTTGATTTTGCCATAGTCTTTGCTGAAAATTTGCTGAAACACCTACCTACAGACACCTAAAAGCCCCCTTTTTGCACCTATTTTCGACAAAAAAACACCGCACTAAAGCATACCCTAAGCATCGAGCAAATCTTATAATTCGCTGATTTTCAGCGCAAAAAGAAACGCGGCGCCCATATAAGCGCCACGTCCCCTTCGGTATACTTGGTTTTGCCATTTATTAATATAAAATAAAGAACTACTTGCGAACGATTGTCTGGTCGCGGTCCGGGCCTATTGAGATAATGCGTATTGGTGTCTCAAGATACTCCTCGAGGAACTTGACATAAGCATTGAACTCTTCTGGGAACTGATCCTCGCTTGTAAAACGTGTCATGTCAACGTTCCAACCCTTGAATTCCTTATATACGGGTTTTGCATCATACAGTTCGTAAGGCAGCTCAGTAGTCTGTGTGCCATCAGGCAATTCGTAAGCTACACAAGCCTTGATAACGGGGAAGCCGTCGAGCACGTCGCTCTTCATCATGATGAGTTCGGTAACACCATTGATCATGACAGAGTACTTAAGCTGTACGAGGTCGCACCAACCACAACGGCGCTCACGACCTGTAACGGCTCCGTATTCGTGACCAAGGTCGCGAATCTTGTCGCCAGTCTCGTCAAACAACTCTGTAGGGAAAGGACCAGCACCAACACGTGTACAATAAGCCTTCATAATACCATAAACATTGCCAATACGGTTAGGACCGATACCCAATCCGATGCAAGCACCGGCACAGATGGTATTTGAAGAAGTTACGAAAGGATATGAGCCGAAATCAACGTCGAGCATTGTACCCTGAGCACCCTCACAGAGAATGTCCTTGCCTGAACGCAAAACGCGATTGATCTCATGCTCTGAATCGACAATCTGGAACTGCTTGAGATATTCAATGCCCTCCATCCATGTCTTCTCAGTCTCGGTGATGTCGAAGTCGGTGTAGCCAAGAGCTGCAATCTGCTTGAGGTGAGCAGCCTTGTGAGCCTCATATTTCTCCTGGAAACTGTCGAGGATATCGCCCACACGGAGTCCGTTGCGCGACACCTTATCAGTGTATGTAGGACCAATGCCCTTGCCTGTAGTACCTACCTTGTTCTTGCCCTTAGAAGCTTCGATAGCAGCATCAAGCACACGGTGTGTAGGCATAATGAGATGAGCCTTCTTAGAGATGTGCAAACGGCTCTTAAGGTCATGTCCGCTCTTCTCAAGATCCTTAGCCTCCTGCATGAAGAGGTCGGGAGCGAGAACTACACCGTTGCCGATGATGTTGACCTTACCTCCCTGGAAAATGCCCGACGGGATGCTGCGGAGTACATACTTCTGGCCTTCAAACTCAAGTGTGTGGCCTGCATTAGGACCGCCCTGAAAACGTGCGATCACATCATACTTCGGGGTGAGGACGTCAACAACCTTGCCCTTACCTTCGTCGCCCCACTGCAATCCGAGCAGGACGTCAACTTTTCCTTTGTTCATATATTTCCTTATTTTTCTTTCTCTGTCCCTGAGGACCGAGTATGTTTTTTATTAATATTTGCGTCTTGACACGCTCGTCGCTGGCATGAAGCACACAGACCAAATACGTAAAGTGCATAAGCAGTGGGACGAAACCGTCGCGTTTTAGCTCCTGGCAACAGTTCCACTTCGGTAGGTGCACAGATATCTGTCGTACGACCACACACTGTACAAACCTGCCGGCATCTTGCACGCGTAGGATCAACCACTTCGTAGCGTGTACAGTTTTGCATTCTAAGACATACTATAAGTCGCAAATCGACAAGTAGCCGTAGCGTATTGTAAAGTGTGGCCCGACTAACCTTAAAACCTTCGTTTGTCAACTTAGCTGCAATGTCTGCTATAGAGAAAGGAGCATCCATAGAGCATGCTGCATCAAGTATGGCTCGTCGTTCGGGTGTACAGCGAAAATTCATGGCCTGCAAGCTTCGAGCTAGTGTAGCATGTGCATTTTGTATAGCATCTTCTTGCATCATGTTGCAAAGTTACGTTTTTTTGGCAATTCAACCAAGAAGATATGCTAAAAAGCGTCAAATCCAGCGTCATTCAGTACGGTGGCAGCTGTTTTAGCCTGAGTATGGTCTGTAGACGCCATATATTGCAAACACGATACGAGTGCACGAAGCAATTGTCGGTCGGTTGTCTGAATGTCGATACGAGCCACATCAAGAAGTTTTTCTATAGTAGCAGCACTGACGGAACAGCCACGTTTGAGCAACCTACACACAAGATGATAGGCTCCAGCACGGATTACCATATTGTCGTTATCAAGCATGGTGTGTGCAAGACTATCAGCATACGGAAGATGCTGGAACAGATTGAACACAGCCATCTCCATTATCTCGGATGTTATATCAGCAGACGTTGCCCAATCAATAGCTTCATCGGCAGACATTTGGTCGGCAGGCATTATCAGCGTAGCCAACAACCGACACTCTCTCACACCATTCTCAGCCCACAATGCAGAAGCCAATTCTGCATCGTGACCATACTGAGCCGCCATACGTTTTAAATCGGGCAATTGAACGCCCCAATTTATCTTGTAGTTAAGTCCCTTGCTACGCATCGAGGCAGCAGTGACTCCGTTCATAAACAATCTAAATGAACGCTTTATCTGTTTTACCTGTTCGGATGTTTCCATAATATATTGTTCATTCATGAGTTTGAGGTGTACTCGCGCGAGTAGCGCATCATCTGTTCATCGTACTTCTCACTGTAGTCAACAACAACATCTGTGGGAGTACCCTCAGTGTCAGTGATTAGCGTCATACGTGGGTTTATAAAACCCTTGTATGGTGCAATGCCGAGAGAACGATAGCGTTCGAGCAACTCTGTGTGCAAGTCGGCATCGACATCTATTGCGTATTGTTCGACAAGAGTCTTAGCAGCCTCATAGTCGCCCTCGCTCTTTATGCGCTGTATCTCACCGAGCAGAGCAGCAAAAGCGTCGCGTAGATGCTCATAGTCGGAAATCTGCACACGGGTCTTGCCTTCCTGTAGCACAAGCTGTACGGCATTTGGATAATGACAGAGCACCCATCGTGCGATGAGGGCCCGGTTGCGCATGTGAGCCTCCTCAATCTGGTGGCCAGGCTTGATGCGTGTGAGCTGAGTAAGCAGACCATTCATCATGTATGTATAATACTGAGAACGATAGGCTTCGGCATTGGGGGTAAGTCCAAGTTGCACAAGTTTCGGGTCAGCGATGTAGTATAATCCGAAGAGGTCGGCACGTGCCTCCTCTATTGTTGAGCCATATGAGCCAAGAGCATCGGCAGGGACACCAGGTAATAACAGACCAGAACCATGACCGAGACACTCATGGAGGTCAGTATGCAAATCGTCGCACAAATCTCCATAAAGACTTATAAGAGAGCGAGTAGACTCGTCTTTGATTGCAAACTCCTCAATAAAGCCATTGCCTCGTGACGCCTGATTGTAAGCATGTGTCAGGTTGCCTATAGTAATACTCTTGGAACCATATTGAGCACGTATCCAATCAGCATTGGGCAAATTGATACCAATAGCCGTTGACGGATACTCATCGCCACCAAGCATTGCAGCACAAACCACATTGGCAGTAACGCCAACAACCTTTGGTTTACGGAATCGAGGGTCAACCGGAGAGTGGTCTTCAAACCACTGTGCATTGCCAGAAAGAGTAAGTGTGCGCTGCGTTGCTACCGGGTCTTTATAGTGTACAATACCCTCCCACGAACCTTTCAGTCCAAGCGGGTCGCCATACACCTCAATGAAACCATTGATAAAGTCGATACGTCCCTCATGCTCCTTCAACCATTCAATAGAATACTTGTCGAAAACATGGAGGTCGCCAGTGCGGTAATATTCTATAAGAAGACTTATAATTTCAACCTGTTGTTCGTTCTCAGCCACAGCAGAAGCCTTTGTAAGCCAGTAAATAATCTGCTTGATTACACTGCCATATAAGCCACCTTCACGCCATACTTCCTCTACGATAGAACCGTTGTCTGTACGACGTAACGTAGAATTAAGGCCATAAGAAATGGGAGTTGCTTTATCGGGGTCGGCATTGCGCATTTGTGCATAATAGTCCTCCACCTCTTTCTGACTTACATTGTCATAAAAATTGCAAGCCGAGGTCTTCACAAGGTCATCGCCAGCACACTGATTGACGCGCTTGGGCATGATGGCAGGATTGAACATTATGGGGCACAATTCGTTCAATTCGTTGCTGACCCATGCGCTGTCGGAAAGTTGCTTGCTGTACTGCGAAGAGTTATCAGTTACGTTGTCAGAAGTTGCCTGTGCGGCAAAGAATTTTGCTGTGTCCAAAACGACACTGCGGAAATAGTCCTCAGTAAACCCTGGAATAAATTTTTCGCATCCATAGTGATGATGAATGCCATTGGCAAACCACACACGCTTCAAATAATCAACAACGGCACAAAACTCGTCCGTCTGACGATTGCCAGAGTAGCCCTCATAGACAGCCTCAAGCAGGAAGCGTATGCGTAGATTATATCGGCCAAACTGATCGGTCGTAATATCACGACCGCACAGTGTAGCCTTAGCGAGATAATAAATGTAGAGTTTCTGACGAAGCGTCAGACTCTCAAATCCGTCGAGACGATAGCGGAGCATCTGTATGTCGGCAAAACGCTCGTCGGTATAGTTGAATTGTTCTGTCATTGTAATTAAGATATTTATTACAGTTGCTCCTGATACTGTCGAGGAGTCTTGCCAACAATCTGGCAGAAAGCTCTATAGAACGACTGACGATTGGCAAACCCAACCATATCAGAAATCTCCTCAATGCGTAGATTGGCATAACGTTGGTCTTGCAACAAAGCCATTGCCTCTTCAATGCGCAGCTTGTTTATAAACTGCGCAAAGTTAGCATGATAGCGCACGCTGAGCACGATAGAAACATAGCGCGTATTGGTATGTAGCATCTCAGCTAACTGATGGGCTGAGAAGCCTCTTTCGCGATAGCGTTTCTCAACGACAAGCACGTGCAAGATTTGCTCCTTAAGCTTGTCGAAAGTTTCGCGCGAAATTTTTGTCAGATACACGGGAGCCTTCTTTGCTTTGGCTGTCTTTTCCATTTATTAATGTTTAGTGGATATTTAGCGACTTTAAAGCGTATCACATTCTGCCAACCACAGCGTTGAAGCGGCATCGGTAGGCATGCGCCAATCGCCGCGTGGCGAGAGTGAAACACTACCAACCTTAGGACCGTCGGGCAAACATGAGCGCTTGAACTGCTGCTGGAAGAAACGTCGAATGAAAGTACGCAACCAATGCTTGATTACGTCGTCATCGTAAGTTGCCACATCAAAAGCATGACGAGCAAGCATAAAGACTTTGGCAGGACGGAATCCGAAACGCAAGAAATAATAGAGGAAGAAGTCGTGCAGTTCGTATGGGCCCACAAGATTCTCAGTCTTCTGGCTTATGTTGCCATCCTCGTCGGCAGGGATAAGTTCTGGCGAAATCGGAGTATCGATAATATCGAGCAGCGTCAGACGCGACTGTTCATCAACACTATTATTTGCCACATGACCAACAAGATAGCGTATGAGAGTCTTCGGAATACTGGCATTGACTCCATACATTGACATGTGGTCGCCATTGTATGTTGCCCAACCAAGTGCAAGTTCGCTAAGGTCGCCAGTACCAATGACTAAGCCGCCCAACTTATTGCTTAAGTCCATGAGAATCTGCGTACGCTCACGAGCCTGTCCATTCTCGTAAGTCACATCATGAACGTTGATGTCGTGTCCGATATCAACGAAATGTTGAGTTACGCTCTTGCCTATAGGTATCTCACGAATTGTGATGCCAAGGCTCTGCATGAGCGAAATAGCATTGTTGTAAGTACGGTCGGTAGTACCAAAGCCAGGCATGGTAACACCAATAATGCCCTTACGGTCGTAGCCCAGCTTGTCGAATGTCTTAACGCAAACCAGCAGCGCAAGAGTAGAGTCCAAGCCTCCGCTTATGCCAAGTACTACACGCTTTGAGCAAGTGTGTACAAGGCGTTTGGCAAGACCACACACCTGAATAGAGAAAATCTCATCGCAAGAAGCAAACATATCATTGCTTGTAGGTATGAACGGATGAGGATTGACGTTGCGCAGAAGAGTGAAATCGCGAGGTTCGACTGCATCTGTAGAAATGATAGTTACCGGATTATCATTATTGGCACTTGCCTGTACGAACGATGTGTTCTTACGGCGTTCGGTGCGCAACTTGTCTACATCAATCTGATTTATCACGAGTTGTTCGTCAAGAGCAAAACGCTCCGACTCTGCCACCATAGTTCCATTTTCGCAAATGTACGCATTGCCGCCATAGACAACATCCTGAGTACTCTCACCAAATCCACATGAGCTATATACGTAACCACATATCAAGCGAGCACTCTGCTGACAGAGTAGGGAACGCAGATAGGCATTCTTACCAATAAGGTCGTCGCTGGCAGAAAGATTGAGAATAATATCTGCTCCTGCGAGAACAATGTCGTTTGACGGTGGAACTGGTGCCCAAAGGTCTTCACACAGTTCTATGCCAAACTTCACCCCGTCGCAAGTCTGGAACAGCTGAATACCAGGTTGTACGATAATGGTGTTGCCAGCAAAACGTACTTCTGTAGGACGTACAATATTGTCAACAGAAGCAAACCAACGCTTTTCATAGAATTCAGCGTAATTAGGCAGATAACGCTTGGGCACTATACCAAGGATATTGCCATGCTGGCACACTACAGCGCAGTTGTACAGCCCAGAACCAATACACACTGGCGCTCCCACAACGCAAATAATATCGAGTTTGCGAGAGAAGTCGAGCAACTGCAGAATCCGCATTTCAGCTTGCTCAATAAGCGTCTGTTGTGCAAAGAGGTCTTGACAAGTGTAGCCCGTGACTGAAAGTTCAGGGAATACGATAATCTCAGCCCCTTTACCTTCAGCCTGAGCTGTGAGACTCTCTATTTGCTTTATATTGTAATCGGCATCAGCAACCTTCACCGAAGGAATGGCCGACGCAACTGTGATGTAACCGTACTTCATTTCTATATTATCTGATTGTTACCTGTGTAGCCCCATAGCCATATTCCTGGAAAGAGGCGTCCTGATAAGGATAATTCTTATAACGATAGCGCAACTCATTGATTATAGCATGACGAAGCACGCCTTCACCCTTGCCATGAATGAACACTATATGAAGACCTTTATTATGCTTGTTCTCCTCAAGGGTTCTACGGAAGTAGTCAAGCTGATAGTTCAATATGTCAGACGTACCCATTCCTGCAGTAGTCTCAAGGAGTTCGTTAGCATGGAGGTCGACAACAAGAGGCTCATTGGATGATTTTTTCGACTTGGCGTGCTTTGGAGTATTGAGCGATTCAAGTCCCTTCAACTTGCTGTAAGAAACATTAGATTGAACATCTTTCTTGCTCTTAGTTTCAGTCTCATCAGACTCTACATATATAAGTTTTTCGGCCTCAATAGGTTTAAGCTGAGCAACCTCATCGTTTTTCACCACAGGATAGAGCAGTGCAGGAGTCTCGAAGAAATCGTTTGGCTGGAATGTGTGCAACTTGTAGAACTTCACCTTGTCAATACGGAACTGAACATCGCAAACAGGTTTAGCTACGAAATCCTTATCACGCTTGAACGAGAGAAGCTGGAATCGTACACGGTCAATTTCGTTGAGTTGGTCGAGTGCAAAGCTCTCAATATATAGCTTGGTATTGGGTTCAAGTTCGCCCTCACCGCGCAGGTGGAACGAATGGCCGTCAACACTCATATAGAGATAATGTACATAGTAGTTGCTATCGTTGACCAAATAGCAGGCAAATGTAGACTTCGAGAAATTCTTGACATCCTCAGGAACAAAAGCATAATAGAGGTTAAGCACGTTGCCACCCTTGCGCTCTTCTACCTTAGCACGGTAGGTAATCTCACGGTCGGCAGCATCATATTCATCCTCTTCAACAAGTTCATCATCGATGGTAGCGTTGATTTTCGCCTTTACCGACATGTTGAACGTATCAGGATCGGCAGTTTCAGAAGCCTGTTCTGCCCCACCCTTCTTGACAGCCGAACGCGAAGAAGAATATTCTTCGCCGCTACCTGTCACTACAAGGTCGGAAATGGGAGTTGGTATCTGAAATCCGTCTTCGTCCTCAACCAAGGCAATGTCTTTACCTTGAAAACCAGCAATCTTTCCGCCACCGATTTCGCTGAGAAATTGTACTTTATCACCTATTTTCATAATTGTAATCTGTTTCTTTAAGTAAGTGATCTAAATTATTTTTATATATATCAGTACTAATATGGTTCATTTTCCGTTTTATAGAAAAAGTAGAATTATGAAACCAATAAAAGTACTTGAATTATCAGAGGTTGATCGCCTCAAATTAGAGAAAGGCTATCATAATGGCCCTACTCATAGTTTTCGTATCAGATGCAAATCCATATTGCTGAAGTCAGAAGGTAAATCAGCTCCCAAAATAGCAGAAATGCTTGAGGTGACTGTACCTACTGTCTACACATGGATAAAACGTTATGAAGAAAATGGCATCAAAGGCTTGGAGACACGTCCTGGTCAGGGTCGAAAGCCTATTATGGATTGTTCTGATGAAGAAGCAGTCCGCAAGGCAATTGAGGAAGACCGTCAGAGTGTGTCCAAAGCACGTGAGGCATGGCAGAATGCGACTGGTAAAGAAGCCAGTGACATTACCTTCAAACGTTTTTTAGAAACATTGGTGCAAGATATAAGCGTATAAGAAAACGCCCAAGGGGCAAACCCTCACCGCAGCTCTACGCATACAAGAAAGAGAAGTTGCAAGAACTTGAAGAACTTGATTCCAAAGGAGAACTT
>OQWE01000020.1_pt1 | contig 45162 bp, 34 predicted proteins | sample 1691591 | NCBI WGS metagenome assembly OQWE01 (sample SAMN03418265, study PRJEB22391) | human gut metagenome | biome: human-gut; feature: organic feature; material: feces | host: Homo sapiens | place: Tanzania | collected 2013-01
CCTAAGGTAGCGAAATTCCTTGTCGGGTAAGTTCCGACCTGCACGAATGGTGTAATGATCCGGACGCTGTCTCAACCATGAGCTCAGTGAAATTGTAGTATCGGTGAAGATGCCGATTACCCGCGATGGGACGAAAAGACCCCGTGAACCTTTACTACAGCTTAGCATTGACCTTGGTCATCCGATGTGTAGGATAGGCCGGAGGCTTCGAAGCGGTGTCGCCAGGCATCGTGGAGCCATCCTTGAAATACGGCCCTTTGGCTGTCTGAGGTCTAACTCGCTTGTGCGAGGACACTGTTTGGTGGGTAGTTTGACTGGGGTGGTCGCCTCCAAAAGCGTAACGGAGGCTTTCAAAGGTACCCTCAGATTGGTTGGCAACCAATCGCTGAGAGCAATATCATAAGGGTGCTTGACTGTGAGACCTACAAGTCGAACAGGTAGGAAACTAGGATATAGTGATCCGGTGGTTCCGCATGGAAGGGCCATCGCTCAAAGGATAAAAGGTACTCCGGGGATAACAGGCTGATCACCCCCAAGAGCTCACATCGACGGGGTGGTTTGGCACCTCGATGTCGGCTCGTCACATCCCGGGGCTGGAGAAGGTCCCAAGGGTTAGGCTGTTCGCCTATTAAAGTGGCACGCGAGCTGGGTTCAGAACGTCGCGAGACAGTTCGGTCCCTATCTGTTGAGGGCGTTGGAAATTTGAGGGGCTCTGACTCTAGTACGAGAGGACCGAGTTGGACAAACCACTAGTGTACCGGTTGTAGCGCCAGCGGCACCGCCGGGTAGCTAAGTTTGGCAGGGATAAGTGCTGAAAGCATCTAAGTACGAAACCCACCTCGAGATGAGATTTCCTAATAGGGTAGTTGAAGAACACGACATAGATAGGTTGCAGGTGTAAAGGCAGTAATGTCAAAGCCGAGCAATACTAATCACCCGAACTCTTCCGAGAGAGACTCTATTGTATGTCCGGATGTTAGAGAGCAACCGAAAAGAGATATTAGAGATATTTTTGGTGGTTATAGAGCAGGTGAACACCTTTTACCATTTCGAACAGAGAAGTTAAGCCCTGCGTCGCCGATGATACTGCTACACCAAGTGGGAAAGTAGGAAGCCGCCAGATTGGATAGAGAGCCTTACAGAAATGTGAGGCTCTCTTTTTTCTTATTAGAAGAATAGTAATTCTAGAAAAGCTAGAAAGACTAGAATAATCTAGAAATTCTAGAAGCACTAGAACTACTAGAATTTCTAGCTCTTCTAACTATTTTAGATTCTTATGGCGGTGTGGAGGATTTCTGTATATTTGCCGATTTGTATTGCGTTTACGCCCCAAAGGGTGGGTAGGTCATAATACTTGAACGGACTTTCATCTATAAGAGTGTTTTTGTCTATGTCTCCGTTTGCACATACGTAATCCAGAATATTTTTCAGGTATTCTTCTTGTTGGGAATTAAGCTCGTTGTTGTTGATAAACCGAGAGAACTTTTTCAATGCGACACTTCTATCTATGCCTGTTATGGAACGAATAAACGTTGCAACGCTATCTCCGCATATCATCTTTTCCGTACAATGTCTGTATTCTTCTTTTGTTCCGAGTTCGCTCCATAGGATACGTTCCAGTTCTTTTATGTCTGCCTCTGTCAGTTGCTCTATATTGATAATCTTTTGCAGTACCGGAAGTTTACGATTGGCAACAAGGTAATCGAACACTCTTTGATAGTAAGTAGTATATCTTATCGCTTCCTCCGCCAAGCCATCATCGGTAATTATATCTTCAATATCCACTTCAAACGACGGACGTTTCTCCGTAAAGATGAATTTTACCAAGTCTCTGATTTTACATCTGACTTTTTCCAATTCGCTCAAGCCTGCATTATCCCAAAATGTCTTGCTTTGCACAAACTTGATAATCTCCATTTTCGCCAATACTTGCGGAATGGCAGCCTTGGTGGAGAGAGCTTGTGCAATGGAAATAATATTCTTTATGCTGCTTTCACATCGCTTCGTCTTATCAAGTCGGGCTGCTTCAACGTTCAACATCAATACATCAAACCTTTTGGCACTTTCATCACTCTGTTCCTTAACCAAGAGCGGAGCAATTTCTCTTTTCAATATTTCCACATCCATGGCAGACAGGCACTGCCAATTTTCTTTCTGCTTAAACATAGATACGCTGCTCCAAACATTTCTTACCGATATATGTTTATCGTTCAACTGTTGCACTTGTGCAATCATTGTCGCTTTCAACTCATCATGCAGCTGTTTTGCAAACAAGTCCTCTTGATACTCCGCCTTTTGAAGTCCCAAAGCCAATTCCGCCCGAATACAAAACAATCTTTCTGTCAGAGATGGAGAATGCGGACTCTTCACACCTTCCGGATTTTTGCCGAAGAACTCAAAATTACCGCACCAATCGAAAATATAGAAACATTTCTTATCCTTGCCAAATCCGAATATACCCTCACTCAAACGAGTGCCGCGTCCTATCATCTGCCAAAACTTGATTTTTGAACGTACAATCTTAAAGAACACAAGGTTCAGCACATCCGGCACATCAATTCCTGTATCAAGCATATCCACGGATACGGCAATCTGAGGATTGCAGTCTCGTTTTTCAAATCTGTCAATCAAGTCCTGAGCATAGTTCACGTAGTTATCAATCAGCACACAGAAATCCGCACCGTATTCGGGGAACAAAGCCTCGAAGCGTTTCACAATCAATTCTGCATGTTCGTGATTGTAAGCGAATATGATGCTCTTCCCTATGCGTTCTCCACCCTGTACGCTCAAGCCGTTTTGCATCAAGTCTTGCAGCACTTTGTCTATTGTATCTACGTTGAAGATATAAGTGAATATCTCATTACTTCCTATATCTCTACCCTTTTTACCATCGTCCTTTAACGCACTTTGCAATCGTTCACTTTCAAAAACCTTTTCCAACTGTTCCTGTTCCTGTTTGCTCAGACTGTTGTATTTTATGCCATCTTGCAAAATCATCGTTCCCTTTTTGAAAGCGGAGTATGGAACAAGATAGCCGTCCTCCACAGCCTCGGCAAGACTGTATTCGTAATTCGGTATTCCATCTTCCAAACCGAGTAAATCGTATGTACTCTTCTCAATATCTTCCCTCGGTGTAGCTGTCAAGCCGACCAACAAACTATCGAAATAGTTGAAAATGGCACCGAACTTGCCGAACACACTGCGGTGAGCCTCATCAATGACAATCAAATCGAACCTGCCGACCGAAAACTCCTTGTTGTCGGTATCTATGTAGTTTATCATCGTTTGATATGTCGAGAACATAATGCGGGCATTCATATCTTTCTTCTCTTTATCGGGAGAATTATTTTCGCTCAATACGCAAGTCGTGGTATTGGGCAGCAGCTTTACGAAGTTTCTGTGAGCTTGTCTGACCAAGGAAGTACGGTCGGCAAGAAACAACACATTTTTCACCCAATCATTCCTCATCAGCACATCGACCAAAGAGATGGCTACACGCGTCTTGCCTGTTCCCGTTGCCATCACCACCAAAGCCTTGCGGCGATTCTTGTTAAAATGTTCGCACACCCTCTTTATGGCAGTCTTTTGATAAGCCCTGTCCGTGATACAGTCCCTTACATTGAAGTCGCTAATGCTGCCACGTCCTCTGCGGTCAATCAGCAAACGCAAATCCTTTTCGGAGTGGAAAGCATACAATTTGCGTTTCGGATACCCCAAACCGTCAATGATGTAAGTATCAAAGCCATTGGTCAGATATATTATCGGTTTAAGCTTATACTTCCTTTCCAGAGCTTCTGCATAGAGATTTGCCTGAGATACGCCTTCCAAAGGACTTTTGTTTGTTCTCTTTGCTTCCACCACAGCCAAAGGCAAACCGTCTCTGCCAAACAATACATAATCCGCATAGCCTTTCCCGTCCTTATTCGGCATACCCTCTACTTCAACCTCCACACAGGCTGCCGAAGGAAGAATACAGCCCTTTTCAGTCAACACATTCCAACCTGCCTCTTTCAACATTAAATCTATGAACAAACGCCTTGTCTCTGCCTCGCTTATGTCAATGGCAGGATTGGGCATTGCAGTACATCGCACCCTTGCAGCATCAATACTTTTCACAAACTCAGCCGATGGCTCCGCTTTTTCATCTGTTGCTATATAGTTTTCTGCTTTTCTGGGAATAAGATTGTTATCGAAAGCAGGGAAATTCTCGACCATGCCCAGTTTCACCAACACTGCCCCGACGAAATTATAAATGTTCAGCAGAGCAAAGAAAGATTCTTTTGCGGACACCCGCCCTGTGTGAGCCGCAGCATTGCCGACCTTACGAACATAATGAACGCCCATTAAGAGTTTATCGTTACCAACAAACTCTTTGAACGTCTCACCATCGACTAATTCAAACAACGAACTGCGTTCACTCACAGTCATGCCTTTGATTGCATAAACAGCCCTGACAATCCACTCCAAAGCCCTGCGAGCATTGAGAGCAGACAATTCAGGCTCCGCAATCTGAGCCGCCTCTGCCACATTGCAGAAACGATAAAGATCTTGAAGAGAAGTAATATCCCTGATATAATCGAAATTTCTCATAGTCTTAATCTCCGAAATAATAATCCATCTTGGCGTCAAACAATAACTGTACCTCCTTTATGGATTGGTTTATAAGTTCCTTTTGTTTCTCAATCGCCTCAATCTTCTTAGCAAATGATTGTTGCAAGTCAAGAGGGGGAAGGATTGTTTCGTATGAATATATTGCCTTCTTTGAAACCTCCTTAAATGTAGCACCACAACCCAATGCTTTTATATTTTCCAAAGTTATAAGAAGATAGTAATACAAGAAAATGTTGTTGAGATATTCTCCACAAATAATATTTTTGAAACCTTGATTGCAACACATTGGTTGTGTTGTTATGGCTATTTTACCAATGGGAGCCCTCGAAGAAAGTAATACAGTTCCGACAGGCATCAAAGTTAAGTTTTTTGCTCCTTTTTCTGTTAGTCTTCTTTGAGTTGCTCCGTAGAACAACTGATTAGATAGTTCAGCGGGTGTAACCCAATTTATTTTTCCATTCCAATTGGTATTATCTGTTGTTGACGGAGTTGAACCTGTTACTATTTCACCTACTTCACCTAACTTTTTGACTTCCCAGTCTTTTTCGTTTTCTATGGGGTCGCCGAACATATCATAGAAGATTGATTGGGCGAGGGAGTCGAGTTCTTTGATTTGTTGCTTTTTCTTTTCGAGTATAAGGCTCAGCCTGTCCAATTCCTCAACAATCCGCTCCTGAACGGAAAGGGGTGGGAGAGGGATAAGGGTATTTCTCACTATATTTTGAGATATATTAGGTTGTGCACCTCCAACTGCAGATTTGATAAACGTATTCTTTTTACTTGTTAGAAACAGACATAGAAATTCAGGAATAATATTAGAATTGGGAAAGATACTACATACAGCCTGATTAGTACACATTTTAGATTTTATTATACCACATTGACCAACAGTGGCACCATACATTGCAATAACAACAGAGTTAATTGGTATGATTTTCGCAGATGAATGTTTTAGTCCTTCTTCTGTGATATATATATCAGTATCAAAGATAAGACCTTGACGGATTTCTCCACTTCTTAGCCATGGAATATTACCATTTGTATAATATTCGAGTTTTATTTTTGAAGGAGTTCCCCCTGATGTAGTTTCGCAAACTTCTCCTAACTTCTTGTATTCCCAGTTGTGTTTCATTGGTTCCTATTCTTTATTTTCTAGTTTTTCTAATTCTTCTAGACCCTCTAGTTCTTCTAGAACTTCTAGAACTTCTAGTCTTTCTAGTCTTTCTAGAATTTCTAGCTCTTTTAGTCTTTCTATCTCTTCTAATCTTTCTTGCTTTTTAATTTTTTGATGGTTTGTTCTAATTCTTCTATGCGGGTGTGGAGGGCTTGGTTTTCGTTGCGGAGCATTTCGATTTGTCGTTTTTGGTCGTTGCGGTAGCCGAGGCGGGCGGCAGTCATGCGTTCGCGTATGCCGCCTTGTTCGATGAATTGTTTTTCCAATCCTTTTTGGTAGGTGGTCATCATTCGGTCGATGATGTGGCAGAGGGTGAGTGCTACGTTTGCCATTTCTTCGTCGCTCCATGTGTCGAAGAAGGCTTGATAGTCTTCCGCTTTGTTGTGTTGGCGGCAGTAGGCGAGCATGGCTTCATAGCGTGGGTGCGTTTTTGTCCATACGCTGAGCTTGCGGGTGGCAAGGTAGTCTTGATAGTCTTCTCGCAGTTCTTTCAGACTGCCTCTTGCACAGTTAAGCAGTTTTACCTCCATTTCCATGCTTGTAACCCCATCGGCAGAGCCTTCCACTATGTTCTGTTTGCCGCTGCGGGCAGCCTGTATCATCTGGTCTATGGTACGATTTCCCTTTTGGAGAAACCTTTCCGTGAAACGAAAGGTGAGCATGTAGAGCGTATTCGCCTTTTGGTAGAAGAAAAGGTTCTCCCACCGTACCTGTGTTTTAAGAAAACTGCGAGTGTCCGTCATTACTTTAATTCTTCTATTGCTTTTGCGATTTCTTGTTCAAGGGTTTTGATACGGGAGATGATAATTTCCGGTTTTTCGTATTCTATTTTCTCTCTTTCTATTTCTTTGTACTTGTTTATCGAGAGATCGTAGTCGTTTTGCCTTATCTCCTCTACGGGAACGAGGAAGGATTGGTCTTTGCGAGTGCGGCTTGCTTCCTCTTGGAGGTTCTTGAAGCGAGCTATGATGTCGGGTATGTCGTTGTCCTTTACCTCTGTTCTTTTCTGGTCGAGACTGTATCCGTCTGCTTTCATGTCATAGAACCATACCTTGTCCGTACCTCCTGCATTGGTTTTGGTGAAGATGAGAATGGCAGTGGATACGCCGGCGTATGGTTGGAATACCCCGCTCGGCATTGAGATGACGGCTTGCAGTCGTTGATTGTCGATGAGTTCTTTGCGTACGGCTTTGTGGCCGCTGCTGTTGCCGAAGAGTACTCCGTCGGGTACTATGCTTGCACAGCGTCCTCCGGTTTGCAGCATTCGGGTGAAGAGTGCAATGAAGAGCAGTTCGGTTTTCTTGGTCTTGGTAATGGCAAGCAGGCTTTTATTTACCGATTCTTTATCCAAGCTGCCGGCAAAGGGAGGATTGGCAAGGCAGAGTGTGTAACGTTCAGTGTCGGAATTGTCGGTCGAAAGACTGTCTTTGTATTCTATATCAGGCTTATCCACTCCGTGGAGCATAAGATTCATGGCACCTATGCGGAGCATGGTTTGGTCGGTATCGAAGCCGTGGAACATATTGTTGCGATAATGTTCCGCATGTTCTTTCTTCATCAACTCTGCTTTATTGTGTTCGCTGATGTATTTGGCACTTTCGACAATGAAGCCTGCCGAACCCATGGCAGGGTCGCAAATTATATCGTTTAAGTCAGGCTCCATCAATTCCACCATCATGCGAATGATATGGCGGGGCGTGCGGAATTGTCCGTTGTTGCCGGAGGCAGCCATCTTGCCAAGCACATATTCATAAACATCGCCCATGGCATCGCGATTGTTCATATCAAGCCTGCTTATGCCTTCCACAAGTTTGACAAGAGTCCTCGGGTTAGGTATCAGGAAAGTGGCGTTTTCCATGAAGCGACTGTATGCACTCTCTTTGCCCTCGTTAAGAGTTTTGATGAAGACGAAAACGTCCTTGCTTATGGTGCCGTACAGTTTCTCTGCATCGAAGTTTATGAATTTATGCCAACGCAGATTGCTGTATGCCACCTCCTTGTCGGTATCGGGATTATGCCAAGTGCCGTCTTTGAAGATAGGCTCTTTGATTGTTATGCCCAATACATTGGCAGTTGCTTCCTTTTTGAGTTGTGTATCGTCCAACATCTTCATGAAGAAGAGGTAAGTCATCTGTTCGAGTATCGTTATGGAGTTGGTGATGCCTCCCGTCCAAAAACTGTCCCAAATACTGTCTATGCGGTTCTTGATTTCTCCTGTAATCATCAGTAATCTGTTTTGTTCATTATATGATTAAGAAGAACAAAGTTACGGATAATTTTCGTACAGAGGCTTGATAGAACGGAGTTTTTGGCGTGAAAAGCAGAATTGTTTATGATGGATTGTCGATAAGAAAGAGTTTTGCTTTCGTAAAAGGACAACTTAAACCCATATTTGTGGGGAATGCGTTTTGTAAATCGGTTTTCAAGTTCGGAAACCGATGCAGAAAGGTGTTCTATCTGCTTTGGAGAATTTGTTCGTATTTGTTAGTGTTGGAGGGGTTCATATCCTTCATCAATTCCACCACCCTTGTTTTTTCGTTATCGGGGGCTCCCTTGAAAATATTCACTATTTCGTCTGCCTTGGCATCAAAGAATTGTTGAACGGCTACTAATGTGGATTTCTCTCTATATGCTTTGCGTACATTCTCCAAGGCTTCTATTATGCTGTTCCGTGCATCGGTCTGACTTTCTCCGCCCATCATGTCTAAGCCGAGGCGATGATATTGATAGGAAGCGTCTCGGAGTGTGCGGTATGTGGAATTGGTGTAATTCTCCAACATCCAATATTTGTTCCTCTGGCTTGAGGCTCTCTTCCAACCTCCGTCGGAGGAACGTTGTGCGGCAGTTACTATGTTGTTGCACACATTGAAATACTCTGTTCCGCCGTTCAAAGAAAAGGAATCGGCATCCAAAGCAAGGAAATAATAGAGATAGAATGCCACGGTGGAAGCAAGGTTATTGCTATAGTTGTTTTCGTCAAATTCAAAGCTCTGTCCGTCTATGTATTTGAAAGGAACGTTTTGTTCCTGTGTGTTCAATAAGGTGGTGGTATAGGTAGAACCATAAACGGGACGGCGGAGTTGAAGGTTGAAATCGGCTTTGAAATCCTCCTGATTGGAGTGTTCTTTTATGTTTATGGAAATGCTGCCCTCTATTCTCTCGAACTCTTCGTATGTTTTGTTTGTCCACTGTCGCTGATTGACGAACTCATTCAGCACTTCTTGGATTTTTTTGTATATTTCTTTGTCCGTACCTTGTATTTGGGAGGAGTTGACGCTTATACTCACTCTGAACTCTTGCGAAAAGAGCATTGCATTGGTGAGAAACAAAAAAAGAAACAAAGAAAACTTTTTCATGCTGAAAGGGATTGGGTTTCCGGTGTTCTAATGTTTGGCGTTCATCATGGAAATCATCTTTTCGACAATATCTTCTGCCACTTCGCTTTTGGCTTTGAGGTCTTTACTGTCGATGTTTCCAAGAGAATCTATGATTGTAACCTTATTGGTTTCAACTCCGAAGCCGGCTCCTGCGTCTCTTAGGGAGTTGAGTACGATGAAGTCAAGATTTTTTCTCTTTAATTTTGCTTCCGCATTGGCTTGTTCGTTGTCCGTTTCAAGGGCAAAGCCTATCAAGAGTTGGTTTGCCTTTTTCCTGCGACCCAATTCGGCCAATATATCATCGGTCGGCTGTAATTCTATGCTTAAAGCCGTATCTTTTTTCTTGATTTTGCTATCTGCGACATTCTTGGGAGTATAGTCCGCAACGGCTGCCGAAAGTATTGCAGCCTCTGCCTCTTCAAAGGCTGCTGTTGCAGCTTCGTACATTTGTCTTGCAGTCTTTACATCTATGCGTTCTATCATAGGGTGCTGCGTTTTCAAGAATGTCGGTCCTGCTATCAGCCTGACCTTGGCACCTTTCTTCGCAAGACATTCTGCAATGGCAAAGCCCATTCTTCCGGAAGAGTAATTGCCGATAAACCTCACGGGGTCGATTTGCTCGTATGTAGGACCTGCCGTTACACATATCGTTTTGCCTGCCAATTCTTGCGATTTCGTTATATGCTCTTCAAATATGCGGAAAATATCCTCGGCTTCTGCCATTCTGCCTTCTCCTTCCGCTCCGCAGGCAAGGTAACCCGAACTTGGCGAGATGATGTGTACGCCTCGCGATTGCAAGATGTGTAAATTCGATTGAACGCCTGTGTGGCGGTACATCTTGGAATTCATGGCAGGAGCAAGGAAGACATCTTTGTCGAATGCCAAAAGGCTTGTCGTAATACAGTCATCGGCAATGGCAGAAGCATATTTGCCGATAATGTTTGCCGTTGCCGGTGCCACGATAAAAAAATCAGCCCAATCCGAAAGGCTGATATGTTGCGTCATATCTTTGTTTCCCGAAAACATATCGCTGTAAACAGGATTGGAAGAAAGAGTCTGCAAAGTCGTCTCTGTTACGAAATTCAGTGCATTCTTGCTTACAACGACCTTTACTTCGTATCCGTTCTTTCTAAGCAACCTTATCAAAAGTGGTACTTTATATGCAGCTATTCCTCCGCTGACTGCCACAGCTACCTTTGCTTTCATCGGAAACAAATCTTTGTTCAGGCTTCTTGTTTTTCTTCTTTTGCGGCTTTTTCCGCCAATACCTCTTTGCCTGATTTGTAAACCAATTTATCATCTAAGTATTCTCTTATAGCAATAAGGTAAGGCTTCGGAAGTTGTTCGTAGTATTTTGCAACTTCTATTTGCTCATGATTTTCCGACATCTCGTCTGCTCCGTCCGCAATGGCAAACTCCTCAATCTTTTTGTACAATTCCTGCTTCAAATCGGCAGCTATCTGATCCGAACGTTTGCTGAGCATTGCTATGGTCTCATAAACATTCCCCGTAAGATTGGTGAAATCGTTCAAATTCCTTGTTTTGATGCTTGTGTCTGCCTTTGTCTTCTTATAATCCATAAATCGCTTATTTGTCTTTGTTTTCTGTTTTTATTCTTTCCAATTTTGCTTTTGCGTCTTCGTATATGCGATTGAGTTGTTCCGCTTTGCTTTTATCCTGCAAGTTGGAAAAGGTTACCTTATAGCGTTCGTAGTCCATCACTACGGCTTCATAACGTTCCTTTTGTTTGCTTGCTATACTCTTTTCTGCATATTCGTAACCTGCAATGACGATGTAATACATCGCTTTCTCTCTGTATTCGGTGGCGTCGGGATAATCGTTCAGGAAGTTTTTCAAACTGACCTGTGCGGCTTGGTATGCTTCCGTCTTATAGTAGTTGTAAGCTGTCGTATAGTCCTTTCGTATAAGTTTCCAACGCAAAGAGTCCATCAATCTGTTCGCATCGGCAACTCTTTCAGACTTCGGATATTTGTCAACGTACGATTGAAAGTTGTTTATCGACTGTTTCGTCAAAGTCTGGTCAAGAGAGTATTCCGGCGATTCCAAATACTTGCAATAGGCAGCCTGAAACAATGCTTCTTCTGCGTATTTGGAATAAGGAAACCACTTGACGAAGCTCTCGAATTGGTAAGCCGCCGAGTAGTAATTCTTTCCTCCGAGAAGGCTTTTGCCATAGTAAAAGTTCACAAGCTCCGCTTTCTCTCTTCCTCTCGAATAAAGGAGCAGGTTTTCAAATAACTCCGTGGCTTTGAGCCAGTCATGTTTTTCGTAGGCTTTCATTGCCGCCTCGAATTTGGCGTCTTGGTCATCGCTCTTCAAGAGTTTTTTATGTCCGCTCGAACAAGAAGCAGCCAAAGCCAAGATACATATGTATATAATGGATAGTCTCAATCTCATGATTGTGCAAAGGTAGTCATTATTTCTGATTGAAACGCAGTTCTTGCGGACATATTTTGTAATTTTGCCGAAAAATCGTCTTCCCGCACACGAAGACAAGACCGATACAGAGAGATGGCAGGCAAACATTCTAAAAAAATCACTTTCAAAAAGGTATTGAAATATCTTGGCATAGCAGCATTGGTGTATATCTGCGGAAGCATTCTCCTTACTGCCCTTTATATTGTGGTAAATCCTCCTATTACTTTCCTTATGGTTCAAAGATGTGTACAGCAAGCCTTTGATGACAATCGCAAGCTGAGATTGCAAAAAACATGGGTGGATATAGAGGATATTTCTCCCAATATGGTGAAAGCCGTAATGGCAGCAGAGGATAATCGTTTCCGACATCACAAAGGCTTCGACTTTGAACAAATAAAGCGTGCAAGGGAAGATGCCAGGCGAAGCGGCAGAAGACCGAGAGGAGCCAGTACTATAAGCCAACAGACTGCGAAAAATGTTTTTCTATGGAACGGCAGAAATTATGTAAGAAAGGCTTTGGAAGTATATCAAACCGTATTGATAGAAACATTTTGGAGTAAAAAAAGAATAATGGAGGTTTACCTTAACGTCATCGAGTTCGGGGACGGAATTTATGGTGTCGAGGCTGCCTCGCAATATTATTTCGGCAAATCGGCAAAGCGATTGACCAAACGTCAGGCGGCTTTGTTGGCAAGTGCTTTGCCGAACCCATTGAAGAGAAACCCCGCAAAACCGACTTCGAGCCTGAACCGCAAAGCCGACAGGGTGATGTATCTGATGAATAAGGTAGGTTCTGCAAATCTTAAATAGCAAGACGAAAACAAAAGAACAAAAAGAAAATACGGACTCAAAATCCGAGATAATGTCTCCCGAAACTGTTTTAGAGGAAGAAAGAAAGGAAAAATCCCATTGGCGAAGCTATATTCCAGGCTTCAAGTCTTATATTCTCATGGAGCGTTCCTTTTCCATGAATACGCTCGAGGCTTATTTGGGCGATTGCGATAAATTTTTCTCTTTCATGGAAGCGAAATATCCGGATATTACTCCACGCACCACAGACTTGAAACATATCCAGCGTTTCCTGACTTCTATAGTTTATCCCGGCGGAAGAACCGAAGAGGACCGTCTTTTGAAGGCAAGCAGTCAGCGTAGAATTATATCGGGAGTAAGAGCCTTTTTCAAATATCTTCTTATTGCGGACGAGGCAGACAACGACCCTTGCAGTCTTTTGGACAGTGTGAAAATGGAAAAGAAAATTCCTATCGTCCTTTCCAATGAAGAAATCGACAGAATGTTGGACAGCATAGACAAAAGCAGCTTTCACGGATATAGAAACGCTTTGATGATTGAGGTCTTATACTCCTGCGGATTGCGAATAAGCGAACTTTTGAACCTTAAAACAAACAATATCTTTTGGAAAAAGGAATATATAAAGGTTGTCGGCAAAGGCAATAAGGAACGCCTCGTTCCCATAGGTAAAAGTGCATTGACGCATTTGCGTTACTTCATAGATAGCCATAGAAGCAAGCTGAAAATCGACAATAAGAACAAAAATCTTATTTTTCTGAACCATTACGGCAGGCAGCTGACAAGACAGCATGCTTTTCAAACAATAAAAGACATCGCCCTTGTGGCAGGAATAAAGAAGAACATACATCCGCATACGCTAAGACACAGTTTTGCCACCGAATTGATAAAAGGAGGAGCCAATCTGATTGCGGTAAAGGAGATGATGGGGCATGAAAGCGTTGTCTCCACCCAAATATATACACATCTCGACACAGAACATTTGCGGGAGACCATAATGCTTTACCACCCTCATTATAATAAGGGCATAAAGTCTGCCGGGTATTCCGAGAAAGACCAATCCTGAAAAAAAGAACACCTCTCGGCGATGTCCGAAAGGTGTTTCTTTTTCTGTGAATATCGAAGCAGGCTTATTTTGGATTTTCAACGGTTTGGCACAACCATTTGAGAAATAACAGTAACGAATTGGCAACCGTGCGATTTTCAGCGTTTTGCGGTGCTATGCTGTCAAATAACTCGTTTCTGATGCAAAGGTAAGGAAATATCCAATACATGCAATATTGAAGAATAAATAAAATACCGACTATTGGGTAAGTTTGTTTAATCTCATTACGATTGAAGTTTGGCTTCTGCCCATTTTGGCTGCTATATATTTCACACTTTTACCCTCATCATGCAATTTCAATAAAAATTGGTCTGCTCCTCTTGTCCATCTTTTATTGGCATTAGGGTGCTTTACGTAGTTTTCTTCTGAAACCCTTTCGGGATGTAAGAACTCATCTACAAATACAGAAGGGAAACGCTTGTCATATAGCACAAGGGTTTTCATCTTTGCCCTTGTTATTGCCACATAAAACAATCTACGCTCTTCTCCATATGGAAATTGGTCGCTTTTAGTGAGTACATATTTAAGCACAGGGTCATCACTCACAAGAGAAGGGAAGCCATACGTATCTTTATTACATTGCAAAAGTATTACATAATCGGCTTCAAGACCTTTTGATTTATGTACGGTCAAAAACTCGATTTTTCGTTCTCCTATTACGTAAAAGAACCTATTACCCTCTTTAATGGATTGATACATAAAAGAAAGGTAATAATCATCAAATGAATAACGCCCCAACAAAAATATAGATTTATCTGATGGAATAGATGCCACAAGTTGTCCTATCGTATTGCAATAATCTCGCCTATCGTAAGAATAGAACTCCAACTCTGTTTTCATTTCAGAACTGAACGAGTGTATATCTTTTTGTATTTGGGCTTTATTGCGCTGTATGAAGTGAGAGGACAACGAAACCAAAGGTTCTCCAAATCTGTACGTAGTTTCAATTTTGTTTATCTCCGTTGCTCCAAAGTATTCGGGGAATTGATTAAAAAGAGCCATATCACTTCCCGAAAAACGATATATGGATTGCCAATCATCACCCACGCAATACAACTTTGCAGGTGGATTTCCGTCTCGTAATACTTTCAAGAAATTGTAGCGGTCAACTGATATATCTTGAAACTCGTCCACAATGATATAGTCATACTCGACAAGGTGCGAAGTACGACATATTTCCGTGGCTTGAAGAATCGCATCGGTAAAATCAATTTGATTACTATCGCTTAATGCACTTATATAGCGCTCATATACAGGTTGAAATATATTCTTGATAATAAAAACACTTCGTTTATCATCTGCATTCTTTGCTTGTTTCAGAACTTCTTTAACTGATTTACAACTTGATTTTACTAATGTCACGAAAGTAACAGCAAGTCGTATAAATGCCTTTTCTTGCTTACTACCTTTTGGTAAAACCAAATCATATAATTCTTCATCTGTTTTCTCTTGAATTGGTACACCTGCGTCATCTAATAATTTTCGGAGTTTCCCCCTTATATCAGAGTAATGGAAATCTGCACTTGATGTTACTAAAAGTTGAGTGCCAAATTTCTCATGAGCTGCTTTCTTCCAAGTTATACCATCATTATATTTTTGATTGGCTTCTTCGTATGTTATGTTTTTGTCTTTTGCAAACCAAGCGGGCACAAGACTATGTTCATCAACTCCAAAATGTTCCAAATAGATGCGTTTGATTACTCCTGCTTGCTCAAAATATATTGAGAAATCGGGGCGATATTGAGAATGCATTTCATCTGCTAATTGATGTTCGTATGGCTCTTCATATCTGAATTTTACTCCAAGTGATGATAAGACAAAGCATATCTTTTGCTCCTGTTTACTTCTCACATATATAGCCCGACCATCCATATCGGGAAACATCGCTTTTAGCTGCACGTTTTTTTGTTCCGACAACTTTTCTCGCCTTTCATTCTTGCGCTGTTCCCAATCCGCTTCATTAGATTGGTAATCAATGAAATATTCTACTACGCTATTCTTAAAAGCCTTATTCTCTAATAGAGTGTGATAAATATCTATAAACAAAGAATCTATATTATCGCAAATAGATGGCTTTGTACCTGTCGCTTTTCCGATAATATCAATGGCTAATTTGTGAAATGTATAACCTTTCAAGCCATCAGTAGCCATTCTTTCCGTAAGTTCGGCTGCTGCTTTGTTCGTGTAACTAATGAGTAAGATTCTATGAGGTACAATGCCTTTTATTTCTGTTAGATACTTGACTTTTCCAACAATAGAAGAGGTCTTTCCACTACCTGCGCTACTAACAACCAAGCAATTATCTTCTTCTGAAACGATTGAGCGTCTTTGCTGCTTATCCAATGGATATTTCAAACAATGGTCGAAAAATTCTTTATGTGTATCAAGTAAAGAATTTATAACCGCATCATTATGTTGCTCGACAATCTTATTGATATTCCCAAAGTCACGAATTAGGTTTGAGATTGCTACAGATGGAGTGATATTGAAGACTTCAAGTCTCTTGACTAATGAATGCGCCTCTTGAAAATATGGTATATAATGGTTTGTGAAATCCTTTTCTTGTGTTGCAGAGATTATCTTACATGAAAAAACATTATTAAGGTCGGTCGGAATATCAATAAATGCTTCGTTATTTAATGCCGACAATCTCTCTTTTGCTTGCTCATAATTGGATTTATTGCTATAAGAAGATATGTGGTTTAACTTTTCTGAAAGTTCCTTGGATTTGTTTTTTAGGCGTATTCGTATTGTGACTACTGCTATAACAGAAATAGCAACAAGAGAAACCACAACTATAAGTAAAACCAACTGCATATCAGAGGATGATGACTATTTAAATTTTTCAATCCACCTATAATCATCCCCCTTGGTACTCCATTGGAATTTCCACATGTCACCTGTTCTATCGTTTATGAGATAGTATTGATACATGCTTGTCAATGGTTGAATAGAGAATATACATTTTTCGTTATCAGATACTAATTCGTACTTGTTTATAGGTATGCAAAATAGATTATCTAAATTTTGTGTACTATATTGGACTTGCCATAGTCGTCCATTATACGAATCTAACAGTATGAAAGTCCACATATTTTGGGTGGCAAACATCTGAAACCTATTAGTCCAATTTGAAGTTGTTTCTGGATATGCAAGAGAGAAGATATTGATTGGGGCAGCAAACATATAATCTTCACCTTTTACACTAAATTGAACTTGCCAATTTTTACCTGTATATGTATCAAGCATTATGAAAGTCCACATATTTTGTGTTTCATAAAGACGAAACCTACTTTCCTTATCCCCTGATATTTCTCTTGCACTGCAAACAATCCAAGACTGACCATCATCCTGAATTTGCTGTACTTCACCTGTCATCGTATTTAAACGAAGCTGGTTATGATAGTTTCGCGTATTATACATTTTATAAACTTGAGCATATGATGCCAACGTAATAACCATCAATGCAAACAATGCTATAAACTTCTTCATAATCTATTGTATTATTGGTTATTAATTGATTTTATTTTTCAGGGAATAAACTTGACAATGCCCGTCTGATAGCTTGGCGAATATCATCAGCTTCTGTTTCTCCTTGTCCTTCTGCTGTGCAAGAACATATCATTTCATTGGTTTTTGCAGAACTAAATTGTATGGTTACTTCTATTGTATAGCCTAAACCTCTGTTACGCCTACCACTCTCGCCATAATTGACGATTAAGGTTTCATTCGCTAATTCGGATTTGAGTTCAGGCAATATAATATACCCCTGTTTTATCAATATTCCTGCTATCACATCACTCGGATTAACACTTTTGGTTGTTGAAGAGCCATAGATACCATATTGACCTCCATATGTACCTCCTGTGCTTGATGTCAATTCCTTTGTCGGAGAAATGTATGCGTATTTATACATTTCAATAGGAGCATTCCTTACTATTACAGGTGTTCGAAGTGGTGCACACCCATTTGCTAATAGAATGGTGCAAATAACTAATAGCCAATTTTTAATTGCGTTCATACACTACACATTTATCCTCCAGCTTCCACAAAGGATGGGTTAAATCACGAAGCGTGGAACTGTATGCCACACTCTTACTTGAAGGTTGTAGGAAACCTTGGATACGGATGTAACAACAGCAGCCCACGCTATAGCGTGAGAACCACTATGCTATCCTTGTATCCAATTTGAAAATTTCCTACGTTTTCAAGTACAAGATAAGCATAACGCTTCTTCTTTTTTCTTATGTCTTGGAAGGAGTTGCCTCAATCCGAATACAAAAGTACAAAAAAATCCGTGATGTAACTTCAACTATCACGGATTTGTTATGATTTACAGCTTAATACTCCTATCTTGTTTCTTTGTAGGCATTCCCAACGCTTCCATAAACTCGTCTTTCTTGCGCCTGAACCAACTGACGTGCGAAATACCGTCTATGTTGAGTTCAAATTTTCACTCCGTGTTCTGTTTGAGAGAACAAACTGCATTGTCTGTTTTGAAATGCCGGTTAAACTCACGGGAATATAGTTCACCTTTAATGGAAACATCCTTGAACGTGCATAGTTTTCTAATGACGACATCGCCAAAGTGCAGAGTGTTACGCAGGAACTTTATTGTCGGCATCAACTTCTCCACATATGGGAAATTGCATTTGACAAAATTCACGAACTCGGACAGCTTACTATTCTGTTGCTCGTATGTGCTTTTCATTTCCTGCATCTGTTTGGCTTGCTGTCGTTCCCGTTGTCGGGCTTCTTCTTCAAGTTCAATGATGCGGTTTTGTAGAGCTGTGTTCTCCCTCTCCAGCGTTTTGACCTTGTTGGGTGAATGTCCCTTGCGCTCGGCTGTGCCCGACTTTCTTGGCAAATTCTGCGTTGTGCTGCTCGAACAGCTTCAACATGGTCTCATGCTTGACACCGATACCGAGATAGGTGTCTTTGAGCTTGGCGGCGGTTACATACCCGTCCGTCTGCATAAGCTCCTGATAGCGGCGGTTCACGTCCGCACGGATTTTATCGACGGCACGGTTGATTCGCTGCGCCTCGGTGCTCTTGCCTGAAGCTCGGCTGTTTTTCACGTCCCACAGGCGTGGGGGAACGTCCAGCTTGCAGCTGAACTGTTTAATCTCGCCGTCCACCGTGATACGGCACATCAGGGGCAGGTTGCCGTTGGGCTTCGCACTGCCTTTCTTCACGTAGAATAATACTTTGAATGTACTTCGCATAACTCACACTTTTTTGGTTACAAAATTAAGTTACAGTGAGTTCCCGACAGATATGCAAACCTGCGCAAATCGCAGAAATAGAAGCGTTTAGCTAAAAACTTTCATCCGTTACGGCAGTAATGGGCTGGTAACTGAACTCCTGCCGCATTTGGCTTTAAAGTGGCTTTCAGCTGCTTCCTTACCACACAAAAACGAAGCGTAACGAACACTGTTTCAGTGTCATTCGCTACGCTTCGCTCAAATTTGTTTTCTCGCTATGTGTTTATTTTATGACGCCAAGTTGCTTTCCTATCTTGGTGAAAGCAGCTATACAACGATCCAAATGCTCTTTTTCGTGAGCAGCGGAAACCTGAACACGGATTCTTGCCTGTCCTTTCGGAACAACAGGGTAATAGAATCCTGTTACGTATATGCCCTCTTGTTGCAATGCGGCAGCAAAGTCCTGAGACAATTTGGCATCATATAGCATTACCGCACAGATTGCCGATTGCGTAGGCTTGATGTCGAAACCTGCAGCCTTCATTTTCTCAACAAAATATGCAGTGTTGTTGTGCAATTTGTCTTGAAGTTCGTTTGTCTTGTCGATAAGGTTGAACATCTCTATTGCAGCACCTGCAACCATAGGAGGAATGGAGTTTGAGAACAAATAAGGTCTCGAACGTTGACGCAACATCTCTATTATTTCTTTTTTACCCGTTGTAAATCCTCCGACAGCACCTCCGAAGGCTTTTCCCAATGTTCCTGTCAATATCTCGACTTTGCCTCTCAAATTGTATTGCTCCGTTGTTCCTCGTCCGGTCTTGCCGACAACACCGGCAGAGTGGCTCTCGTCAACCATAACCATGGCATCATACTTTTGAGCAAGCTCGTAAATCTTATCCAAAGGAGCAACATTACCGTCCATAGAGAACACGCCGTCCGTACAAATCAAACGGAAACGACATTTTTGAGCCTCTTTAAGTTGAGCTTCCAAATCTTCCATATCTGCATTGGCATAACGGAAACGTTGAGCCTTGCAAAGTCTCACACCGTCTATGATGGAAGCGTGGTTCAAAGCGTCTGAAATGATAGCATCATCAGGTCCCAACAATGGTTCAAACACTCCGCCGTTGGCATCGAAGCATGCTGCATAAAGAATGGTATCTTCCGTTCCGAAGAAGTCGGAAATTTTCTTTTCAAGTTCCTTGTGCAAATCGCCTGTTCCGCAAATGAAACGTACGGAACTCATTCCGTAGCCTCTTTCGTCCATCGCTTTCTTTGCTGCTTCAATAAGAACCTTGCTATCAGCCAATCCCAAATAGTTATTGGCACAGAAGTTCAACACATCACCTGCTTCGGCAGTCTTGATTGCAGCCGATTGCGGAGTTATTATCACTCTTTCGTTCTTATAAAGACCGGCATCTTTTATGCCCTGTATCTCCTCTTGAAGATACTTTTGAAATTTGTTGTACATATTATCAATACTTTTAATCTGATACTTATTTCGCTCGTTTACCGAACTGCAAAGATACGATTTTATTGCAGAAGCGACAAGGCAAAAGCGTTTTTTCTGCATGCCGACACATAATTTTTCAACCGACTTCCCATTCTGCGAAAACCACTCGGCCAAGTCTCCGCAACCAAAGGGCGTTCCACGAAATTAAAAGGGCGAAAGAATTTCGTGAAAGGGCGGTTTATATTTGCGAATTGATTTTGTGGTTCGGGCTTTTTTTACGACCTTTGCAAAATATTATTGACTAATAAAATCGATTTTGGAGATGAAACAGCTAATCGAATGTGTACCCAATATTTCAGAGGGTAGAGATATGAATATCATCAACCAGGTTGTTGCCGAGGTTGAAAAGGTGGACGGTGTCAAACTTCTTGATGTCGATCCGGGTGCTTCGACAAACAGAACGGTCATCACCTTTGTGGGTGAGCCTGAGAATGTTTGCGAGGCGGCTTTCCGCTTGGTGAAAAAAGCCCAAGAGCTTATAGATATGAGAAATCATCATGGCGACCACCCGCGTTTCGGTGCAACGGATGTTTGTCCGCTTATTCCGGTTGCAGACATCAGCATGGAGGAAGTGGTGAAATATGCAAGAGGTTTGGGCGAAAGGATAGGCAAAGAGCTTGAAATCCCTGTTTATTGCTACGAGTCGGCTGCCTTTGAGCCGAAGAGAAAGAACCTTGCTTCTTGTCGTCAGGGCGAATACGAGGGTTTGAGTGCCAGAATCGTTACGGAGGATTGGAAACCGGACTTCGGACCTGCCGCATGGTGCGAGAAGGTGGCAAAGAGCGGTGCTACCGCTGTGGGTGCAAGGGATTTCCTTTTGGCGGTTAACTACAATCTTAACACCACTTCGACAAGAAGAGCCAATGCCATTGCGTTCGATGTTCGTGAAAAGGGTCGTCCGCAAAGAGAGGGCGGCAAGCCTAACGGCAAACCGATGAAAGATGCAAACGGAAAGACGATAATGATTCCGGGAACTTTGAAAGGTACCAAGGCGATAGGCTGGTTCATAGAGGAATACGGCATTGCTCAGGTTTCAATGAACATCACCGATGCCAATGTCTCTCCTTTGCATATCTGCTTCGATGAGGTATGTGCCAAAGCTGCTGCAAGAGGGGTGAGGGTTACCGGTGTGGAAATCGTGGGTCTCGTTCCTAAGAAAACACTCATAGATGCAGGAAAATATTATCTTGCAAAACAAGAGCGTTCCTTGGGTGTAGATGAGGCAGAGTTGATAAAGATTGCCGTAAAGTCCATGGGATTGGACGATTTGAAGCCTTTCAATCCGCAAGAGAAGGTTATAGAATACATGATAGAGGACAAGAATGCAAAGAAACTTGTCGATATGAGCTGCACAGGCTTTGCCAATGAGACGGCTTCCGAAAGCCCTGCTCCGGGAGGCGGAAGCATATCTGCTTATATGGGTGCTTTGGGTGCTGCATTGGGAACAATGGTTGCCAATCTCTCGTCTCACAAAGCAGGTTGGGACGAAAGATGGGAAGAGTTCTCCAAGGTAGCCGAAAAAGGTCAGGCTGTAAAGGACGAATTGTTGTTCTTGGTAGATGAGGACACTCATTCGTTCAACCTTATCATGGAAGCCTTCGGCTTGCCTAAGAAGACAGACGAGGACAAAGCCAAGAGAACGGAGGCAATTCAAGCTGCAACGAAATATGCCATAGAGGTACCGTACAGAACGCTTTGCAAATCATTTGAGGTGTTCGATATATGCAAGGCAATGGTGGAGACGGGAAATCCCAATTCCGTTACAGACGCAGCAGTCGGCATTCTATGTGCAAGAGCAGCCTGCATAGGTGCTTTCATGAACATGCAGATAAATTGTGCAAGCCTTAACGATAAAGCTTTCGTCAAAGACATCATCGCAAAAGGACAGGCAATAGTCGATAAAGCCGAAGCAATAGAAAAAGAGTTCACTGCAAGGGTTTTGAAGCAGATTTCCGAGTAAGGTAATCAAGCAGAGTAAAAAACTGTTATTTTTTTCATTTTTTTGTACGAGGGAGGCGGAGCGGTAATCTGCCTCCTTATTTTCTTTAAGCGGAGAAAAGTAAGAAGGATATGTCAACATTCAATGAATTTCTTGGCGAAAGGGTGTTCTCCCTCTCGGAAGTGGCAGCAAGCATCAGGCGGACGCTGAACGAACGCTATACTTCCTTTTTCTGGGTCAGGGCGGAAATGCTCAAATTGAACTACTATCCTTACAGCGGTCATGCTTTCCCCGATTTGATTGAAAAGACGGAAGACAGGATAAGCACTCAAATGCGTTCTGTCATCTGGAAGGCTGATTTGAAACGAATACGCGAGAAGTTCATCGCCTGTTCGCTCGGAGACTTATGCGATGGTATAAACGTCTTGTGCCGTGTCTGCATAATGTTTGACGAGTTCTATGGTTTGAGTCTGAGAATAACGGATATAGACACCAATTACACATTGGGCGAATTGGAAAAGGAAAAACGCCTGTGTATGGAACGTTTGCAGAAAGAGGGTTTGTTCGATTTGAACAAAAGCCGCAGACTTTCTTCTCTGCCGAAGAGTTTGGCTGTCATATCGGTTACAAGCAGCAAGGGCTACCATGATTTTCTCAATGTTCTGAATGCTTACGCTCCGAAATACAAAATCTCCCACCATCTCTTCACCTCACTTCTGCAAGGCGAAGGGGCGGTCGGCGATATGCTCGATATATTCGACAAAATCAATATTGTAAGCGACCTCTTCGATGCCGTACTTATCATAAGAGGCGGAGGGGGCTATGCGGGCTTGAGTTGCTATAACGATTATCGTCTTTGCCGGGCAATAAGCCTTTGTCCGCTGCCCGTACTGACCGGAATAGGGCATGCGACCAACCTTACCGTTGCCGAGCAAACTTCTTGGCATAACGGCATAACTCCGACAGACTTGGCAGACTACATAATTTCATTCTACAAACAGGCGGAACAAAACATCAAAGAGGCAGAAAACCTATTGACGATGAGAACCCGCAACAGGCTTGAGGCGGAAAAAGAGAAAATCCGCATGAACGAGAAGTACATCAGCCTGCTCCGACCTGCCCTTCTGCTGCAAAAGGGTTACACACTGACCTATCACAACGACAAACTCCTCACAGACAAGCCGGATTTGAAGAGTGGCGAGAGGATAAAAACGAGATTTCACGACGGAGAACTCATTTCCGTAATCCCATAAAAAGAAAGGAAACACATGGAAAGCACAAAACCGAAGAATTACGAAGAGGCGTATGAGGAATTGAAGCAAATCATAGCATGTTTGGAAAACAGCGAAACCAAGATAGACGAATTGGAGCTGAAAATCAAGCGTGCAGAGGAACTCATCGGCTTTTGCAAACAAAAACTGCAGGAAGTGGAGGACAAAACCGAAGAACTTCTCCGCCGTCTCGAACAAACAGATGAGCAGTAAAGCCTGTTTGTTAAATCGTTTATTAACAATAGAATATCGAAAGGCCGAAAGGATTTCACGAAAGGCCGGAAAGATTTTTTCTTTCGGCGATGTAATCTGAATAAAAAGGCGTTTTATTGCAGCGGCTTCGGTATAGAGGGAAAGGATTTCCACAATAGGCAGCAAAATATTTTGTTTCAATCCTATTTTTTCATACCTTTGCCCCGTAAATCAAAGCAAGAAGAAAGGAGGATACCGGTAAAAGAAAAGATTCAGTCATAAACAAACATATCAAAGACATATAAAAGCGTTTTTGCATGCTTTGGCAATATGAAACCTCGAAAATTTCATTTAATTTCTCCAAAGAAGTAATGCGTAAACGCTCACGATGATTTCGTGGGCTTTACTTATTTGGAGAATCAGGTAGTTTCGAGGACCTCATATTGCGATAAGAAAAAAGTCCCACGCTTTTTTGTGTCTCTAAACAAGCAAAACAATAAAACTGTCTTGGGACGGGCAAACAAAAAAAAGAAATCGAAATGAGAAAATTCATCACTTTAATTGCAATGATCGTGCTTGCCGCAGGGCTGCATGCACAAAAAGACGTTACAAAATTCTTAGGCATTCCCGTTGACGGAACAAAATCCGAAATGATTCAAAAACTCAAAGCAAAAGGCTTTACATACAACCAAAAACGCGACTGTTTGGAAGGAGAGTTTAACGGAGAAAAAGTAGATATTGCCATTGTAACACAAGGAAACAAGGTATGGAGAATTATGGTAGCAGATAAAAGTCGCAGAGGAGAGGCTCAAATACGAATAAGATTTAATAATCTGATTTCGCAATTTGAGAACAATCCGAAGTATATGCCTTATAACAATAATAAACGAATTGAAGACGATGAGAACATCAGCTACGGTATAACAGTGGAGAAAAAACAATATGAGGCTGCTTTCTACCAGAATATGGACTCGACCATTTTTACACAATACATAAAAAAGCAATATGCTCATGAGATAAAAAAAGTTGAAGATTACATCAAACAATTTACAGAAGAAGAATGGGAAAATCCTACGCAAGAGATGACGGATTCTATTTCTGTGTTACAAACAGAATTTGAAGGCATTCTCTTTAAGGAGGCTTTGGAACAATTAGAAAAAAGAACCGTTTGGTTCACGATTAACGACTTTTACGGAGAATATTATATCACTATGTATTATGATAACCTCTACAACAGAGCCAATGGTGAGGATTTGTAATAAGAATTAGTAAACAGCACAAACAAAAAACGAAATTGAAATGAGAAAAAAGATTTTATTTTTAGCGATTACAGCTATCCTATTTGCAGCTTGCGAAGAAGAGAAGAAGAAAGAAGAACCAAAAGAGAAGATAAATGACGAATTAGTCGGAACAACTTGGAAAGGACACATTGGTGTTTATAATGAAATTTTCTATATCGAGTTCGGAGAAGACAATCAAGTCGTAGCAACAATTTCTGCATACAACACAACCACAGATACCGATTATGGGACTTATTCGTTAGTTGGTAAAAATGTAACTTTTAGCGGTTTAAGCGTCTTAGCACGAGCAGATTGCCGTGTCTATTTCAAGACAGCTAATTATACAAATTCCATTATGACCATTAAAGGAACGTATTGTGGAAACTCCGGAACTTGGACATTCTCAAAAGTAAACTAATAATATAACAATAACTAAACAATCAAACAGCAAAAAAGCACTTCGTTGATTGCGAGGTGCTTTTTGCTTTATATGATTGGGTGTTTGGATTTGGGTTTTGTCATGTTCAGCCTTGGGAATGACTTCTTTTGAATTCGGAAATCATGATGGCTGTTGCTATGGCGGCATTAAGGCTTTCGGGCTTGTCGCTTCGGTTGAAACGGGGTATGGAAAGAGGTTTGCGAATATATGAACGGATTTGCGGACTTATGCCATGCGATTCGCTGCCTATGATAAGGATTGCATTAGTGGGCAAGGCTTGGGAATAGATATTGCTTCCCTCTTCCACCAATGAGCCATAAACAGGATAATCGGCAGGAAGTGTTTGCAGAAAGGCTTCAAGCTCGGTGTATTCGGGCTGTACTCTGAATATGGAACCCATGGTCGATTGGACGGTTTTGGGATTGAATATATCGACGCTGTCTTCGGAGCAGATTATTCTGTCGATGGCATACCAGTCTGCAAGACGTACGATGGTACCAAGGTTGCCCGGGTCTTTTATTCCGTCGAGCATAAGCGTCAAGCCTTGCAATGGTTTGTTTGCAGGGAGTTCGGGACGCTTTACAAGGCAATAGACTTTGTTGGGAGTGGATAAAAGACTGATTTTTTGCAGTTCTTCTTCCGTTATTTCGTTCACTATGGAATGTTTATGGTGGAGTATTTGTGCTGTTGCCTCTATATTTGTGTCGGATTGTTCGTTTGTGGAATGAGAAAGGATATTTTGCTTGGCGAGTTTGGCTTCAAGGGCTTTGCGATTTTCGTTCAACCATGAGTTTACGGCACAAAGAAGCAGTATTTCAAAGTCCGATTGCAGGAGTTCTTCAAGCATTTTCACGCCTTCGACGATAAACAAACCGTCTTGCCTGCGATACTTGTCTTGTTTATACTTGGACAATCGTTTCAGTTCGTTTTTGGATAACATGTCGGTATTGTTTTGATACAAAAAAGGAGGTCATTCCATGGAATTGACCTCCGATTATTTTCATCTGCAATCAGATTTTATTCTGCAAATACTTCAAAGCTGATTTCAGGCTTGATGTCTTTGTAAACGGAAACTACGACTTTGTGATTTCCCACTTCCTTGATTGCGTCTCCGACGATGGATATTTTCTTCCTGTCAACATCTATGCCGAATTGAGCTTTGATTGCATCGGCTATTTGAATTGTGTTGACCGAACCGAATATCTTTCCGCTCTCGCTTGCTTTGGCTGCAATTTTCAAGCCTTCCACCTTAGCCAAAGAAGCTGCGTATTCCTCAGCATCTTTTCTGAGTTTTTCTTCTTTGAAAGCTCTTTGTTTAAGGTTCTCTGCCAATATCTTCTTATTTGAAGATGTTGCAACGACTGCATATCCTTGCGGAATAAGGTAGTTGTTGGCGTATCCGTCTTTTACTTTGACTATCTCGTCTTTATAGCCTAATTTGTTTACGTCTTGTTTCAATATGATTTCCATAGATTACCCTCCTCGTTTATTTTAATAGGTCAGCCACGTAAGGCATCAATGCCAAATGTCTTGCTCTTTTGACTGCTTGTGCTACTTTCTTTTGGTATTTGTTTGATGTTCCGGTGATACGTCTCGGCAATATCTTACCTTGTTCGTTGACAAATTTCAAAAGAAAGTCCGCATCTTTGTAATCTATATACTTGATTCCGCTTTTCTTGAAACGACAGTATTTTTTTCTTTGCGTTTCTACTGCTATCGGAGTTAAATATTTTATTTCTGTTTCGTTAGCCATATCGTTTGTTTTTTGATTATTCTGCTGCTTTTTGTTCTTCCAATACCTTTTGTTGGCTCTTTAAGCCGTGAGCTCGCTTCTTTTCATTGTATGCAATGGCGTGTTTGTCCAACGATACTGTCAAGAAACGGAGTAATCTCTCGTCTCTCTTGTATGCTGTCTCCAAATCGGCTATTACATCGCCTTCTGCTCTGAATTCAATGAGATAATAAAATCCCGTTGTCTTCTTTTGGATCGGATAAGCTAACTTACGCATTCCCCAATTGTGCTCGAAAACAATTTCTGCACCTTTATCAGTCAATAATGTCTGATACTTCTTTACCGTTTCCTTTATCTGTTCCTCAGATAAAACGGGAGTTGCAATGAAAACGGTTTCGTACTGTCTTACCATAGGTTCTCTGTTTTTATCTTTTAAAGTTTTTGAGTTTGCAAAGGTACTACATTTTTTTGTTATGACCAAATTATTCTTCCGCCATTTTGCCGTGACAGTTCTTATACTTCTTTCCGCTTCCGCAAGGACAAGGGTCATTTCGTCCTATTTTCTTCTCAACATGAACGGGTTGCGGTTTCTGTGCTTCTCTTGGTGCATTAGGTTTCGCTTCTGCTTCTTCTCTTGATGTTTTGATGTTTCTATTGTCTGTTTTCGGCAATTCCGTATCACGAACCTGCTCTTGTTCGGCTATCGGAAGCGATGCCTTGCACAAAAATGCCGTTATATCCTTGTTTATCGAAGTAAGCATTTTTTCAAATAGCGAGAAGGACTCGAATTTGTAAATCAAGAGCGGGTCTTTCTGCTCGTACGAAGCGTTTTGCACCGATTGTTTCAAGTCGTCCAACTCTCTGAGGTGTTCTTTCCAGGCATTGTCGATTATTTGCAGTGTTATGCTTTTCTCAACCGACAAGGAAATTTCCTTTCCTTCCGTTTGGTATGATTTTTCTATCGGAGCTATTGCCGTTATCGTTCTTTTGCCGTCTGTTATCGGGAATGCGATATTTTCGTAACGATAGTTCTTCGATTCGTATATGTTTTTCACGAATGGGAAAGCGAGTTTGCCGATATTCGCCATTCTTTCCTTATAGTACGGATAGACATTATCGTAGAGTTGTTCTACATTGTCTTTCTGTCTGTTCTTCAAGAAATCACTCTCATTTATCGGACATTCGTAGCCGCATGTCTTCATAAATTCCATGGAGAAGCCTTCGTAGTCATCGGCATAGTCGGATACCATAACTTCCAAGGTATCGTAAATCATGTTTGATAAATCTATTGCGAGTTTGTCTCCATACAAGGCGTTCCTTCTTTTTGTATAGACAACCGTTCTTTGGTTGTTCATGACATCGTCGTACTCCAAAAGTCGCTTTCTTATTCCGAAGTTGTTTTCTTCCACCTTGCGTTGAGCCCTTTCGATACTCTTTGTCATCATGGAGTGTTGTATCACTTCTCCCTCCTGTATTCCCAATCTGTCCATGACTTTCACCATTCTGTCAGAGCCGAACAAACGCATCAATTTATCTTCCAATGATACGAAAAATTGACTGCTTCCCGGGTCTCCCTGACGTCCGGAACGTCCTCTGAGCTGTCTGTCAACACGTCTGGACTCATGTCGTTCAGTACCGATGATTGCCAAACCGCCTGCCTCTTTTACTCCCTCTCCAAGTTTGATGTCGGTACCACGACCTGCCATATTGGTTGCAATCGTTACCGCTCCGGCACGTCCAGCCTGGGCAACGATGTCTGCTTCCTTCTTATGGAGTTTTGCATTCAGCACTTGATGTTCTATATGTCTTTGTTTCAACATTCGGGATAGTAATTCCGATGTTTCGACATCCGTTGTTCCTATAAGCACAGGGCGGTTTTCGGAAATCAATCGCTCAACCTCTGCGATAACTGCCGCAAATTTTTCTCTCTTTGTCTTATAAATAAGGTCTTCATTGTCTTTCCTTATCACAGGACGGTTGGTAGGTATGGTAACAACGTCCAATTTGTAAATATCCCACAACTCTCCTGCTTCCGTTTCGGCAGTACCTGTCATACCTGCAAGTTTGGAATACATTCTGAAGTAGTTCTGCAAAGTGATTGTGGCATAGGTTTGAGTGGCTGCCTCGACCTTTACTCTTTCCTTGGCCTCTATCGCTTGGTGCAAGCCGTCCGAATAACGTCTTCCCTCCATTATACGACCCGTCTGCTCATCGACAATCTTCACTTGGTTGTCTATCACAACGTATTCCACATTGTTCTCAAACAAGGCGTAGGCTTTCATCAACTGATTTATCGTATGTACTCTGTCGGACTGTACTGCGAAGTTCTGCATTATCTTGTCTTTCTTCTCTGCCTTCTCTTGAAGAGACAAATTCTCCTTTTCCAAATCGGCAAGCTGACTTCCGACATCCGGCAACATGAAGAATTTGGGGTCTTCACCCAAGGCGGCAAGATAATCCATACCTTTATCGGTCAATTCTATGGAATTATGCTGCTCGTCTATCACGAAATAAAGTTCATCGTCTATCACATGCATTTCCTTGTTCTGATCCTGCATGTAGAAGTTCTCCGTCTTCAACAACAAGGCTTTCATGCCGGGTTCGGACAGGAATTTTATCAAAGCTTTGTTCTTCGGCAAGCCGTGATGAGCCCTGAGCAAAAGAACTCCTCCCTCTTTCTCCTCCTCCGGAGTACGTCCGTCAACGAGTTTCTTCTTTGCATTCGCCAATATCTGCGTTACAAATTGCTTTTGTGCATTGTAAATCTTTTCAATAACCGGACAAAATCTCTCAAACTCCTGATCATCACCCTTTGGCGTAGGTCCGGAAATTATAAGCGGCGTTCTGGCATCGTCTATCAAGACCGAATCGACCTCATCGACTATTGCATAATTATGTTCCCTCTGTACAATCTCCTTGGTGTTGCTGCACATATTGTCCCTTAGGTAATCGAAGCCGAATTCGTTGTTCGTACCGTAGGTAATGTCCGCATTGTATGCACGACGTCTTTCTTCCGAATTAGGTTCGTGCTTATCGATGCAATCCACGCTCAAACCATGGAACTCGAAAAGCATTCCCATCCATTCGCTGTCTCGTTTTGCCAAATAATCGTTAACCGTTACGACATGCACACCCTTTCCGGGCAAAGCATTAAGATATATCGGCAAAGTTGCCACCAAGGTTTTACCCTCTCCGGTAGCCATCTCCGCAATTTTTCCCTGATGCAATACCGTTCCTCCTATAAGTTGAACATCATAATGCACCATATTCCATTTTATCATGGTACCGCCGGCAATCCAACTGTTGTCATAATATGCCTTATCGCCCACTATGTTCACATTATCCTTGACAGAGGCAAGATGTTTGTCGTATTCGTTGGCAGTAACCTCAACTTTCTCGTTATCGGTAAAACGTTTTGCCGTTTCTTTCACAACTGCGAATGCTTGCGGAAGCAAATCATTCAATACGTTTTGCGTCTTATCGTAAATCTTTTTGTTCAATTCCTCTATACGATTATAGACCTTCTGTTTTTCTTCGACATCCATGTCGATTTCCGTATCTATTCTCGCTTTCAACTCATCGACCTGCTTCTGTTCCTCTTCGATATTCGTATTTATAATCTGCTTGAACTCCGCCGTCTTGGCTCTCAACTCATCATTTGACAACTTTGTGATTTCATCATAAGCCGCCAAACATTTATCCAATATGGGATTCAACTGTTTCAAATCCCTTTGCGATTTCGTACCGAATAATTTCGTGAAAAAACTTGCCATATTTTTATTGCATTTGTTTTAGTTAATGTATCCTTTCTTCATTCCGAGAAATCGGAAGGGCGTTCCGATTTCTCAAACCGCCGATTCGTTTTAACGAAACGGCCTTTTATATTATTCTCTTTGTCAGAGCATTTATTTTTCTTCGGAGCATATAAATCTATTGCTGCCACTATTGCCGTAAAACCCCAAAAAGGTACTGCTAATTTATCCGTTTCCAAGAATTGGTTCAAGAAGCCGTGTACGTAATATGTAGTCAACGCCATTACTGCGAACAAAGCCATATTCGCCACCGCCTTATCTGCCGTTCTTTTATATGCCCTTATTCCTATTACGAAGCTGACGACAAACACTGCCGTTGTTGTCAACATTCCAACCAAGCCTTGTTCAGCCAAAGGACGTAAATACTCACTATGTGTCGAGCCGAGAGTGCCGGCATCGGTGCTTATTACCGTCATGCCGTAAGATTTCTGATAAGGAGCATACAAAAAGACATACATGCCCGGTCCCCAACCCATGACGGGACGCTCCTTGAACATCTTCATGGCACAAGACCAACGATTCAATCGTTCGACATTGGAAGCGTCCGTGGAAATATTCGTTATGGAACTTATATGTTCTGCCATGTTTCCCGAAGAGTCCTGCTCATTTTTTGCAAAACGCCCCATGATACTGTTCCATGAAAAAGCCACAACCAACAAGACTGCAAGGGAACAATAAATAAATGTTTTCAGTCTTAGGTTGAGCTTAACTATCACCCAAATGCCGCAGGCGGCAAGCAGGCTTATCCATGCCGCTCTCGAATAAGACAAGATGAAACCTGTTACCAATATCACAAAAGCCAATACCACAAAGAACATTTGCAATTTCCCGAGACCTGTTTTCCTGCCATAAAAAAGGTAATAAATCAAAGGCGGAATAAATAAGGCTATCACGGCACCGTAAGCCGTATGATCATTATAGAAAGGTTGCATTGCATAGTGTGCAAAGTTGAAATTAAAGCCCGTCGATGCGAAATTCAAACTTGAGATTATTACAACTATGCAAAGGGAAAAGCAATACAAACCTATAAACAAGCCCTGCTTGGAAGTATTCTTGAATAAAGGAACAAGGAAAAAGAAACAAGGAATGATGAACCACAACTGTGAAATAAGATATTTGAAAGACACCACAACATCTTCGCTGAAAGAACAACCTATAAGCGTCCACAAAATATTTATTATTATTGCCACAGAAATAGGGTGGGAAAAGACTTTCTTATCATAGTTGCCTGAAAAAATCAACTGCCAAACAAACAGAAGCATTACCATAATAAGAATAGGTTCGGAGGGAATGCTGAGTGTAAGACCCTCGGTTCCCATGTTTATTGCGAAAGGAGTAAACAAGGCAACAAGGAAAACAGCATTCTTAAACTGCGAAATGGTAAAGAGCAGAGCTGCTAAAATAAGCGGAATGGCTGCATACCAATAATATTCATAAGCAAGACAATAAACACCGCCCGCAATGAATGCCGTACAGCACAAGGCGACACAAAGATACGTCTTTGTATTCTCGCCAAGTCCGTCAAGGAAATTATAAATCGGAGTTTTCAAGGACTTCAACGCCCTGTTCGCATGCTCGATTGCTCTCATTAGCAAAGTTTGTTCCCTTTTGCCCTTTCTCTGATTACCAAAACAATCAATGCCAATAAAGTACAAGAAAATGCAGATACCAAAACAATGATGGAACGCTTCGGTTTATCCTTGAAATATGAAGGAGCAGCTTTCTCGATTATAAATTCCGTAGGTATTTTTGCGTCTCTGTCCACTTTGGCACGCTCCAAATGCTCTGTCCAACGCATCAAAGATTCCCTTCTGTTGCCCAACTGTTCTCTCAAATTGGCGATTCTGGCACCGGCTTCTTCAAGACTGAGCAACTTTGCCTCCAATCTTGCCACCGCAGCATTGTTTCCGGCAGCCACCTGCTTTGCCAACTCCTGCGAAAACCTTTCTCCCATTCCGTCAGGATAGTAAATCTTGTATCTTTTGCTCAATTCCGACAAACTGTCCATCAACATATTTATGCTATCCATCAATTCCGCACGCGATCTCTCTATGGTAGCACAAACAGAATCGTATTTCTCTTTCTTGGCTTCGTTTCTCACTACGCTGACTTCCCTTGCCATGAAATTGGCTATGTTTGCCGCATACTCAGGATCGGTATCCCAAACGGTGAGTTTAATTCCCAAATTTTCCGTTCGCTTGACTTTTATATTGTTGTACAGTTTCCTTCCCAACTTTTCGTCCAATTCCTTTCCGCTTGCTTTAATTCCGTAATGCTCTGCGAGATTAAACTTCGAGCAAGCAGCCCCTATAATTCTGCTGCTGCCCAATATATCCAACACATGCTCGCAATCCGTTGCCGAACCGAAGTTCATAGGGTCCACATTGTCCATATTGCTCAAAAATCCCTTCGATATGGAATTGGTATCACTCGGAATAAGCAACACCTGTGCCTTATAATAATTAGGTATAAACAAACAGATGACCGCAACCGCAATTCCGGAAATCACAAAGGTCAAAGCCAACACCTTAAAGTGGCTTTTTATAAACTTGAACGTATCCTTCAAATTCAATTCTTCCATTCTTGTTGTATTAAATTCATATATCCGCCAAGCCCGTCGGCAGAGTTTGCAAAGATAGCCAAAATTCCGTAACGGGACATACGTCAAGCCGTTTTTGTGAGCAGACTTTGCAAAATCGCATATTCCTTTGCTTGCGACAGAGCTTTGTTTCAAAAGAGAAAAACGGCGTTCCATTATCGCACATGAACGAATTTTTGTACCTTTGCGGCTTAAAATTTTTATCAAATGGCAAAAAATCTGGTTATAGTCGAATCTCCGGCAAAGGCAAAGACGATAGAGAAATTCTTGGGCAAGGATTTCATGGTCAAATCAAGCTATGGACACATCAGAGACTTAGCTGCAAAGGAAATAAGCATAGATATAGAACATGACTTCGAGCCAAAATATGTCGTTTCGGAAGATAAGACAAAACTCGTTTCGGAATTAAAGAAAGACGTCAAGCAAGCCGAAATGGTATGGCTTGCATCTGATGAAGACCGTGAGGGAGAAGCCATAGCATGGCACTTGAAAGAAGCCTTGCAGCTTGATTCCGCAAAAACAAAACGAATAGTCTTCAACGAGATTACCAAGACTGCCATTTTGAATGCGGTCGCACATCCGAGGGATATAGACATCAACCTCGTCAATGCACAGCAAGCCCGCAGGGTTTTGGACAGAATAGTGGGCTATGAGATTTCTCCGGTGCTTTGGAAGAAAGTAAAACCGTCTCTTTCCGCCGGAAGAGTGCAAAGCGTTGCCGTCAGGCTTATAGTAGAGAAAGAAGCCGAAATTCAAAACTTCAAACAAATAACCAAATACAGAGTAAAAGCAGATTTTCTCACCAAAGAAAACCGCATTATCTCAGCCGTACTGAATAAAAAGTTCGACTCCAAAGAGGAAGCAAAGGATTTCTTGAACGATTGCCGCAATGCGACATTCTCTGTCGGAGCAACAGAGAAGAAACCGGGCAAACTCTCTCCGTCGGCTCCCTTTACAACATCGACACTTCAACAAGAAGCCTCACGAAGGCTCGGTATGTCGGTTTCCCGTACCATGTTGGTGGCACAACAGCTCTATGAAGCGGGATATATCACTTATATGAGAACAGACTCCGTGAATTTGTCCGATTTTGCTTTGGAACAAGCAAAAGATGTCATCACTTCCGTCTATGGAAGCGAGTATCACAAAGCACGGAAATTTGCCAACAAAATAAAAGGAGCCCAAGAAGCTCACGAGGCTATTCGTCCTACTCAACTCGACAGAGAAAGCATTTCTGCCGATGCCGCTTCGCAAAGACTTTACGACCTGATACGCAAACGTACTCTTGCTTCCCAAATGTCAGATGCCAAGATAGAGAAAACCAATATAACGATTTCCATTTCCAATCGCAGCGAAGAATACAGCACAAGCGGCGAAATCGTTTTATTCGACGGTTTCATGAAAGTTTATGCTCCCAACACCGACGAAGAAAACACCGATGAGAACAATTCCAACGTTATTCTTCCCAAAGTAAGTAAAGGAGACATTCTTCAACATCTCTCTTCCAAAGCACAAGAAACCCATTCCGCTCCTCCGGCTCGTTACAACGAAGCCTCCCTTGTGAAGAAACTCGAAGACCTTGGCATAGGTCGTCCTTCCACATACGCCCCTACCATAACCACGATACAGAAACGCGAATATGTTATCAAGCAAGACAATCCTGCCAAACAAAGAGAAATCATCGTTCTTTTGCTTGACAAAGGCGAAGTGAGCGAAAAAAGCGAAAAAGAAAGCTACGGCAGCGAGAAAGGCAAGTTACACCCCACCGATATAGGCACAATAGTAAACAGTTTCCTTGTCGAACATTTTACAGACATAATAGACTACAACTTCACCGCCCAAGTGGAAAAGCAATTCGACCAAATAGCCCAAGGAAAAGAGAGTTGGCAGGACATGATGAGAACCTTCTACAAACCTTTCCACAACGAAGTCGAAGCAACCAAAGAAAGCAAGAAAGAGACAGGCGAACGACTGCTCGGCACGGATAAAGCAAGCGGCAAAAACGTCTATGCAAAAATCGGACGCTTCGGAGCGATGATTCAAATAGGCGAAATATCAGACGAAGACAAGCCGCGTTTCGCTTCTCTTAAAAAAACGCAATCCATAAATACCATAACACTTGAGGAAGCATTGGAATTATTCTCTCTTCCTCGCACTGTGGGAACATATAAAGACAAAGAAATCATTGCAAACACCGGTCGTTTCGGAGCATACATCAATTACAACGGCAAAAACTACTCACTGCCGAAAGATGTTGACCCTTTGGAAGTCGGCATAGAGCAATGCGTCGAGGTGATAGAAAAGAAAGACAAGCAAACCGCCCTTGTCGGCAAAGTATTGGCAAATCACGAGGGCAAGGACATCACTTTGGCATACGGACGCTTCGGAATGTACATCAAATACAATGACGCCAATTTCCGTATCCCGAGAGGCACTGCACCCGATGACATAACACCGGAGCAAGCCATAGCCATAGTCAGCGGCGAAGTCAAAAAGCAGGCAGCAATCAGGACTTTTGCCTCCGGAGCCGAACTTTTGGACGGACGTTACGGCCCTTACATCAAATACAACGGCAAGAACTACAAAATACCAAAGGAATATATCCCGAGCGAATTAAGTGAAGAACAAGTAAACACCCTTATTGCCACCCCTCCCGCAGCAAAGAAACGAAGCACCGCAAAGAAATAATTTTCCGACATTTGCAACAGAGAGTTATGAAACGCCGTTTTATAAGAAATAAAAGGGCGTTCGGCGTAAATGAAGCGGCGTTTTATTTTAGCGAAAGGGCGTTTCGTTGAAAGGGATACGCTAAGTATTGCTTCGGATTGTAAAACGGTAAATCAAAACATAAGAATATGAAAACAGCACTTATAAGCGGAATAACGGGACAGGACGGCAGTTTTCTTGCAGAGTTTCTCCTTGAAAAGGGATACTGTGTTCACGGAATTATTCGCCGCAGTTCCTCTTTCAATACGGGAAGAATAGAACATCTTTACCTTAAAGAATGGATTAAAGACCAAAAACAGGACAGAGCAATCAATCTTCATTACGGAGATATGACCGATTCTTCTTCCTTGATACGTATTTTGCAGGAGGTACAGCCCGATGAGATTTACAATCTTGCCGCCCAAAGTCATGTCAAGGTAAGTTTCGATGTGCCGGAATACACAGCCGAAACGGACGCTGTGGGAACTCTTCGGCTGTTGGAGGCTGTGCGTATTCTCGGATTGGAAAAGAAAACAAAGATTTACCAAGCCTCCACCTCGGAACTCTACGGCTTGGTGCAGGAAGTGCCGCAGAGCGAAACCACACCTTTTTACCCTCGTTCGCCATACGGAGTGGCTAAGTTGTACGGCTTTTGGATTATAAAGAATTACCGTGAGAGCTACGGCATATTTGCTGTGAACGGCATATTGTTCAATCATGAAAGCGAGAGACGGGGCGAGACATTCGTAACTCGCAAAATCACCCTTGCCGCAGCACGTGTGGCAAAAGGCTTGCAGGACAAACTCTATCTCGGAAACCTCTCCGCACTCAGGGATTGGGGGTATGCAAAAGATTATGTGGAATGTATGTGGTTGATGTTGCAAGAAGACAAACCGGAAGACTTTGTCATAGCAACCGGCGAGGCACACAGCGTAAGAGAATTTTGTTCCTTGGCATTCAAATACGCAGGCATTGACTTACAATGGCAGGGTGAGGGAGTGAATGAGAAAGGCATAGACAGTGCAACGGGCAGAGTGCTGGTCGAAGTGGACGAAAAATTCTTCCGTCCTGCGGAAGTGGAACAACTGCTCGGCAATCCGGCAAAGGCACAAAGACTTCTCGGCTGGAATCCTCGCAAAACAAGTTTTGAAGAGCTTGTCAGAATAATGGTGGAAGCAGATATGAAGAAAGCGGAGGCAGAAGCCAAAGCAGCAGAATAAAACAATAAAGCAAATGGATAAGCATTCTAAGATATTCGTTGCCGGTCATAGAGGATTGGTCGGCTCTGCCATTGTGCGGCAGTTGGAAAACAGAGGATACGATAAGTTGCTTCTCAAAACGCATAAGGAATTGGACTTATGTAATCAGGCGGAAACGGAAGCCTTCTTCAAGAACGAACGACCGGAATACGTCTTTCTCGCCGCCGCTTTTGTGGGAGGAATAATGGCAAACTCGCTTTATCGAGCGGATTTCATATATAACAACCTCCAAATACAGAACAATGTCATTCATTTTTCATATAAATACGGAGTAAAGAAACTGCTCTTCCTCGGAAGCACCTGCATATATCCCCGCAATGCCTCACAACCCATTCGGGAGGAAAGCCTCTTGACAGATGAGCTTGAATACACCAACGAACCTTATGCTTTGGCAAAAATAGCAGGCTTGAAGATGTGCGAAAGCTACAATCTGCAATACGGAACGGACTTTATCGCCGTTATGCCCACCAATTTGTACGGTCCGAACGATAATTTCAATCTTGAAACCTCCCATGTCATGCCGGCTCTTGTGCGTAAGGCTCATCTCGGCAAATGCCTGCAAGAAGAAAATTGGGAAATGCTCCGCAAGGACTTGGACAGAAACCCTATAGAAGGCGTTAACGGCAAGAGTAAGGAGGCGGAAATAATAGCAAAATTAGCCGAATACGGAATTGAAAAGCACGATGGGGAATGTATTATAGAAATATGGGGCAGCGGCAAACCATTGAGAGAATTTCTTTGGAGCGATGATATGGCAGATGCCTGCGTTTTTCTTATGGAAAAGATAAGTTTCCGCGACACCTACGCTCCTGAGGATAAAGAAATCAGGAATTGCCATATCAACATAGGCACAGGAAAAGAAATAAGCATAGGAAAACTCTTCGAGATGGTCTGTCATACGGTCGGATACAGCGGAAAGATAAAATACAATACTTCCAAACCCGACGGCACACCGAGAAAACTAACCGATGTAAGCAAACTCCATGACCTCGGCTGGCAACACAAAATAGAACTACCCCAAGGCATAGCAATGCTCTACCGCTCATACCTGTCCTGATAAGCAAAAAACTATTCCACTTTCCTGCACCGCAACACTTATTTCCTGTGCATAAAAAAACGAATGCCCCTTTGGTTTTGGTAATTTATGTGATGAGGGTGTCGAGCGGGGGTATTATGAATTGCTCTCGCTGTTGAGCTGCTTTGGTAAGTTCTTTGGCAAGTGGCTGAGCATTGGTGATTTGCGTCAGGACTGTATCAGGAAACATCGGTTTGGCGGAAAATCATGCGGCAAGGTGTTTTGAGAAAAAATAATTCGTTGTCCGCATTGTTTGCAAGGGCTTTGCAACTGACATCTGTACCCTCTGCGAAGTCGCTTTGACGGAAAGTACTTAATCATGCGTCTGTTGCGTTTTCAAATTCAATGATACTGTCATACATATAAAGCCTTCCGAAGAATAAAGTCTCGTTTTCATGTAGTTGAATTGTGTAGAGTCTTCAAAAATACGAAATATCCTTATTTGTAATCAGGCTTTTGTGAAAACACATACTGTTTTGCAGGCAGGGATTTGGGATACTGTCACCATGCTATATCGATTTGAAAGCAGTGTCCGTTAAATCAATGTGTTGACTTTTTGTTCGGAAGATTGGAAGCGGAGTAGGGGAGAGACGGTCGGGGGATTGCTTTTTCGGATATTCGGATAAAAGAAAAGGGAACGTCGAATTGCTTCCTTCGTTCCCTTTTGTATGTCATTTTTTGCTGTTTATTTCAACCTTATCTTTTGTCCTGCTTTTATGCGGCTACCTTTTATATTGTTGATTTGGGCGAGTTTCTTGACCGTTGTGCCGTTTCTGCGGGCTATTGCTCCAAGTGTGTCGCCTTTTCTTACGGTATAATATTTTCCTCCCTTGCTTGCTTTTGCTTTGGAGGTATTGCTCGCAAGCTGTCTGTTGTTTTGGTATGTTCTTCCGCCGTTCTTGAAGTATTCTCTTGTGAGGCGAAGCGTCTCATCTTTGAGCTGGTAGTTTGCAAAGTCGATTACTTTTTCAGGATTGATGGCAGCTCCGAGGTATCTTATCTCCAAGTGCAAGTGAGGACCTGTTGAACGTCCCGTACTGCCTCCGAGACCGAGTACTTCGCCGGCTTTTATTTCTTGATTCGGCTTTACATTGATTTTGGAAAGGTGTCCGTAATATGTTTCCAAGCCGTTGTCGTGGCGTATTACGACAAGGTTGCCGTATGCTCCCGCTCTTTTGGCTATTCTTACCTTTCCGTCGAACATCGACTTGACAGGGTCGCCTGTTCTAAGTCCTATGTCCACTCCATAGTGCCAACGTTTTCTTCGAGGTCCGAAATGCGATGTTATCCTTCCCTCGTACGGGCAGGCATAATATTGCTTCTTATTGTTGTTGACCATCTTTACGACTATCGGTTCGGTTATATTGGTGTAATCGAACTTCTTTTGGTAGTAGTGTATGGAGTTATTGTCAAAGGAGGCGTAGATTATATCGTCTTCGCTCTCGGCTGCTGCGTCGTCTTCTATGCTGTTATTTGCGAATTGTATGAATGAGCTTTGGAATTTGGCTGTGTCGTTGACTATGCCTATCGTATAGCTTGAACTTTCCGTCTCTACATTCGTACGGTTTCTCATCATTCCTCTTTCATGCACCTGTGCGTTTAAGGCAAACGGCACGACCATGCTTGCAAGTAGGATTGTCTTTCTTGTTTTGTTGAACATATTTTCCACTTTTCCTCTTTGCGAACTTCCTCTTTCCGTTTCGCAATACTTTTCCTTTGTTTTTTCAAGCGACAAAGGTACGAAAATATTTTGGTCTCTCAAACTTTTTTCCGTTTTTTTCGTACCGTTTCGTCTTTTTCGGTGGTTAATTATTGCGGTGTGCCGGTTTCAAAAGGTCGTTGAGGGTTTTGACGGGATTAAAGTATTCTATGGGTGTTTCAACGAAGATACTGATCCATTTTGCCATTGCTCCGTTCCATAATCCCGGCTTCTCCTGTATTTTTATCTTAGAGGAGTGTTGTGTTTTGACGGATATGAAACCTGCCGAAGGGTCTATGAAGTCGTTCAAGCGGAATTTCTCTCCTTTATAGTCCTTTATGCTGCAAACGATGTCCACAGGATTGAAGTGGGTAGAGGATTGCAAGATTGCGTTCTGCTTTTCGTCTTCAAGTTTCAACTGTGCTTTCTCCACTATTTGGAGACTTATGTTCCCGTCTCGGTCTTCCACCCAAAAAGGTCCCCCTCCCGGTTCTCCTTCGTTCTTAACCATGGAGCATATTCGTATCGGACGATTAAGTCGGTCGAAGAGATAATTTGCGTATTCCTCATTATCGGCGAAGTCGTTGCGGTTTTGCAGATGCAGATGCAGTTTTGAGTTGCATAGCTCTTCTGCACGGACTGTTGTTTCCGTATTGTGCTTATCGGATTGCAAGAGTTGCAAAACGCAGTCGATTTCCCGCTTCAATTTTACCAGCATTCCGCCGAGCATTTTCTTGTACTGCATATCGCCTTGCTTCAATCTGTCTGTCTCGACATTGTCTATATTTTTGATATATATGATGTCGGCATTCGTTTCCTGCAAATTTTCAATCAACGCTCCGTGTCCGGCAGGGCGGAAGATGAGTTCGCCTTCTTCGTTTCTTGCAGGAGTGTTGTCGAGTTGCACGGCTATGGTGTCGGTGGAGGGTTTCTGGAAGCTGAGTTTTATATCGAATTTCGTATTGTAGCTTTGCTCGTAATAAGGCAGCACTTTGGCAAGAAGACGACTGACTTTGTCGTAATGAGCAGGCGAAATGGTAAAATGCAATGAGGCTTTTCCGTCTTTGTTCCTGCAATAGCTTGCGGCTTCAACAAGGTGTTCCTCCATTGCTGTGCGGGCTGCATCCTTGTATTTATGGAACAGTATCAGTGCTTTGGGACTTTGCCCGTAGTCCAAGCCGTCGGCATTCAATATGTTTTCGACTATTCGGGAATAGAAGGCTTTATCCTCGCAGCGGAAAGGCGTTTCAAAAAAATAATCCGCCGAAAGAATTTCACCAAACGCCTTTATGTTTTTTTCTTTCAGCCTTTCGTAAAGCTCTTGTGCAAAGGCAAATTCACCAATATGTCTTATGGTTCGTTCTGCTGCGGGAAAGTCTTCGAGATTGCTTGTTTCGGGAGAATATTTCTCCAAGAACTCATACAAATCCTTGAACATACGGCTCGCAGCTCCTGAGGCAGGAACGAATTTGGCTGTTTCAATGTAGTCGGTACGTTGCTCGAAGAGTTCTATGCAGTGTTTCATGGCTTGCTCTTCGAGTTTTTCTATGCCGTTGTTTATTCCTGCTGCTTCGACAGCCTTTGTCGGAGGAAATCCCTTGGCGAAATTTTCGAGCTGTTGCTCGATAAGATTAAGGTTCAGACCGTGAGCCTCTATTTGTTTGATGTCCTTTTGAGAAAAATTCATTCTTGTCAAAAATTAAATGTAAGAAACCGCTCCACGTCATAGAAAACGCCGTGGAGCGGTCTTTGTTTCTTTTGGTATAATATTTGTTTGCTATTCCACGGTTACCGATTTGGCGAGGTTTCTCGGTTGATCGACATCGCGTCCCTTGGCTATGGCAACGTGATAAGCAAGAAGTTGCAAAGGTATCACCGTCAAAAGAGGAGATAAACAGTCAATGGTCTCCGGTATTTCGATGGCGTAATCTGCCAATTTTTTAATCTTGTCGTCGCCCTTGGTTACAACGGCAAGCACTCTGCCCTTACGGGTTTTTACCTCTTGCACATTGCTCAATATCTTTTCGTAGGAACCGTACTTAGGGGCAATTACCACTACCGGCATTTCTTCATCTATCAAGGCAATGGGACCGTGCTTCATTTCTGCGGCAGGATAGCCTTCGGCATGAATGTAAGAAATTTCTTTCAGCTTCAATGCTCCTTCCAAAGCAACGGGATAATTGTATCCTCTGCCCAAATAAATGAAGTTCTTTGCGTAGGTGAAGATTTTAGATAGGGCTTCAATCTTATCGGATTGCTCCAATATTTCGTTTATTTTGTCGCCTATTGTTTCCAATCCGGTAACTATTTTTTTGTAATCCTCATCGCTTATCGTTCCAAGTTCCTTTCCTATGGTCGCGGCAATCATTATAAGAACGGCAACCTGCGTTGTGAAAGCTTTGGTCGAGGCAACACCTATTTCGGGGCCTGCATGTGTATAAGTACCTGTCATTGTTGCTCTCGCAATACTGCTGCCGACAACATTGCATATACCGTATGCAAATGCTCCTTTCTCTTTTGCAAGTTCTATTGCTGCCAAAGTATCTGCCGTTTCACCGGATTGGGAGATGGCAATCAGCACATCATCAGGCAATATAACCGGATTACGATAGCGGAACTCCGAAGCCACTTCCACTTCCACCGGTATTTTGCAGTAAGTCTCGAAAAGATATTTACCTATCAGACCTGCATGCCATGAAGTACCGCAGGCAGAGATGAGAATTCTCTTTGCCTTGCGGAAATGCTCTATATTATCTATTATTCCGCTCAATTTGATTTCTTGCAAATGCTCGTTAAGACGTCCGTTCATGCACATGGCAAGACTCTTCGGCTGTTCAAAAATCTCTTTCAGCATGAAGTGAGGATAGCCTCCTTTTTCTATTTCGCTCAAAGAGAATTGCAATTCCTGCACATCATGACGCACCAAAGTGTTTGCAAGGTTTCTTATCTCCAACTGCTTGCCTCTTTCAAGCCTTGCCACTTCCTCGTCTCCGAGATAAACAACCTTTTTGGTGTACTCTATGATAGGAGAAGCGTCCGAGCCTACCAAAAATTCATTTTCGCCTATACCTATCACCAAAGGGCTGCTCTTTCTTGCCACAACCAAAACATCGGGATTGTTTTTCTCGATTACACCTATTGCGTACGCACCTATGACTTGCGATAAAGCATGTTGAACAGCCTCATAAAGCGAACAAGCATACTTTTTCTTCATATATTCTATAAGTTGTACCAATACTTCGGAGTCGGTCTGGGTTTTGAATGTGAAGCCTTCGGCTTTCAAAAACTCTTTGATGGCGGAATAGTTCTCTATGATACCGTTATGGATTAAAGCAATCTCCCCGCTCTGTGAGCAATGCGGGTGAGCATTCTTGTCGCATGGCTCGCCGTGAGTTGCCCAACGCGTTAATGACAGATAAATAAAGATTATTATGTGCGGAATTGTAGGATACATTGGAACGAAAGAAGCTTTCCCTATTTTGATTGAAGGCTTACACAGGCTTGAATACAGGGGTTATGACAGTGCAGGTATAGCTTATGTTAAAGATAATAATGTTGTAATAGAAAGGGAAGTAGGAAGAATATCTAATCTAGAGAATGTTCTTAAAAAAGACACTTCTCATATAGGAATTGGGCATACTAGATGGGCAACTCATGGTAAACCAACAAAAGAAAATGCTCATCCTCATAAAGTTGGAAATATTACTTTAGTACATAATGGAATTATTGATAATTTTATGGAGTTAAAAAGCACTTTAATGAGTGAAGGCTACACTTTTAAAAGTGACACGGATACTGAAGTAGCTGCTGCTTACATTGATTCTTTATATAAAGAAAATAACGATATGATTAAGAGTTTAAGTATATGTGTTAATAAGTTTCTAGGTAGTTATGCTTTTGGTATTATTAATGAGTTAGAAACAGATGTATTATATGCTTTAAGAAAAGATAGTCCATTAATTATAGGTGTAGGAGAAAATGAAAACTTTATTGCAAGTGATGTGCCTTCTATTTTAAAGTATACTAATAAGTATATTGATATAGAGAATGACGAAATAGTTAAAATAACAAAAGATAAAGTTACTGTATATGATAAGAACTATAATATCATTAATAAAGAAATAAGCGTGTTTGAAGGGGATGCTAATTTAGTAGAGAAGAATGGTTATGAGACATACATGCTTAAAGAAATACATGAAGAAGCAGAAGTTATAAAGAAGACTAGTGAAGCAAGTATTGACTTTGATATAACAAAGTATGATGAAATAGATATAGTCGCTTGTGGAAGTGCTTATCACGCTGGACTAGTTGGTAAATACATGATAGAAAAACTATGCAATATAAAAGTGAATGTATGTATTGCAAGTGAATACCAATACGATAAACATTTTTATAAAGGTAAAACTTTAGTTATAGCAATTAGTCAAAGTGGGGAAACTGCAGACACTAAAAAATGTGTTAATATTGCAAATGATATGGGTGTAGATACTTTAGGAATTGTAAACGTTAAAGGTAGTAGTATTGCTAGAATATGTAAACATGTTATTTATACTTTGGCAGGTCCTGAAATAGCAGTAGCAACAACAAAAGCTTATCTAGCACAAATTACAACACTTATACTACTTGCAGTTAAAAATAGTAAAGAAAAAATAATTACTGAAGACTTACAAAAACTACCTTATTATATAGAAACTCTAATTAACAAAGATTACACTTCTCTTGCAAATATGCTTTATACAAAGGACGACATTTACTTTATTGGTAGAGGAATAGACTATGCACTTTGTATGGAAGGAAGTTTAAAACTAAAAGAAATTAGTTATATTCATAGTGAAGCGTATGCTGCAGGAGAGTTAAAACACGGGACAATTTCATTAATTAGTGAAGGAACACCTGTTATAGTAGTTGCAACAAGTGATGAGTTAT
>OQWE01000023.1_pt1 | contig 44155 bp, 31 predicted proteins | sample 1691591 | NCBI WGS metagenome assembly OQWE01 (sample SAMN03418265, study PRJEB22391) | human gut metagenome | biome: human-gut; feature: organic feature; material: feces | host: Homo sapiens | place: Tanzania | collected 2013-01
TTCTACTTTTTCTATAAAACGGAAAATGAACCATATTAGTACTGATATATATAAATAATTTAGATCACTTACTTATATAGCAAATAGTGCATATCACTCCCCTCCCTGCGGGGGAGGGGCCGGGGGTGGGGCTTTTATTCTAAAGTGTATACTTCTTTGTCGCACCGGCATAAATGCCGGTACCAGTGAAGTCGCAGTTTACGGTTGCGGCTTTTTTCATGCCCTTCAGTTTCACGCTGATGTTGATGGGCTGCTGCTTCTGTGCAGGGTCAGCCACGTGCATTACGGTAGAGCCGTTAGGCATACGGCGTACCATTACAGCGCACGGACGGTCGGCTGTGAGGGTGATGTTCTTGTCCTTATACTGACCAGCCTCGTAGAATATAGCCTGCCATACGCTGAGGTCAGTCTGCTGAACAGCCTGAATCTGTGGTGTGTTGCTCAGAATGGCGATGTGCTTGTGCTTTGCGTATTCTGCCATACGGTCGGCTGTGTTTGCCTCGGGCACTACGATGTAGGCGTAAGAAGCGTTGTTGGGCTTTGCGCCGTGGTCGAGAGTTACAGAGAATACGTCGTTGGTCTGTTCGGTCTTAATCTGAGTCTGGTTGATTGCATGCCATGTACCCGACTGCTTCTTGATCTCAGCCTTCACGTTTCCGCCGTTAGGCAAAGCGTAACCAACGCCGTCGTACATCACCCATGCCACGTTGTTGCCTTCAGCCGATGTGCCTTCTGTGGCAGCACCCTTAACGTTGGCATAAGTCAGCTTGTCGCCTCTGTTGGCAAGACGCTGGTTGAGCGAAGTCATTATCGGGGCCTCGTTGTCTGAAGTAATGCCAGCACCAAGGCAAACAATCTCGTTGTCGAAGAAGAACCACGACTTCTTAGCCTCAGTGTTGATGCCGTCCCAACGGTCGTTGTATGCGTATGTGGTAGCGCCATAGATAGAGTCGCTCACGCCACCTGCAAACTTCGATGTGCCAGGCTGCATCCAGTCTTTCTTGGCAAGAGGAATCTCGTCGAGATGCGGAGCCGTTGTGCCGGGGATGCGTGCCCAGTCCCATGTGGGGAATATGTTGAAGTATTCGTCGCCGTGCTTCACGAGCGAGTTGCATCCGTCGCTTGCGAAGTAGGTTTTGAGGTTCTCGCGGTTGCCATACTCCAGACGTGCAGTGCGGTTAGACACCAGACGTACGTCGAAGATATATCCCGGGCGAACATGCAGGGTATAGTCGGCACGGAAATAGTGTGTATGGCGTGGCTGAATGGCATACGAAGGCTGCTGCTTGCCGTTCATGCGGTCGATAATCTGACGGAACTCGTCGGCATGTGTCGGGTCGAGTTCAATCATACGCTGTGCAAACTTTGCCTTGTCCTTCTTGTTGAGCATGTTGCGACGGCTCACGCTGCGTCCCATAACGTCCCACAGCATGTATTGTCCGCGTATGGTCTGATAGTAAGTCTCGCGCATGAACTTGCTCAGAATCTGCACCTTCTCGGCAGGGAGAGCATATTTGGTGCCCAATGCGTACATAGCCACCTGCGTTATGCCCTTCAATACCTCGTCGCCATAGCCACCGATATACAGCTGAACGCTGTGCTGGAAGTAGGAGTTGTCGTGCTGGAAACCCTCCTCTGTGGTGTAGCGCACGGGGTCGAACACGAGCTGCATGGCTTTGATGAGGTCTTTCTCGTTGCGCTCAAGACAAGAGCGGTAAATCCAGTGCAGGCAGATGTCGGTACGGTTGGCACCAGTCCACTTGGCAGGGTCGCCGCCTTCCTCGCGCATACGGTTGAGTATGGCTGTCTCAAGTTCCTGCGGCACCTGCTTCTTGCCCGAGCGCAGCAGTATGAGAGTGATGCCGAGCGACTGCGGTTCGGCTATCTGGTTATACCACCAGTTGCGGCAGTTGGGGTTGACGTTCTGCCAATGCTGCAGAGCTTTTACTATGTTTTCGTAGAGGGCGTCCTCGCCATAGTGCTTGTTCTTGCTGTTGGTGTAGGCAGCTGCCCACTGCTGCAGACGCTCAAGGTGCTTGAGCGGTGGCCAGTTGGTAAGGTCGTCGCGTGAATAGTCGATGTCGGTAAAGGCGCCCTTTTGGGCGTCATACTGCTTGAATGTAGCCTCGATGTTGGGATTGCGGCTGAAGTCTTTGCGTATGCGTTGCATAAGCACGTCGAAATCGTCGGTTGCCGCTTGGGCCATTGCTGTCATCGCCATAAACAGAAACATGAAGGCGAGACGCAACAGGTTGGTTGTCTTGATTCTCATAAATATTATAGTTTTTAGTAAATTATCTTATGCTTTGTAGCTTAAGGTGGTTGCAAAGTTACAAATAAATTCTCAACTCCCAACTCTCAACTCTCAATTTTCAACTTTCAATTACTCCAACAGGAACGGTCTGTTATTGAGGTTCTCGATGGAATAGCTGAATGTGGCACCGAATCGGTTGATGAATATCACCTTGATGCGGCGGTACTTCTTGGATGTAGGGCGTGCGCGGAACAGGTGCTGCGTCAGTGCCAGCTGGTGCTTGCGTGGCTTGGTCTTGAGGAAGGCATCGTCGTACGATGTGAACTGTTGCATCTGTCCCTTGTACTTGCCGTCTTCATACCATACCACGCGGCAGTGCGGATCCCAGTCCCATACGTTAGCCACAACGTAGTCGCGCTGCGAGGCGAATTCGCCCGGCTTGTACACACGCATCTGTATGTTCTGCTTATGTCCTACGGCACGATACGACCATTTCAGGTTGGTGCTGTCAACGTTCACCACCATATATCCGTTGGGAGCGCCGTCGCGGTTGAGCGTACTTGTCCACCAAGCTCCGCAAGCTGCTGCAATGTTGTGCTGATAGAGTCGGGGTGTCACCTCCACATTCTCGAAGAAGTGGGTGTGTCCGGCAAAGACGTGTGCCTCGTATGGGGCGAGTATCTCAGCCAGACGGTCGGCATTCAGAATGTTGTCGATGGTCTCCATCTTGTTCCAAGCCGGTGCGTGCATGTTCAGAATCACCACCATGTCCTTCGGCACATAGCTCAGGTCGCGCTCCAGCCATTGCAGCTCGGCATCGGTAAACTGCTCCTCATACTTGCATCCGCCACGATAGTCGATGTTCTTCATCGTGATGATGTGGCATCTGCCTATGTTGAACGAGTAGTTGACGGGTCCGAAATACTTGCCGAACATCTTTTCGGCATACTCCTCCACGCCCGGTTCGGAATTGTGCAGGTCGGCGTGGCGCTTGTCGAAGTCGTGGTTGCCAATGCACTGGAAGAAGGTCATGCGTCGGCTTTTGATAGAGTTGACATACTGCGGATACAGCGACATGTTGTCGAACACCACGTCGCCTAACGACATACCAATCACGTCGCCCGTCTTGCGCAGCCGGCTTGCCGTATGCATTATGTCGTCAACCGTCTCGTTGCGCCATCGCTTCATGTCGTGAGCATTGAGTATCTGCGGGTCGCTCACTACGATGTAGTGGAAGCGGTTGGATATGGAGTCGCGTCGTTCCAGGGTGAATTTGTTGGCATTGCGGTGGGTCATTGCTTTGCCCACGGGTATGTAGTAGCCGGCAGCCAGTCCGTTGTGCTGCGGCAGCACGTATTCGCGCGGAGTGGATATTGCCACAAACTTGCTCACCGTAGTGTCGGTGGGCAGCTGCCATGTGCCGCGTCGGTCGGTGCGGCAGAACTCGCGTCCGTTGTTGACCACTACGCCCTCTATTCCGACACCGTCTTGGTCGATGACGGTGCCGCGCAGCATCACAGCCTTGTCATTGGGGCGTCCGCTGACAAGTGCGGTAAACAAAAACAGTCCGATGAAGACTCTTAGGCTCATAATTGCTATCCGTTTGGTCTTCACAAATTTATTCGTTAATTGTTTCATATGCGTTGCATGTGTCTTAAAAATCTGTCACTATTATACTGCAAAGTTAGCTCAAATAAATATAAAACAGTAATTTTGCACGCGATTAATGATTTAATTAAGTTTCGCAAGCGAAAGTAGTTATAGGAAGTTATAGGAAGATAACTCGCTTCGCTCGTGAAGTTAATGGACAAATGTCCTGTTGTTTAAGCAATAAAGCTATTGTCCGTTAACTTCTTGAACGACCAAAGGGAGTGATAACTTCTTTAATTCCATTAACTTCTGAACTTGCGAAAGTTCAATGATTTAAATAATGCTTATACTCTTAACAGTAATTCTGTATTTTGCTGCTCTCATGGGGTTCAGCAGACTCACGGCACACCGCAATGCCAACAACGAGACTTTCTTCAGAGCCAACCGTCGTTCGCCATGGTATATGGTGGCGTTCGGCATGGTGGGCGCGTCAATCTCGGGCATAACGTTTGTCAGTGTGCCGGGCATGACCATGCGCATCGACATGACCTACATCCAGACGTGTATAGGATTCATCCTCGGCTATTTTGTCATAGCCTTTGTGCTGCTGCCGGTTTATTACCGACTCAATCTCACCACCATCTACACCTATCTGCAAGGGCGCTTGGGCGAGCGTTCGTACAAGACGGGAGCGTGGTTTTTCCTCGTGTCGAAGATGACGGGTGCTGCCGTGCGTTTCTATGTGGTGTGCATCATTCTGCAACGTTTTGTGCTCGATGCCGTAGGCGTACCCTTCGTGGTGACGGTGGTTGGCATGACGCTGTTGATATGGCTGTACACACGTCATGGTGGCATAAAGACGCTGGTATGGACCGACTCGTTCCAGACCACATGTATGTTTGCCGCCCTTATACTTATTATATATAATGTAGTGGGGCAGTTGGGCATGAGCTTGCCCGAAGCTGTGCGTGCCATAGCAGCCGACAGCCATAGCCGTATGTTTGTGATGGACGACTTCTTCTCGACGCAGAACTTCTGGAAGCAGCTGTTCAGCGGAGCCTTCATAGCCATCGTTATGACCGGTCTCGACCAGGATATGATGCAGAAGAACCTCACGTGTCGCACGCTACGCGAGGCGCAGAAGGATGTGTGTACCTACGGATTCGCCTTTGTGCCTGCCAACCTGCTGTTTATGTCGCTTGGCGTGCTGCTTATGATGCTGGCTCAGCGCGACGGCATAGCCCTGCCGACAAGTGGCGACGAGCTGTTGCCAATGTTTGCAGCTACAGGACGGTTGAGCAGCATGGTGACGGTGCTCTTCACCATCGGTGTTGTGGCGGCTTCGTTCTCAAGTGCCGACTCTGCTCTTACGGCACTCACCACAAGCTATTGTGTCGACATACGCGAGCGTCCTGCCGACGAGCGTTTGCGCCGACGTGCACACATAGGTGTTGCCGTAGTGTTCGTGGCGTTCATCCTTCTGTTCCGAATGCTCAATTCCACCAGCGTGATTGATGCCATCTACGTAATGTGCTCGTACACCTACGGTCCGTTGCTCGGCCTCTTCGCCTTCGGCTTGACGACACGTCGCCCAGTAGCCGACTGCCTCGTGCCCTACATAGCCATAGCCTCACCCTTGCTGTGCTTCGCCATCGACACCGCTGCCCAAAGCCTATGGGGCTACAAGTTCGGCTACGAACTGCTTATGCTCAATGGCATGCTGACGTTTGCCGGATTGTGGATGAGCGGCTGGATGCGGAGATAATCATAAAATACTGCAAAACCATTGCTCTGTTATTCCCACCTTTTGGCTTAGTGCAGAATGATAGCCCTTTTGGAAAAAAAAACAGAAAAGTTTGGACTCTACGATTTAAATATATATCTTTGTAAAGCAATAAACCTAACTATTATACAAATTGCTGACATGAAAATTTTAACTATGGTCAACTACGAATCAATGTGTATAAGTGTATGGCAAATAAGTTAGAATTAAATCAACATAATTAAAAACCTAAAAACAATAGCTATTATGAACAAAAACAAAGAATTTACATCCCTATTGAGGGAAGTTCCAATTCTGACACAAGATGCAGAGGGACATTTGAGAGGAGGGTTTGCTGTGATGGCATTAGGAGATGATGACGTTTCTGATAATAATGGCGTGTGTTACAACAATAAAGTGTGCATTGGAAATAAGAAATGTAGTGGAAATGGCACATGTATAGGTCCTACTGGTACAGAATAATCATTATGTAGTGCATCGTAACAATAAAATAGAGAAAGTGTCCAAATGAAGACACAGGTTCGACCTTACTGTTCTTTATTTGGACACATTAAGAGAAGTAAAAACAAGAATTGTTTTACTTCTAGAAAAAGAGAAAAATATATATGAAAGTTTTCCGCTTCTTTACAACATTAGCCTTGATATTTCTCTCGCTGTCAAGTTATGCCGACGGAATGTCCATCTTCAAGGATTCAATAATGGTAACAGTTCTTGTCAATGATGATTTCACTGGCGAGACAATTGGAAATGCTGTAGTAGAAATATATGATGCCAATGCTGTTCTTGTTGCCAAAGAAAACACAAACAGCTCGGCAAGCCTCAACAACAACCGACTTGCCAATTGTAGCTTCTTTGTACCACGTACACTGAAAAATGCTACGATAAAGGTAGTTGCTGAAAAATATGAAATATATTCGAAAAAGGTGGAAATAAATGTTGGCAGACGTGAAAATGGTCTTGCATTGCCAACGATACATCTTAAACATAAGAAGAATATGAAGGAGGTACAGCTTGATGGCATTACCGTGACAGCATCCAAGGTGAAGATGGTGATGCATGGTGACACCATCGTTTATAATGCTGATGCCTTCCAACTTTCCAATGGTTCCATGCTTGACGAACTGATACGTCGTTTGCCAGGAGTGCAACTAAAGGGCAGTCAAATTATGGTGAACGGAAGATTCGTAAGCTCACTGCTTGTCAACGGATCCGATTTTTTCAAGGGAGATCCTGCTGTAGCCTTGCAGAATCTGCCTGCTTATACTGTGAACAAGCTCGAGGTGTATGAAAAGCAAGACGACATTATGATTATGACGGGGCAGAAAAAGGAAAAAGGAGAAAACCCTCTAGTTATGGATGTGAGTCTCAAACGACAATATATGCAGGGCATGCTCGTTAACTTCGACCTTGGCTATGGTACTCATGACCGATGGATGGCGCGTCTGTTCGCGTTGCGATACACCAAACTTTCAAGAATAGGTATTTTCTCCAACCTCAACAATACTAATGACACACGCTCACCTGGCATCAACGGTGAGTGGAATCCATCGCAACAACAGGACGGTCTGACTACGCAGCGCACCTTTGGCATTGACTATCAGTTAACTGACGTTGAGAAAACTTTGGAATTTACCGGCAATACTACTTATGCATACAATAACGTTGCAAAGGAGCAAATTGAATCAAGCGAGCGGTTTCTCACCGGTGGCAACACGTTCAGACGCAACCGTAGCCACGAACATTATAGCACAAGTTATGTACAGAGTCAAAACTTTATGAGGAAGGTATGGCCCAGTGCAACGCTCTACCTCTTTCCTAACTTTACTTACTACAAAAGTGATGATAAATTCATCACGCATAGCGCTAATTTTAATGCCGCTCCAAACGAAAGATATCGCGGTGCGGCCCTTGACTCATTGTTTGCATCGCCTGCAAGCAAGCGGTTTCATGATGCTATGATGAATCGTTTTGCAAGTGATATAATCAGTAGACAGCATTCTTACGATGCCAATGTCAAAGGAATCGCTTCTTTCAAGCTTCCTAAAAGTCCTGATTACATAATACTTGACACAGAGAATAAACTTAACAACTTTAAGAGAAAAAAACATAATATATACAATCTTGATTACAAGGATTCTGATCGTGATTTCCGTAATAAATACAATACTCAGTCGACCACTGACTTGACGACAAGATGGAAAGCAACATATTCGTATGCTGGAACCTTTGACTATAAGTACAGTTTTGATGTAAGCCTTGAATATACCCATAATTACAGTCGCGACAACAGTGACCTGTTTCGACTGGATAAATATGCTGAATATGGAGTCACAGGAAATGCTCAGCTTGGTTATCTGCCGTCTACACGCGATTCTTTGCTGCATGCCATAGATGCCGATAACAGCTATCATTCGCGTATATACAAAGACAGATGGGAACTCTCTGGACATACACCTGCGATTAAATTACATATACTCGGACTTAATGCCTCTTTGGAGCCTGGTATCAACTATCGGCGCGAGCGAATTGACTATACACGAGGATTGTTCAGCAAGCGACAGACACGTGAACTCTGGTCGTGGGAACCTACACTGAAAATCAGCAAGAACAATTGCACCTTGTTGTATAAGGTACGGAAGACGTTACCTGAACTAACTGACATTCTTGATTTTACCAGCACCGACAACCCTTTGAACATATGGCACGGCAACCCCAACTTGAAGAATACCGATATACATAGTATCGACTTTAGACGTAACATACGTAAATATGACAAGAATTGGACATGCACTCGCAACATACTAATCAATGCCTACTGGCAGGTGATGCGCAACGCTATAGGCCAGTATGTGGAGTACAACCGCCAGACGGGTGGCGTGCGCTCCACACCGATGAACATCAATGGCAACTGGAACGCTGGAGCCTTGTTCGAATTTACTGGCACCATTGATAAGAAGAAGAGACTCATGCTCAACACCAAAACCGAGGTGGGCTACACAAACAGTGTCGACTATGCTGCTGTTGACGGGCAGTCTGCAGATAACCATCGCTCGTCGGTGCGTTCTGTCACAGCCGGCGAGATGCTAACGCTCGACTACAGCTTCGGCAAATACGCCTTCGGGGCCAAGCTACGCTGTGTTTATATGCATGCCGAGAGTCCGCGCAGCGACTTCAATACCATCAACACCGCTGATGCTGACTACGGTCTGAATGCCACTGTGGAGCTGCCACTCAAGCTGAAGCTCTCCACTGATATTACCATGTATTGCCGCTACGGCTACAGCGACCCATCAATGAATACCAGCAATCTTGTGTGGAACACACGCCTGGAGCGTACCTTCGGCAAATTCACCGTTGTGGCCGACGGTTTTGATATACTTGGCAAACTCTCGAACGTGCGTAAAGTTATCAACGCACAGGGACGTACTGAGACATGGTACAACACCGTGCCGCGCTACGCCATGCTGCACATAATGTATAAGCTCCACTTCAAACCGAGAAAATAATACTATGATTTAAGAGTTATGGTACCTTTAAAATTATCAGATTCTTGAAGGATTATCGAAATTAGATTGTATCTTTGCACTAATAGAATGTAAAAAAAACGCTCTAAAAGGTATACGGTATATACCTTTTAGAGCGAAAACTTGCAAAAATAGCAGTATGAGTATGTGAAGCAATTGACCACTAAGGGATACGTACAACGAGTAGACAAAGATGGTACATGGCGATTGATTATTACGCCATCGGTATAATATATAGCTAAAAGGCTTGCTGCACGTCGGACTGGAGTCCGACGTTCCGGTCGTTTGGGTGGTGTTAGCCTTGACTTTTGGATGAATTTAACAGTTTTATGCCTTGACTTTTGGATAAAAGTAGCACTCTTTGCGAGCGTTTTTGCGTATTGAGTCGCTTGGTCTTACTTTGGGATGTGTTCGGTCTTCATCGGTTCTCGGTCATCCTTCGTTCGTTCTTCGATTCCCGATCGAAGAACGAACGAAGAAGTAGCATAGTATCATCGGAGGATTATCGGTAAAAATAATGCATTGCTTTCTATGCTTTTTTATAGAAAGTTTCTTTACTGTCAAATAAAATGTGTATCTTTACATCCTTAATATTAAAGGTGGTCATATGTAATCCCTATAATCTTAGGAAATAGAACTTTATGCTACATGATAGCCTTTCTATTATCTCTATTGTTCAAAACTTCAAACTATAAACAACAACTTCACATAGAGATGAAAAGAATGAATAAAAAACTGACAGGCATTTTATGCTCTACGGCATTGGGATGCCTTATTGTTGGAATGCCGATGTCTGCTAATGCTCAAAGAGTGGTGTTCCCTCAGACAAAGCAGGCTGGAACGGCAACATTGGATGCCAGCGCCAACAAGTATGTACTTGGAAACAATCTGCTCCATGTTTCATATTCGGTCAAAAATGGCATGTTGCGTTTTGACGGATGCCCTGAAATGGACTTGCTTCCGTCTGACGTTCTCTTCCGTGTGCGTCTTGCAGATTGCACGGAGTTTACTTCGTCAGATATGAAACTCGAAAACGTGACAACAGAAACCTATGCTGCCGATACACAGGCTGCCAAGGGTTCTGAGCGTTTTGCAGGAAAGGGAGTAAAAGCCGTGTTTACACGTGGTGGTATGCGCATAGAATGGCGTGCCGTATTGCGTGACGGCTCACACTATCTGCGCACGGAAATGAGCATAATGTCGGACAAGGATGTGGCTATGGACCACATTAAGCCGATGGTTTATGCCGTTGACAACCGCAAGGCTAAAACCGCTCCAGTAGTTGTAGGCAATACTCGTGGTGCTGTGCTTCTTAGCAATAAGATATTTGCAGGACTTGAGACGCCTATGGGTGTCAATACCAACAATGTGGATGCTGCCGACATCGCCACGATCAACAATCGTGACATCATACCTATGGAGGGCAACTGGGTGCGCCACACTACGCTGAAGGCAGGCAAGACATGGAACGTAAGCAGCGTTGTGGGACTTGTTGCCGAGGGACAGCCGCGCCGCTCATTCCTTGCCTATAGTGAGCGCGAGCGTGCAGCATCATGGCATCCTATGACCATATACAACTCATGGTATGAGCTGAACATCGACCGCAACAACGCTCCTGGCAACCGTGGCAAGTACGATGCAGAGGACAAGCAGAACCTCAAGGGCGACTATTCGGAGAATATGACAGCAACACAATGCGAGGATGTTGTGGCTCATTGGAAGAAGAATTTCTATGACGTGTATGGCAAGGCTCCAGTTGCGTTTGTCTTTGATGACGGATGGGATGCTTACGGCACATGGACATTCAACCCCAACTTCCCCGAAGGCTTCAAGAATGTTGACCGCATGGCACGAGAGATGGGTGTAGGTATTGGCGCATGGCTCGGACCAGTAGGCGGATACGGAGCAAGTGGCGAGTATCGTCGTGGCTATTGGCGTGGACGCGGAGGCATGCAGCTCAGCAATCCTGCCTACTACGACTATTTCGTGAAGTGCTCAAGCGATATGATTGACAAGTACGACTTCCGTTTCTTCAAGTACGACGGCATTAGTGCTCAGTTCTCAGCTGTTGGTCCTGATATGACCGACGCAGGTATAGAAAATTGCGAGGCAATCATCAGCATCGAGAACGACGTTCGCAAGAAGCGCAAGGACATATTCTATAACACTACCGTAGGCACATGGGCTTCGCCATTCTGGTTTCATGTGAGTGATGCTGTATGGCGTCAGGAGGGCGACTTCGGAAAGATAGGTGTAGGCGACGACCGCGAACAGTGGATTACTTATCGCGACCGTCTTGTTCATCAGAACTTTGTCGACCGTTCGCCGATATGTCCTATCAATACACTCATGACACACGGCGTTATCCTTACCCGTTTCGGAGACGTGTCAAAGACAATGGACTACGACGGTATTGTGCGTGAGATGCGTTGCGCCTTCGGTTGCGGTTCGTCGATGGTTGAACTTTATACCGACTACAAGTTGCTCGACGAGATAAAGAACAGCAAGGGCAAGAAGGGCACATTGTGGAAGCAGCTTGCCGACGGCATGGACTGGCAACAGCGCAATGCCGACGTTCTGCCTGATATTCATTGGGTAGGCGGCAATCCTTGGGACGGCAAAAAGGCCAATATCTATGGTTGGGCTGCATGGAACGGCAAGAAGACCACACTCACATTGCGCAATCCGGATGTTGCTGCACAGACTCTCACAACTACCTTGCGCGAGGTGTTTGACATTCCTGCCTACATCAAGACATCTGTCACATTGCGCAGCTCATTTGCCGACCAGCGCATAGGCAAGGGTGGTATAAGCGGTCTGCCGGTAGGCAAGGCTGTCGACATCGACAAGCAGATAACCATATCTATGCCTAAGTCATCGGTATTCGTATTTGAGGGTGTTGACAAAGGCAACTTCGATTTCGGAGAAGCAAACAAGTAGAATTATACTATATAATAATGTAGGGACTGTGGCACATTGTAGCTATAGTCCCTATGTTATTTATCTGAATGATTATTATCTGGTGGACTGCTTTAATGAAATGGACATACCTTTCCCAGCCAAGGGTTCGAAAGAACGTTATGAGCTTCTTGCCTCTTATGGCGACAAGATGCTTCTGTTGGATTTCCGACAAGTAGAATACATCATCACATTTCTCTAACTATCCAATCACCAATGGTACGCTGACTACTGTCATAGTTGACACCCACTTTCACCAGACGCTTGCCATCGGCTGAATATGGAATGAGATAACCCTTATCGTCAATCTGATTTATGGCATCCTCTGCTGAGCCATCATACTTCAGTTCAAAAACAAACACGGCATCTGGCATATATACCACAGCATCAGCTCTGCCTATAGCACTATCCTCCTCTACCTTGATAAAGGCTCCCATAAGATTGAATATCAGATAGAAGACAGTTTGAAAGTCGCGCTCGTTCTTGTTGGACAAGCGGTTGGAGATGCTCGACAGATATGCCTTCAGGCGAACCATCGCTCCTTCTACGTCTGCATCATAAAGCTTTTCCAAAAAATCACCCACAAGACTGTTATTATCCAAAGATATCGGCGAAAGATAGTTGGGGGCAAGACTCTTGAGCATTCCTATCTTAACCTCCTTGTTAGGATATTCCAGCGTATAGCGATGCAGTATGGGGTTATACTTCTTGATAGTGAGGTAACCACTCTGATAGAGCAACGGAAGCGCAGAGGTCATCATTTCCGGTGAAACATCAAAGTCATCCACATCACATGACTTTTTCTCAATATCCATCACATTGACATGGTATTTCTGCAACGTCTTGATAAGATAAGTTGGCGTGCCAGAGCCAAACCAGTAAGGAGCTATCTTGCGTGCATTCAGCGCCTTTACCAGACTAAATGGATTGAAGACATCCTCTGATTTCTCACTGAAATGATAACCGTCGTAGAATCTTGTCAGCTCTGCCAGGCACTCCTCATACGTCATGCCAAGAGCTTCACCCAAAGTCTCAACATCTGGCTTCATCTGCGTGGTAAGCTCCGTCTTGCTGATGCCACAGATAGCAGAATACTGGTCGAACATACTGATATTGTCAAGGTTGTTCAGCTCGCTGAATATGCTGAGCTGCGAGAACTTGGTGATACCGGTAATGAACGTGAACTCCAGATATGGGTCGAGCTTCTTTAGCGGACTGTAGAAGTTTTGCATAATAAATCGGAGACTGCGCAAGTTTTCCTCCTCATGTACAACATCAAGCAGGGGCGCGTCATACTCGTCAATGATGACTACCACCTTACGTCCCGTCATTTTAAAGGCACGTTTCACGATACCATCCAAGCGGTCGTTTGGATATTTTTCACGTTCATCCCTACCATACAGTTCCTCATACTCAGACAATTGCAAGCCAAGATAATCCTCCAGACGCTCAGCATTGAGATGCTTTGCCCCACTCATGTCAATGTGAAGCACTGGATATTTCACCCAATCCTTCTCATAATCGGCTATCGCAAGTCCCTCGAAGAGTTCCTTACGTCCTTCAAAATAAGCCTGAAGAGTTGATGCAAACAACGACTTGCCGAATCGTCTTGGACGACTCAGAAAGACATAACTCATCTTCTTCCTTCGGAAGTCGACTATATATCCCGTCTTGTCTACATAGAGATATTTACCCTCTCTGATTTTCGAGAAAGTTTGTATTCCTACTGGATAACAATTTACGATTTCTTCCATATCTTGCTTGCTTTGACACTTGATTTTGCTAATTTAATGGAAAAAATCGACATGGCAAAGTATTGGGTGCTTTATTTTTAACGTTATATGCCTTAAGCAATCAGTAGTCAGACGTTCCGGTTGCTTGTTTGCTCCGTAATTTGTTAAAAAGCAGTCCCGTTTAAAAATATCCTAAAAATATTAGCCTTAGTTATATAAATTTTGTTTACCTTTGCTGCGCAATCTTAAGACAAACCAATTCTATAACGACTTTAGAAATAATTAGCCGGAAGGTAGGCAAAGGTTCCTATGTCTGCCTGTTACATAATATAATTGTTAGGGACCCAAAAATTAAGCATGTTTATGCAAAATTCCTATTTTAACAACGCGCGGATTCTCATGCTGTCCGTTTTGCTGGCGGGGGGGTAAAACCGCTGTTTGCCTCTCAAATCACAAACGTTCATGAAAACGCTGCTCTACAAACAAACAATCAACAGAAACAAACCGTCAAGGGTACTGTGAAGGACGCTAACGGCGAACCGATTATCGGAGCGTCAGTTAAGGTGAAAGGCTCTACTGGCGGAACAGTTACCGACATTGACGGTAAATTTACACTTGATGCACCTGCCGGTGCAGAGCTTGAGATTAGTTCAATTGGCTATCTCAAGCAGATTGTCAAGGCAAAGGCAAATGTTGCCATAGTTCTTAAGGACGACTCACAGACTCTCGACGAGCTTGTGGTAGTAGGTTATGGTGTTCAGAAGAAGGAGAACTTGACTGGTGCCGTGGCATCGATGAATGCCGAGAAGCTTGCCACACGTCCTGTATCGAGCCTTTCGTCAGCTCTTGCTGGTGAGATGGCTGGTGTGACAGCTGTGCAGACTTCGGGTGCTCCTGGTGGTCAGAACGCTTCTATCACGGTGCGTGGTAAGAACTCTGTTAATGCTGCATCGCCACTCGTTATTGTGGATGGTGTGCCAGGTTCAATGAACGTTATCAACCCTGCCGAAATCGAGTCGGTGACAGTATTGAAGGATGCTGCTTCGGCTGCCATCTATGGTGTGCAGGCTGCCAACGGCGTTATCCTTATCACTACAAAAAAGGGTAAGACCGGCAAGACTACCGTTTCTTACAACGCCACATTCTCATGGTCGTCACTTCTCGCTAAGCTCGACCTCGTTGACGCTTACGGCTATGCTTACCTCTACAACGAGGCTTACCTCAACGACCACCCGGGCGCAAAGAAGCCTTTCTCTGACGAGACTGTTGAGAAGTATCGCACAGGTCAGCTCCCAAGCACCGACTGGTATAAGGAGGCTCTTACCGGTAGCGGTTTCGAGCATCAGCACAACCTCTCGCTCAGCGGCGGTAACGACAAGACCACATACAACATGTATCTTGGCTATCTCAGTCAGGACGGTGTTACAAAGGACATTGACTACAACCGTATCAACGCCCGCATGAACATCACATCGCAGATTAACAAATACATCACTCTCGGACTCAATGCTTCGGGCTATCGTGGCACTCAGCAGGATGCATGGTCTGGTTATACTCAGGTGATTCAGGGTATGTCACGTTCGCATCCTACAGATCCTGTTTACGACGAGGACGGCAACTTCAAGTACGTTGGTGTTGACAACCCGGTAGCAGTTCAGGGCAGAGACAAGACAGGCTGGAAGAAGACCATCGACCAGGAGGTGTTCCTCATCGGCTCGGCTGAAATCAAGCCTATCAAGGATCTCAGCATCAAGGGTGTTTACTCATGGCGCAACTGGACCCAGGACCAGCTTGGCTTCAAGAAGACATGGGGTTACGGCACATACAACTCTGGTCAGCGTGAGGGTTATGTTAAAAACTACAACTACGACTACCTCACAGGCCAGATTCTCGTTAACTACAACAAGTCGTTTGGCGACCACAACCTTGGCGTACTCGCAGGTATGGAGTCGTACGACGTTAAGAGCCGCTATGTAACAGCCTCACGTAAGGGTGGTGGTAACAACAACCTCGACGAGTCGCTCAACACTCTCGACGCTTCTTCACAGAAGAATAAAAACGGTGGTACAGAGATGACACGTCTCTCTTACTTCGGACGTTTGCAGTACAACTATGCCGGCAAGTATCTCTTTGAGGCTAACGTACGTCGCGACGCGTCTTCACGATTCCCTAAGGACTCACGTTGGGGTACATTCCCTGCATTCTCGGCAGGCTGGCGTATCTCAGAGGAGGCATTCATGAAGAATGTTGACTGGTTGAGCAACCTTAAGCTTCGTCTGGGTTGGGGTAAGACAGGTAACGAGGAGTTGAAGTCAACTGACCTCTATCCTGCAGTTCCTACTTATGCTTACGGTTCGTACATGTTCGGCAACTCACTGTATTCAACAGCTTACGAGAGCCGCCTTGTCAACGACCAGCTGAAGTGGGCTACCGTTACCAACTACGAGCTTGGTATCGACGCCGGCTTCTTCAACAACAAGTTGACAATGGAGCTTTCGGTATATAAGAAGAAGACCAACGACATGCTGCTCTACTTGCCGCTTCAGGGCGTTATCGGTTTGTCGGCACCTGCACAGAACGTAGGTAGCGTAGAGAACCGTGGTTTTGAGCTTGTGCTTGGCCATAACAACCGTATCGGTAAGGATTGGAGCTACAACCTCTCGCTCAATATGGGCTACAACAAGAACGAGATTATCGATATGGCTGGTACTGATGGTCCTATTGATAATGGTTATGGTGGCACAGATGATACACAGTGGAATATTGAGGGTTATGGCGTAAGTTCATACTATGGCTACGTAGCCGACGGATTGTTCCGTACAGAGGAAGAACTCAAGAAGGGTCCGCTGCGTACAGGCAATGAGAAACTTGGTGATATCCGCTATAAGGACCTTGATGACGACGGCAAGATTACAGCTGCCGACAGAAAGATTATTGGTAATAAAATGCCTAAGTGGACTGGTGGTTTCAACTTCAGAGTAGGTTACAAGAATTTCGAGCTGAGCGGTCTTCTGCAGGGTGCATTCGATGCTAAGCGCTACTACAACGGTGAGGCTTCTTATGCATTCTTCAATAATGCCTCTTGTTTGAACAAGCACTGGAATCGCTGGAGCGAGGAGAATCCTAACGGCAACTTCCCACGTCTGTCGCTTACATCGCAGACCAACAACCAGTTGTCAACATTCTGGCTGCAGGACGCTTCGTATCTTCGTATGAAGAACCTCACATTGGCTTACACTCTGCCTTCTGACCTTATCAGCCGTATAGGTCTGTCGTTTGCCCAGGTGTACCTCGCAGGCGAGAACCTCTTCACTATCTCAGGCCTTGACAAGGGTCTTGACCCAGAGGCGGGCAACAGCCGTGGCTGGTCGTACAGCAACGTTAGAAAGATTTCTTGCGGTCTTAAACTTACATTCTAAACAACTCAGAACAAATGAAAAATAATATATTAAATATAGCATTAGTGTTCGCTGGAGTTGCTGCACTCACATCTTGTAGTGATTTCCTTGACAAGGCTCCGAAGGAAGAGCTTTCTGACGCCAGCTTCTGGAAATCAAGCACTGATGCCGAGATGTACGTCAGCGATATGTACAACAGCCTTGGTTGGTCAGCCGATGATGCAATTAATACCGACGACGCAACAATGGGTATCAAGTGGGCTGCCGGCAACGAGTCGAAGGGTGTTTACGACCCCTCTGACTATCATTGGAAGAGTAGCTACACATACATCCGTGAGGCAAACCTCGCACTTGAGAAGCTGCCTTCCGTATCAATGGACGATGCTACCCGTCAGAAGTTGGAAGGTCAGGCTTACTTCTTCCGTGGCTATCTGTATTGGGACCTTATCCGTAGTTTCGGCTCAGTACCTTATATTGACAAGCCTCTGACATTGGCTGACCTGAACAATACAGAACAGTCTTCACGCGAGGATGTTTACGCCAAGGCAATGGCAGACCTTGATAAGGCTATCGCTTCTCTTCCTGAGGAGTGGGATGCAGCCAACTATGGCCGTATCACCAAGGGCGCTGCCCGTGCCATCAAGATGCGTGCCGCCATGTATTATGGCGACAACCAGACTGCTGCCAAGGAGGCTAAGGCAATCATGGATGCAGGCGTATATGACCTTTGGGACAAGGACAACACAGGCAAGTATGCCAATCTGTTCTGGGAGGAGACCGACGGTTGCTGCGAGAACATACTCGTTATCCAGTATAAGGCACCTGAGCGTTCCAACTACCTTATTGGTTGGGAAGCATTCCCGACACTCGGATGGGGCGGTATGGACCCGACTCAGGATCTTGTCGATGCTTTCGAGGATAAGGACGGTAGCCCGATATATGAGTCAAGTGCTGCTGGCGTAGTGGCACGTGATAATAACGGCAACCCGACAGCAAGACAGCTCTCTCAGATTTTCGACCCAGCCAATCCGTTTGCCAATCGCGACCCACGTCTTGAGGTTAACGTTCTGCACGACGGCGAGGTTATGTATGGTACAACTATTAAGGTGGCTCCTCTTGCAAGCAGTGGCAACACTGGTATAGGTCGTCATGGCGATGCTACTGAGACTGGTTACTATCAGCAGAAGTGGCTCGACCCGTCTATCAATCCTCAGTCGCAGGGTTGGGACATGGGCAAGGACTATGTGCTTATCCGTTATGCTGAGGTTCTGCTCACCTATGCTGAGGCAATGAATAACATTAATCCGCTTTGTCAGGAGGCTTTCGATGCAGTAAATAAGGTACGTGCACGTGTAGGTATGCCAGCATTGCAGAAGACCGATGCCAGCAAGCCTACATATTGCGGAACACAGGCCGACCTCTTGAAGCGTATCAAGAACGAGTGGCGTGTAGAGTTTGCTCTTGAGGGCGACATCCGTAAGTGGAACCTCCGTCGTTGGGGAGACGCTAAGGAAGTGCTCAACCGCAAGTATCACAGTATGGTTTGGACTCTCAATGGCGAGAACTTCACTCCGTACGTAGGTACAGAGCATGTGGAGCTTCCGGGCAGCAAGTATTCTGACCACAACTACATCTATCCGATTCCGCAGGAAGAGATGGACCTCAATCCGAAACTCAAGCAGAACCCGGGTTATGGTAAGAACTAAGAAAACATAAAACGTAAATAATAAATTGGAGTGTGTCAATAAGGATGAGTATGAGTCCTTTTATGGCACACTCCTTTTTGTATTAACCTTAGCTAACTTACGAATTCAGTAAATGAGAAAGTCTCTCCACTATTTGTTAGCCCTTGTGCTGTTTGGCGTATTCTTTGCGTCATACACCGATTTGCTGTCGCATGTATTGTACTACAACGAGCAGCATCAGCTGTTTCTCTATACAGCCGACTATTACCATAGCCAGACACTTACCGGCTGGCTCACGGCTTTTGTCGTGCAGTTTTTCTATTATCCGCTACTTGGCGCGGCTGTAATGTCAGGCTTGCTCACGGCAATATATCTTATGACGTGGCGCATACTTACTGCGCTCACACGTCGTGAGGACATATTGCGCCTTTCGCTAATTCCCTCGCTTGCCCTTTGGGTGTGGACAGCAGGCTTGTCGCATACTCTGTCGGTTGTGGTGTGGGCATTTATAGTCTTAGCCGTTCTTTCCGTGCCGGCATGTTTCTTGGCAAAGGGCAAGTCAATCAGGCAAATTCCACTTACTGGTTGGAAGTATGCTGCAGTTTCAATCGTTTCGTTAGTAGTCATATCTTTAGCATCGGGCTATAGCTTCTTGCGCACCTTCTCTATGAGCGAGTTTCGCATGATTAAGGCGCAGCAAGCCATAGACCGTCACAACTGGGACGATGCCCTGCATCACACCGAACGCTATCTTGACAATCAGAGACAGCCCAATCCGCTTATTTTCTATTTCCACAATATTGCCCTCTACAACAAGGGCGTGCTGCTTGACCGTCTGTTCGACTATCAGCCCGTTGTAGGCATCAATGCCCTTTACTTTCCGTGGCAGAGTCGCACACGCGAGACTGAGTATGGTCACTATCTGCTTGAACAGCTCGGTTGCATCAACGATGCACAGCACTGGGAGTTTGAAGCTATGGTGGTGTGGGGCGAGACGGCTCCACGACTCATCAACCTTGCACGCTACAACATCATCAACCGTCGCAAGTATATAGCCCGTAAATACATAGCACGTTTGCGACAGAGTCTGTTCTATACGGACGAGGCAGACAGATTGGAGACCTGTGTGGAGAGCGGACAGATAGAGGGGTTGCGTGCTTTCAGCATAAAGGAACCAGAGAAAGCCAACTTCGTGAACATTCTTAACATCGGTCCTAATCTGCAATATGTGCTCACGCAAGACCCACACAACCGCATGGCTTACGAGTATCTGATGTGCGACCTCCTGCTCTCCAACAACTTGTCGCGCTTTGTTGAGAACCTTCCGCTTGCCAGTAGCTTCTACAAGCAGATGCCACGCATATTCGATGAGGCCCTACTTGTCTATCAGCTTGGAGGCAACGACACCAAGGGATTGCAGCCAAGTAGCGATACGCAGAACCGTTTCCAACAGTATGCCCAGCTTGCACAAACTGGAAATATAGCTGCTTTGCAGGCAGAATTCGGCAATACTTACTGGTTCTATCTCAACTATGTCAGCCCGTATGGCAACCGATTAAAGAAATAAGGACACGATAAGTTCAAAAACAATACGAAGATGCAAATCAACATTAAATCAACAATATTCTCCTTCGCAGCTCTTTTGCTGCTTGCCTCATGCGAGGGTGGTTACCAGAAGGCTGATGTCTACGCCAACGCACGGGCGCAGATATATCCTGATTATACGGGTGTGACTCTGCCCGTTAATATTGCTCCTGCCAATTTCCGCATCAACCAGGAGGGCGATGCCTATCAGGTGGTGATGACAGCCGGAGGAAAGGAATACTATCGTGAAGCTTCTACCGATAACGAGGTTGTTATCCCTGAGGACTCTTGGCACAAGATGCTCGCCGACAACAAGAATGGCAAGATACAGATAGCCGTTGGCGTGAAGCGCGACGGCAAATGGACTGAATACAAGCCTATAACAAATTATGTGAGTGGCGACACCATCGACCAATACTTGGCATACCGACTGCTATATCCTGGCTACGAACTGTGGAACGAGATGGGAATATATCAGCGCAATCTTACCAACTACGACGAGACACCAATACTCGAAAACCGTGACTTCGGCAAGCAATGTATCAATTGCCACACGTTCCGACAGAACTCCACGCGCGACTTTATGTTGCATGTGCGTGGCAAGAATGGCGGCACGCTTATCAGTCACGACGGCAAGGTGAAGAAGGTAGCTCCAAAGTGTCCTACTGTAAAAATGGGTGCTACCTATGCCGGATGGCATCCAAGCGGACAGTTCATAGCTTTCTCGATGAACGAGATACAGCAGTTCTTCCATTCAAGCGGACAGAAGCCTATTGAGGTGAGCGACCTTGCAGCCGATCTTGGTGTCTATGACATTGCCAACGACGTTATAATCACCTCGCCTGAGCTTAGCGGCGACAACGCTATGGAGACATTCCCTGCTTGGACTCCCGACGGTAAGACACTGTACTTCTGCCGTGGCAATGCCTATACCAAGAACACTCCTCTCGACAGCCTGCGCTATGACCTTTGGCGTGTCAGCTTCGATGCCAAGGCAAGGGCTTTCGGCAAACCGGAATGTGTGTATGAGGCGAGTGCCACGAAGCATACGGTCAGTCTGCCTCGTGTGTCGCCCGATGGCAGATATGTGGTGTTTGTGGAGTTCGACTATGGCAACTTCTCTATATGGCACAAAGAAGCCGACCTCGCCATTCTTGACACCAAGACAGGCAAGGTGCGCCGTATAGAAGAGATAAACAGCAAGGATGTAGACAGTTTCCACACATGGTCGTCTACTGGCAGATGGATGGTGTTCAGCAGCAAGCGTATGGACGGAGGATGGGCACGCCCTTATTTCGCCCATTTCAATACAACGACCGGACGCTTCGACAAGCCTTTCGTGTTGCCACAGAAGTCGCCATCGTTCTACGAGACATTCATGAAGACGTACAATCTGCCCGAACTCATAACGTCGCCCATAAAAAATGCCAATGCTCTGCTCAAGAGCATTGGCTATAGTGACTAATGTTTTTTAGCGCTTTGGTTTGAAGTGCAGCTTATACATAATGTGTAGCATTGCGTAGCGTGGCACCGTGTTATACCATGTCTCGGTGCGTCCCTGTGCATTTATAACCTTACGTACGTTTGAGAGTTTTCCGAGCAGGTCGAAACCGTCAGCCATAACAGTAAACTTGCCGAATGTGCGCTCCAGTCGGGCATTCCATACAAGATTGTTCGTATTCATCGACTTGTCTGAGTAGCCGTAGCGACTATAGAGTGTAATGTCGGTAAACAGCCTAAACTTTAGCGGCAATTCAAGTGTAGCGTTCAGACCATAATCAACATCAGCTGTATTGATGGTCTTGAAATCCTCACGATTACCCTCAGCGTGGATGTAGGCACAACGCAACTTGGCACCGAATGAGTATTTGCCAAAACTGTAGTCGAGCGATACTGTCTCGTTGGCTTTGGCTGTGCGTACTGATGAGCGCGGATCCTTTCCCGACTCTCCCTCAATTGCCACATAGTCAACGCTGTTGATATAGCCTATTTCAGTCCTGTTCGACAATGTGAAACGATTCTTCTTGTCAAGAATGCCATTGAAATCGAATGAGGCTCCCATATCCCAGTTGCCGTTGATGTTCATAGGTGTGGAATGTACCACGCCCGTATTGCGATCGTAAGTTACATATTGTCCGATTGCGTTGCGCATCAACTGCCAGTAGGCTTTGATTTCTATCGCCCTACGGCCTGTATAGTTTTCATCATACTTGTAGAATCCTCTAAAAAAATCAATCCTGTGGATGTCTGTATTTTTCAGATTCGGATTGCCACTCCATATATTCAGAGGGTTGTCGGTTGTCGTGATGTCGAGAATGTCTGTAAGTTCAGGTAGGACTTTCTTCACATTGTATTTGAAATGACAGTTATCTTTACCTACGAAAAGTGTAGGTTCTAACGACCATAGGTTGCGTGTCATTTTCTTTTTGTACGCACCTCGCGTATAGTCGATACGCTCGCTACGATAGTTCACTCCAGGTGATAAAAACGCATGCAGACCGAAAACCGGAAGTTTTATAGAAGGAGTGTTTCCTGTCAGTTCGTAGCGGTCCTTGTTTATATGCGAACGGAAACTGTTGTCAGCGTCAATTGCACGTTGTAGGGAGTCGCGGGTTGATGGCAGATAACCCACACCGACATTGCTTGCCCCTCCATACTCGGCATATTTGTCGAGTCGGAATAGGTCGTTGTTGTTCTTGTCGTATATATGTGTGTATTTCAGACCAGCAGAGAATCTGTACTTGTAGTCAATATTGCCATTATAATAGTAGCAAGCATCCCATATAGTGCGGAGATTCAGGTTCCACTTGTCGTTGTACTTGTTTCTGAAATCCTGTACGCCGTTTTTGTAGTTAAGGTCGTAGATAGAGGCGTTCTCGTTCTTCTTGTTGAAGTAGCGGTTTTCTGTCTTCAGAATGATACCATCTGGACTTTGTGGCATTTTCCATTGAATCTGTCCTGAGAGGTTACCGTCATAATAGCGCATTCTGTTGAGTTGATGGTCGCTCAATTGGTTGAGCAATGCCTCCTTCAACTGTTTGCTGGCTGGTGAAGCAAATAGCGAGTCGAGTGAAGCTCCACGATATTTTTCGTTTGGCGCAACTGATAAAGTGGCACTTTGTACGAGATTGTTTGTCGTATTCTTGTAATATGTAAACTGCGGTAAGATTTCTAATTTGGTCCTGGTCCAGTTCTTTTTGATGGTATTCATGCTCATAATCCAACTCTCAGTTTCTTTGCCATAACTACGGCTGCGTCCGTAAGTATTACCGCCTTGCAGGAATCGTTCTGACGATACGATTGACTGTTGGTTGGTATTTTCGTGTGCAAATGTAGTATTTCCAGAAAACTCAAAAGAGCGGTCCTTGTTGTTGAACAGATAGTCGGCACCTACTTTCTTTTGTATTGAAGTTCCGTTTTCTAATTGTGCTGTTCCCCATTCTCCGTTAGTGCCAGGTGCACGTTCGTCGTTTATATTATTGAGATTGGCAAATATTCCAATGCGTGACAATTTGGTATAACGCAATGCGAAAAGGCGTGACATCCATCGGTCCTTAGTACCCATTCCTAAGTCAGCATTCGCAAGCATTCCTTGCATATATTGACGTTTCAGACAGACATCCATTACAAGTGGTGCCATACCTTTTATGTCCTTTTGCTGGGCGAATTCGGCTATGTCGTCTTTACGCTCATACACTTTTAGCTTATTGACGGTGTAAGCCGGAAGATTTTGAAGAGCAATCGCTGGATCACCCTTGAAGAAGTCACTACCGTTTACAAGCAGCGAACTGACGAACTTGCCGTTCACAGTTATCTGGTTACCTTTAAGTTGGACACCAGGCAGACGGCGTATCAATTCGTCGAGCATGGAGCCGTTTGACAATTGGAATGCATCAGCATTATATACAATAGTGTCACCATGCATCACCATCTTGATTTTGGATGTTGTCACAGTAACTTCGTCGAGCTTTACTTCTTTTATCTTCTTGTGCTTCTTTTTTAGTATAATGGGAGATATAGTAATAATTTTTTCACGTGCACCAACCTTCAGCTGATATGTGTGTGAAAAATCTTCATAGTTGTCTGCTGTAATTTTAAAGACAACAGTATTGTTGCGTCGAGGTATTAAAATACTGAAATTTGATATATGGTTATTTGTATAACCAGGTTGGCTTCTTGTTTTACCTTGTGCTATAAGATTGTTTTGCTCGTCGTGTATATGAATTGTAGCATTTCCTATTACCTCACCTGTAAATTCGTCCTTCACTATAGTAGACACCATAATAGTGTCCTTATAGATGGACATACTTTGGGACTGTATCGCAAATGTGAATAATAGTATTATTAGTAGTACTTTTTTCATGGTTACAGCATGTATTTAAGTATGCCCAGAAACAATTAGTTCTGAGCATACTTTATGTGTAATACTTAATTTATTGAAAATAACCAACTAACATTGTCTTGATGTTAAAATTTTCCAGTTGATTTTCCTGGACCCCCAGGCTTTGTTGGAGTGTTGTTGAGATAATAACAATTTTCGTTTCCACTACAATAGTAATTATTCTCACAATTTGTATTGCCACTACAATTTGTATTATTAAAACAGCCAGAGTCATTATTGCACAAGGCAATATCATCATCACCAAAGAATGCGGCAAATCCACCTTTTAATAATCCTTCTGCATCTTGTGTCAGAGCAGGAACCTCTCCCAAAAGAGAAGTAAATACATTGTCTTTTTTCATGTCATTTTTGTTTTTGGTAAATAATTATAGTTGGCTATTTTTTCCTGTTTGAGATAAGATAGCGCAACCGTTCCTTTACGATTTCTTCGCGTTTTTCTTCAGAATAGTGTCTAATGCATAATTCCTGCCCATCGCTCTCAATTTTGTCTTGGGTGCATCCACCGTGGCATATTGGATATATTTTACATTGTCTACATACTTTGTTTCCAAACCGTAAATATTTGCGGCGTGTATGACGAGAGTTGTATATGATGTTACCATCTGAATCGATATGGCCTTCTGCTAATTCTGGATTAAACTCACGTGCAGTACATTTATACACATTGCCGTCATAGTTGACAACAATACTATTGTCGTTATCTGCATAGCAGAAAATTCGATTACAGACACTTTGTACTGCAACATGGTATCCCTCGGTTGCAAGTTCTTCGCTGAGTTTTGCTAACTTTTCACGGGTCAGTTTGGAAGCGTTGTCTTGCCAAACTTTTTGTAGATCAAACTGAAGATGTGCGGCTTGTTCCTTGGGAATGTCGGCAAAATCGTCAATTACGTCTAAGTAGCTGTCAATGTTTTCATTGGTTGTGTTGAAACGTACAAAAACATCGTAGCCGTAATTTAATGCGATTCTTATATTCGACATGATCGTTTGATATGAGCCTTCACCTGAAAGCGACTTTCTTACTTTGTTATGAAATTCTTCATTGCCGTCAAGTGTTATCTGAAATGATGGTATTGTCTTGCAAATATTGTCTGAGGTTTTTAGTAGCGAGGCAATCTTCTCAATCTTATTGGCCGTGAGTAAAGTTCCATTAGTAGTGAATGACAGGTGAAATTCCTTTTTGTATTTATGGCACATATTATATGCCTCAACGATAAGTGGATAAACAATACGATCGAATTGTAGTAAAGGCTCTCCACCGAAAAAGTCAAGATAAAAGCTCTTTAAATTATTGTCTTTTATCGTGTTTTGCAGACATTTTTTAGTTCGTTCTAAAGTGTCATTGCTCATAACTTTATGCCCGTTGTGGTTTTCGTAACAATACCAGCAACAAAGGTTACAGTTGAGAGTAGGGTTAATTGTGAATCGGAATTTTTTCTTATCAGTTAGTTGTTCATTCCAATTGTCTGTTAAAGATTGTATTTCATCTATATTGTTGCCAACAATGAATCCATATTTTTTGAGAGCAGTATAAAGCTCGGGGTGAATATCTTGCAATGAGTCTATATCGGCAGAATATTTGCTAACCAATTCTGCAACTTGAGTGTTAAGTTGCAGAATGCCATCGGTTGCTATATTGTACAATATAGTGCCATTATTCTCATTAAATGAAAAGTTATAGCGACTTAGTTTCATAAATGAATATTGTGTTATTGCTTGTATCAAATGGTTTGATTGTATGTTTTTCAAAGTTAGATATTTTTTATGTAATGAACAAACTTTAATTACAAAAAAAGGCGTATCTTATAAATAAAGAACAGAAAACTTGTTTATAACAATAAAAATGTATAATTTTGAAACAAAGCACATTATTATAATAGAATTTATTAATCTGATAGACATGCCTAAAGTATCTGTATGTATGCCAATGTACAATGCTGAACGATATATAAGAGAAAGTATTGACAGTATTTTGGCACAAACATTTCAAGATTTTGAGTTGCTTATTGTTGATGATGGGTCGACTGACTCGTCATGTCAAATCATAATGTCATATAAAGATCCACGTATACGCCTTATTCGCAATACTCATGACTTTATTGGCACAAGCAATATGCTTATAGAAAATGCTCGTGGAGAATATATTGCTCGTATGGATTCAGATGACCGTATGTTACCAAACCGTTTACAAATGCAGGTTGACATAATGGAAGAACATCCAGAAATAGATATTTTAGGTGGAGGCTTTGTACGGTTCGGAAAGGGTAGCAACTATTATATTCCCCAAAAGCCTTTGCAAAGGTTAAAGATAGGCGATTTTATTGGAGGTAATTGTATTGCAAATCCTACCGTAATGATGCGTCGTCAATCGATATTGTCATCGAACGTATGCTATGAGCAAGAATATATATATGCCGAGGATTTCAGATTTTGGATTACGGCAGTTGTAAAGGGATTGTATCTTACAAATACAGATACAATACTTATAGAATATCGAACTTATGACGAACAGGTTTCATCTGTACATACGTTTGAGCAAGTTGCAGCTACAGAAAAAGCTATTGCAAGTGCATTGAAAACAATCAACCGTAAAGAATATCTCAATGACAGCATATCAGAGGGGTTAAAGAACTCAAGTAATGAACTGACAGTAATAATACCTTTTCTAAATGAGGGTGAAGAGGTAAAGCTTACTGTGGAGAGTATTCGGGAAACCGCAGGCAATGCCGTTGATATAATAGTAATAAACGATTGCTCGTATGATGGGTATGATTATCGTAATTGTCTTGAGGATTTGGATGTTAACTATATATTCAACACTCAGCGTAAGGGCGTTGCCGAATCTCGTAATCTTGGTGTGCGTCTTTGCCGTACGCCATATTTCCTTCTTCTTGATGCCCATATGCGTTTTTATGACAGGCAATGGCATGTACGTATTGCAGACAGGCTTAAGGCAGATGATCGTATATTGCTTTGTTGTCAGACTAAGATATTGGGTAAAGATACGGATGGTAATGTTTTTGAACAGCTTGATGTAAAGAAACATTTTGGTGCCTATATGCCTTTGCAAAATGGTGAGTATCTGCCAGATATTAAATGGAATAATACCGAACGGTGTCCTAATGATAATGAAGAGGACATTCCATTTGTGCTTGGAGCTGGGTATGCTACAAGTTGTAGATATTGGTTGTACCTTAGAGGGCTTGACGGATTGAAACAATATGGTAGTGATGAAGCATATATAAGTTTAAAAGTATGGCGTGAGGGAGGACGGTGTATACTGCTTAAGGATGTTGTTATTGGTCATATATACCGTACGGCATTTCCATATAAAAATGATAATGCAGCATGTGTCTACAATAATCTGTTTATTGCTTCGCTGCTTTTTCCGGAGTCTCTGCGGAGGCGTGCCTTTAAAATAGCTGAGTCGCTTAATAGTTCATTATATCATGACGCATTGAAAATGCTAAATAGCAATGCTTCGTTAATAGAAGAACTTAAAGCCTATTATGACAGTGTTTTTACACGCTCGTTCAAGGATGTTGTCAAGTTGCACCAAATAGTACAGCCGGACGACAAGGAGTTTGCAGATAAATATAGCAATGTGCTACCTAAAATAGCTGAAACAATAATGGATAATATAAACGGCAATGGTATTGTCAAAGGCAAAATAGGAGCGGCTATATGGTATTATGAGTATGCCAACTATTCAAGTGAGAGCAAATGGACATACATTGCTGACAATTTGTTGGAGAGTGTGTTGGCAGATATTGTTTCAGCGGATTTAGGCTCAGATTTCAATGAGGGGTTATCTGGGATTGGTTGGGGGCTTATGTATATGCGTGAACGTAAATTGACAAAAATAAACATCAATGAAGCTATAGAGTTTATACACAATAAAGATAACAGTTTGTCATCAGAAGACATGCCATTAAGTCTTAATATGGTATTCGAAATAACACCTTTTATACCAAGAAATCCCAAACGGTGGGATTATTCTATGAACGGGGTGTTGGGTACTTCGCTTCATATAATGGAAATATACAGAATGTTGGGTAATAACACCTTATTTTAAGAATACAAGATTAAGCAACCGTTTGCGCTCAATCTCGATAAATCCATCAGCAATATAGAAATGTTTTATTGGATTGTAGCCACTTATAAAGGCTACTTTGCAAATCATTCCTGTATTGCTGATTTTCACTTCTTTTACTAACATTTTTACTTGTCCTATATTGTCAGAACTCACATTTATAAGCAGTGAATCACCTGGTATTGTTGTTATATTCTGAGGTATGTAGCAATAAATTTCGCCACTATGTTCTCTTATAATCTTTACAGCTACTCGATTGCCTATCTTTATATTATACAAGGTAAGTAACATGAGTATTGCTGTCGTTACAAGCAAAAGCATTGTACCGTATCGAAATAATAGATAATGTGATTGTATATTATTAGTCATCTTTATTTTTCAAGTTCGAGTTGGTTCTTTATAAGTTCGTAATAATACCCGCCAAGTGCTACTAACTCTATATGGGTACCTTGTTCTACGATTTTCCCATGACGTAGTACAATAATGTTATCTGCATTCTTGACTGTTGATAATCTGTGGGCTATAATGATTAGAGTGCGACCTTGGCAGACATTAGCTATATTATCAGTTATGTGCCGTTCGTTCTCAGCATCAAGAGAACTTGTTGCCTCATCAAGCATTAGATATTGAGGGCGTTTGTATATTGCGCGTGCAATCATTATTCGTTGACGTTCGCCTCCACTTACGCCAATGCCTTCGCTTCCTATTTTAGTGTCAACACCTACAGGTAGCCCGTTTATGTATTTGTCAAGACATGCTGTCTGAATTGACTGTTCAAGTCTCTGTATATTGTAAGGCTCTCCGAGAATAATATTATTGCGTATACTGTCGGAAAACATAAAGTTGTCCTGCATCACAATCCCTGACGCCTTTCTTATTGAGTGTGCGTTGTATTCATTTAAGTTCAATGTACCATATTTTATGTTCCCGGATGTTGGTTCATAGAATTTTAGCAATAGTTTTAATAGGGTTGTTTTGCCACTACCACTTTCACCAACAATGGCAGTAGTCTTGCCGGCTGGTATAGTGAATGATATATCGTCAATAGCCTTTTTCCCTATACATCCAGTATAGCAGAACGAGAGATGGTTTATAGATATGTCTAAAGGTTTGTCCCGTTGTATCTCTTTCATGTCGTTGTTGTCTTCGTTTTCACATAGATGCACTTCTTCAGCTCTTTCCATACTTATGCGTGCATTTTGGTATTGTTGTAAGAATTCAATTAGTTGGGACAACGGTCCGCTGATTTGTCCAATAATGCCTGAAATACTCATCATCATACCTAATGTTAGGTTGTCGTTGACAACAGCTATTGCTATCCAGCAAGTTATAAAAATATTGCGCAATTGTCCTAATAATGTATAGCCAGATGATTGTATTTGTTCGAGTTTCAGATTACGCTTATTCATTATATATAAGTTCTCCTGCATGTCCTTCCATTCTTGTAATTTATAATGTTCATAACAATTGGTCTTGATATCGGTGATACCAGACATTAGTTCATACATTTTGTTTTGGTTGATAGCATTTAGTCGGAATAGCTCGTAGTCAAGAGCTTTACGGCGATCGAAAAAATAAACCATCCACACTATACTTATTGCAGTGAATATGACATATGTAAGCATTATAAACATATTATAGAAGCCTATGACACACAATAGTAAAGGTACTGATAGAAGTGAGAAAAAAGTTTGAAGTGTACCGAAGGTTGCAAAATTTTGCAAACGGTTGTTGTCGTTGAGTCGCTGCTGATAGTCACCTACGCTTTTGGTGTCAAAGAAAGTCATAGGTAGACATAGAAGTTTTTCCAAAAAACTAGTCAATATATTGATATTGATGCGTGTACTCATGTATAGGCTTATCCAACTGCTTATAATATTCATCAGGAAGGAGCCAAGAAATAGGCATATTTGTGCCAGCATAATGTTGATAATAACGCCCATGTTATGCATGCCAATGCCATCATCAACCATTGCCTGTGTAAGGAATGGAGTTACTAAAGACAACAATATTCCAAATAACATTGCAATAGCAGTCTGAGACATTTCCCATTTGAATGGCCAGACATATTTACGTGCAAATGCTATTAGGCTGTGTCTTTGTATTGTAGGGCTTTTTATATAGAATTCATCTGTTGGCTCACAAGCAACGACTACACCTTTTCCGTCATTAAGCCATTTCTTTCTCATCTCATTATCATCAATAGTCTGTCGCCCAAATGCTGGATTGGCTATGTGATAACGCCATTTGCCTGTAAAAAGTGTTTTGTTTATTCCATAGATTACAACAAAATGATTCTGCTCCCAGTGTAATATTGCTGGTAGAGGACATTTCTCACGCAGTTGTTCTGGAGTAAGCATAAACGATGCTGACTCCATACCGATTTTTTTCATGGCGTCACGTATGCCGGCAATGCTCACACCCTCACGTGTCAAGTGGCTTAATGTGCGTAGGTAGCTCAAAGGATAGTTTTTACCGTAAGCCGAAGCTACCATCCGTATACACGAAGGACCACAGTCCATTTGGTCGAATTGGCGAGTGAATTTTATCTTTTTCTGCATGATTCTCATCTATGGTGATCTTTTTTTAGAATGAAAGTCAAAGTTACTAATTTTTCATTTGAATGACAAAATAATATTAATAAAAAGCCGACTATCCAATGAGTACATTACTCATAAATAGGTATTATTGATTTAATATTTGCAGGTTGCGTAAAAAACACGTAATTTTGTTGTCATAAGAAAGCTATTTGCATATAAACAAGACATGGAAAATTACAAGATTTTTTATCCGAAAGACAGACAGTCGTTTGCGGTGCGCATAGAAGAACTCGAAGCTACGGTAGGCGAATATATCAATGAAGAGAAGCAGAATGGTCGCCGTATAGTTTACTCGAAAGTATTCCTCAGCGACATACGCAATCAGAACTCGATGTTCACAGAATCGGCATTGTATACCGACATGCTCGCCAAGGCTCCGTGCAGCATAGTAGGGCAAGCCCCATTGTGCGGTTCGAAGATTGCTGTACTCGTGAAGACATCCGATCTTGACGAATGCTTCCGTCTGCACAGCCTCCGCCTTAGCGAAGAAGAGGCTGAAGGCCATCGCTCGTACATGCAGACTATGATGCTCTTTGAGAAATACATTAACTATATGGAGGCGCATGGGCTTGACATGAGCACCCATCTGGTGCGCACATGGATATACATAGCCGATATAGACGTCAATTATGCTGGTGTGGTGAAGGCGCGTAATGACATATTCGAGCGTTACGGGCTTACCGCCGACAACCATTACATAGCGTCTACGGGTATTGGTGGCGACAGCCAGTCGCGTCATGCATGTGTAGCCATCGACTTTCTGACTTATCCCGAAATAGCCGAAGAGCAGAAGACATACCTCAAGGCTCCCGAATATCTTAATCCTACGCATGAGTATGGAGTGGCTTTCGAACGTGCCACACGACTCACCGTAGACAATGTAAGCCACTATTATGTTTCGGGTACAGCCAGTATAGACAATCATGGCGACGTGTTGTATCTGGGCGACGTGGAACGTCAGACGTACAGACTGCTGGAAAACATAGAGGCTCTGCTTGCCGAAGGCGATGCCAAGATGTCTGACATACGCTATTTCATAGTATATCTGCGCGACATAAGCGATTATGAGGTGGTGGATGCCGTATTCAGCAGTCGTTTTCCAAGTGTGCCATACGTCATAGTACACGGCAAAGTGTGCCGTCCGGAATGGCTTGTTGAGGCAGAGTGCATTGCAGAAAAATAATGTTTTTTTTGACTATAATTGACAAATCATTGTATTTGTATTTCTTGTTTCTCATAATTTTTATCTAATTTTGTACCTCATATAAAGATTGAAACACATAAAAACAGAAAAGGAAAGAAAATGAGAACTGTTTATGATTTCTCTGTAAAGGACAGAAAAGGAAAGGAAGTATCTCTGAAGGAGTATGCCAACGAAGTGCTTCTCATTGTCAATACCGCCACTAAATGCGGATTCACACCGCAGTACGAAGAGTTGGAGAAACTCTATGAAAAATACCACGCACAGGGTTTTGAGGTCTTGGATTTCCCCTGCAATCAGTTTGGAGCGCAGGCACCAGGCACCGACGAGTCGATACATCAGTTCTGCAAGCTGACATACGGCACAGAGTTTCCACGGTTTAAGAAGATAAAGGTGAACGGCGACGATGCCGATCCGCTCTATAAGTTCCTTAAGGAGCAGAAGTCGTTTGCAGGCTTCGACCCTGCACACAAGCTCACACCAGTGCTTGAGGAAATTCTCTCAAAGGAGAATCCCGACTACAAGGAGACAAGCGGCATAAAATGGAACTTCACTAAATTCCTCGTCAGCAAGCGCGGACAGGTGATGGCTCGCTTCGAACCTACAGAAAGTATCGATAATATAGCAAAACAAATTGAAGAACTACTATAAACAATATAAGTAATGGAAAACAGAGAACACGTACGCTGCCTCATCGTTGGTAGCGGTCCGGCAGGTTACACAGCCGCAATATATGCAGGTCGTGCCAACCTTAGTCCGGTAGAGTACTGTGGCATACAGACTGGCGGACAGCTGACACAGACAACCGTAGTAGAAAACTTCCCCGGCTATCCCGAGGGTGTTGACGGCAACCAGATGATGCTCGACCTGCGCAAACAGGCAGAGCGCTTCGGTGTAGACATGCGCGAGGGTTCAATCGTAAAGGCCGACTTTGCGTCGCAGCCATACGTGCTCACTACAGATACTGGAGTGGAGATTGAGGCAGATACAGTAATCATAGCAACCGGTGCCAGCGCCAAGTATCTTGGTCTGGACGACGAGAAGAAGTATAACGGTCAGGGTGTGAGCGCCTGCGCCACATGCGATGGATTCTTCTATCGCAAGCGTACGGTTGCCGTTGTAGGCGGTGGTGATACAGCTTGCGAGGAGGCTCTCTACCTGGCAGGTCTCTGCAAGAAGGTGTACATGATTGTACGCAAGCCTTATCTGCGTGCTTCTGACGTTATGCGCAAGCGCGTTGAGGACAACGAGAAAATCGAAATACTCTACGAGCACAACACCGAGGGACTCTTTGGTGAGGACGGCGTTGAAGGTGCACACCTCGTTAAGCGCAAGGGTGAGGCAGACGAGACTCATTACGACATAGCTATAGACGGATTCTTCCTCGCTATCGGCCACAAGCCCAACACCGACGTGTTCCGTCCGGCTGTAGAATGCGACGAAACAGGATACATAAAGACCATCGGTAGCACACCGCGCACCAATGTTGACGGAGTGTTTGCAGCAGGCGACTGCGCCGACCCGACCTATCGTCAGGCGATTGTGGCTGCCGGTTCGGGCTGCAAGGCGGCTCTTGAGGCTGAGCGCTGGCTCACCGAGCACAACAAATAAACGACAAATGACACGACTATTGCTTGTCCGTCACGGCGAGACCGTGGACAATGTAAACAGAATAATGCAGGGTCAGACACCGGGTTGTCTGACCCTGCATGGTATAGAGCAGGCTGAGGCTGTAGCCCGACAGATGGCATCGACACCTATCGACGCCTTTGTGTCGAGCGACCTTAAGCGTGCCTACGACACATGTAGAATCATAGCGCTGCCCCATTTTGATGGAGCCGAGCCGCAGATTGAGCAGACCCAGTTGCTGCGTGAGCGTGATTGGGGCGGATTTACTGGTCGCTACATACCCGACCTTAAGGATGCCGTGTGGCCCGACGACATTGAGACGCTTGAGGCAATGAAACTTCGAGGCAGCCGATTTCTTGACTTCATACGTGCAAAGTATAGTGGAAAAACCGTGCTGGCAGTAGGCCACGGCATAATAAACAAGGCTATACAGAGCGTGTATTACAATCGGCCTATGAAGGACATCGAACCCATGCAGAATGCTGAGATGCGCATATTGGAACTGTAATGAGGCACGTAAGTCCTTATTTTAGGGTTTTTTATTCCTAAAAGTATATTGCTTTAGAATAATCTTTGTATTTTTGCATCACGACAATAGTATACACCTATTTATATATTATTACTCAACGACACATATATGAATAATAGCGACAGTATAGTTATCATTCCCACCTATAATGAGAAGGAGAACATAGAGAATATCATACGTGCGGTGTTTGCACTCGACAAGTGTTTCCACATCCTTGTCATCGACGACGGAAGTCCCGACGGCACGGCTGCCATTGTACACCGACTCATAGACACCGAGTTTGCCGACCGACTCTTCATCAAGGAACGTTCGGGCAAGCTGGGACTTGGTACGGCATACATAGCCGGATTCAAGTGGGCGCTTGAGCACAACTACGACTATATATTCGAGATGGATGCCGACTTCTCGCACGACCCCAACGACCTTCCCCGTCTCTATGCAGCATGTCATGACGAGGGCTACGACGTGGCCATCGGCTCGCGCTATGTGAGTGGTGTCAACGTGGTGAACTGGCCTATCGGTCGTGTGCTTATGAGCTACTTCGCATCCAAGTACGTGCGCTTTGTCACAGGCTTCAATGTACACGACACCACTGCCGGATTCAAGTGCTACCGTCGTTGTGTGCTCGAGTCGATACCATTGGATCAGGTGCGCTTCAAGGGCTATGCCTTCCAGATTGAGATGAAGTACACCGCCTACAAGATGGGATATAAGATTAAGGAAGTGCCCGTAATCTTTGTGAATCGTCGTGAGGGTGTGAGCAAGATGAACGGAGGTATCTTCGGTGAGGCATTCTTCGGAGTCATGCGCCTCAGATGGGACGGATGGTTCAGAAAATATCCCGTAGCCAAGCACTAATTATGGAAATCAAAGAAATAAGTAGCATATATTCAGCCCTGCCGCAGTGTGGGGCTTTTTTGAATATAATATCTGACAAGTCGATGAGGCATGTATATCTGAAAGGATTACTTGCCTCATCGGCTTCTGTGTTTTTTGCCGCCGTAGGAAAGGAAAGTGAAAAGGGAAAAGAGAAAAGTGAAAAGGGAAAAGGGAAAAGTGAAAAATCAGGCGAGAAGAGAACGCTTACTTCTGTCTTTATCCTTCAGGACAACGACGAGGCTGGATATTTCTATCACGACCTTACGCAGATACTCGGTACCGACAATGTTCTGTTCTTTCCGTCGTCCTATCGACGTGCCGTCAAGTACGCACAGCGCGATGCTGCCAACGAGATATTGCGTACTGAGGCGCTCAGCAGGCTTGCTGCCGTGAGTGGCAATGCCAAGAAGCGTGCCGACAATAGCGAGACGGCTCCATTTCTGTATGTAGTGACGTGTCCAGAGGCACTCAGTGAACTCGTAGTTTCAAAGTGTCGGCTCGACGAACGCACCATTAACATAGCCGTAGGCGACATTGTCAACCTTGCCGACTTGGGCCGTAAGTTGCGCGAATTCGGCTTCTCGGAGGTGGACTATGTCTACGAGCCGGGCCAGTTTGCCATGCGTGGCAGTATCGTCGACGTATATAGCTACTCGTCGGAATTGCCATTCCGTATCGACTTCTTTGGCGATGAGGTGGACACTATACGTACGTTTGAAGTGGCCGACCAGTTGTCGAAGGACTCAAAGCAAAGCGTCAGTATCGTGCCCGAGCTGGCCCGTACAGCCGAACAGAAGCAGCCTTTCACCACAATGTTGCCCGACGACACCATGCTCGTGATGAAAGACCGGCTGTATCTGTGCTCGTCGATAGAGCAGATATACAACGACGGATTTTCCAGTCAAGCCCTTACCGAACGCCTTGAGGGTGCCACCGAGGTGGAACAGCAGCAGATAATACGCGACATGCGTAAGGAGAACAACCTCGTTTCGCCCACCGTTTTCCGCGAGGAGATATGCCGTTTCCGCACGGTAGAGTTCGGCGCACAGCCTACGGGCACTCCGCAGACCACCATAACGTTCAACGTTTCGCCCCAACCTCTGTTTCACAAGAATTTCCAACTGCTTGCACAGTCGCTCGAAGACTATCTGCTTCAGGGCTACAAGCTGTATATACTCGCCGACTCGGAGAAACAGACACGTCGTCTGCGCGACATATTCGACAGCGATGAGATGAAGGCTTTGCGCAACACGCATGCCAATAGCTCAGCCAATTCTGAAGCGTTGAGTGTAGCCGACCGACTTGATTTCACCCCCGTCGACCATACTCTGCACGAGGGATTTGCCGATAACGACCTGCGCCTGTGCTTCTTCACCGATCATCAGATATTCGACCGATTCCACAAGTACAACCTCAAGAGTGACGCTGCACGTACGGGCAAGATGGCACTCACTATGAAAGAGTTGCAGGAAATGGAGCCGGGCGACTTTATTGTGCATGTCGATTACGGTATAGGCAAGTTTGGCGGTCTGGTGCGTGTGCCCGTCGGCGACACCTATCAGGAAGCCATCCGCATCTACTTCCAGCGTGGCGACATAGTCGACGTATCTATACACTCGCTCTATAAGATATCGAAGTATCGCCGTCAGGACACAGGCGAGCCGCCACGACTGAGCACATTGGGCACAGGAGCGTGGGACCGACTGAAGGAACGCACCAAGAAGCGCATCAAGGACATAGCCCGCGACCTGATAAAGCTATATTCAAAGCGTCGTCGTGAGAAGGGATTCGCTTTCTCGGCCGACTCCTACTTGCAGCACGAACTTGAAGCCTCGTTCCTATATGAGGACACGCCCGACCAGTCGAAGGCTACACAGGACGTAAAGGCGGATATGGAACGGGCACGCCCAATGGATCGTCTGGTATGCGGCGACGTGGGCTTCGGCAAGACCGAGGTGGCCATACGTGCTGCCTTCAAGGCAGCTACCGACAGCAAGCAGGTGGCTGTGCTCGTGCCTACTACGGTGCTGGCATTCCAGCATTACAACACATTCTGCGACCGACTGAAGGACATGCCCGTGCGTGTAGACTATCTGTCGCGCGCCAGAACTGCCAAGCAGACACGTCAGGTGCTGGCTGATTTGAAGGAAGGCAAGATTGATATACTCATAGGAACGCACAAGCTTATAGGCAAGACCGTGGAATGGCACGACCTCGGACTGCTCATCATCGACGAGGAACAGAAGTTCGGAGTGTCTACCAAGGAGCGCCTGCGCAAGCTGAAGACCAATGTCGACACGCTCACCATGTCGGCTACACCTATACCACGCACCCTGCAATTCTCGCTGATGGGTGCCCGCGACATGAGTATCATACGCACTCCGCCACCCAACCGCTATCCGGTGCAGACCGAATTGGGCGTGTATGGTCATGAGATAATAGCCGATGCCATCAACTTCGAGATGTCACGCAACGGACAGGTCTACTTCGTCAACGACCGCATTTCCACTCTGCCTGAGATAGCATCGCTCATACACAAGTATGTGCCCGACGCACGTGTGGCCATCGGTCACGGTCAGATGAATCCCGAAGAGTTGGAGAAGATACTCATAGGATTTATGAATTACGACTACGACGTGTTGCTTTCTACCTCGATAGTAGAGAACGGCATCGACATAAGCAATGCCAATACAATAATCATAAACGACGCCCACCGCTTCGGACTGAGCGACCTGCATCAGATGCGCGGACGTGTGGGACGCTCCAACCGCAAGGCTTTCTGCTATCTGCTGGCACCGCCCAAGTCGGTGCTCACACCCGAAGCACGCCGCCGATTGGAGGCTCTTGAGAACTTCTCCGAACTGGGCAGCGGATTCAATCTTGCCATGCAAGACCTCGACATACGTGGTGCTGGCAACCTGCTGGGTGCCGAACAGAGCGGATTCATGGAAGACCTGGGATACGAAACCTATCAGAAGATATTGAACCAGGCTGTTACCGAGCTTAAGAACGATGAGTTCCAGGACATGTATGCAGCCGAGATTGCACAGGGAAGGCAGATTTCGGGCGACGAATTTGTGGAGGATTGTGCCATAGAGAGCGACCTTGAGATGTACTTCCCCGAGCCTTACGTGCCGGGCAGTTCGGAGCGTATGCTGCTGTATCGCGAACTCGACAACATAGCCGACGACGCACAGTTGGAGGCTTACCGCCAGCGACTGATCGACCGTTTCGGTCCTGTTCCGCCACAAGGCGAGGAGTTGCTACAGGTGGTTGCGCTGCGCCGGTATGGCAAGCGTCTCGGTTGTGAGAAGATAATACTCAAGCAAGGACGCATGCAGATGCAGTTTGTGAGCAATGCCGAGTCGGCTTATTACAAGAGTCAGGCGTTCGGCAAGATGCTTGCCTACATAGCATCGCACACCCGTCGCTGCAATCTTAAGGAGGTGAAGGGCAAGCGCTCGATGGTGGTGACGGGAGTTCCAACCGTGAGCGAAGCCGTAACGATATTGAAAGATATAGAGGGCGAAGAGTGATAAAAACACACTCAAACACCCGTATATACGAAAATAAATAGGTAATTTTGCATTGTATGAGAAAATTTTCAGCAAGACACGCCGCTCTGTCGGCTGTGGTCATAACAGTATTGATGTGGTTCTTTCAGGGTGCTGTGGCTTGTGCAGCCCCGATAGAAGAACTTGCCGACGGCGAGAGCGCAGGCTTTCACCAGGTGTTGAAGGAGAAATTCATTGAGGGCGACGCTTCGTTCATGTCGCTTGTAGCCCTGGCGCTTGTGCTGGGACTGGCTTTCTGCATAGAGCGCATACTCTATCTGAGCCTGTCGGAGATTAACGCCAAGCGCTTCATGCGCGACATTGATGCCAAGATAGAGGCTGGCGACATAGAAGGAGCCAAAACCCAGTGTCGCAACACACGCGGTCCGGTAGCCTCGATATGCTATCAGGGACTGCTGCGCATTGATTCGCCGATAGAGGACATAGAGCGTTCGGTGGCGGCATACGGCACGGTTCAGGCTGCCAATCTTGAAAAGGGATGCTCGTGGATAACTCTGTTTATAGCCATGGCACCGTCGCTCGGCTTCTTGGGAACGGTTATCGGTATGGTTATGGCATTCGAACAGATACAGCTGGCGGGCGACATCAACCCCACAATTGTGGCTGCCGGCATGAAGGTGGCGCTCATTACCACCATCTTCGGTATAATCGTGGCATTGGTATTGCAGCTGTTCTACAACTACGTACTGTCAAAGATCGACCATCTGACAGCGCAGATGGAGGAGAGCGCCATAACGCTGCTCGACGCGATACTGAAGTATAAGGGTTGACAAGCACTCACATTATGAAGAAGATAGATTTCAGACACTATGCCACCGAGCGCCTTTCGGGCTTTGTATTCTATGTGCTCATAGGCTTGATAGTGGTGTTGGGCTTGCTGTTCAGGCTTATAGGCTATGACATGCCCTACGAATACAACTTCGACTACAACGCACCGCTGCTTACGGGTGCTGTAGTGACGTTCATGCTGTTGCTCACGGGCGGCACGCTGGTGCTTATGGTGTGGACCATGATAAGGGGAATGCGCATTAACGGCGACGAGAACCGTGTGGTCAACAACATTCCGGCACGCCGCATTTCGGTGTGCGTGGCGTTGGGCACGCTGCTATTGCTGGTGCTGACGTTCGCCCTCTCGTCTACCGATGCGCTCAAAGTCAATGGCGCAGCCTATACCGACACATTCTGGTTGCGTGCTTCGGGCATGTTTGTCGGAACATCGCTATTGATGGTAGTAGCTGCCATTGCAGCCGTAGTGTTCGGTGCCACACGATACATACGTAAATCTCACTGACATGTTAATAAAACGCAGACAACACAGGGTGCCGGTGCTCAACACCACCGCCACTGCCGACATATCGTTCATGCTGCTCACATTCTTCCTCGTCACTACGTCGATGGATGTGGACCGTGGACTTGTGCGCCAGCTTCCGCCGCTCGACAACGAGCAGGAGCAGAACGCTGAGGTGGTGGAGGTGGAACGCGAGAACACCATGGCGTTTGCTATTGATGCCAACGGAAAGCTCACGCTCGATGCCAAGCCTGTCAATATTAGTCAGGTGCGCAGCCGTGTGGCTGACTTTGTGGGCAAGCGTGGCGAGCATCACGTAATAAGCATCGACACCGATCCGGCTGCCGACTACAACACTTACTTCGCGCTTGAGGATGCCATCGTGGGCGCTTATGCCGACGCACGCGACCGCATAGCACGCAAGAAATACCGCACTGGCTATGCCCAACTGTCGGAGGCTGAACGCCAGAAGGTGCGCAAGGCGTGTCCGCAGCACATACTCGAAACGTACAGGACATCAGCCGATGCCGCCACTACGACTGCACCAGCAGGTGCAGATGGCACAATGCAGAAAGGAGGCAAGCCATGATATTCGGCAATCGTGACCGCAGACAGATGCCGCAGTTGAACACTGCGTCGCTGCCCGACTTGATATTCACCGTGCTTTTCTTCTTTATGGTGGTGACGCACATGCGAACGGTTACGCTGAAGGTAAGCTTCCGTGTGCCTCAAGGCACCGAGCTGACCCGCCTTACGAAGAAGACGGCTGTGTCGTATGTCTACATAGGCCGACCGGCAGCTGCGCCTGGGAAGGGCAAGGCGGCATCGGATGATAGCCAACCCGCATCGGGCTATGGCAACAATGGATTTCAAATGCAGATAAACGACCGCATTGCATCGCCTTCGGACATTGCCGGATTCATGTCGGCAGAGCGTCATCGCATGTCGGACGAAGACCGTGCGCGCCAGACCGTATCCGTCAAGGCCGACCGCCAGACCCCAATGGGAATGATAACCGATGTGAAGCAGGCGCTGCGCAAGGCACACGTACAACGCATCAGTTATTCGGCAGAGAAGCGCAAATAAATCTTTTATTTTTCTTGTCAAGTTATAAATTGTTAGATTTTGGGCTATTAATTGTGTATATCGTAATTTTATACTACCTTTGCGATGTATTAAAACAACATTTTATAAATGGCACATCACAATTTAGATTTACTTGACAAGAAAATACTCCGACTCATTGCCGGAGACGCCCGCATCCCGTTCTTGGAGGTGGCACGTTCTTGCAATGTAAGTGGCGCTGCTATTCACCAGCGCATTCAGAAGCTTACTAATCTCGGAATATTGAAAGGTTCGCAGTTCATAGTCGACCCGGAGAAGGTGGGATATGAAACGTGCGCCTACGTAGGTTTGTACTTGCAGAACCCTGCTAAGTTTGATGACGTAGTTGAGGAACTGAAGAAAATTCCTGAAGTGGTGGAATGTCACTACACGACAGGTGGTTTCGACATGTTCATAAAGATATATGCCCGCAACAACCATCATCTGCTCAACATCATACACGACAAGTTGCAGCCCCTCGGTCTGTCACGTTCGGAGACGGTAATTTCGTTCAATGCCGCCATCAATCGTCAGATTCCTATCAGTGAATTGCCCGTTGAGGATGAGTTTGACGACGAGCAGGAAGAGATAGTTGAGGAGTAGTGTGAAAACAAAGTAGCCCTTTTGCTTTGCAAATGTATTCGTTTTGCATTGCAAAAGGGCTACTTTTGTGTTGTGAAAGTACATATAAAAAGTGTTTGAGAGAAGAATGAGGAAAGTTTACTGGTTATCAGTTACTTTCCTCATTTTGGTTAAAAGTGGCGAGGACAGACGAAGACGGGAATACGACAAGATGAGACAGAGGAACGTTACCTATCCGTAACCTATACCCCAAATGGGGAATGTTGAGGTTCGGAAGAATGAGGAAGGTTACGAATTGAATTTGAATACTCTGATTTATAGTGAGTTACTAATGAGCAACGTAAGATTTTTGGTTACGAACCAAATTTGCCGTGTTCTGCCGTGAAATGCGTAGCAAGAAAAGACTCTTCATGTATTAATTTTGAACGCAAAAAAGAATGACGTTATGAAGAGTACATTTTCAATTATCTTCTACCTCAAAAGACAGGTAGTAAAGAAAGACGGTACTGTTCCAGTTATGGGACGTATCACAGTGGACGGAACACAGGCACAGTTCAGTTGCAAGATGACTGTGAATCCCAATTTGTGGGACACCAAGGGCGGACGCATGACTGGAAAAAGTATGCAAGCCTTGGAGGTGAACCGCAAACTGGACAAAATGCGTGTGAGTATCAGCAAGCATTATCAGGAGATAATAGATCGAGACAACTTTGTCTCTGCCGACAAGGTTAAGAACGCTTTTCTTGGATTGGAGTATCGCTGCCATACCTTGATGAAAGTCTATGAGCAAAGCAGGGATGAAATGGAAAAACAATACAAGGCTGGCATGAAATCTTTGAGCACATTCACAAAATATAGAATCGGTTGTGCTTACGTGGGCGAGTTTTTGCAGTCGCATTACCGTGTAAAGGACATTGCCTTGAAAGAATTGTCCCTGCCGTTTATTACGAACTATGAGACATTCCTTAGAATAGACAAGCAACTGAAGATAAATTCCGCAATGGTGTTTGTCCGTAATCTCCGTGCCATGATTTTTCGGGCGATTGATAACGAGTGGCTCGTCAAAGACCCTTTCAGACGATACGAGTACAAGAACGAGGAAACAACAAGGGAGATTCTGACAAAAGAAGAAATTCACCTGTTGATGGAAACTCCTATCACCAGAAAGCATATGGGGTTGGTGCGTGACTTGTATCTATTCTGCTGTTTCACAGGTCTCGCATTCATTGACCTGTACAACTTGAAGGAAGAGAACATCAAGACATTTTTTGACGATGGCGAGTGGATTGTTATCCACCGACAGAAGACAGGAACGGAAGCCGACATCAAGTTGCTTGACTATCCCAAGCAGATAATGGAGAAATATCGTGGATTGTGCAAGGATGGCAGAGTCTTTCCTGTACCACCTTATAGAAGTTGTCTGCGTTCGCTCAAAAGATTGGGAAAGAAATGCGGTATCACCAAGCCACTTTCCTGGCATGTCTCAAGGCACTCGTTCGCAACCTCGGTTTGCCTCTCCAATGGTGTACCAATAGAAACAGTAAGTTCCATGCTTGGTCACAAAGACATCAAGACCACGCAAGTGTACGCCAAGATTACCAAGGAAAAGTTGAGCAAGGATGTAGAAAAGTTGTCCCAACAACTCAATCACATTGAGGAATTCACATTCGGGAATATTTGCAGCGATAATACGAACACAAAAAAGGCATAGTATGAAACGACAAGTGATAACAATACAAGAAGATATGGTCATCTACGCCCCAC
>OQWE01000024.1_pt1 | contig 44089 bp, 35 predicted proteins | sample 1691591 | NCBI WGS metagenome assembly OQWE01 (sample SAMN03418265, study PRJEB22391) | human gut metagenome | biome: human-gut; feature: organic feature; material: feces | host: Homo sapiens | place: Tanzania | collected 2013-01
TCGTCCTTTGCATATTGCAGCAAATCAGCCTATTGTATCAATAGAAAGATTGCAGTTTGCCGGGCTTGCAGGCAAGCGGGAAATAAGGCATTTCCGTCTTCTTTCGGAATTTTTCGACGAAATAATTTGGCAAATTGAATTTTTAATCGTACATTTGCGGCGTAAATATGTAACTAACAAAAAAACAGTTCGTTATGAAGAAGATTATCTTTTTATTATCGGCTTTGGCGTTTGCCGGGGCAGCGTTTTCGCAACAGAAAACGGAGGTTGACTATGTGGAATACGGCGTTGACGAAAGCAACCCGGCTTCTTACCGTGTTCAAGAGATACGAATGCCCGACGGTTCAAAGAAGAACATGGTTTTTAAGAAGAAGCATTTCAAGCCGGAGAACCTGCAAGGCTGCTCCTCCACCGAAACAATATATCCTCTTGCCGAAAAATTGAGTAAAAACGGCACACCCGTTCCCGATACCGACAAGCTGACGAGTGTAATCGCCAAAAAGAAAGAGAATAATGAATATGTGAAAGAAATGTACGAAGAGAACGGAGCTTACTACCTGCTCTTCCACCCATGTTCCGAAGCAAAGAAGCAGTAACACTGCATATATAAGTTTTTGTTTGATATTTGCCAACCCCGTTTCAAGGGGTTGGTTTTTGTAGTCTTGGAAAGAAAATGAAAAAAGCGGTTTTTATTTTGATATTTCTGTCATTCGCTGCAACAGGAATGGCACAGACAGGCACGTACAAGGTGAAGAAATTTTGCAAAGAAAGTCTCAATGTCGAGAGTTTGCAATCCGAGCTACTCACTACGCTTTATAATAAATGTATGGAGCAAATCAAACCACAGAAAGTTGTGATTAACGATGAGGGAATACGCTTCGAACTTGCGGGCGACGGCGTAATAGAACTCGAATGCGACGTACAGCAGGAGGGCAAACGGTGGTTCTATGAGGATTTATTGGTCGTCGAGAAAATCGGCAAGAAGAAGTATGTGGTTCGATTGAAGAACGACAGTCCTCTTATGTATCTCAGCAAGACGGAATAGAACTTTTAAGAGAGGAATTACCTACGGCAGTCGGCAGCAAGAGTTGTACCGAACTGCCGTTTTTGTTTTCGCTTTCTTGTTGTTTGGGCGAAATGTCGTACCTTTGCAACTTAATTTAGCATACTTATGAATTTTGAAACCACCGGTTTGTTTCCCGAACTGTTGAAGGCAATAGGAGATTTGGGATTCGAGAACATGATGCCGATACAGGCAGAGGCAATCCCGCTTTTGTTGAATGAGGAATGTGATTTGATTGCCTTGGCTCAGACAGGTACTGGAAAAACCGCCGCTTTCGGTTTACCGCTCATTCAGAAGCTCGATTCCGACAATAAAAACATAGAAGGAATAATCATTTGCCCCACAAGGGAACTGTGTATTCAGATAACGAATGATTTAAAGAAGTATTCCAAATACATGAAAGACCGCCCTGTCGTTCCGATTTACGGAGGTGCAAGCATAGAAATGCAGATAAGGGAGTTAAAGAAAGGAGCCAAGATTGTCGTTGCCACTCCGGGAAGAATGAATGATATGATTCATCGCCGTAAAGTGGACTTGTCGGAGGTCAAATACGTTGTTTTGGACGAGGCTGACGAAATGTTGAACATGGGTTTCAAAGAAGACTTGGACTCCATACTGCAACAAACGCCCCAAAGCAGGCATACATGGTTGTTTTCTGCCACAATGCCCAAGGAGGTCGAAGAGATAGCAACAAATTATCAGAAAGAACCGCAGAGAATTCAGATAGGAAGCCGCAATCAGGGCAGCGACAATGTACGACACTTTTATTACCTTGTACATGCAAAGGACAGGTATTTGGCATTGAAGCGTATTGCGGATTATTATCCCGACATATATGCCATAATCTTCTGTCGGACAAAGGTGGAGACGCAGGAGGTAGCCGATATGCTGATAAGGGACGGATATAATGCCGACAGTTTGCACGGGGATTTGTCTCAGGCTCAAAGAGACCACGTGATGAGTCGTTTCAGATTGAAGAATATTCAAATGTTGGTGGCAACCGATGTAGCGGCAAGAGGTTTGGACGTGAACAATCTTACTCACGTGATAAACTATAACCTTCCAGATGAATTGGAACAATATGTCCATCGCTCCGGAAGGACGGGTCGTGCAGACAAACAAGGCATTTCCATTGCCATACTCAACCTTAAAGAGAAATACAAGATAAAGAACATAGAGCGACTCATAAAGAAGACTTTCGAGAAAGCCGAAATACCGACAGGAAAGCAGGTTTGCCGCAAGCAACTCTTCAATATGATAAACAAAGTCGAACAAGCAGTGGTCGATGAGGACGAGATAGGCGATTTTCTACCCGAAATCGTTGCCAAATTAAGCTGGTTGGACAGAGAGGAACTGATAAAGAAATTCGTTTCTTTGGAGTTCAATCGCTTCTTGGACTATTACAAAGGAGCCCCCGACCTTAATGTCGATGAGAAAAAGCCTATTAAGAAAGAAGAAAAGACAGGCAGGAAAAAATCTGCGGCAAAAGACAAAGGCAAATTCACAAGAATGTTCATTTCCTTGGGCAAACGAGACAAGGTAGTACCGCAAAGGATAATCGCCTTGATAAACGAAGCCATGCCGAACGACAGAGTAGGCGTGGGAAGGATAGATTTAATGGACAACTTCTCCTATGTGGAGGTGGAAAGCGGCTGTGTGGAGGATTTGATGTTCGCAATGGCTGACAAATTCGTCAAAGGCAGACAACTTATCTTTGAACCGGCAGAAGCCAAACGCAGGAAACCCGACGCAAGAGAGCGTAAAGGAAATACGAAATTAAAGAATAAAGACAGATTCAAGGAAAAAGATAAAAGGAAAAGCAAAAGACGTTAAACCATAATAAAGATAAAGACATGGCACACTTGGTTTCACCCTCACTCTTATCGGTGGATTTTCTCGAATTAGGCAAAGGCATCGAAATGCTTAACCAAAGCAAAGCGGATTGGTTGCACTTGGACGTAATGGACGGACTTTTCGTACCCAATATATCGTTCGGACAAGCTGTAATAAAGCAGATTAAGAAAGTTGCAAAAAAGCCCTTGGACGTGCATTTGATGATTGAGAAGCCGGAACGTTACTTTGATGACTTCAAAGCCTGCGGAGCGGACATACTTTCGGTTCATTACGAAGCCTGCACCCACCTTCATCGCAACCTTGGCAGAATACGCGAATTGGGAATGCATTCGGGAGTGGTTCTTAACCCGCATACGCCTATTGTTCTTTTGGAAGATATAATCGATATGTGTGATGTGGTCATGCTTATGAGCGTCAATCCTGGTTTCGGAGGACAAAAATTCATTGAAAACGTATATGACAAAACCTCTCGCCTGAAAGATTTGATTGAAAGGAAGAATGCGAATTGCCTTATAGAGATTGACGGCGGTGTAACGGTTGAAAATCACAAACGTCTTGTCGAATGCGGAGCCGATGTCTTGGTTGCAGGCAGTGCTGTCTTTGCTTCGGATAATCCGATGGAGACAATAGGAATGTTGAAAGAAGTATAAAGAAAACGAAAGATGAGTTTATTGGATATTTTCGGCAAAAGGGAGAAGAGATTAAAGGAAGCCATAGACTTGAGCGTCCTTCACACTGACGTTCACTCCCATCTCATTCCCGGAATAGACGATGGCTCGCCCGATATGGCTACATCTGTCGAATTACTCAAAGAATTCGAGCAACTCGGGTACAAAAAAGTAATAACCACGCCTCATGTAAAGGCTGAGGTATTCCCGAATGATGTCAACGAGTTGGAGCAACGCTGCGAGCAATTAAGACATCAAGCCCGCCTAAACGGCATACAAATTGAAATAGAGGTCGGAGCGGAACATTTGATTGACGATGAATTTCACCAAAGATTGAAGAACAATCTCTTCAAGACCTTTTCAGGAAAACATCTCTTGATAGAATTACCCTTTTTCGCCCCTCCCATGGGATTGAACGACTATCTTTTTGAACTGCAACTTGAAGGCTACGACCTGATTCTTGCTCACCCTGAAAGGTATCTGTTTTGGATTAACGACTTTGACAAGTTCACGGAATTGAAAGACCGAGGCATTCTCTTCCAAATAAATATCATGAGCCTCGGAGGCTATTTCGGTAAAGATGTTCGCTATTTGGCAAAACGCCTTGCCGATAACAACATGGTGGAACTTCTCGGCAGCGATGCACATGGTCCAAAGCATTTCGCAGCCATAAGAGACAGTTTGTTCGACCCTGTTTTGGATAGATTGATAAAGTCAGGAAATATAATAAACAAAGAGTTTTAGAAATGGAAACACTGAACGCAATAAGCCCCATAGACGGAAGATACCGCAAACAGGCTGAAAAATTAGCCGATTACTTCTCGGAAGCAGCTTTAATCAAATATAGAGTGAAAGTAGAGGTCGAATACTTCATCGCTCTCTGCCGTCTGCCTTTACCACAGTTGAATGATGTCGATCCGAATACCTTTGAGACAATGCGAAACATCTATCGCAATTTCTCTCTCGAAGATGCAATGGAGGTAAAGGAAATAGAGAAAACCACCAACCACGATGTGAAAGCCGTGGAATACTTTTTGAAGAGACATTTCGACGCTTTGGGATTAAGCAAACACAAAGAATTCATTCATTTCGGGCTGACTTCTCAAGATATAAACAATACTTCCGTTCCCATGTCTTTGAAAGACTGCCATAATGAGGTGCTTCTTCCGATGTTAAAGGAGGTTACGGACATTCTGGCACGCAAAGCAGAGGAATGGAGACAGATTCCGATGTTGGCACACACACACGGACAACCCGCTTCGCCTACTTTGCTCGGCAAGGAAATGCAGGTGTTCGTCTATCGTTTGCAACAACAACTCGCATACTTCGATACCATTCCTTTCTCAGCCAAATTCGGAGGGGCGACAGGCAATTTCAATGCCCACAACATAGCCTTTCCTCAATATGATTGGGTAGATTTTGCAAACCGTTTCTGCGATTCCTTGGGATTGAAACGCTCTTTATATACGACCCAAATAGAGAACTACGACAACCTTGCGGCATATTTCGACAATCTTCGCCGCTTGAACGTAATTCTTATGGACTTCTGCCGCGATATGTGGCAATATATCTCCATGGAATACTTCAAACAAAAAATCAAAGAAGGCGAAGTCGGTTCTTCTGCAATGCCTCACAAAGTTAATCCGATAGATTTCGAGAATGCAGAGGGTAATCTCGGAATGGCGAATGCAGTTTTGACTCATCTTTCCTTGAAACTGCCGATTTCAAGACTGCAAAGAGACCTCACCGACTCCACAGTAAGCCGCAATATAGGCGTTCCCGTGGCACATATCCTCATAGCACTCAACTCCATCACCAAAGGAATGAACAAACTCATACTCAACCAATGTGCATTGGAGCATGACTTGGAAGAGAACTGGGCTGTGGTGGCTGAAGCCTTGCAAACAATACTAAGAAGTATAGATTACCCTAATCCGTACGAGACTTTGAAAGCCTTAACCCGCACAAACGAGAAAATAAGCAAGGAAACAATCGCAAGATTTATAGAAACGCTTGATGTAAACGAAGAGACAAAGCAACGAATGAAAGCCGTAAGCCCTTCAAACTACGTAGGCGTTTACGGAAAGCAGGCTTAATGTGAAACAAAAAGACAGAAAACAAATAACAACAGAATATTTGAAGCCATACATAGGGAACATAGTACTTTACTTCGTTCTCGTATGTATGGCTACCGCCTTTTCCATAGCCTCAATACTCTCCATAAGCAACTTCCTTCAAATCTTGTTCTCCACGAACGCCCAAGCGGTCGCCGATCCCTCGCGTTTGGAGCAATTTCTCAACGATATATACCTTTACTTCATTCGATTCGGCAAAACGAATGCCCTTTGGATATTTGCAGGCATAGTCTTCGGCATATACTTTCTCAAAGACATCTTCACTTACGGAGCCTCTTATTTCGCCGCTTCCACAAGGTACAAAATCCTTCGCAACATACGCCGCGACCTTTTCAGACAATACACAACCCAACACATCTCTTTCATGGACTCTTACAAGAAAGGAGACCTGCTTTCGAGAATAAGCACAGATGTAACAGAGTATGACCAAAACGTATTACAGGGATTGCAGAGCCTCGTTTCGGTAATCATCAACGTCGTTCTCTACTTTGGAATACTCCTGTACCTCAATCCACTGCTCACTCTTACCGCTTTGGTGGTCATACCACTTGTAGGCGGAGCTGTATCCCTCATTTCACGCAAACTGCGTAAGGCTTCAAGAAAAATGCAGACCGAATCGGCAGAACTCATCTCCAAATTGGAAGAAAGCATTTCTGGCTTGCGAATAATCAAATCCCACACCGCAATAGAATTCATGAACAAAGGCTTCTCCGAATTCAACAACGCATACACCCGTCTGCGGACAAGCATTTACAGAAGAGTGGATCTCGCCTCCCCTCAAAGCGAATTTTTCGGCAACTGCATGGTTATAGGCATACTTCTCTTGGGAACAAGCCAAATCATCTCCCTCCCACCCAAGATGAGTGCCGAAATGTTCATAGTATATCTGATAATATTTTCCCTAATCATAAAACCCGCAAAAGATTTCACCACATCACTGTACAATATTCGCAAAGGCAAAGCCTCCGAAGACCGAATGATGGAAATCCTTTTGGCAGAAAACAAATCCGAAAACATGGAAACAGAACGCAAAATCGAGAAAAAAATCAAAGCAATACGCATTAAAGGCGTTTCTTTCACCTATTCTCAAACGCCGGTATTGCAATGCATTAACATACCTATTCGAAAGGGTGAACCACTTGCCATAGTCGGACCGAGCGGAGCAGGAAAAAGCACACTGATAGACCTTTTGATGAAATTCCGCACCCCAAGCGAAGGAGAAATCTACTTCAACAGAGTACCCATAAGCAAGTTAAGCGAAAACGAAGTGCGAAGACATATTGCCGTTGTCTCACAAGACACCATACTTTTCAACGACACCGTGGCAAACAACCTCGCATTCGCCAATCCGGACTGCAGCATAGAGGACATAAAAGCCGCTGCCAAAGCTGCCAAAGCCGATGAGTTCATTGAAAAACTTGAAAAAGGCTACGATACCATCATAGGAGAAGGCGGCTGCACCCTTTCCGGAGGTCAAAAACAACGCCTCGCCATAGCAAGAGCCATACTGAGGAACGCAGACATACTCATACTCGACGAAGCCACCGCCTCTCTTGACACAATCAATGAGAGGTACATACAGGAAGCCATAGACGCAATCAGCAAAGACCGCATTATCATCACCATAGCCCACCGCATTTCCACCATAAGGCACTATCCGCACATCGTCGTCATGAACCAAGGCGAAATCCAAGCCATCGGCATACACGAAAAACTGATACACCGCAACGAACTCTACGCCTCACTCTGCCGCTTGCAGAACATAGAACCCGAACCGGTCAAGACCTCCACTCCTACCCTTGTCGAAGAACAAGAAAACAAAGAAGAAGTAAGCCAAACCGCCACAAAAGAAACAACTGACAGCGAAGAAAGCACATCAAATACTGCCGAAGAAACCCAAACAAACACCGCTGAAACACCGACCGCCGCAACAGAAGACCCAAAAGTCGATTAAATACTGACGAAACGAGGTTTAGATGTGGTTTGATGCTGTTTTGTTGGGGAAAATGGCAGTTTGGAAATGTTTCGATTGGTGAAGCGAGAAGATTGAATCTGTGATAGAAATCATTGGATTGATAAAAATTCATCGAAAAATCCGCAAAATAGTTGCGACAAAAAAAAATTGTCGTATATTTGTCGGCGAAACCGTCAGACTATAGCTGACATAAACAGAGTTAATTGATTTTCAAAAAGGAGTTTTTTATGAGAACAGGAAAATTATTCGCAACTGCGTTGATGTTATTTGCAGTGGTATTGTTTGTAAACAATGCTTACTCGCAGAATACGTACGAAGGAAGAGAGCAATGGTTGAAACTAAGTCCCGATGAGCAGAAAACAATGTATCAAAAGATGTCAGGTGAAGAGAAGATTAAGTTGTGGCTTGCCAAATTCGAAGAAACGGAGAACTTGGATTGGTCCGGGGATGAGTTACAGCATATAAAGAAATTCGAGAAGTTTCTTTCCGATAATGCGGAAGCTTTGTTCATTGAGGGCAAAAACAATAAGCAAGCAATGGCTTCCTTTCAGGATTTCACGACAAAATGGATGAATGAGGGCAAAGAGAAGTTCAGATGGTCGAAAGAGTTGATGTTCCACATCGTTGCCGACACGGGCATATTTACAAACGAAATGCTGAAACAACTCAGAAGATAGGTTTTTCGGCTTCGGTTCACGGTTTCGGTACAGTCTCAATCGGGACTGTACTTTTTTTTGTCTTGTTTTCGCTGGCGGCAAATGTAGTTGAAGCAAAGGCGTAATTCGTTTTTTTTTCGGAAATTTGCACTTTATTTGTGCTTGTAAGAATGATGGCTGATAAAAGAACGATTTACGGTTATGTTGCCGTGATTTTTTCGATGTTGTTTTGGGGCATCAGTTTCGTGTGGACGAAACAGTTGATTGCCGCTCACTTCCCTGTTTTCTTTATTCTCTTTGTCCGATTGGCGATTTCGGCTTTGGTATTGTTCTCTTTCTTTGCGTTGACAGGTAAGTTGGAGAAGGTAAAACGCAAGGACTTGCCGTCTTTTATTGCTTTGGCTTTCTTTGAACCCTTTATGTACTTCATAGGTGAGAATTTCAGCATGCTGTTTGTCGATGCGAGCTTTGCTTCCATAATGATTGCCACACTGCCTGTGGTAACCCCTATCGCTCTTTGGCTGTTTAACGGAGACAAAATAAGGGGAAATCTTATTATAGGAGTATTTCTGTCCGTTGTAGGCATTTGTCTTATGAGCATGAAGAGCGATATGAGTTTCTCGATTGATATAAGAGGAGTATTATTGCTGCTTTTGGCAGTCTTTTCGGCTGCGGGATACTCGGTTATGCTCTCTCGTCTGATTTCAAGCTACGGTCCTGTTACCATAACGAGCTATCAAAACCTGATAGGTGCGGTATTATTTCTGCCATGCTTTCTGTTGTTTGATTTGAAAGCCCTGCCATATGTGCAATGGTCTCATACTACTGTTGTCTCATTGCTCTTGCTGGCTTTACTATGCTCTTCGGGTGCATTCATATTGTACGGCTACGGAGCGAAACTGATTTCTATGATGAAGGTAAGCGTATTTACGAATGCGATACCTGTTGTTACCATAATATTTGCCGTAAGCATGGGTCAGGAAACACTGACTTGGACAAAGGCTGCGGGCATATTGATTGTTGTAGGAGGATTGGTATTGAGCCAATCGGTATTAGGTAAAAAAAGAAAGATATGAAGATAAATGTAGGTTTGGTGCAGATGAGCTGCGTCAAGGATAAGAAAAGCAACATCCGCAAGGCAGAGGAACAAATCCGCAAAGCGGCTGCAAAGGGTGCTAACATAGTTTGTTTGCAAGAGTTGTTTGCTTCTCTGTATTTTTGTGATGTGGAGGATTATGCCAATTTCGATTTGGCGGAACGCATTCCCGGCGAAACGACGGAACGCATGAGTGCCTTGGCAAAGGAATTGGGAGTAGTGATAGTGGCTTCGCTTTTCGAGAAAAGGGCGGAAGGATTGTATCATAATACCACAGCGGTTTTGGATGCCGACGGAACCTATCTCGGAAAGTACAGAAAAATGCACATTCCCGACGATCCGGGATACTATGAGAAGTTTTACTTCACGCCGGGCGACATGGGATACAAGGTTTTCAAGACCAAGTTTGCCACGATAAGCGTTTTGATTTGTTGGGATCAATGGTATCCGGAAGCAAGCAGGATAAGCGCCCTCATGGGAGCCGACATATTATTCTACCCTACCGCCATCGGCTGGGCAATCGAGCAGGACGAAGCCACGAACAAAGAACAATATGAGGCTTGGCAGTGCATACAACGCTCACACGCCATTGCCAACGGACTACATACTGTTTCGGTAAACAGGGTCGGCAAAGAGGGTGAAATGATGTTCTGGGGCGGCAGCTTCGTTTCCAATCCTTTCGGAACATTGCTTTACAAGGCTTCGCACACGGAGGAAGAGACGGCAGTGGTAGAGTTGGATTTGGCATTGAGCGACCATTACCGTAAACACTGGCCGTATTTGAGAGATAGGAGAATAGACTCTTACGGAAATATTTGCAAGAGATTTATTGACGAATAACTTATTGAGAAAAGACGATGAAGACACCTAAAGATTTGGGGTTTAATTTCCCTGCGGAATGGCACCGACACGACAGCACATGGTTAAGTTACCCGCATAACGAAAACTCATGGCCGGGGAAGATTGACAGCATCTTTCCAAGCTACAACCGATTCATTGCCGAATTATCCAAAGGCGAGAAAGTAAACATAAATATAGAAGACGAGGCTTCAAAAGAGAGTGTGGTGGAAGAGCTGAGAAATTTGAAAGCGGAGCTTTCCAATGTGGTGTTTCACTTTTTCAGGACAAACGACGCATGGTGCAGAGACCACGGTCCTGCATTCGTCGTCAAAGCAAACCAGAAAGCTATTGTGGATTGGGACTATAATGCTTGGGGTGGCAAATACCCTTGCGAGCAAGACAATCTCATTCCGGGCAGAATAGCAGAGGAAGCAGGCTATGAGGTTTTCCGTCCGCACATAGTAATGGAGGGAGGCTCTATTGACGTGAACGGTAAAGGCAGCCTGCTGACCACTACCTCTTGTCTGCTGAACAAAAATCGCAATCCCTTGCTCACTCAGGCTGAAATAGAAAAGAAGTTATGCCAATACTATAATGTCGATAACGTTATTTGGTTGGGAGACGGTATCGAGGGAGATGATACGGACGGACACATAGACGATATAACGAGATTTGTGAACGAAGATACGGTTGTAACAGCCGTTGAAAACAATCCCCAAGACGAGAATTACGAAGCCTTGCAACAGAATTTGGCATTGCTGAACAAAGCTCGTTTGCAGGACGGCAAGCAGTTGAATGTGGTAGAACTTCCAATGCCTTCGCCTGTCATTTGGGACGATACGCGATTGCCGGCATCGTATGCCAACTTCTATATTTCCAATGGCGTTGTCATTGTTCCGACTTACCGTTGCAATAATGATGAAAAAGCTCTTTGTATCTTGGAAAGCCTCTTCCCTGACAGAAGAATAGTGGGAATAGACTCCACAGACATAATATGGGGACTTGGCAGCTTCCATTGCCTCTCCCAACAAGAGCCTTCATTAAGCGAATAAGTAAATTGAAAGAAACAATATGAGAATAAAAAGAATATTGAGCATCTTTGCACTCGGATTGATGACTTGGTGTGCAAATGCACAGGGCGATATAGTGAATTTAAGCGTTGCAATAAAGTATGATTCCGTGCAATCCTTGGACGGAAAATACTTTGCTGTCAAATCAAACGGCAAATGGGGCGTTGTGAAAGACAATAAACAAATATTGGCTTGCGAGTACGATTATATAGATGCTCTTGGCGATGATGTGATAACTTTCGTACAAAACGGCAAAGCGGGCTTTGCCGATGTGGAAGGCAGGATTTTGGCAGCGGCTTCCTATCCCTTGGAACTTGAAACCTACACCGAAGACAAGACACAGCTCAATTTGTTCGATAACGGCTCTTGTGTAGTTGTGGAAAACGGCAGATTGAAACTTATAAACAAGGAAAACCAAGTTCTTTTGGGCGACAGCCTTGAAATCATCTCGCGAATAGGAGAAGCAGTCATCGTAAAGAAAAACGCTTTGTACGGAATGTGCAACTCAAAAGGCGAAATGACAGTCGAAGCTCAATATCAAGCCTTGGAAACCTTGGTTGCAGGAGAATTATACGCTTACCAAATTTACGGTAATGACGGTATCCCTGTTTACGGACTCTTGAACGCCGAGGGCAAATACAAAAGCAAGCCTCAATTTGCAGATTTCCTTACCTTCAAAACCAAGAAAAATATATTCATCAAGGCTTATACCACAGGAGGTTCGCAGGCTCTTTTCTCCGAAAAGGGAGATTTGCTCGTACAACCTTTGTATCAGGTGATAGAACCGACGAATTATCCGAACTATTTCAACATAAGCGAGAATACAAAGAAAGGAATACTCGGTGCAAACTACGTTTTATATGTAGAACCCAAGTATGACGAAGTCCGCATACTCGTCAAGAATGATACCTTCTTCGTTGCAACTTCCGGTTTGACCTCTTACGTTTTGAATACCAAAAATCAAATTCTCGTAGAGTTTGAAGGCGTGATATTGGATTTAATTCAAGATAATCAAGGCGGTCTCAGCCTGCTTGTGGAACAGGATTTGTCCTACGGATTGTACGGAAGCAACGGCAAATGGCTTATAGAACCTCAATACGATGAAGTCATGGGGATAGTGGGTAACAATCTCTGCGTAAGGAAAGGGAAGAAATGGGGAGCGGTTGACTTTAAGAACAACATCATTGTGGATTTTCTTTACGAGAAAGCCCGCCTATCCGATACAGAAGAATTGATTGCCTTTTATTCATACAAGAAAGGTTCCAAGCTCCTATGCGATAACGGCAGGATAACGGACTTCCCGAAATGCGAATCGGTATTGGCATTCGGCAATTACATAGAATACAAAGTCGATAAGAAGAAAGAACGCCTCTATTCCTCCGGAAAGAAAATCCCGGCAAACTTCCTATCCATCGGCTCCGACAAAGACGGCATAATATGTGCAAAGACGGAGAAAGGCTGGTCGTATTTCGACTCCGAGACCTTCAAACCCCTTACCGAAAAAACCTTTGACGCTCTCGGAAGTTTTGTAAAAGGCATAGCCTTTGCCGCAAAAGACAATACCCTTTTGGTCTTGGATAAATCATACAACGCATTGCAAACGCTCGAACTGCCAAAGAACGTAAATATATCCTCTATCATTCCCGTATTGACCGTATTCCGTAATGCGGGAAAGGATTACTGCACCATAACAGACGCAAGCACAGGAAAAACAGGAGTAATAACAATCAACAAATAAAAAAATGAATATCATGAAGAAGTTATCACTGAGAGCAGCATTGCTGCTTTGCGTTGCATTCGCAACATCAAATCTTTTTGCACAGGAATACAAATCCTACACCTTGGACAAAATGCCCTTCAACCTTAAAGGCGTTTATTATTCTCTTCCTCAAACGGAATTGGTTTTTGATGTAACAGTGGAGAAAATCACAGAATACAAAGGCTGTTACGCAGACTATTCCTACCTTTTGGGACTTAGAAACATCATCATCAAAGACGGCGTAAGCTATCGCATAAAAGACATCAAGTTGCGTCCCCGTGCCGTGGCAGACAGCCGCTACACCTATTTCCTTGCAACAAACGGTAATGTAGATGTGCAAATAGGAGCAACAGGAAGCCTTTTAAGCATAAACAAAACAGTGGAGAAAACTCAGGATTGCAAGAAAAGCCATTGCAACTGCCATAAAAGACTGCCCGAACGCCAAAACGATACACTCTTCCAAGCAAAGCCTGCATTTGAACAACGCATGCTCTCATTGGGAATGCTTGAATCCATGCCGGGTTTGACACCTGAGAAAGCCATAAAGCAAATAGAAAAACTCAGAGAAAGACAAGTGGACATTCTTTCGGGCAGTGTCGACGGCACCTATATGAACACTACGGTGGAATATATGTACAAACAATTAGATGCCATGATTGACGCATACATATCCCTCTTCACGGGAGAGAGAGTAAGCGAGGAATTGCACTATAGCTTTTCCATCATACCGCAAAAGCCTCTTATAGTCGAACAAGACTTATTGGTGGGAATATTCAAGTTCTCCGAACAAGAGGGAGTAAAATCCCTCTCTTACAAAGGAGACATGCCTACCGTCATAGCCAATCTTCACAGCCTTAACACAACAAAAGAATACACCAAAATAGAAGCACAAAAGGAAAAAGACGAGAAACTGCAACGCAACATAGAGAAAAAAGGCGTCGGAGTCTATTATTGCATACCCGAACAAGTGGAAGTATCCGTATCATACGGCGAGAAAACCTTGGTAAAAACGCTTGAAATGTCTCAATTCGGTCAAGTATCCTATATGCTTACCTCACCAAAACAACTAATCTTCGACCCCGCAACAGGAGCATTGAAATACATGGGCAAATAGATTTTAATCAGATAATTTATATTGAAGCGGGTCGCATTTCTTGAAGAAATCGACCCGCTTTTCTGCTTCACCCGGCAAACAATCCCCCATCACCTCCACCCCTCAATCAAACACCCCTTATCCAAACGCCCTTTCGGAAAAATTGAAACGCCGAAAGAAAAAATCGAAAGGGCGAAAAAAATTTGTAGAACGGCGTTTGATTTCAACTATTCTATGATGATTTTGCAAGTAATGAAAAAAACGATTTATTGTCAAGTCTTCAAATACTCGAAAAAATTCATGAGGCTTGTCCATTGTCGTTTCTTTCGCAAGCTATGGCGTTTAATGGAGTTGACAATTCTTGATTTGCGACGGTTGCAAGGAGGTTGAAATGGGAAAGAATGCGAAGAGGGTGCAGGGGAAAGATGACAGAGACGATATAGGACAGGGATAAGAAAAGTTTTGCGAACATGAATATTTGTTATCCTCGTCATAAGTTTGTACTTTTGCAAATTGGAAACATGTAAGCAGGTTATATGACAAGTACAAGACAGAGAGAAGCATTGCAGGCAACGATTTGGAAAATAGCCAATGAGGTTCGCGGAGCCGTTGATGGTTGGGACTTTAAACAATTTGTGTTGGGAACGCTTTTTTACAGGTTTATCAGCGAAAATTTCACCAATTATATGGAGGGCGGTGATGAAAATGTTGATTATTCGAGTTTACCCGATGAGAATATTCCCGATGAAATAAAATGTGATGCCATAAGGACAAAGGGTTATTTCATTTACCCGAGTCAACTCTTCTGCAATATTGCCGATAAAGCCAATACCAATCCGGATTTGAATACTGATTTGTCCGCTATTTTTGCAGCGGTGGAAAGTTCTGCCAAAGGGTATCCGTCGGAGGACGACATCAAAGGATTGTTTGCGGACTTTGATACCACGAGCAATCGTTTGGGTACTACGGTGGAGGAGAAGAACAGACGTTTGGCGGCGGTCATAGAAGGAATTAAAAGTTTGGATTTCGATAATTTCGAGGATAGTGAGATAGATCTTTTCGGTGATGCATACGAATTTCTGATTTCCAATTATGCTGCCAATGCCGGCAAATCGGGCGGGGAGTTCTTTACTCCGCAAAATGTCTCCAAACTTATAGCACAGTTGGCAGTTTACGGACAACGCTCAATCAATAAGGTTTATGACCCCGCTTGCGGTTCGGGTTCTTTGTTGCTTCAAGCAAAGAAATATTTGAAAACTCATAGGATTGAAGAAGGTTTCTTCGGTCAGGAAATAAATCGTACCACATACAACTTGGCACGAATGAATATGTTCCTGCACAATATCAACTATGATAAGTTTGATATTGCTTTGGGTGATACGCTGACCAATCCGCATTACAGAGAGGAAAAGCCGTTCGATGCCATTGTTTCAAATCCGCCTTACTCGGTCAAGTGGGTGGGAAACGAAGACCCTACGCTGATAAACGATGAACGTTATGCACCGGCAGGTGTGTTGGCTCCCAATTCCAAAGCGGATTTTGCATTTATTCTTCATTCCTTAAACTATCTTTCCGCCAAGGGAAGGGCTGCCATCGTTTGTTTTCCCGGAATATTTTACCGTCAGGGCATAGAGAAGAAAATACGGCAGTATCTTGTCGATAGCAATTTTGTGGAGACCGTCATAACACTGCCGTCAAACCTTTTCTATGGCACGAGTATAGCCGTGAATATTCTTGTACTCTCAAAGCATAAGCCCGATGCCAAGACGCAGTTTATAGATGCCGGAGGTGAAAGCTTCTATAAAAAAGAGAGAAACAACAACGTACTTACTGATGAGCATATCGCAAAAATAATTCAATTATTCGGCGATAAAAAAGATGTTGAACATCTTTCTGCTTTGGTGGATAACAGCAAGATTGCGGAAAATGACTACAACCTGTCTGTAAGCAGTTATGTCGAACCTCCGGAAACACGCAAACCGATAGACATAAAAGAATTGAACGCCCACATTCGCCGCATTGTGGCAAGAGAAAACGAACTGAGAAGAGAGATAGAAGCAATCGTTGAGGAATTGGAAGAAGACGAGAAGTAAACAGACTATGAGCAAATTGCAAGAATTGATAAAGCAATACTGTCCCAATGGAGTGGAATATAAGAAACTGGGAGAAGTTTGCGATGTATTAAATGGATATGCATTCAAGAGTAACAAATATGTTAACGAGGGATATAGGGTTATCAGAATAGGTGATGTCCAAAGTGGTTGTTTTGATAATTCAGACATAAGATATTACCCAAAAGAAGAAATTGAAGTTTATGAAAAGTACAAATTAAATGAGTATGATATTGTAGTTTCTTTGACTGGTAACTGCGGAAGAGTTGCAATGGTGCGAAAAACAATAATGCCATGTGCATTAAATCAACGAGTCGCAGCTTTGAGATCTAAGGGAATAATAAACCAATCTTTTTTGTTTTACTTAATAAACTCAAAGCAGTTCGAGTCCCGTGCTATGGAGAATGCATTCGGAGCAGGACAAAAAAATTTGAGTACAAGATGGCTATCAAACTTGGAAATTCCCGTTCCGCCGCTTGAAGTGCAAGAAGAAATTGTAAAAATTCTCGACCGTTTCTCGGAATATGCAGCGGAGCTGCAAGCGAGGAGGGAACAATACGAGTATTATAGAGATAAATTATTATCTTTTAACAAAATTGGGGGGTACTGTGGCTGACAATGAATGAGATATTTGAGATAAAGAACGGATATACTCCATCGAAGTCGGTAAAAGAATATTGGGAAAACGGGACGATACCTTGGTTTCGCATGGAGGACATTCGCAAAAGCGGAAGAGTATTGTCAGATGCTATTCAGCATATTACACCACAGGCAGTCAAAGGCGGAAAGTTGTTTTCTGCCAATTCCTTTATATTGGCGACAACAGCCACTATCGGAGAACATGCACTTCTGCTTGTGAACTCATTAGCCAATCAGCAATTTTCTAACCTTAAAGTGAGAGAACAACTATCCGAAAGATTAAACACCAAGTACCTCTATTATTACTTCTTTATTATTGACGAGTGGTGCAAAAACAATACCAATGTATCAGGATTTGCATCGGTTGATATGGCAAAGTTGAAAAAGTTACTTATACCTATTCCGCCACTTTCGGAACAAGAACGCATTGTCGGTATTCTTGATAAATTTGAAACGCTTGTAAATGATTTGAGCGAGGGTTTGCCCTCGGAGATTGCAGCCGTCGGAGAACAATATGAGTATTACAGAAATAAACTCTTGACATTTCCAAGAGCGTAAAACAAGGATTGGGATATGAAAAATCAATATGGAGAAAGAGAGATGAAACAATACGACACTATTGCGGAATTGCCTAATTTCATAGTTTTAGACAAATATACAAGAAAATCTGTGTTGGCTGAGCAGCCGCAGGGTTATCAGACGGAGGCGGCTTTGGAGAGCGAGTTCATCGAGGATTTGATAAATCAGGGCTATGAATATCTTCCCGATGTAGTTACACCGGAGGCTTTGCTTGCCAATGCGAGAAGGCAAATCGAAATACTCAACAATGTGAAGTTTTCCGAGGAGGAATGGAAAGCTTTCATGGAGGAGTATCTCGATAAGTCGGGAGACGGACTTGTGGAGAAGACGAGAAAGGTGCAGGACGACTACATCTATGACTTTATATTCGATGATGGGCATATTCAAAACATCTACTTGGTCGATAAGGTGAATATCGCTCGTAATAAGGTGCAGGTCATAAATCAGTTTCAGCAGAAAGGAACGCATGCAAATCGTTATGATGTTACCATATTGGTGAACGGTCTGCCCATGGTGCAGGTTGAATTGAAAAAAAGAGGAGTTGCCATTCGAGAGGCTTTCAATCAGGTACACCGATACAGCAAGGAGAGTTTCAATAGTGAAAATTCTTTGTTCAAGTATTTGCAACTCTTCGTCATATCCAACGGAACGGATACCAGATACTTTGCAAACACTGTCAAGAGAGAAAAGAACAGTTTTGATTTCACCATGAATTGGGCAGAGGCTGACAATACCTTGATAAAAGACCTCAAAGACTTCACGGCGACTTTCTTCCAAAAGAACACTTTATTGCAAGTGATTTTCAAATATTCGGTATTCGATGCAAACAATACTTTGCTTGTTATGCGACCTTATCAGATTGCTGCGACGGAACGTATTTTGTGGAAGATAAAGTGTGCCTACAATGCCAAGAAATGGGGAACGACCGATGGTGGAGGATATATTTGGCATACGACAGGTTCGGGTAAGACACTTACCAGCTTCAAGGCGGCACGGCTTGCCACACGCCTTGACTTCATTTCAAAGGTTTTCTTTGTTGTCGATCGAAAGGATTTGGATTATCAGACGATGAAAGAATACCAACGTTTTTCTCCGGATAGCGTGAACGGTTCCGAGAATACGGCAGGCTTGAAACGAAACATCGAAAAGGAGGACAATAAGATAATAGTTACCACTATTCAGAAGTTGAACAATCTGATGAAGTCGGAGAACGATTTGGAGGTATATCAAGAGCCTGTGGTCTTTATCTTTGATGAGGCTCACCGTTCTCAGTTTGGCGAAGCTCAGAAAAATTTGAAGAAGAGGTTCAAGCAATATTTTCAATTCGGATTTACAGGTACACCCATATTTCCGGAGAATGCTTTGGGGGCAGAAACAACTGCAAGCGTATTCGGTCAGGAACTGCATTCATACGTTATTACCGATGCAATCAGAGATGAAAAGGTGCTTAAATTCAAGGTCGATTACAATGATGTCAGACCGAAATTCAAGTCTTGCGAGAGGGAAAGGAATGAAGAGAAACTGAGTGCCTTGGAGAACAAAGAGGCTTTACTGCACCCCGACAGAATCAGAGAAATATCACAATACATATTGCGTAATTTCAGAATAAAGACCCACAGAAACCATAGTGGGCGTGCCGGATTTAATGCTATGTTTGCCGTCAGCAGTGTTGAAGCTGCAAAACTATACTACCAAGAACTCAATAATTTGCAGAAAGATACTGAAAAGCCTTTGAAGATAGCAACCATTTTTTCTTTTGCTCCCAATGAACAACAGCATGCGGCAGGTGAGATTTCGGAAGAGACGTTCGAACCTACTGCAATGGACAGCAGTGCCAAAGAATTTTTGAGTAAGGCGATAGAAGACTACAATGTGATGTTCGGTACAAACTTCGGTGTGGATAGCAGAGAGTTTCAAAACTATTATCGGGACTTGTCGAACAGAGTAAAGAAACAAGAGGTGGATTTGATTATAGTGGTCGGTATGTTCCTTACCGGTTTTGATGCTCCGATGTTGAATACTCTTTTTGTAGATAAGAACTTGCGTTATCATGGTTTGATACAAGCGTTCTCTCGCACAAACAGAATATATGATATGACCAAGGCATTTGGTAATATTGTTACGTTTAGAGACTTGGAGCAAGAAACGATAGATGCCATAGCCTTGTTCGGAGATAAAAACAAAAGAAATGTCATTCTTGAAAAGAGTTACAGAGAGTATATCGAGGGTTTTTCCGATATAGTGAACGGTATGTCTTGCAGGGGATATGTGTCTGTGGTTAAAGAGTTGCAGAATAGGTTCCCAAGTCCGGAGAGAATAGAAACAGAGGCTGATAAAAGAGATTTTGTAAAGTTGTTCGGAGAGTATTTGCGAATAGAAAATATCTTGCAGAACTATGATGAATTTACAATGCTTAAAGCTCTGCAAAAAATAGACCGCAACGATAATGCCGAACTTGAAGCGTTTAAGGAAAGTTACTTCTTGGATGAAGAGAAACTTGCTTTGCTTTTGAATACCGAAGTTTTGAATGAAAGGATTGTTCAGGACTATCGTTCGACCTATAACGATATTCGCGATTGGCGAAGAAGAGAACAGGAAGAAAAGAAACATGACAAATCGGAAGTCGATTGGGATGATGTGGTCTTTGAGATAGATTTGCTTAAATCCCAAGAGATAGATTTGGATTACATTTTGGAATTGATTTTTGAGCATAACCGGAAAACAAAAGATAAAACAACTTTGGTCAGTGAGGTTCGCCGAATAATTAGAGCCGGTGTGGGTAACAGAGCAAAGGAAAGCCTTATTGTAGATTTTATAAATGATACGAATTTAGACAGTATTGAGGACAAACCCGGAGTTATCGAGGCATTCTTTACTTATGCTCAAGAGAAACAAAGGGTGGAGGCTGCAACGCTTATTGCTGATGAAAGACTGAATGAAGAAGAGGCAAAACGCTATATACAACTTTCTTTGAAACGAGAGTATGCCAGCGAAAACGGAACAGACTTGAATGCTCTTTTACCAAAGATGAGTCCGCTAAATCCTCAATACCTGATAAAGAAACAAAGCGTTTTTCAAAAGATAGCTGCTTTTGTAGAGAAGTTCAGAGGAATTGGCGGGGAGATATGAGCTATATGCAGAAAATCATATTGACAGAGTAATTTTATGCGGTTGGCTTTTAGCGGATTGACTGTTTGCCGTGTTTTTTTCTTCTTTCAAAGTTTGGTACTTTAAGAAAATGTTGTACCTTTGCACTCGCAAATGGGGAGACCAAGTAGCTCAGTCGGTAGAGCACATCCCTTTTAAGGATGGGGTCCCGGGTTCGAGCCCCGGCTTGGTCACAAAGAGAGCGGCTTTCAAATATTTGAAGCCGCTTTTTTTGTTGCCTTATGGATTTTTCGTAACTTTGCTCCCATACATGCTGCGGCTGTCGACTTGCATGCAGGTATGTTAAAATGTAAAGGATATGGGGCTTTTCATCATTATATCGCTTTTTCTCCTCGCTTCACATTCGGCGTGGTTTTGCGGGATTGCCCTTTTGCAGTAAATATAAGACTTTAAGAATATGAGAAAATTCAAATCCCTTGTTTTTTGTTTGTCGATGGCTTCATGTCTGCTTTGTGCAAGTGGGGCTTTTGCTCAGAATTTCGATGTGTCGGACTATGAAATAAATCTCGATGTAAATCATTTGCAGGCGAACAGGCATATAGGTTTCACGAAAGTGAAGCTGCGTATGCTTTCTGCGGGTGATACTTCTTTGCAACTTGATTTGAAAAATCAGATTGTGGATTCCGTTTTGGTGAATGATCAAAGGGTGGTATTCGATTACGATGGGAATAAAATTCTTTTTTCTCTTCCGCAGCCTGCTTTGCAGAATGAGGAAGTGGAAGTGAGGGTGTATTATGAGGGAGGCAACAATATAGAGCCATACGGTTGGGGCGGTATTCATTATACGAACGGTATCATTTATAATCTCGGCATTGCTTTCGGTGATTTCCCACATGCGTACGGCAGGGCTTGGTTTGCATGCAAGGATAGCTTTACGGACAAAGCTCGTTTCAGGTTTAATATAAGCGTAAACAAAGATGTAAAGGCGGTGTGCGGCGGTGTGCTGGATTCTGTCAGCAGAGGCGAAACGGCGGATACTTATCATTGGACGTTAAACAGGGAAATTCCTACTTATTTGGCGAGTATGACCGTTGCGAATTTTGCTCTTATGGAACGCAATCTGCAATCCATAAAGGGCAATGTGCCTTTGCAGGTGTTTTATTTCCATTCAGACAGTGCGGGGGTGTATCGTAATTTCGAGAATTTCGATTCTGCTTTTGCGAATATGGAAAGGCTTTTCGGGGCTTTTCCTTTCGATAGGGTGGGGTATTGTACCACTCCGCAGGGAAGCATGGAGCATGTGGATAATATTGCTTTTGTTCGTTCGCTTGCCTCTGCTTTCTCGCCTGCTTCCCAATCCGTGATGGTGCATGAGTTTGCCCATTCGTGGTTCGGCAATCTGATGACTTGCGAAAGTGCGGGGGATATGTGGATAAACGAGGGTTGGACGACTTTTACGGAGAGGTTGAACCTTGAAGCCATGTATGGCAGCGAGTATGCCAAGGAGCATTTCCGTCAAAAGGCGGAAAAGGTGATTGCAAACCTGCCTTTGCAGGAGGGTGTTTTCGCTTTGTCTGCTGTGAATAGCAGCAGGACTTATTCTTCCACTGTTTATGATAAAGGGGCTTTGGTTGCGATGAGCCTGAAAGCCTATATGGGGGACAGTCTCTTTTATTCGAGTGTGAGAAAGTTGCTGAACGATTTTGCTTATTCCAATATAAATTCTCATACATTGCGGGATAGTCTGTCTTCTTACTCGGGCATTGATTTGACGACTTTTTTCGATTATTACGTTTTTGATACTCTTATGCATCATTTCGCAATATCTGAAGCCGATTTCGGCAATAATTCTGCCAATATAAGGATACAATCCCGCACTGCGGGCGATGAGAATGCTTTTTGCGGCAATGCTCGTATTCCTATTACGTTTATGGATTCCGATTTAAGGCTTTGCAAGCGTATGATTGAGGACGATGGTTTGGAGAAGATGCACAGCTTTTCGCTTCCTTTCACTCCTGTTGCGGCATTCTTGGATATGGAGGAGGAGTTTTTCGATTTGACGACGGATTCTTATAAGGTAATCAAAGAAAGGGGACTTTGCGAGTTCAAGAACTCTTATTGCCGTGTGTTCGTTCATTCTTGCAGTGATAGTTTGCTTGTAAGGGGTACTTTGCATTGGGTGGGTGAGAAAAGCGATGTTGTAAAGTATGGTGTGAACAGGTTCTCCGATAAGCATTATTGGTCGATTGAGGGGATAAACACAGAGAATGCGGAAGCGGAAGCAAGGTTTTATTATGAGGTGGCAATTTCAGAGAATGCATTTGATGCTTCTCTTCTGAGTTCGTACGCTTCCATAGATTCCCTTATGCTGTTTTATCGTCCGAACATGGGCAGTGAATGGGAGTATGTGGAGACTGCCAAGCCTTCTTCCAATAAGGGGTATATTTCCACGCCTCTTCGCAAGGGTGATTACATAATGGCTATAGGGGATAGGTCTGCCGTGGGGCTTTTGGAGCAGAAGGCAAAGGAGCAGAACGGCATAAAGATTTATCCTCAGCCTGCAAGGGATTATTTGAATATCGAGTTTCCGAGAGCGGAAGAGGATTTTGTTATTTCTGTTTTCGATACCTTGGGAAGAAAAGTCTTTTCAAAAGAGGGTAAGAGGGGTTTGGATTGCATGAGGTTGAATTTCAGTCTTCCGAGCGGCAGTTATGTGCTTGATTTAAGGCTTGGCGAGGGTTCTGTACGCCAAAATTTCGTAGTGGAGTAGAAAAATTTTCCTTTCGGATTGTTTACTTTTTCCGTTTTTCGTTGTCTTCCGAGTAAAAGGATATGAAAGAAAAGAGGGAAATCGTCGAATTGGTGGAACTCTGTCGCAGAAATGACAGAGTGGCTCAGCGTAAGATTTTCGAGAGATACAAAGGTGTTATGTTCTCGATATGCAAACGCTACATGAGAACGTCTGCCGAGGCGGAAGATGCTTTGATTTCGGGTTTTACAAATGCGTTTCTGAGATTGGATTCGTATAACGGCAGCGGGACTTTCGGCAGTTGGCTGAAAGTCATAATTGTAAATAACTGCATAAACCTCTATAAGCAGGAGCTGAGACGCAATCAGGTGGAACGAATGAGCGAGAAAGAGGAGTTTGCAGAAGAACCGGAGATTGCGGACAGGTTTTCGGCTGATGAGTTGTACGAGGCTATAAATTCCTTGGACGAAAGGTATAGAACGGTGTTCAATATGATTGTGGTCGATGGTTATAAGTATGCCGAGGTTGCCGAATGCTTGGATTCAAAGGTCGAAATCATAAAGACGATTCTTTATAGGGCTAAGCAGAAATTGAAGATATATTTAACGGAAACGGAGAAGAGAAAGGAGAGATATATATGAGGTTGGACGAATTATTCAGAAGTAAGTTACATAATGCCGAAGCAGAGGTTCCGAAGGGCGTTTGGGATAAATTGGAAGCGGGATTGGATAAGGCAATGCCGCAATCGGGAGGGCTGTCCTCTTCTTCCGGAGCAGAGCTTGCTGCTTCGACAAAGGCGTCGGCTATTGTCGGTAAGACCATTGCCGGCATTGCATTGGCAGCTATGGCGGGAGGTGGAATTTATTTGTTGAACAGCAATGATGCAAAAGAGGAAAAGCCGATTGCAAAGGCGGAAACAAGGATTGTGGAAACCGTGCAGAACACGCCGGAAGCCGAGACGGAAAAAACGATTGAAGTTCCGAAAAAACGAAACGCCGTTTCAATTTCGCCGAACGCCGATTTATTTTTCTCAAACGCCGTTTCTGAAATCGGAAACGAAGAGATGGTGAAAGGGGAGGAGAAAGAGGTTGCCCATGTTGCCGAAACGGTGCTGTCTCCCGCAGCAACTGCGGTGCAGAGCGAAAGCATATCGCCGGCAAAGCCCGTGGAACAGCAACGGCATGAGCAGAGCGTGCCGCAAAAAGAGGTTTGTGAAGCGAAACCGCAGGAAAGACAACGGGCGGAGGCGGCTTTCGAGCCTGCTATCGCTATTCCCAATCTTATCTCTCCGAATAATGACGGTATAAACGACCGCTTCGAGATACGCAATTTGGAGCAATATCCCGATAATGAATTGATTATTTTCAACAGAAAGGGGAAAGTGGTTTTCAGGGCAATTTCATACGCCAACGATTGGGCTGCAGAAGGGCTTGCAGACGGTGCATATTTCTATCGTTTTGCTGTGAGAGAAGGTTCAAAACAGAAAATTTTCACCGGAAATATCAATGTGATGAGATAAAATCGGATTTTTATTTCCCTGACAGCCAAAAGACTATATTGTAAGAGCAAAAAAAATTGTGCGAAACCATCTTTCATTAGATTCAATATCCGTAATATTGCAAAAAAATTGGAGTGGATATAATGAAAGCACAGACAAAGAAACATTTGATTAAAAGCTACCAGAATTTACCTCAGGAGGCGAAAGATATGTTCGACGCCCAATATGGCGAAGGCTACGCCAACGCTGCTCAAAAGATAACCAAACCTGATGGTTCTTCTCTTTATGTCGTGCCTTTGGAAACAGAAGACGCAGTTTATATGGTTAAGGTTGACGTTGTTGTGGATTCCAAGTTTACGGAAGAAGAGTTCGATAAAGAAATCCTCGGTTCATCAAAGAATGATGATGATATAGCGGGTGGTGATAGCGAGGAAGAGGAAGACGAGACGCAAGGAAAAGATAAGTTCGTCCTTGTTCATGGGGATTATTCCGAGATTGAACAAACGGAAGAGCCTAAGGAAGATTTGGAATAGGGAAATTATACTGTCTTGACGCAGAAAGTGAGGATTGAATTTGTTCAGTCCTCTTTTTTATTGTCCTTACATGTGATTGCATAGAACCAACAGAATGCGAAACTGCAAAAATGTACTCCCGCCTGACGCTCCAAGACGGATTCCGTCATCATGAACAAGGCTATAATGGCAATCCCTGACAATAGGACATAGCCGTTCTTGTTCCATAGTCGCAAAGCAAAGCAAACAAAGACTGCCACCAAACATGCCAATCCCAACACCCCTATTGCAACTGTCGTTTGAAGAAACTGATTGTGTGCATTAAGATAACGACCAAAGGATACGTCTCTTTCATTGTAGAAATTTTCCAAGACATCTCTTGTATCACCTGTGCCGTATCCTATGAAGGGACTTCGTAACAGCAATTCATGGATGTTAGTATAGATAAAAGTTCGTTGAGAAATGGAATCGGAATATTTTTTGAGCTTTCCATCTGTTTCTATGTTCAATCTGTCGCCGATATTGTCGTAACGCTGTTTGTAATTCTTTACATTGAAAGTTGCAATGACGACCAATGCCGAGAAGATTATAAAGAATGCGGATTTTGCATATTTGGTTCTTGAAAGCAAAAGTTCGGAGAGTATGATTAAATGAACCAAAGACATTGCAATGAAGGCAATACGCGAACTTAACAGTATGACAAAGACATCGAAAAAGAGAATAAATGCAGCTTTGATAATGGCTGATTGTTTTTGATTGAGCTTAAAGTTTTCTGTAAGAGGTATCTTATAAGATAGAAGTATGGCAACACTTGCGAAAAGGGAAAGATAAGTTGCGTGATATTCGTTTGCCAAACGGGTATAAAAAAGGTATTCGCTCCTAAAACCCTCTCCGGAGAAAGCTTTGATAAAACCATGTATCAAACAATAGCATAAGACGATTATAAGTCCCGCTATGAATGCGGAAGCGTAAATCCATAAGTGTTTCTTGTCAAGGTGTTGTTTCGGAACGAAACAAAAAAGGAAGGGTAAGAGTATCAAAGGCAGCTTGATTTGCAGATCCATCAGACCGTATGCCGTATTGCTGCTCCAAAGCATGCCTATGCAATAAAAAATATAAAGTCCGCTCAACCAAAACAACGGATTGCGGAAATCGAATATTTGTTTGACTGTGTATTTGCTGCGGAATAATTTTCCGCTCGCCAATAAAACCAAAGCCAAAAGCATTATCGAAAGGATTTTGAATAAAGGCGGCAAAGCGATACAAAAACCGCAAAATATCAATACCGGAAAGATTAGTTTCTGTGCAAAAGTTGTGAGTTTATTCATGTCGGATTGATGGATAATAATGGCTTTTCTGAAATTCTTATTTCTATCTGTTCTTTTGTTATGGACTTACGTTAAGTGTAAAAGGAAGAAAGTATTTCTTCAAAAGAAAAAAAGATAGAGAAAAACGCGTTCTCTCTATCTTTATTACCGAATTGCTTCGTTTATTTTGCTTACTTCTTGATAATGGCTGCACGGTTCATGTAAGCCTTTCCGCTGAACGGTTGTTCTTTGCAGCCTTTGTAATCTATTTTCAAGCGATCCTTGTCAACTCCCAAGTTAATCAAGTAATTGTAAACGGACTCTGCTCTTTCTTTACTCAAAGCGTCGTTACGTTCTGCACTACCTGTTTCCTTGTCTGCGTATCCTGTGATAGTGAAAGCATCTGTTCCTTGATCTGCCTTGATGGCTTCTGCCAAGAACTTCAAGTTCTCTTGGTTCTTATCGGAGATTTCGCTCTCACCCAAGCGGAAGAAGATTGACAAAGATTGATTTGTGGTTGGTGCATAGGTTGCTTTTGCCTTGCGTTCTGCCTCCACTGCTGCTTCTTTTGCTTTTCTCTCTTTGTTTACAGCTGCTTTCAATTCGTTTATTTCCTTTGCATCTGCTGCTATCTTCTCATTACCGTTTTCAACGTCTTTTTCCAATGCAGCAATCTTGTTTTGGTATTGTGCATGGTCAATAGCAGCGAATGTTCTCTTCGTAGGAATTTTGTAAGTTGCACCAATACTTGCGTCCCATAGCAATGCAAATCTGCTGTAACTTGGTAAGTTGTCAAAATCTTGCTTAACCAAAGTTGTCTTTACTTCCAAATTAGCGTCCCAAGCTTCGCATAGTCTGAATCTGTTTTGCAAACCGCCTGTGAAAGCATACTCTTTATCCCAGCCATCTTGGTCATCAGTTGTGGAAGTCGCAAAACCGAAACCTCCGAACAAGACTGCGTTATAAAATCTGTCGCTCTTGTATCCGCAAATCCAGTTTGTAAGGTTTGCCATTACGTCTGCATGAACATAAAGATAATTCCAATCGTTTTGAGCCTCCGTTTTCCAATCGTAAGTCGTCATGGAATAACCTTGAAATTGCACTCTACCTCCAAAAATAGGGGTAACCCATTTGCCTACTGCAAGGTTAAAACCTATGCTTGTGCGATCTCCAAAACTTCCCGGGTTCAATTCAGTGTCTGTTCTTGTCAATTTGTGGAATAATTGTCCGCCAACGCCGGCTGAAATCTCCCAATTATCAATGAAACGGTTCGTTTCAAACCCCGCGTGTCTCATAACGCTTTTTTCTTGCGCATTTGCCGACAAAAATAACATGAATGCCGAAATGCAAAATATTACTTTCTTCATAACAATTAATGTGTTGTTTTCTTTTTTGTTATTCATCAGTTATCTATATTCACTCTAACGTCTGAGTAAGAATAATGTTGCAAAAGTACAAAGATTTTTCGAGTTACACATACATTGCATGTAATTTTTTTGTCCGAACTGCGTTTTTGGGTAAATCACATAAAAGTAAAATACAATGAGAAAATTCACATTTTTAGTTTGTGTATGCTGTTTGAGCCTTGCATTCACAGGGGTCGGACAGACAAGTTTACAACAAAAACAGCAAAAGGCAGCCGAAATGAAAGGCAAAATGTCCCCCGATGAATTGAATACATATTACAGAGGTATTCATTCGAGAGTGCCTATGAAGAGAATGCTTCCGCAAAATATCTTCAAGGCAAAATCAAACGAGAATGGAGTGAAAACGCCTCTTGAAGTTCCCGAAGACATGATCTTTCCTATTGAAAGCGATGAGGTTCAAGCTATCCTTATGACTTGGATATACGATACCTATACGGTGTCAGGTAACGAGCCTGCCGAGGAATTGTTCGAAGGTCAGGGTATATCGTATTATGCTCAGTCATACGAATTGGAACCTGTTGTCTCCACACCCGATGTTTCTGCCACAAGCAGTTATGCAAAGTTGTTTGCCAAGTTGGCAAACGGCATTCAGCAACACGCTCAGGTTTGGATAAACATACGTTCTGCCGAAGACAGCACTGCAATCAAGAATTTCATGACGCAAAGAGGTACTCCGTTGACCAATTATCGTTTCTTCATCAACCCGGGTAACTCTTTCTGGTATAGAGACTGCGGTCCCGTTGCATTCTATTACGGAGAGCAGGATAGCATAGGCTTCATGGATTTCGAGTATTATGGTGGCAGACCTTTGGACGACCAAATTGCCAAACGTATAGGAGAACAAGCCGGCTTCCGTGTCTTTACCAATACCATAGAATATGAAGGCGGAAACATACTTCTTGACGGTGTCGGCAGTTTATTCACTTCCGATGCGGTTTATGAGTTGAACCAAGACACCTACGGACTTTACTATTTGGATCCTTCAAGTCCTTATGGTTACAATGTGCAGACCAAGCAAGCCTTAAGCAACAGTCAGGTACATGATTCTCTTATGCATTTATTAAATCTTTCACGCTGCGTAGTACTGCCTGCTTTGAAATATGACGGAGGAACAGGACACATAGACCTTTACTGCGATATGTGGGACGAAACAAGTTTTGTATCAACCAAACACCCTTCCTCCATGGCTAATCTTTCAGACCCTAAAAAAGTAGAAAGCAATATGGATTCTCTTTGCAATTTGGAAACCATCTTCGGCTCGAAATATCATAACACAAGAATACCTCTGCCTGCCAAAAACAACGGTGCATGGTACACCTCGCAAACCGACTACGACAAGAACTACACTCGTTCTTTCTCAAACCACACTTTCGTTAACGATGCAATCATGCAACCGGTCTTCTATGATGAATCTTTAAGCGGCTCCAAAAGAGGCGATGTCAATGGTAATAAAGCAGCTATCGAAATCATGAAACAACGCTATCCGGGCTATGAATTTGAAGAAATAGACGTCAGAGAATTTGACGGCTTCGGCGGAGCAATTCACTGTATAACCAAACAAATCCCTGCGGAAAACCCTATCAGAATATACCATGACCCTGTCAGATGGTGGAACACCGCAAACAATACCTCAACTCCCACTTACAGAGTTATAGCACAAAACAGAAGCGGCATAGCTTCCGCAAGCATTTTCTATCGAACAAGCGGCGAGACTGCATGGCAGGAGGCTGCTCTCTCGGCAGACGAAGGCAATATGTTCACTGCACAAATCAATCTTCCCGAAACAATGAGAGACACTCTCGAATACTACATTTCAGCAACTTCAAACAACGGAAAAACCATAACAAAACCGATGACCGCACCTAAAGGCTTCTACACAACTGTCTATGGCAGCGAGGTAAATGGCATAAGCGAAGAAAGCGTTTATGTGTCTTTGAATACACTTCCCGCAAGCGAATTGGAAGGAATAGGACAGGTTTATCCAAATCCTGCAAACAAACTTGCTCAAATTTCCTTCTCCAAAGAACTCTCAGCCGATGTGAACATAAAATTGGTGAATGCCAAAGGACAAGTCCTTTTATTTGACAAGGCAAAGAAAGGTGACACAAACCTGAAAATAGATGTATCGAAATTAAAATCCGGTATCTACTGGCTTATCTTCAATTCCGAAAACGGTTCGACTGCACGAAAAATCGTAGTTAACAGATAGCCTTACAAAACGACAAAACAAAAGCTCGCAGTTCGAGAATTGCGAGCTTTTTTCATATATTCGCCAATCCTATGCAAACCTCTTGCGATATTCCCTCAATCAAAGCTTAATTCATTGAATATAACCGGCATTTTGCAAACATGAAATCGGAGTTATATTTTGTCTTTGCACACGGCTGATTGTCAAGAGAGACGAAAGGCGGTGTGAGGAGCGTATTTTCACAAACGGAATTGAAAGTGTCGCAAAGCAGTCAGGAGATGAAAAGCGACCGGGATTTATTTGAATGAGGCTTTGCGGCAAATATGAAAAAACAAGAGGAGAATATCTCCGATTTTACTCGGATTATTCCCCTCTTGAACCCACTACAAACAATCAGATACTTATGATTTCATTTCGTATTTCCGCGTTATACGTCTATCACGTCCCAGAAGAATACTCTCAATCCTTGTTCGGGTGCACTGTTGTCGAGTGCCTGTATTCTTTTTTTGAGTATGGGTGCGATGTTGTCGTCCACTACGCAGAGGGTTGCCATGTTTTTTGCCGGCCATGCGTGGGAACCGAGGTGCGGTTCGCCGTTCTTGCTGCCTCTTCCCTGTATGTCCTGCCAGCGGGTGAAGCCACGGATGGACAACTGGTGCAATATGTTTTCCACTTCTTCGACGTGGGCTTGATTATATGCTATGAATGCTGCTTTCATTTCGATTATGCTTTTATTGTTCTTGTGTTCAATCTCAATGCGTGGTTCTTTCTGTAACTTTTCACCTCTCTTGATGCAAAGACGCAGTAAACGGTCGGCACGATGAGCAGTGTTACGAGAGTGGAAACGGTCAGACCGCCGACTATCGCTATACCCATAGGCTGCCAAAGTTCGCTGCCCTCTCCTATCCCGAGGCTCATCGGAACCATACCGAGGATTGTAGTGAGCGAGGTCATCAATACGGGACGCAACCTCGACTTTCCGCCCAAGATGACGGCTTGCGATATACCCATTCCTCTTTCACGGTTCAGGTTGATGTAGTCCACCAAGACTATACCGTTCTTTACGACTATTCCGACCAACATTATCGCTCCTATGAGGCTCATCAAGTTGACCGTGGTGCCTGTCAAAAGCAAGGAGAAGATAAATCCCACGAAAGCAAAAGGCACAGAGAACATTATGATGAACGGATAACGCAAGGATTCAAACTGTGCCGCCATCACTATGTAAACCAACATCAGGATAAGGACGAGAAGCGTTCCCATATCGGAGAAAGACTCCTGCTGGTCTTCTATCGAACCGCCTATTTTCGTTCCTATCTCGGTCGGAATGTCCATTTTATCCAATTCTGCCTGTATGTTGGCGGAAGCCACATCAAGAGTCGCTCCGTAGAGGGTTGCGGATACCTTAATCATACGCTCTCTGTCCTGACGCTTGATTGAAGGCGGTGCTTCTCTTTCGACAACCTTTGCGACCTCATACACTCTTACGGCTTTGCCTTGGTTGTTATAGATGAGAATGTTCTCTATGTCTTCGACGGATTGGCGGTGTGCCTTGTCGTTTCTGACTTTAATTTTATACTCTTCGCCGTCCTCGCGGAACACGGAGGCTGTCATACCGTTTATTCTGTTCCTTACGTAGGTCGAAGCGGTGGCAACGTTAAGTCCGTTCAAGGCAAGTTTCTCGCGATCGAAGTCTATTTGGAACTGAGGGCGATAATCTTCTCGGTCGATGGTAACATCTTTAAAGCCCTGCATTTTTTCCATCTTCGCTTTCAAGGAGTCGGCTATGCGTTCCGTAACTTTGAAGTCGTATCCGAAGATTTCGACATCGATAGTACTTCCTGACATCATGTTGTTCTGACCTCCTGCCGAAACGGAGAACTTGTTCACTTCGGTATATGTGGCGATTTCCTTTCTCAATTCGTCGGCTATCTCGAACATATCACGCTTCCTGTCTTCAAGATCGACCAATTTCATACGGAAACTGATATAGTTGCTTCCCGAAGTTCCCATAAGGGCAAAGGTATTGTCGTCATCGTCTCCCGGAACGCCGACCGTATAGTTGAATGTCTGCACTTCGGGGAAGTCTTTGTCCACTCTCTTTTGAAGCCTCTTCGCAATCTCTTTCACCCTGTCCACATTCGCTCCGGCAGGCAGCTCTATACTTCCGGAAATTTGACCATTATCGGAAGCCGGAATAAACTCTGTTCCAAGCGATGTGACAGCAAGAATAATAGATATGATGAATAACAATGCGGCAGAGGTGATGGTTGTGGTTTTATGCCTTACAGCCCAAGTCAAAAGCCTTTCGTACCAAACGTCAAGCTTGTCCAAGCCTCTTCTGATCGGTGTGTAGATTTTTTCAAAGACTTTATTCTCTTTTTTATCTTTCTTTCTCTTCAAGAGCAAGGAACACATCATAGGCGTAAGCGTCAAAGCGGCTGTCGTGGATACCACCATCATGATACAAATCATCCAACCCAACTGCTTGAACATTATTCCTGCCATGCCGGTCATCATCGTGAACGGGAAGAACACCGCCAGCAAGGTAAGGGTTGTAGCAATCACGGCTACACCGACCTCGTTCGTTCCGTATATTGCGGCTTCCCTCGGTTTGCTACCCCGTTCTATGTGAGTACTTACGTTCTCCAAGACCACGATGGCGTCATCGACCACCATACCCAAGGCTATGGAAATGGAGGATAAGGAAATGATGTTTATGGTATTTCCGGTAATGAACAGGTAAATGAAAGATGCAATCAGCGAAACAGGTATAGTAACCATGATGATGATTGTTGCCCGCCACTCTCCAAGGAAGAACAAGACCACTATTATGACAAACAAACATGCCAATACGACCGTCTCGACCAAAGAGGAAATCGAATTCTCTATATTGTCGGTTGTGTTCATTACCTCTTGAAGATGAATATCTTTTGGCAGATCTTTTTGGATTTTAGGCAACTGTTCACGAATTTTTTTCATCACCTCAACGGAGTTTGCTCCCGTTTGCTTTTGCACGACTATCGCTGCACCTTTCTTTCCGTTGACAAAACTTTCCTGTGCTTTCTCTTGAACGGTATCGTTCACCGTTGCAATATCTTTAAGGAACACCGTCTTGTCCCCGAATTGGGCAACGACAACATCGTTCAACTCCTTGCTGTCCTTCATCTCCCCTTCCATACGTAGGGAATAGGTCTGCGAGCCTACGTCTATGTTACCGCCGGGAGTACTTACGTTCTCGGCTGCAACTTTCGAGCCGATTTGCTCGACGGTAAGGTTGTAAGCCTCCAACTTTGTAGGGTTGCAGTTGATTATTATCTCTCTTTGCGGAGCTCCCGACACTGATACGGAACCTACACCGTTGATACGATTCAATGGATTGGCGACTCCATCATCCAAAATTTTATAAAGAGCAGCTGTACTTTCCTCAGCCGTTGCAGAAATGATGCTTATCGGCATCATATCCGTGGATAGTTTCAATATCATAGGGTTTGAACATCCATCGGGCAAATAGCTCTTTATCATTTCTATCTTATCCCGCATATCATTCACCGCTCCGTCCAAATCTGTTCCCCAGTTGAATTCCACGTTTATGATTGCAGTATTTTCCTTTGAGGTGGAGGTTAGTTTCTTCAAGTCGCTCACTGTACTCAAAGCACTTTCCATCACCTTGGTAACATTGTTCTCGACATCCTCTGCACTTGCTCCCGGATAAGTAACGATAACAATCGCCGTGTTCATCTCGATTTCCGGCAACATATCGATTGCAAGTTTGTTCAGAGAGAAGAGTCCCAATACTATTATCGCCACAAAAATCAATGCGGTCGTGATTGGCTTCTTTACTGATGACTCATATATTTTCATAGTCCTGATTGAAATCTTTTATTTACTTTATCACATTTACCTTTGAGCTGTCCAACAACTTGGATTGTCCTGTTATCACGACATTCTCCCCTGAGGATATACCGCTTAATATTTCGTATTTGTCGTTAAAGCGTCTTCCTATCTCGACTTTACGATATTCCACGGTGCCGTTCTTTTCAGTATAAACATATCTTTCGTTGGAACCGGATTGTTTCAAGACTGCTTTATCAGAAATGAGTATTGCGTCTGCTCTTCCGAGGTTCAACTCCACACGTCCGAACATTCCGGGTTTCAACTTGCTGCCTGCATTGTTTATCTTAACCTCACAAGTGAATGTTCTGGTGCTTGCGTCTATTGTAGGGTAAATCAACGAAATCTTTCCGGTAAATTCTTCCTCTCCGAATATCTCTGTCTTCAATTTAACCACCATTCCGACTTTCAATTTAGTGTAAAAGGTTTCGGAAACGTTGATTTTCAATTTTACAGGATTGATTTTCATGACTTGCAATATAGGTTGCGAAGCCGCAAGGTCGCCATTATCGAAATTTCTCTGCGTTACAACTCCATCAATAGGCGAAGTAAGGTAGATATTCTCTTTAAGGTTATCTACATTCTTCTTTGCAACATTATATTGCACCTGCATCTGATCCAATTGCTGCTTGCTGGCTCCACCGGAGTTGTAAAGAGCCTGCATTCTGTTCAGTTCCGTTTTCAAATTCTCCAACTGAGCCGTGGAAGTCGCCAATGTGGTGCTTTCCATCTTCACAAGCTGCTGTCCTTTTCTCACTCTGTCCCCCACTTCAACCATTATCTTTTCTATTCTCGTTCCTCCGGCGGAAGAAATGTAGTTCTTGACCTCCGCATCGACCGTGGAAGAGAATTCATATATTCTGTCTATCTCCTGTGTCGAAGCTTTCTCGACTTTGACGTTGATTACATCGCTTTTGGTTTCCTTTTTTGCTTCCTCTTTCTTTGAACACCCGATTATCATCAAGGGAGTTAATACAGCGAGGTAAATAAGTTTTTTCATATACTCCTCTTTTGTTTGTTGTTGTTTATTATTTCGTTGATTATTCTTTGCCTAATACTTTTTCCAGATTTGTTTGTGCAGTCAGGAAGTTGTACAACGACTGCTGATAATTAAGATTTGCCTGTGTCATGGACAGTTCGCTGTCGTTCAATTCAAGTATCGTTCCCGAGCCTGTATTGTAACGCACCTTGGCAATCTCGTATCCTCTTTCCGCTTGGGCGATTGCTTCCTTGTTTACAGTGAGTTGCTCCTGTGCCGCCTTCATGCTGTTGATTGCAGAACGGATTTGCAAATCCACTCCGTCGATTGCATATTGTTTTTGCAACTCCAACTCCTGCAAACTTATCTTCAACTGCTTTGCTTTATTGACAACGGTTCTTCCATTGAAGATAGGAATACTTAATTGCAAGCCTATGGCTGCACTGCCGACCCAACTGTAATCTCCGAACTTGAAGTCCTCGGCTTGGGTTTGGTAAGAGTACTGACCGAAAGCCGACAATGATGGAAGATGTTGACTGTTCACCATTCTCAAACTGTGTTGCAGACTTGCTATATTCAAATCCAACTGCTTTATATCGGAGTTTTCACTTACTGCTTTTTGATTTTCAACTGTCGAAATACCGGTCATACCCTCGGAAAAGTCTTCCAAGTTTTCCACAAACTCCATCTCTGTATCGGCAGGAAGCGAAAGAATCATTTTTAATTGCAATATTGCCAATTCCAAACCGTTTTTCGCCGAAATATAAGACGGATTCAAATTGTTCACCTGCACTTTTGCACGTATCAAATCATATTCCGAAACAAGCCCCTGCTCAAAAGATGTTTCCGTTGTTTTGAGTGTCTCTCTTGCATTGTTGATACTTCTCTCCAACACCTTCAAACTGTTCTTTGCCAACAAGACCGCAAAATAAGCATCCTTGACCTGCTTTGTCATATCTATGCGAGAGGCACGCGACTTTTCCAATATCAAATCTATTTCGCTTTGTTTCGACTTGATTTGTTCCCATAGAGAAAAATTGACCAAAGGAAGAGCTGCCGAAACAGTTGCTGCGTATGAGTTCTTATAGCCAACCTCCATATACTTCTGTCCTCCCATCATGGCAGAAAAACTCTCCGGCATGAACATGACCGATTTCTTGATGTTGTTAGTGTATTGTCCCGAAGCGGATAAGGTTGGCAGGAGATTTCCCATAGCCTCTCTTTTGCTGTAATCCACCCTTTGAATTTCCAATTCGGCGACTTTTATCGTCGGATTGTTGTCATGAGCGATTTTGAGAGCCGTCGATAAATCCAAACGCAAGGTTCCTTCCCTTTCATTCTGACAAACAGCATGTCCGGATAGGACTGCTGCACATACGAAAAGGGACAATTTCCCGATTTTCAAAAAAAACCTTCTTCTCATTCTGTTCTTAAATGTTTATTATTGTTATTCCGTCTTTTGTTTGTCCAATATATCGTCTATGTATTCTATTCCCCTTGCCGTGGAAACTCCTCTCAGCAAAGTATATAGCACCATGATTTTTACGGTCTCTTCTCCAAATGGAGCATTTGCTCTCAGAAACTCCGTCTTCGAGGAATAATACATATTCATTTCCAATATGCTTATAAAGAATCTCTCATTTATATGTTTCCATATAAAGCCCTCTTTCTTTGCTTGTTCAAGAAATTCACTCATACCTGTTTTCGCAAACACCATATGAGAAGAAACGAGCTTCTCGAAAACATCGGGATAATTCGTTTTTATCTCCTTAATAAATACATAGACATCTTTGAGGTAACCATGTGCAATACGAATGGAACCGAAAAACATCTCGAAAGAGTGTTTTGCCGTATGACTGAATTTCTCGCAATCCCTATATATATATTGTATGATTCTGTCCACACATTCAAAAACCAACTGTTCCTTATTACTGAAACACTCATACAAAGTCCTTTTCGACATACCGCAATATGCCGCAACATCATCCATGGTAACATTTTTGCACGACCTCCTTTGCTTGTAAAGAATACAAGCAGCGTCAATTATTTTATCCCTTTGAGCATTTTCCATATACTTTTTTTTGCTTTCAAAACAAATTCATCGCCCTCAGACAAAAATGAAAGCCCGTTTCGATTTTCTGAAACGGCGTTTCGTGAAAACAAAACGGCGTTTCGCCAAAGCGGCATTTTTCTTCGGAAAATCAGAACAATAAAACCATATCATAAACGTTGTTTTTCTGCTTTGGTTCTCCTATCTCTGAAAGCCGTTGCAAAATTATAGAAAACTCTTGAAACGGAAATAGTTTTCCAAGTTTATTTTCGTCGAAATGAAAACATTTAACATCAATTAAGTCCGTCGAAGCATTCTTCCGAACACAAACACTCTGTTTTTCCGTCCCTTATTCCTTTTGGAGAAAAGGCGTGGCAGAAAAAGCAAAACAAGCAGAACAAACCGTCAAACATGAAAACCCTCTGCCGAAAAGCCTCGTTTGAAAGAAATTTCTTACCTTTGTAGCTCAAAAATCAAGAACAAAAAGAATGAGTGAAGAAGTAAAAAAAGGCGAATACACGGCAGCGAACATCAACGTATTGGAAGGATTGGAAGCGGTGAGGAAACGTCCTGCCATGTATATAGGAGACGTTAACGTGAGAGGCTTGCACCATTTGGTTTACGAGGTTGTGGACAACTCCATTGACGAAGCATTGGCAGGATACTGTACAAAAATAAACGTAAGCATATTAGAGGGTAATTCCATAAGAGTTGAAGACAACGGACGAGGTATTCCGGTGGATATACACCCCAAGGAACATCGTTCGGCATTGGAAGTTGTTATGACGGTTCTGCATGCCGGAGGAAAATTCGACAAAGGCTCCTACAAAGTATCGGGAGGTCTGCACGGCGTGGGTGTAAGTTGTGTCAACGCCTTGGCAAAACATACAAAAGTAAACGTATTCCGAGACGGCAAAATCTACGAACAGGAATACGAAAAAGGCAAACCTTTGTATGCTGTTCGCGAAATAGGCAGCACAGACAAAAGAGGAACCCTTGTGGAGTTCACTCCCGATGATGAAATCTTCACGGTAACGGAATACAACTACGACACACTTTGCGCCCGTTTGAGAGAATTGGCATTTTTGAACAAAGGCATAGAGTTGAACATCGTTGACATGAGACAGAAGAACGAAAAAGGAGAATATACCTCCGAACGCTTTTATTCCGAAAACGGATTGAAAGACTTCATTGCCTACCTTGATGGCACAAGAGATCATATCATTCCAACACCTATCTATGTCGAGGGAGAAAAACAAGGCATTCCGATTGAGATTGCAATGCAATACAATACCGGATTTACGGAAAATATTCACTCATACGTCAATAATATCAACACTCATGAAGGAGGCACTCACCTTACGGGCTTCCGCATGGGTATGACGAGAACTTTGAAAAACTATGCCCAGAAAGAAGGCATGTTTGACAAATTGAAATTTGACATATCGGGAGACGATTTCCGTGAAGGACTGACTGCCATTATTTCCGTTAAGGTTCAAGAGCCTCAATTCGAAGGACAGACAAAGACAAAGCTCGGAAACAGTGAAGTGGCACCAGCAGTGGCAGCGGCGGTTTCCGATATATTGACCAATTACCTTGAAGAACACCCGAAAGAAGCCAAAGCCATAGTCGATAAAGTCATCTTGGCTGCAACGGCACGTCATGCCGCCCGCAAAGCAAGGGACTTGGTTCAACGGCAAACAATATTGGGTGTTGCCGGATTGCCGGGAAAATTGGCAGACTGTGCAAGCAACGACCCTACCATTTGCGAACTCTTCCTTGTCGAGGGAGATTCGGCAGGCGGAACAGCAAAACAAGGAAGAGATAGGGAACACCAAGCCATACTGCCTTTGAGAGGTAAAATCCTTAACGTGGAAAAAGCCATGCAACACAGAGTTCTTGACTCGGAAGAGATAAAGAACATCTACACAGCTTTGGGCGTGTCAATCGGAACGACAGAAGACTCCAAAGCATTGAACATGGAAAAACTCCGATACCACAAAGTAATCATCATGACCGATGCCGATGTGGACGGAGCCCACATTGCAACCCTTATTCTGACATTCTTCTTCCGTTATATGAGGGAATTGATAGAACAAGGCCATGTTTACATCGCCACACCGCCTCTTTACAGAGTATCGCAAAGTGCAGGCAAAAACGGAGTTTACTGTTGGACAGAAGAAGAACGCATGTCCGCCGTAGCAGAAGTAACGGCAAAAAATGGCAAAGTGGAAGTTCAGCGTTACAAAGGTCTTGGAGAAATGAGCGAGGAGCAACTTTGGACAACCACAATGGATCCTGCAAACCGTATATTGCGACAAGTAACCATAGACAATGCCTCGGAAGCAGACAGAGTCTTCTCCATGCTGATGGGAGACGATGTCCCTCCAAGAAGAGAGTTCATCGAAACAAACGCAACTTATGCAAACATAGACGCATAAGTCTGCATACCAAAAAAAATTGCAAACTTTATCGACAGAAATGCCGAAAAAATATAACCAACAAAGCAGTCGGATTTTTCAAACGAGAAATCCGGCTGCTTTATTAAGTCTCCTACATTATCGATTACAAAAACAATCCTGCCACACCAAACAATTTCCCCACCCAACCGCCATTTGAAGAAAATAAAACGGCGATTTAATTTTCTGAAACGCCCTTTGGGAAAATTCTTTCGGCGTTTTAATTTTTCGGAACGGCGTTTGAGTTTAGTGGAATAAAAGTTGTGGTGATTTTGTGGGTTTCAAGGAATTTTGTATCTTTGTTCGACCGTTTTGATGGTGGTTTTATTTCAAAATAGTATGTGTATGTAAAAAACAGGGCTTATGGATAGAGGAAAATTTGTCTTTATGGCAGGTATGGCATTGTTGCTTTTGTTGTGCTTTTCTGCTTGCGGAGATTTGGATTTTAACTTCAAGAAGTTAGCTTTTAAAGATAAACAGAATAAGGAACAGTCGAAGGATTATTCCAAAGATGATGCTCTTATGGCTGAAAACAATCACATGAAGTTCAAAGGTGTTCCTATTGACGGTACCTTGAAGTTGTTTGTAGAGAGAATGAAGCGTAAGGGGTTTGAAGAGGTCAGGCAGGGTTCTTTCTTGGGCAGTTCGGAAAGTCTCAGTGGTGTTTTGAGAGGGGATTTTGCGGATTATACGGATTGCTTGGTGTATGTGGAGACTCTTGACCAAAAGGATTTGGTCGCACGCATAACCGTGGCTTTTCCTTTCCAAGATAAATGGGAGTATCTTTACGGAGATTATAAGCGTTTGAAAGATATGCTTTCGCAAAAGTACGGTAAGCCTTATCAGTGTGTGGAGAAGTTTCAAAATAATTACGGTTTGCCGATGGATGATAATGACAGAATGCATGCTGTCGGCATGGACAGGTGTAAATATGAGAGTAGGTTTCGCAGTGATAAAGGAGAGATTCTCCTTCGGATAGAACACGATAGTTTTGAGTGTTTTGTTGCTTTGGCTTATAAGGATAGGATTAATTGCGAGGCTGTTGAGAAACATGCGTTGAATGATTTATAAACTTAAAGAATATAATTATGAAAGAGATTGAGGCTAAGCCGATGTTGAGTTTTACAGAGGCTTTGAAGGAAAGTACGAGTAATGTTTTCCGGTTTACGGGACGTGCAAGGCGTTCGGAGTATTGGTGGACCATGTTAGTGGTTTGTCTTGCGGAATTTATTTTGAATTTCTGCGGGATACTGAGTGTATTGAATATATTCCTGAGCCTTGCGGTTATTCCTTTGACCTTTCGCCGTCTTCATGATACAGGCAGAAGCGGTTGGTGGTGGGGCGTAGGTGCAATAATGAAAGGAGTTTTTATTGTGGTACTTCTCGTTAAGGTGATGAAGGTTGCGTTGGGTTCATATAACGATGAGCCGGACGATTTTGACGAGGCGATTGTTTTTGCCATGATTGGCGAGTACTTGATTTATGCTTTGATTATTTGTTTGTATCATTTGGTGTTGTTGATTTTCCTTTGCCTTGACGGAAGTCGTGAGGAAAATCGTTACGGAGCTTCGCCTAAGTACAAAAGTGGGGAAATGACCTTTGGAAACGAATAATGTTTGATTGTCGGAGGCTGTGCTTCCAAATACTGATGGGTGCGGAACTTTGCTTTGCGGGGTTCCGTTTTTTTTGTTCAGGTGAATTTTATTGGTTTTCCGACTTATTGACTGTGCTTATCGGCAGTTCGTGGAAAGTGAAACGTGTGTGTCGTATATCGGAAGGATTGGTCATGTTTTGCATAGTACCGATAAATTCGCCTGATAGCTTGTCTTGCTCTCTTTCAATGCTGACTGTGCCGTCTATACTTTGAAGCATAAGAGCAAATTCACCTACTCGTTCGGTGTTTTTGTCTTTATAGTAAATAGCTTGGAAGTTTTCCGGCATGCCCTCTTCGTTTAGTTTGATGTGGAGAAAGAGATGGTGTCGGTAATATTCGATATTGAAGTCGTTTACGTCTTCTGTGCAGGCTACAATGTCGTACCATTGCGGGTTTTCCAAGTCCGATGTCTTGACATAGAGGCTGCCGAGTTCGCTTGCTTCGGCTTCCCATCGCAGTGTACCGGAGAGGAAGCGTATATATTCACCTTGCAAAGGGCGATTGCTGTTTGATGGATTGTTCTCGCTATTATCGTCTTCCGTGCAGGCAGTGAAGGAGAGGCTTGCAAGGAGTGCGAGAAATATTGTTTGGAATATTCGTTTCATTTCTTTGATTTGTTTTTGTACTTAAAAATATCCGCAGACTTGTAGTTCGCAATCGAAAATACAGGTCTGCGGATTTATGTTCCCAAATTCGGTTTTTGATTAGATAAGTTCGTGAATTACCAAGCCGGAACGCAACTTTGGTTCAAACCATGTTGTTTTCGGCGGCATGATGTTGCCCGAGTCGGCTATATTTATGAGTTGCTTCATAGACACAGGGTACAATGCGAAAGCGACTTTCATCTCTCCGCTGTCGACTCTCTTTTGTAATTCGCCCAAACCTCTGATACCTCCTACGAAGTCTATTCTCTTGGAAGTTCTAAGGTCTTTTATATCCAATACTTTGTCGAGTACGTTGTTTGAAAGTATAGTTACGTCCAATACTCCGATAGGGTCATCATCGTTGTAGGTACCTTCTTTTGCCGTCATCTTGTACCATTCTCCGTTAAAGTACATTGAGAACTCGTGAAGTTTGCTTGGCTTGTAGATTTCTTTGCCCATTTTTTCCACAACGAAAGTATCGTTCAATTTTGAAGGTGCAAAATTGTTGTTACGCAGCTCTATAGAAAATTTTCTAAAAGGCTCATGTTTGGATGAGGATAAGTCTTTGCCATCAACAAAGAGTGTATATGAAGTTTTTGATAAAGCAAGGGCGACAGGTACTTTTAAGGAAACGAAAGCAAATCTTCATGCGCAACTTCATAATGAGTATGCCTTATTATGTCAAGATGTGCATACATCTGATGTTTCCCATATGGCTTCCATTACAGCATTGAATCATTTTCCTTCATTCCATAAAGAGGATGCAGATAACATATCAAAGATGGTACAAAAAATAATACCCATATACATAACGACAATAGCTTTGAAGTATAATTTTGCTTATCATACTATGAGCTATAATTTTAAGGAAATAACGAATAAGGAGATTATAAATGACTATAAAAAAGAAGTACACAATATAGCCTAAATATGTCTCAATCATCAGATAACAACAAACGAATCGTAAAGAATACATTACTTCTTTACTTCCGTATGCTCTTTATGATGGTTTTCAGACAATGCACAATGGAAACGGTATTTCTTATTTTCCTTTACTATTTTACTTGCAGCAGAATAATATTCCTTCCGTTTCAATTCTGACGGATATGATTTAAATGATTGTTTGCCAACTGGCATCAAACGCAAGAACAAAACGTCAGTTATCTTCAACTTCGACAAATCTTTCTTGATTTTCAAAAGTTGCGCATTGTTCAAGTCTGGATGAAGCACAACCAAAGCTGATACGCTTATTCCTTCTGAAATCAAAGACTTTGCCAACTTATAATTATCCTCACTATATGCTTTAGGTCGATACTTGAAAGTGCTATTTTCTTGTGGATAGTCATAAGTCAACTCTATATTGATATGCTTTTTCTTTAAAAAGGTTTTGTCTATGTTCATTAAGACATCAGACGTAGTAGTCAAACTGATTTTGTTATGCAGCTTCATAACCGCATATTCTATAATTTCTGTCAGCTTTGAAGAGTCAACTTCGTTACCTGTGGCAATGTCTATTTCCTTTATATTCAGATAAGTCAAGGAATCTATGATTTTCTTAGCCTTTTCAACAGAAAGCTCTGATTGTTCTCCATGAGAAGAACCATAGGCGCAGAATGCGCAGCCATTGGAGCATCCCTTGTATAGATTCCAAATAATTTTTGTTCTGCCATTAATCTTTGTGTTTACCAAAGGACTTATCAAGTTAATCTTGCTCTCCACTTGATATATCACATCGCCATTGTGCATGATAGTCTTGGAATCCTTTTTAAGATTCTCCAGAGTGTAAGCGGTATATCCAGATTCCTCAAGAACTTTGTTCATTTTGCTAATATAGAATCGTGATTTTGGATAAACAAAGAGATACTTATACCTTATATTATGTGGCAAGGATTTAGAGTTGAGCTTGGTATTCTCATGATCCATTTTATCAAGATACTCGTAATCTATAGCAAAAGAGAGATTGAACTTCTGAGATATTTTCATAATAATATCATCTTTCTTATTGATATCCTCATTAGCGTCCAAAGACAAATATGGGAAAAACATACTCTGATCCCAATTGGAATTCTTGCTAAAAAAAAA